>Ga0123328_1003636_pt1 | contig 13065 bp, 9 predicted proteins | sample BioC12SIPDNA_2_FD_89702 | JGI IMG/M metagenome (GOLD analysis project Ga0123328, IMG submission 89702) | Anaerobic biogas reactor microbial communites from Washington, USA - Biogas_R1_A C12 SIP DNA | ecosystem: Engineered > Bioreactor > Anaerobic > Unclassified | place: Washington, USA...
CGACCGGCTGCGGGTGGATCGAAGGGAAGTTCCTCGCCATGCCCCGTTCGGCGAAGTCCAGGCAGCCCTATCTGAGCATCGGCAAGAAGATTCTGGCATCAGCCGCCAACCGGACGGCACTGAAGTCCCTGGGATTCGAGGTCAAAGGATCCGGGTACGCCGCGCCACGGTCGCCCGACCAGATGAAGCCGATGCCCAAGGCCCCGGACCCGAAGAATCTCTAGCAGGGACCGCACGCCGACCGTGCAGGGAGGTCGCCCATGCGAGGAACCGTTGCCGCAGTCGCCACCGTGCTGTTGCAGGCCGCCATGGCGGCGGCCGGCGAGCCCTTGAGGATCGACGATCCCGCGGACAGGCAGATCGTCGAGACGTTCCTGAAGCACACCGATTCGTTTCGTCGGATGGTCACTCCCGAATACTGCCGGAAGGCCGCCGCCGAGAAGATCACCGATTACACGTGGGTCATTCCGCGCGCCGTAGACACGATGCTTGCGGCCTACCAGGTGGCCGGCGATCCGAAGCATCTGGACCATTTCGTGGCGATGTTCGCCCACTGCCGCGAGGCGATGAGCCGGGACGCCTCGGGCTACCTCGGGTGGTACGGCAAGACGCTGCCGGGCATCGTTGATCCCGCCGAGCCCGACAAGAAGGTGGACGAACTGCTCAACAGCTTCGCGACCACCGATCTTCTGGCACGGTTCATAGAGGCCACCGACAGCGACCCGGCACTGAGGACCAGGTTCGCTGCCCAGCGGACGGAGTACCTGGACCTGATCGAGAAACACCTGATTGCGAAATGGGATGCCCGCGGATGCTTCGTGGATCTGGCGGGCCGGGGCGCCGTCTATCGCGGTGACACGGGTCTGAGCGCAACGCAGACGCGACTGACCAAGCCGCACAACATGCACTCGATCGTGATCCAGGCGTTGTTGAGCCTGTACCGCGTGACAGGCAAGGACGAGTACATGGCTCGCGCCGTCACGTTGGGCACGCGGTTCAAACGCTGCCTGACCCTGAAGGACGGGCACTACGAATGGAACTACTGGGATCCGGCCGGCCCGTGGGACGTTCACCCGACCGACTCCGCCAAGTGGAAGCACTGGATCGGCCCGGAGCACACAGGCCACTACTATGCCAGCACGCTGTCGCAGGCCGTTGCCCTGTACCACCACGGCGTGGTATTCGACCGGGCCGATATGGACCGTTTCGCCAGGACCCAGATGACCGTCTGCTGGAACGGGGACGCCGAGAATCCGAAGTGGGCCCGCGTGGACGGCACGACCCCCACACAGTACACAGTCGGCGAGTACGTGTGCCCCGTCCTGTCGCCGTTTGACGGGAAACTGGCCGACTTTGTCTACGGCGGACCCGGACAGAAACGTCTTCTGGCCCAGGCCGCAAGCACCTGGCAGAGCGGCATCCTCGCCACAAACTGGCTCCGCGGCAAGTTCTTCGAGATGCCGGCCGCGGCGGGCGGCAGACCCGCCTGCGCCCATGTCGGGGCGAAGTTCCGGGCCGTGGCTGCCAACCGCGATCTGTTGGAGTCGCTGGCCTTCACCGTGGTCGAACCCGGTTACATGCCTCCCAGAACCCCTTCGGCGATGAAGGAGATGCCCGGGGAGCCTCCGGTGCCGCATCCCTGAAGCCGTCGGCCTGCGCCCGAGTCGGATCCGGGTCGCCCCTGAGGGTCCGGCGGCCCATTCCATGTCGCGATTGCCGGGCGTGTTGAGGTTTCGGGGGCGTTGGCGTGTCAGGGAAGCAGGGACAGGATACCAAAAGAGACAGGGTGCAACGAACGGCTCAAGCCCACGATTGCAGGCTCCTGCGGTCCATTGCACCCTGCTTGCATGTCAATGGTACCCCTAAGGGGACTCGAACCCCTGTCACCTGGCTGAGAACCAGGGATCCTAGGCCGCTAGACGATAGGGGCACCTTGTGATTCCACTGCACCCGTCGGCTGGCAGCGGCCTGACTGACCAACCGCGGCGTCCCTCGCGGGACCTCGGCATTATAGCGGGCGATACGACGATTTCAACTCCTTTTCGGACGATTCGACGATTCGGGCGTGTACGTCACGTTTGCAGGCACGCAGTCTCTCCCACCGCAGGAACGGCGGGAAGCGACGTAGGGGGCGCTCGCGAGCGACCGGCGGGGGACAGGCACCCTGGGGGAGGGCGGCTCGCCCCTCGACGAGGCTCGGGACTTGCAGCGAGCCGCCCCTACGGTTGGCGCACGGTTGGCGCTGCGCCCAGACGAGTTGCTTGTCCACCAAACCAGCCGCCGTGACGCGACATGGGGCCGATGAGCGCACGTGTCCTCAGGGCGTCTCGACGGGCGTCATTTCGCCCTGGACGGCGCCTGGGGCAGCAGGGGACGGCGATTCGCCACGATCCGCCGGACTTCCGGCAGCAGGGGCGGTTACTGCGGCAGGGGCAGTCGCAGGAGCGGCTGCCGCGGCCGGGGCGGTTGTGTCTGCCGGGGTGATGCGCTCGCCGATGCGGCGCAGGAGTTCGGTCTCGGCCTGGGTGTCGCGTCCGATGTCGGCCCAGTAGGTGGACTGGTTGCGGTCGAGATGCCGCCATTGCGGCTCTTCGCCGGCGCCTCGCATGTCGCCGCCCTCGGTGCCGATCACGAGGGTGGCGGCCTGGCTGGTGCTCTCGCGCTCAAGGGCGGCACGCAGGCGGACCCGGGCGCTGCCCTCGCCGCGATCGACCCAGCAGGTGACCGTGCGGCGGACGTTCTGGATGTCGCCGCTCGAGAGGTACGCCCCGGCGGCGCGAGCCGTGCCGCGGCGGGGAACCATCAGCGGCCGCGTGCGGATTTCGCCGGAGGCGCGGTCCGACTGGGCGATGAGATAGTCCTCGCCCAGCACGGCCAGGGCGGCGTCGAACGCCAGGTCACGGTCGGTGGCGACGAACACCATGGACTGCCAGGGCTCGTGGCTTGCACAGCCGGCCAGCATCGGGGCCGCAAGTAGGGTTGCAATCAGAAGCTTCCTCATGTCGTCCTCCCCGCGGGCTCGTGTGCCGCCGCCGGCGGGCCGCCCTGCGGCGGCTCTCACTTGAGACCATAGTCCGGATTCTTCCAGTCGAAATCCTTGTCGGTCAGGCCCGTGTTGAGTTTCAGGTCCGCGTAGCGGTACTTCGACATGATCTGCCCGTCCCAGTCGTACGAGTCGGCGCCGACCGGCACCAGCTTCTCGCAGTCGATGAACAGCACCAGTTCCTTGCCGGGGTATATGTCCTTCTTCGGCAGGGTCCGCTTGATGCCGTAGCACGTGCGACCCGCGGCGGTCATCGTGCCGAGAAACTCCACCTTCAGGTCGCCGTTTCTGGCGGCTTCCTCATACACGGCCAGGGCTGCGCTGAGCATGTTCGTCATGCCGGCCTTCGTGATGGGCCGCAGGTTGTCCTTCATCGCGCGGCTGGAGTCGGGCTCGACCCAGAGCTTGATCCACGACAACAGGCCGCCGGCGTGGGCTCGCATCTTGCCGCTGTTCTGGCCCTCGACGTAGACGGCCTCCTTGCCCTTGTCGCCCATGACGAACTTCATGTAGACGCTGAACGGGTCGCGACGCCATTTCATGTTGGCGGCCTCTTCGTCGCGGAGCTTGCCGTCGATGCGTTCCTGCTTGTGGAAGGTCGCCGTGAAGTCGATGACGGTCTCGTGGCACTTCATCTGGAGGAGCTGAAGGAACTTGAGCTGGTCGGTGCGGACCAGGGAATGCCAGTCCACCTGGGCCCACTTGGCCGTGGCGCGGCGAATCTCGTCCTCGGTCTTCGGGAGCGACGGATCGAGCTGCGGGAACTGCGTCGTGGGCGGTGCAGGCGTTGCCGGGGGCGACACGGTCTTCATGGGCTCGGTGGCCGCAGGGGGTTGGGAGGGCACGGTCGCTTCGGGCGCCGGCCCGGGCGCCACGGCGCCGGCCTCGTCGGCGGCGCGCAGAACACCCGGCCAACACACGGAACACACGGCCAGGGCTATGGAGAGGATTCGCATCGGCACGGCGCCCCTCGGCAGGTTCACGGCTCGGCGGCTGTTCCCCGGGTGAGTACAAACGGTGCCGGAAACCGCACGATTGTCTGGCAGACGTCCTGGAAACCGGCGTCGGCAAACACCTTCCGGAAGTCGGCGGCCGACAGGTGGTGGACTTTGCCGCCCTCCATCGTCGTGACGGCTACGTCGTAAATAAGGTATCCGTACAGGTTGTCGCGGTATCCGTCGGTGATGAAGAGCCGCCCGCCGGGTTTCAGCACCCGGTGCATCTCCTTCACGGCGGCCGCCTGATTCGGATAGTGGTGAAACGAGTTCGAGCAGGTCAGGTAGTCGAACGTGGCGTCCTCGAACGGCAGGTGCTCGCTGTCGGCCACCGAGAGGTGGATGCGCGGCTCGCTGACGACGTGGTGCTGTGCCGACCGGATCATCGACTCGCACAGGTCGATGCCGAACACCCTGGCGTCGCGATGATGGGTGATCATGCGGTGGGCCAGTTTGCCGGTGCCGCAGCCGATGTCGAGAATATGGGCCTTGCCCGCATCGCCCAGTTCGCGGACGATCATCTTGTGCGACGGGTCAAACAGCAGCCATTGCAGGACGCTCTTGTCGTACGACTTGGACCAGGAATCGAACTCCTCGTTCGATCTCTTCTTCAGGGTATGCTCTGCGCTCACAAGGTTCTCCTGTCATGTCCCGCGGACGGGGGCATTGTATCAGAATTATCGGTTCTGTCGCCGTGAAAGTTGTTTCATAATGCCCGTCGCGAGACTGGCCGGCAACGGCGCCCGGCGAAGCCTGTCGGCATCGTCCAGGTGCGCCGCCAAGGCCGTCAGGTGCATGTCGCATGCGTGAGCGGGCAACTGGTCTGGGACATCGTAGGGGCGGCTCGCGAGCCGCCCTCCCAGGTGCCTGTCCCTCGCGGGGCGCTCGCGCGCGATCCCTGCATCGCTTGCGGCCACTGCCCACAGGCTCGACGTGTGCCCAGGGCCGTTACTATGGCCGACGAGGGCTTGACATCGGATTGGGCCAGGAGTATAAGTGATGGCCTGCATGGCAGGCGCGGGCCTCAGGTGGAAACGGCAGGTCCGCGGCAATCCGACACTTACAGCATCAGGAGCCAACGATGATCGAGGTCCAGGACCTGACCAAGTACTATGGCTCGCGACTGGCGGTTGACGGCGTGTCGTTCCAGGTGGACGAGGGCGAGATCGTCGGCCTGCTGGGGCCCAACGGCGCCGGCAAGACCACCCTGATCCGCATGCTCACGTGCTTCATGCCGGCCACCAGCGGCCGCGCCACGGTCAATGGCTTCGACGTCTTCTCCCAGAGCCTCCAGGTTCGCCAGAGCGTCGGCTACATGCCCGAGAGCGTGCCGCTGTACGAGGACATGCGCGTGGAGGAGTACCTGCGGTTCCGCGGCGAGATCAAGGGGCTGGGCGGCGACGCGCTGCGTCGTCGCATGGGCGACGCCATCGAGCGGTGCCAGCTCAGCGACCGCCGGCGCCAGATCATCGCGACGCTGTCGAAGGGGTACCGTCAGCGCGTGGGGCTGGCCGAGTCGCTGCTGGGCGATCCGAAGGTGCTGATCCTGGACGAGCCGACCATCGGGCTGGATCCCGGACAGATTCGCGAGGCGCGGCGGCTGATTCAGCACCTCGGCGAGCGGCACACCGTGCTGCTGTCGAGTCACATCCTGCACGAGGTGGAGCAGGTTTGCTCGCGGATCGTGATGATCTCGGGCGGCAAGCTGGTGGCCGACGGTCCGCTGAGCGAGCTGCGGACGGGCATCGGCGGGCAGGGGACGACGCTTCTGGAGGCCGCGGGCGACGATGCCGAGGGGCTGAAGGGGGCCATCGGCGGTCTGCACGGCGTCAAAAGCGTTTCGGCCGAGAAGGCTGAGGGCGATTACACGGCGTTCAGGATCGAGTCGCAGGGCGAGGCCGACGTGAGGCAGGCTGTCGGCGAACTGGCTGTCCGCAGGGGGTGGCGCGTCCGCGAGCTTCATACGCAGCGGCCGACGCTCGAAGAGTTCTTCATCCGCAAGACTGCCGAACAGAATCTGCGGGGCAGGGCGAACTGATGCGGGCCGCCGCGGCCAGCGGCGCCCCTGGCTTCTACGAGAGGAACCGGCAATGTCCAAGATCATGGCCGTCATGAATCGCGAGCTGCGGGCCTACTTCTACAGCCCTGTCGGGTACATCGTCATCGCGGTGTTCCTGGTGCTGGGAGGCATCTTCTTCGGGTTGATGGACTTCGATGCCAATCGGCCGGCCGAGATGCGCAACGTGATGTTCTGGCTGGCGGGCGTTCTGGTGTTTCTGATTCCCGTCATCACGATGCGTCTGGTCAGCGAGGAGATGAGCCGCGGCACGATCGAGAGCCTGATGACCGCGCCGGTGACCGATGCACAGGTGATCCTGGGCAAGTTCTTCAGCGCGGTGGCGTTCTTCCTGATCCTGCTGGCGCCGACGCTGAGCTACGCGGTGGTGCTTGCGGTGTTCGCCGAGCCCGACTGGGGCCCGATTGCCGCGGGGTACCTGGGCCTGGTGCTGATCGGGGTTCTGTTCCTGTCGATTGGCCTGCTGGCCAGTTGCTGCACGCGGTCGCAGATCGTCAGCGCGTTCGTGCCGTTCGTGTTCCTGGGGATCATGACGTTCCTTTGCCGGTTCCTGACGTTCCACCTGGACGGCCTGCCGCGCGACCTGCTGCGGTACGTGGGGTTCCTGACGCGATACGAGAACTTCGGCAAGGGCGTGGTTTCGCTGAACGACGTGGTGTTCTTCCTGAGCCTGACGGTGCTGGCGCTGTTCCTGAGCGTGAAGATTCTGGAGAGCCGCAAGTGGCGCGGTATCCGCGGCTGATCGGCCGCCGGGCGGCGGACGCGGCAAGGTGAACAAGCTCCCGTCTTATCGGAGACGACGATGGCAGAGAACCAGGAATCCAAGACTCCCGAGATGCAGACGGCACCGGCGGCGGCCCGGCGACCCAGCCGCATGGCCATCGGGGCCAACGTGGTGGTGGCGTCGGTGCTGATGGCCGGCCTGGTGGTGGCGGCCAACTTCATCGCGTGGTGGGCGACCAAGGAGTTCCGCCTGACGCGCGACATGACGCGCCAGGGGCTGCACAGCTTCAGCAGCCGCACGACCAAGGTGCTCGACAAGATCGACGCCCCCGTGCGGATCACGTCGCTTTACTATGCCGCCGAGAAGGATGAGGAGGCGGCCCTTCGCAAGCGCCGCGTGGAGGATCTCCTGGAGTTGTACGAGACCCGCGGCCGCGATGTCGCGATCGAGGCCGTCGATCCGATCGACGACTACGCCAAGCTGACCGAGATGGGCACGCGCATCACCCGTCTGCATGCCGACGAGACCGCTCCGTATGCGGACGTCGTGAAACGGTACCTGGGGCTGAATCCGTCGCTGCTGGCACTGATGGAGTCGGAGAAGACCCTCTTCGGACAGGTCGCCCAGGACCCGCAGGTGACGGGCGATCTTCGTGAGTTCGTCGGGCTGGTGGCGCAGAAACTGGGCGAGCAGCACGAAGGGCTGAAGAGCATCGCCGACGCCATGCGGGCCGACGTGGGACGATGGATCGGCGAGGCCGACGCGTCGGCCCCGACCGACGATTCCCAGTGGCGGGACATGGGGATTCCCCGGTACAGCGAAGCGACCGCCCAGATCGGCGAGGTGGTCAACGGCGTGTCGATGTTGCTCGGTGCCGTCGCCCAGGGAGCGGTCCAGCAGACACAGGTGGCGGGGGTCCAGTTGCCCGACGCCGCGCGGCAGGCCTTCGACGGCATTGACGCTCGCTACCAGGACATTCTGCGGCAACTGACCGACCTGGCTGCCTCCCTGAACGACCTGAAGCCGCTGGCGCTGGACGATTTCCGCGGCCGCATCCGTCCGAACAGCCTTGTCATCGAGGCCGCCGGCAAGGCCCGTGTGGTCGAGTTCGACGACGTGTGGCCCGTGGTGCGCAGCGAGGACCAGCCGATGATGGACGCCGAGGAGCAGCGCAGCTTCAGCGGCGAAGACGCGGTGACTTCGGCGCTGATTCGTCTGACGAGCCGCGTGAAGACGGCGGCCGTGTTCGTCATCCACGGCAGTGCCCCGATCAGCGACTACCGCGCCCCGTACAGCGAGTTTGCCTCGCGTCTGACGCGCAACGGGTTCGAGATCGTCAACTGGGACATCGCGAGCGGCCAGGAACCGCCCGATCTGGAGAGCTACGACCGGCGAGTGTTCGTTCTGATGCCGCCGGAGCAGCAACAGCCGCCGATGATGGGCATGCCCCAGCCGCCGCCGGCGCGGCCGGAGGAGTATGAGCCCCTGCGGAAGTACATCGAGCGCGGCGAGGCCGTGATGGCGTTCGCGCGTGTGTCGCCGGACGACAATCCGATGATGCCCGCCGGCGGGATTCCGTACCTGGGCTTGCTCAGGGCCTACGGCGTCACGGTCCGCACGAACGTCACGGCGGCCATGACGCACCCGACGGAACGGCCCGACGGCAAGCCGGCCGCCATTCCGATCCTGATGACGACGAACTACCCGTCGGCGACAAATCTCGAGGCCGAGAGCCCGATTGTCGCGCCGTTGCAGGGGCTGCTGTCGTACTGGGTGGGCCCCGCCGTTGTCGAGCGAGACAGCCAGGGCGAGCCGCCGGCAGGGCTGCGCATCGTGCCGCTGGTCGAGGTGCCCGACGACGGCAAGAGTTGGGGCGAGTCGGACCTGATGATGCTCAACAACGGTATCGGTCAGTACGATTCGGGCGGCAGCGACGTGGCGGCGCCCTTCGCCGTGGCCCTGGCGGCTGAGCGTCCGTTCGCCGATGCGGCTGCCGCTTCCACAGCCGACACGGCCGCCTCGTCCGCGTCGGGACGCATCGGACGGCTCGTCGTTCTCGGCACGGACATGATGGCCATGGACCGGTTCATGAAGCCGCAACTCGCCCTGACCGGCAACGGGCTCCAGTGGCTCGATTTTCCGGGCAACGGCGAATTGCTGGTCAACGCCATGTTGTGGCTCGGCGGCCAGGAGGACATGATCGCCGTCAGTTCGCAGGCCATGCAGTACAGCCGCATCGGCGACCTCGGCGGCGGCACGGGCACCCTGGTCCGCTGGCTGCTCTGGGGCGCGTTGCCGTTGGCGGTGGTGCTGGTCGGGATTGCGGTCTACTCGGTTCGAGTCCGGGCGAAATAGCTCTTCAGTGAGGTTGCACGATGAACTTCCGCACGACACTCATTCTGGCTGTGCTGGCCGTTGTGGCCGCCGGCACGGTGTTGCTGATCAAGTACAAGATGCCCGCCGACGAAGGGGGCAGCGGTCGCGAGACTCTGGCCAGTTCGCGTGCGTTCGCAGGCGTCTCGGCGTCCGACGTGACGCGGATCGAGGTGGACCGCCAGGGCAAACTCGGCCGCATCGTCCTCGAACAGTCGGACCACGACTGGCGACTGGTCGAGCCGGTGGGTGCCAAGGCTCGTTACACACAGGCGTCGCTGCTGGCCCGTCTGCTGGCGGAGTTGTCCTACGATCGCACGGCGAAGGTGGGCAGCCCCGCGCTGGACAGTGCCCGGCTGGATCCGCCCGAGGCAGCCATCCGGTTCACGGCCAAGGTGGCGCCCAAGGACGCAGCGGAAGGAGCCGCGCCGACCGTCGCCACCTACGAGCTGGCCGTCGGTCGCCAGACGGGGCTGGGCACGGACCGCTACACGTTTGTCCGCGTCAAGGGCAGCGACGTGGTCTACCTGGCCAAGGGAGAGCTTCACGAGGTCGCCACCGCCGATCTGGAGGAGTTCCGCGACAAGAACCTCTTCGGTTTCGGTCCCGGTCGCATCGGCCGACTCGCGCTGACCCGCGACGGCGCGACCCTTGCGGCGGAGCGTGCGGCCGACGAGACGTGGACCCTTGTTGAGCCGGTTCGCGCCCGCGGCGACGGCGAGGCCATCGAGGCGTTGCTCTCGGCCGCCACGAGCCTGGTCGCCGACGACTTCGTCGAGATCGGCAGCGACGACGGCAGCCGCTATGGTTTCGACGAGCCGCGGCTGACGCTGGTCCTGCAGGAGAAGGCCGCCGCGGCTCCCAAAAGCGAGTCGCCGGCCCCCGACGCCGGCCAGGGCAAGGCCGATCAGCCGCCGGCCGATCCGGCCAAGGCGCCCACGCCCGTGGTCCACACGCTGATTGTCGGCGGGCAGGCTGACCTTCAAGGCACGAAGGCCTACGCACGAATCGAGGGTCAGCCCTCGGCGTTCATTATCCAGGAGAAGTCCGTCCGCGCCCTGCGCAAGGAGGTCTTCGACCTACGCGACCGGCGGGCCGTGCCGATGGATTCGTATCGCGTCGATCACCTGGCCCTGGACCTTGACGGCGCCGCGGTGGCCCTTGACCGGGCCGACGCCGCCTGGACGATTGCCGTGCCCGAGAAGGCCCCGGCCGAAGGCCAGTCGGTTCAGTCGCTCCTGGACAGGATGGCTGGGATGAAAGTCACGGCCTTCACCGATCAGGCCGACCCCGCATCGGCGGAGCTCGGGCTCGACAAGCCGTACGGGACCGTCACGTTCCGCCATCGCGGCGACGTGAAGGACACGAGTATCGTCATCGGCCGCGAGGTCGCCGGCGGGGCCATGTGGGTTTTCGATCCGGCCACCTCGGTCGCCGGGAAGGTCGATGGGGCGGACGTTCTGCGGCTGAAAACCACGTGGCTGGACCTGCACCAGCTCAGCGTGTGGACGATCGGTCCCGAGTTGGTCGTGAGGTCGGCTTCGTGGACGCGCAACGGCGAGACCGTCGAACTGACCAACAGCGGCACCAACGAGAAGCCCCAGTGGCGCCTCGTACAGCCGATCGAGGCGGCACCGAACGTCGAGAAGGTCCACGAACTCATGGGCCGCCTGCGAAACGTCGAGGCGGCGCGGAACCTGGCCGCGGCCGACAAGGCCGCCGACTTCGGCCTGGACGATCCGGCGATTCGCGTCACGGTCACGGCCGAGGCGGCCGGAGGCGAGATGCGCGAATTCTCGCTGCTGATTGCCGAACGGGATGGGAAGCACGTGGGCATGGTGGCCGGCGGGAAGCTCATCTTCGACGTGGACCCGGCCCTGGTGAGCGGTCTGGCCGTGGCGCTGGACGGCGCGGCGTGGGCCGACTTCAACAAGGATCAGGCGACGCGGTTGGAGATCCGCGGACCGAACGTCGAGTTGAACCTCAACCGCCTCGGCGACGAGTGGACGGCCGACAAGGCCGACGGCCTGAACGTCAACGCGATGCGGGTTCGGTGGCTCCTGAGCGACCTGGCCGAGATCGAGCCGGCCGCAGTCGTCCGCTACAAGACGGACAATCTTCTGCCGTACCACCTCGACCAACCCGAGTGGCGGATCCGCGTCAAGGGGCTGACCTTCGACCGGACCTTCCTGGTCGGCGGCAACGGTCCGGGCGGCCGCTACGCCACGGTCGAGGGCTCCGGCCGCGTGGTCATTCTCGACCTGAAGGACGTCGAGAAACTCGCCAAGGACAGAAGTTACTATGAGGCGGCGCGGTAGTCGCCATACAATGTGAAGCGACGACGTTTCCAACGCAGGGCTCATCGGGCCCTGCGTTTTGTTGGCACAGTCGCCCTCGGACCAAGGCCATGCTCGACGTCACCAGGTTGCTCTGCGGCATCGCCACCCCGGGCGACAGTCTGCGCTACGGGACGACGGATTCGCCGGGGCGGCGGCATGGCGGGCAGGGCGGCTCCACGCCCTCCGATGGTCGCGGGCGGCGGCCCGTCGTGGTCTGGAACTGCACCCGCCGCTGCAATCTGCGCTGCATCCACTGTTACGCCGGCAGCGACGCGGGCCGCGCGCCAAACGAACTGACGGGCGACGAGGCCCGGCGCATGCTCGACGACCTGGCGGCGTTCCAGGTGCCGGCCCTGCTCATGTCCGGCGGTGAGCCGCTCCTTCGCGAAGACCTCATGGACCTCGCCCGGTATGCCCGCGACCGGGGCATCCGGCCGACGCTGTCCACCAACGGCACGCTCATCACGACCGCCGTCGCCCGCGACATTCAGCAGGCCGGATTCACCTACGTCGGCATCAGCCTCGATGGCATAGGCGAGGTCAACGACCGCTTTCGCGGCGCCGACGGCGCTTTCGACAAGGCCGTTGCCGGGTTCCGCCATTTGCGGGAGGTCGGCCAGCGCGTGGGTCTGCGGCTCACGCTCACGAGGCAGACGGTGCGCGACCTCGACGCGATCTTCGATTTTCTGGAAGAGGAAGGGGTGGACCGGGCCTGCTTCTACCATCTGGTCTACACCGGCCGCGCCGGCACGATGGCCGACGACGACCTGCCCTGGACCGCCGCGCGACGGGCCCTCGACACGATCTTCCATCGCACGCGGGACTTTGCCGCTCGCGGCCTGGCGAAGGACATCCTCACGGTCGATAGTCACGTCGACGGCGTGTACCTGTACCTGTCGCTGCTCGGGAGCGACCCCGTCCGAGCCGAAGAGGTGCGGCGACTGCTCGCCTGGAACGGCGGCGCGGCGGCCAGCACAGGCGTGGGCATCGGGTGCATCGACTTTGTCGGCGACGTGCATCCGGACCAGTTCTGGAGCCACTACCGATTGGGCAACGTGCGCGAGCGGCCGTTCAGCCGCATCTGGTCCGACTCCGGCGAGCCGTTGCTGGCCGGACTTCGAGACCGCCTGCCGCGACTCAAGGGGCGCTGCCGGCTCTGTCGCTTCCGCGACCTGTGCGGCGGCGGATCGCGTGTGAGGGCCGAGTTCGTCTTCCGCGACGTGTGGGCCCCCGAGCCGGCCTGTTACCTGTCCGACGACGAGATCGGCATCGACGCCGACGCCCGGCGGCGCCTGGCCGAATGCGGGGAGAGTTTTCCTATGCCGGCGTCGCTTCACGGTGACGTCTGACCGCCGCAGGGGCATGCCACCGCTGCGCGGCCGGCCCGCGTTGCGCAAGCTGCCTTAACGAGGGGCTGCACCAGGGTCTTGCAAGCGGCCTCCGTCTCGTGCTATAATCGCGACCGACATAAGCGGGCGTAACTCAGCGGTAGAGTGTCAGCTTCCCAAGCTGAA
>Ga0123328_1003638_pt1 | contig 13064 bp, 6 predicted proteins | sample BioC12SIPDNA_2_FD_89702 | JGI IMG/M metagenome (GOLD analysis project Ga0123328, IMG submission 89702) | Anaerobic biogas reactor microbial communites from Washington, USA - Biogas_R1_A C12 SIP DNA | ecosystem: Engineered > Bioreactor > Anaerobic > Unclassified | place: Washington, USA...
GAACCTCCTCCCCGCCCTCGGCATCGTCAACGCCCATAAACACGACCGCATCCCCGACCCCGCCCTCCTTGAGTCCCGCCGGGACTGCATCATCGGCTACTGGGACTTCCTCCACGACCACGCCCCCCGGCCGTTCGAGCGCGAGATCGCAGTCTCGCTCCTCGGCCTCGAGGTCCCGCAGAACGACTGGCAGGACCTCGCCTTCAACCACCTCGCCGAAAAATGTGCCTACCTCATCCACGTCCGGGGGTACGAAGCATGGGCGATCTGACCTGCCCCTTCTGCAACCCTCTGCCGGATGAGATCGTCCTCCAGAACACCCTCTGCTACGCCCGCTATGACCGATATCCGGCAAGCCCCGGCCACCTCCTCCTCATCCCCTTCCGGCACGTCGCCGGCCTCTTCGACGCGACCGACGCGGAACTCACCGCCCTCCTCGCCCTCGCCCGGGAGGCAAAAACTCTCCTCGACGAGCGGCTCCACCCCGACGGCTACAACGTCGGCGCGAACGTTGGCACCGCCGCCGGCCAGACGGTGATGCACCTCCACGTCCACGTCATCCCGCGGTACGCCGGCGACGTGGCGGACCCCCGGGGCGGTGTGCGGGGCGCGATACCGGAGAAGAGGATATACTGAGAGAATCTGGGCAAGATCTCAGAATTCTTTCTGACCGATCAGAAGTGTAAATGGCGGGATAATTTTCCCCACCTGATCCCAGAGTGCCATGAGTGCAACGAGATAATAGGGGTTGTCACCAGTTGTAATGTTGATTCGGACCATAGGGTGGAGAATTTCATATCTCCATCATGGATAGGTTGCGGTAAAATGATCCCGGTAGTATTCGCCTCAATCACAAAAGGGAATCTTTTTAGGATTCCATATGGAGTATACAGATACGCGGGGAAGATTGTATGCTCAAGACATGCCTGGATATCTCAGAATGCGAGTCCGCGCTGCAGCAACATCTCCCTTCCATACGATTGTTAGGGCAACTCCCCCTCGACGACAGCGACCTTGAGCGAATATTTGTGTACATTCAACAGAGCCTTGGCGGAAGGGTCAGTGAAAATCTATCCGGCGTGATTGAAGATACGCCGGCAATTCTTGCCTGCTATCTCGTATGGAAGGGTATCCAGGGTTACGATGAGGGGGTATACTGGCGATCGCTGAGCAGCGAACTTGGATTCCTGGATGCCGGCCAGCAGGCACGGCTCGGAAAGTTCTTCCGGGAATTCATCAAGACGCATGACCTGTTCATCGCCGAGATCCCCGGCTCACTCAAAAACATCACCCCTATCCTCCTGCATGGCATCATTCCCAGAACAATGGCCGCCCGATTCTTTGACCAGGTCGTATACCCGCTGGCTCGCAGAGAACTTGTGAACCCGGGGAGCAAAGAGGAGCTTGCATTCTGGCTTGTGAGGAAGAGCGAGGCGGCGAAAAAGGTTGAACACCTTGAAGTTCTTCAGAAGAAACTCAGGCGGGTAGAAGAAGCCGAAAAACCAGTGACCGGGATGAACCCCGCTCAGCTTGAGCAGGAGATTCGGCAGATCGAGGACCAGATCCGCCAGGAAGAGGCAGGCCTCATCAGGCTACAGGCAGAACTCGATGCGATACAGTACAACCCCACTGCTCTTGCGGATCTGGAGAGAGACCTCAAGACCGTTCAACGCCTGGAAGAGGAACACCAGCACTGCCTCCGCGAACTTGCCGATCAGGAGCACGCCCTCGATGAGATGCACCGCGAGCTTCGGCAATATAATTCGCTCGGGATCGTCGATCCGCTCGCCATCAACGACTTTGACACATTCCGGCATGCGGCATACGCCACAATCATCGCAGCCATTGCCTCAGCGCGTGACAACCCTGACGAATCCTGCTCTTCCGGGGCCCGGGTCCTTCTCATGGCTCTCTGTGATTCGGTAGCTCAGGGCAACCTCGTGCTCTCCGATGATCTCGTGCAGCAACTCGAGGTCCTCCGTGAGACCGATCCAGAACTGCTCGAGAATATAGAAGATTTGCTTTACAGCAAAGAGGATACTTCGGTCCTCCCGGAGCCTGAGGCGATACGCGAGAGCGGACCCCTCCTGCCGTACGGCGATGAGGCGGCGCCGGCACCCGACATCACCGTGGACCCCGCTATCCCGGTGCAAAGCCCCGGGGCGCCCCTCGACCAGGACCCGCCAGATGAAGATCCCACCCTCGAGAGCCGGTATCTCCCCGGCGACCCGGATCCCGGTGCAAAAACTCAGGATGCCGGGGATCTTGCAGCCCCCGGGCATTCCACGAACGATCAGGCTCCAGAACAGAAAGATCCCCTGCTCCACCCCACGCTGGAGCCCGGCGAGCATGCCGATCCGGAGGGTTTGCTCCCTCCTGAAGAAGATGCCGGGCAGGAGTTTACCACCAATATCCCGGCCACTGCCTCCGACGGGGGCGCGAGCTCTCACCCATGTGAGCAGAAAGTCCCTCGCGATCCGCCGGAAGAACTGGCAACCCTGGATCCTCTTGAGCCTGAAGCCCCCTCTTTTCCCCTTGAGCCGGAGCCGTTAACCCGGTGTGCGGAGAATGCACTCCCGCCGACGGGCCGGATGCTCGAGGGTACATCCCGCTCCAGGAGGACGAAATCCGAAGGCTCCCTGCAGGCCGGATCGCAAACCATCGAGGCCGTCTCAACGCTCATCGATGCGTTCATCGATATTTTATCGCAGTTTTTGAGAAATTTGAGAGGATAGGGGATATCAGATATCGAGCCCCTCGAAGAAGTCGATCACAACCCTGCGGTTAAGTCTCTCATGACAGAACTGATTCTGGTAGTTCCGCAGGCAGCCATAGCAACTTGCATGCCCCTGCTCTGCACCACAGGTGCATGCTTTCACTTTCTGGTACGCCGCCTTCAGGACGGATCGAAGGGTTTTTTCCTGTTCGATCGCCCGTTTCACGTGCCCCGCCCCCCCGGGGACGTTATCAAAGAGGATGAGTGCCGGCTCACTCAATGTACCTCTGCCAGGGTAGAGAACGCCGTCAAGATCGTCACGGTTGATCCCGAGTGCCGTGCTCAACCCATCGAGGAGCGCGTAGAGGAGGGAGAGCCAGAAACTCTCGTCATTACAGGAATAACCCACAAACTCGAGTTTGAGTATATCCGTCAGGTACTCGTGACCGAGATCGTATGACCGGAACGAACCGCTGCACTTCTTTCCGAAGGCGTTCTGGTGACTCCTTGGGGTCCCCTCTACCCCGGGAACCGCATAGCCGCACCACATGCAAACGCGGAACTGTTGATTGTTCCCATTGTTGATGATGGCCAGTTTGCCGTGCGAAGCGGACTTTGCCTGCAGTATCACTGTGCTGGTGAGCGGGATCTCAAGACCCTTCTCCTCTGCACCACATTCCCCTGAGAAGTATGCACGTGTGGAGTATGTCTTTTTAGGGCGTTTCTCGGAGACACGTTTCGGCTCAGACTTACCCGTCATGAACCCGAACTCAGGGATGATGAAGGTGCCGCGTTTACTGGCCCGCAGGTCGCCCCCGCACGCCTCACAGGTTACAAGATCCTTTCTCAGTTCTGAAAGTTCGCTTTTATACCGGTGGCATGCGTTGCAGATCACGTAGTCGTACGTAAGCCAGTGGTGCCGGGGATTGCGCTTGATGTACCTGCTCTCCCATATGCGGCCTGCCGCTACAACCTGGCTGCCGGGGGCATACTCGGAGAGAGCGATCTTGAGATCACGCTGGAGGTCGAGGCGCCGGGCCTCTTCTGAGGCATACAGCACCTGCAGTTCAACCACATCCACCGGGAAACCATACTTCGGGATGATGTTATGGGCCGAAAGGAAGTCGATGATCGGTCTTGCTTTGATCGTCTCGATCGTCCTGATGAGGTTTCCGATGGCGCCGGCATTCCCCCCCTCGTCGAAAAGGTTCCTGGAGACCTCTTCTAACCCCCTCACATCCTCCCGAACAGCGGATGCTGCCTTCGTCATGAGCCCTTTCTCCGGGCGATCGGCACCATCATAGTAGAGATCGTCTATGAACCCCCACTCCTCAAGGTCGAGTGCATCATGTAACCCGGCAGGTGCGATACGCTGGAGGGCCTCCCCCAGATCCGCCGGATGCTCATCGAGGTATGCGCGGAGAACGGCAGGCGTATCTATATCTGCATTAAAGAAGAAGCGTTTCACATCCCTGAACGTATCCGGATGTTTCCGCCAGAATGCAGCGATCGCGGTGGCGAAGAGATGCCGTTTTACGATCTTCTCATTCTGCAGCTCAAAATACGGGGGCCGGATGATGCCCCTGACAAACGGCATGGGATCCTTAAAGTAGGAGAGATCATGGGAACGGCGCTGGCAGAACGTCGTCACGAAGGCAGTCGAATCCGTTCGCCTTCCGGCCCGACCTGCCCGCTGGATGTAATTAGCGGCTGTCGGGGGCATGTTCCGCATGAACACCACCTCAAGCTCGCCGACATCCACGCCGAGCTCAAACGTCGTCGAGCAACTGAGCACGTTCACCTCTCCGTCCAGGAACTTCTGCTGCAACTCGGTTGCCGCCCTGTTGTTCAGCTGGGCGGTATGCTCCTCCGCCCGCATCGGGATCGGTTCAGTCTCGGTATAGAGGACCCGATAGTGATTCTCTCCCCTCAACCCGGTGGGATCGACCGGGCGGAGCGTCCCCTCGCACCGGTAGGTTGGGCAGACTCCGCGGATATTGTGGAGCGTAAGCCTTCTACAGCGGTCGCAGAGGTACCACTGCGTATCAGACTCGATCAGCGGCGAGGTGATCTCCCATCGTTTCGGATCCATCAGGGTGCCGACACCCTCGCCTTTGATGTGGTCCTGAACGAAATACCCGCTGAAGATAGAACTTCCGCCCGGGGCTAAAAACTGCCAGATCCCTCTCAATGTCGCGCGACAATCCTCATCAGAGACACTGCCGGCGCCTCTTCCTGCCACCCGGGTGAGAAAATCCAACCGGACATTGGAGTAACCTGGCTTGGGAAGCCAGCTGAGAATATGATCCCGTTGAGAAGAACCGGACTCCCTGAGGTAGAATTGAAAGTTCCTCGGCTGGAAGAAATCCTCGGTGGGGTTGATTCCTTCAGGGAAACGAAGGGCACCAGCCTTTCTGAAGGTGTCGAGCAGTACCTGAAAGAGCACCCATGCTTCTTCTTCAGACAGGTTCCAGGGTCCATCCAGAAGCGGTCTCGGGGGAGCCCACCCGTCGGGTTTTATAATGCGGAACCCGCAGAGTCCCAGTTCTTCAAGGCTCCCCTGCGTACTGCCGGCGGTGAACTCATACATCAGCCATCGCAGGATCTCACGATCTCGCTCTTCAGGCGTATCTCCGGGAAAGAGGCCTATATCCACGGCTTTCTTCCGGAGTGGCTGCTCACAATCGGTAATGCGCCATTGCTTCTTGAGGATCCGGTCTGCATTCTCCCTGATGACCCGGACGATGAGAGAGCGCCTGATGATCTTATCGTATGTCTGGCTCAGGTACGGGGCAAAGTAGGCGGCATCCTGGCGGCTGTCGGAGAAGGCCAGCAGGTTACGCTTACTCCCGCGCCCGGCAGCGGGCGATGCCCTCACCGGCGCCCAGGGGTTCGCAGAGCGGTTTTCGATAGCGATCTGGTCCTTCTTCACCCTGTCGGGAAGCTCCTGGTAGATCGCTGTTGCAAGGACGGATGGTATCGCATCCCGCCCCAGAACGAACCGCGACACAACCGGCATCCCCGGGCTGAGATGGGTACAGACCGGGCATTTATGCAGCGTAGATCCGGTATAAGATATATGAATCAGGCGAATTCGATACTCGTCCCCACACGTGCATGCGGGCTTCACGCGCGTGGCCTTATATATCGTCCCGCACCGTCCACAGAGGATATACTGCTCACCTTTGATGCCGGCACCCGTGCCGATCTCGACTTCATCATCCTCGTTATCGCTTTCGGGAGGGGTTGCCGATGCAAGCAGGAAGTGCTGATCCGGCGCTCCATCCTCGTAGTATGGGAGCACATTCTGCCTGAAGAACGCCCGACCCCCGTTCGTCTCGATTTTACCGAGCAGATAGGGGGCACCGCAGTAGCGGCAGGTTCCGAGTTCAAAGATGGGATACTCACGCCCCTCCGCCTCAACGCTCTTCGCCGGCTCAAGGTAGAGTTTCTTCTCGGGGAAAAACTGGAGGTATGCTCCCTCCACTGTCCTGACGAAGAGGTGGTACCGGGCAGAGAGCAGAGACGCTCCTGAGGGACGGGGACGTGCCATCCCGGCAATCTCGACCAGCGAGATGATTGCATCGGTATCCAGCAGAGTTCCATCACATAACTGCCGGCAGACTGCATCAAACTCATCAGGACCATCCGCAAGGTGGCGCCTCAACCACAGGATACGTTCATCCCCTTCCAGCACGTGGAAGAGAAACGTATGCGCGTCGCTGCCGGCCCGCCTGCGTGCATCGTCGAGAACTCCCTGCGGCACGGCATGCCGTATACCTGCCTCGTAGAGCGCCTGCACCCCACCATCGGCAAGGGTATCCCGCCAGGACCGGTATACGGCTGGATCCGGCGATCCCCATCCGCGTATATCCGGAATATCTTCACGCTCGGCGCTGACGACATCTCCCGTCTCGAAATCTTCGCTGCATAACTGAGCAGCGTAGCGTGCAACTGCTGGATAATCTCCCTCTCCGCCACCAAGAGTGGCGCTCGTGGCAATGCACTGCAACCGGCCGGGATCGCTCCGGACGACCCGATCTTTCAGCCGCCGGAGAAGCATTGCCATCTCTATGCCCTTGGCTCCGGTGTAGGTGTGCGCTTCATCAAGAACGATGAACTTCCAGTTTTTTGAATACTCGCCATCGAAGAACACGTTATCCTGGGGACGCAGGAGAAGATACTCAAGCATCGCATAGTTGGTCAGGAGGATCTGCGGCGGGGTCTCGCGCATCCTCTCCCGGGATATATGTTCATTGGGGAGTGGTTCACGTCCATGAATCTTTCTGTAATCTTCTGTTGCGTACAATTGCTTTTCGAGTGTCTCTCCGGTATACCGGCCGAAGGTGATCTCCGGACATGATTTGAGAAGTTGTCGCAGGCGTTTGAGCTGGTCGTTGACGAGCGCATTCATCGGGTAAAGGAGCAGAGCCCGGACACCGGGGTTGAGCAGGCCGGACTCCTGCTGCCGGAAGAGTGTATTGAGGATGGTTACGATGAATATCTCCGTCTTCCCGCTCCCGGTACCGGTTGCGACGACGAGGTTACGCCCCTCTTTTACAGCCCTGCGAATAGCCCTCTCCTGGTGGAGGTAGAGCGACCGGTCAAGGGGGAGCAGATCCTGGTTGAGAGATTCAAATCGCTGTGAGAGGATCCCTTCATCGATGAGGTGGCGGAGCGTACACCCTTTCCTGAAGGGAGGGGTTGCCTCGAGGATTGGTCCTTTGATAAATACGTGCTCGTCGATAGTAGCCCTGAACAGGGCGGCGAGATCGGCATCGTTTATCTGAAACGTCGTCTTGAGATACCGCATATAGCGCTGAGCGATCGACTGCGTTGTTGTAAGGGGATTCAGTGACATAGAGCAGTCCTGCTATCGATGATACCCCTTTGGCGCACTCTTTTATCAGGCTTGCCTTTTTCTTTTGCCCCGCATGGGCAGATGAACTGCCCATATCCGGAGGTGGGAGATGCACGGTACCAGCCCTGCAGATTCAACCATTCAAGCGTTGGAGGGCCCTCTCGATCTCCATCCATACGTATGTCGTTGGCGTCATACATCTCATTGGATTGTACCACCGTGCCAGTGCCTCCTTAAGTGGGCCGATCGCGCTCGCATCGCCGATAGCACCGAGAGCTTTGGCTGCACCCCACACAACCAGGTCGTTCTTATCCTGTAGCGCCCGGATCATGAGGGCGATTGCATCGGGATCATTCATTCTTGATAAAGCATCCACGATGCTGTTCTGGATCTCACCTGAATCTGCGCGTTCTGACCGAATACTCTCAGATTTCCGTAACATGACGAGCAGGGGATTTACTGCAAGTGCCCCTATTCTGGAGAGATGCCCGGCTGCTGTTGCTCGTTTATCGCTTGTCTGCTTTAAATCCGACTTGAGCACTTCCAGGAGCTGTCTACAGGCAAATTCGGCAGTCTCCCTTATATCATCATCCGGGTCATCGCATAATTCTATGAGAGTTGGAATAGCCATCGGCTTATTAATTCGGCGGAGTGAGTCTGCAGCTACCCTCCTTACATCGACAGACTCATCCTGGGTGGCTTCCATAAGGGCAAGAATAACTTCCTCATCGCCGAAGGCACTCAGCTGCTTTATGGCAGAGAGCCGCTTTCCGTGTGATGATGTCTTCACATCCCGGATGAGATCAGCGATGTGCCTCTTCTTCTCCTCAACATTCAGTCTGCCCTGAATGCTCAGGACACTCGTGGCGATCTTACGAACCTCTTCATCCTCGCCTGCCTTCTTCGATAAGGTGAACAGTTCCCGGGTAGTTTGCTCATTTAAACGGAATTTCGCAAGTGCGGAAATTGCTGTAATCCGGAGGACCGTATCCCGTTTCTCATCAAAAGCAATTGATACAAGAAGTCCAGATGCAGCCTGAGAACGGGTATAGCCTAACGAAGCTGCAGCCTTGCGCTGGACAACCACAGACTCATCATCCAGTAGCGCGATCAATGGCTTAACGGCGTCTTTGTTATCGATGTTCCCCAGCGATGCTGCCAATTCGACCCGGATATCGGGATCAGGATCATCACGTGTGGTTAACAGTGCATTCAGGCATTCATCCGTGTTTCCATGACCCAGAGCTTTCAGGATCGCAATACGCAGATCCTTTGCAGAGTCAGGGCTGCCCAGCACCGTAATGAGCGTATGTTCCCTCTCCTGGTTGAAACTTTTTCCGAGCAACACAACAGAGGTGGACCTGACCTCCTGGGGTATCCGGGCATCCATTATCACGGCAAAAAGTGCTGCCTGAAGTCGCTCGTACTGTGCGGGATACTTCTCCAGCAGGTGATGGTTTATGCGGCGTATCGAGTAATCTTCCTTGAGATCACGTAACGCCTGGGTGAGTCTCTCCGGATCGCCGGACTCTATCTCATCGATTAACCGCTCGATCCCGGCATCGAGTTTCGGGAGTTCGGAACTTCCCGGCACATCCCCCCCTGATTCAGGAGGTTGTTCGTCTGATATGCGATCCTTACTCTGCTCGATACGGAGCGGGAAGACGTTGGGTGCTCTCTCTCCAAAAGATGCCGGCGGAAGGTCCCAATCATTGAGAATTCTGTAGAACTGCAGGTAATAGATGCCGGGAGACAGTGGCAGGTCGTGATCTCCCTGAATTGTAAGTTTCCGCACTGCAGGCGGGATCTCTTCAACGTATATCCGGGATGTACCGCCGGACTTCTTCTTTCTCCAGAGAAGTAAGACCCGTTTCGGGGCAATTCCATACTCTTCCCACTCGATCTCTATGCTACGGTTTCCTGATGGGTCGATTGAGACGCGAGGGGGATTGGGAAGGTGGATATACCAGCGCTGAAGGGAAAAGAGAGGAAACCGTATGCCTCCATCACGCGGTTCTTCCATCGAAAACTCAAAATGCATGCATTTTGCATCGGTCGCTCTGAGCGTGTCGTTGAATCGGGCCAGGGAGAAATAACCCTGCCCCTTGACGACCCGGCAGGTGACAGTCTGGTTTTGAGGCAGCACCGATATCGTTCCTGTACCACTGAAAGATTCAGGTAAGAATACACGAAGACCTGGTTCAGTACCCAGTGACCGATAGTCAATATCAGGGATCACCGGAACAGAGCGCCTGAGCGGGTAAATTGTCCCTGTCGCCTCATCCTCAAATCGCCAGGCTGCATGTGGTACTGAGATAGATAGTATTCCCGCGAAGGCGCTGCCATCGCCTGCAGGATACCAGAGTTTCCCCCGGATCGCGGGCACCAGATTTGCTGTTATCAAAAACCCTGCCTCTGTTCTATCCATCTTTACGGGTCCATCCGGCTCAAAGCGGACTGAACTGGGGCAGGTGATGTCGAGTTGAACTGGTGACGCACCTTCAGCGGGCAGGTAGAGAGGTTTAGAGAACCGGTATGAGATACCGGGAAGAAACACACACTCTACTCTGATATCGGTTCGACAACTCTCGTTATATACACGTATGGTGAAAGCCCCTGCCCGTTCTCTCCCCAGCAGATTCGAGTGGCCGAGGTCCACGGTACAAATATGTCCATCGGGATCAATCTCCACTCCCTCCCCCGGTTCTCCAAGGGAATGGAATGTCGGTTTCAGAGTGGGATCCCGACCACGCGGATGAATGGAGAGGGTTGTACTGGAGAGAACTCCTTTATCCGCAAACAGAATCTGGATGCAAGGTGGAGAACCAGGGATAACGCTCCACCCATCCACCCGAAGATACCTATCAAAGTACCCGGGATCGATGCGAAGGTCAAGTTTTACAGGTTCCCGACCATCTTCGCCGGAGAGCGCTTGAGGACCACCTATCACAAGGCCATCAACCGGATCGATATCATAATACTTGAAGTCATACCAGTCGCCAGAAAGGCGGCCGGTAAAGAGCACTGCTTCTTCAGGGGTTATTGTTGGCTCACTCCGGGTGAGGAGGATGAACCTCTTTGGTGGAATTCGTTGTTGTTCGATACGCCTGCCCGTTTCATAGTCGAAGAGGCATAAGGCATCTGAATTGCCAGACCCGTCGATCACCCATGTCGAGGATACCCCCGGGGCAGATAGTTCGACGTGGTAATGCTGTGAGGGGCGCTCCACGCGCACTGTGTTCTCCTCTGTCGCCAGCCCCTCATCCGCATGGTACAACGGGAGTTCTTCCTCATGGAGTATCTGTGAACCGTCGTGAATGATGAGTGCCACGTGGTCGAGCCCCTCGCTACGCTCGATGACCTGCGATGGAATAGTCAGTTGAACCTCACGGTGGTGTTCATCAAAGGTGATGAACGGTCTATGCGTGGAGGATTTCCCGGAGCCGCTCTCCCTGCTACTCTTCTGCATCTCCTGTTTTCTTATCCGCCAGGTGTCGAACTCATCAATAAACCAGGCCGGCAGGGCAGGCTTTACCATTGTCGTCTCTTCCGGGTCAGGGATGAGGCGGATACACTGGCCCAGAATATCCAGTGTAACGTCACCGCAATAGGTGAGAAACCGTGCGATCGGTTTATCGATGTAGCCAAACGGTCTGGGCTGGATATCAGACCCATCGTCAAGGAGTGCAAGCTCATGATGTAGCCGGTCGATAAGATCCTGCTGCCGCTTCCTCACGGTGAGACTCCTCGTCACTTTTTGAGCCATCTGCTGGAGCCGGTCTCTTTCCCGCTTAAGTTCGGAGAGTTTCCGCTTACTTGCGAGAAGATGAGTCATTGTGCCAGAGTAGGCGTCCTGCGCGGCCTGTTGGTCCGCATAATAGTGGGAGAGTACTTCGAAAGGTCCCTGCAAAACGCTGCCTTGAGACGATATGCCATAAAGAGCCTCGATCCGTCGAATGGATTCGTCGATCTTTTGCGATCTCAGTTCTGCCTTGAGAACAGCATCCGTGCCGTCCTGGATACTCTGTTGCTGTGAGGAGAACTGTGAATATTCAGCCCTTATGGCCTCCTCAAGAGCGAGTATCATCGAGGCGGGGTTTGCCTGGCTTTCCCGGGAAGAGATGCTCTTCTCAAACCTTGTAGAGATTGGCGCGGGGAGCGGGAGGGATATGGCTGGTTTTGGAGAGGGGTGGAGTTCGATCACATCGATCCCGGTGTGAGAAACGGGTGCAAACAATCCATAAAGCTCCTCGTGGGTGAGGGTATCCGATAGGCTGAGCGTATAGTCAATCCAGCGCCGGACCACCAGATCGAGGAGATGCTGTGCACATGAGGGCTCTTCAAAAATTCGGGCATATTCTTGCGAAATGGCATAATAACCCTCCAGGTCTGCTGGAGAAGTCAGAAGCATACTGCCATTTGGAGGGAGTCGTGTTAGATACTTGACCACCGTGTATCCTTCAGGCCGGATTGAGTTGCCAAGATACTTCATTGGTTGTGCAATGAATGTTCTCCGGATCGTCTCAAGAAATCTAGAGTAATCTGTCGCGATCTCACCGGGAATATGATTTTTTTCCAGATCCGACAGGAGCCCTTCGTAACCACCATTAGAATGATAATACTGAATAATAGGATTCATACTTGTGCGAATGACGAGTTGTCTTCCATTACGCGAAACCGGTGATTCCCTACGCATCTGGGGGATGAATGATGGATGCGCAAATAGAGGATAGTAATAAGTAAGCAATTTACGCTGTAGAAGCGAGAACGGGTATGCGCACATTCCATTCAGGACGACTTTACTTCCGTTAGACTCCTGAGCGATCTCGATGATTGCCCGCAGGAGAGCGAGTTTGTAGGTGGACTGGATGATATCTTTCTGGATGATAACCTGTATTTCCTGAAGGTATGTAGAGTCCATTCTTACGAAACGTCCATTCGATTTATATGCTTATAAATAGGCTTGATCTGTACTTTTAGATATTATGCTGGACACTCATAGTCTCTCTCGCACAATCAATGCCCGAAAACGAGATCGCACTCGTGTCCCTCGCCCGTTCGAGCGCGAGATCGCGGTCTCGCTCCTCGGCCTCAAGATCCCAATGAGCGACTGGCAGGATCGGGCCTTCGACCACCTCGCCGAGAAATGCGCCTACCTCATCCACGTCCGGGGGTACGAAGCATGGGCGATCTGACCTGCCCCTTCTGTAACCCCCCGCCGGATGAGATCCTGCTCGCAAACGACCTCTGCTACGCCCGTTACGATAAATTCCCGGCAAACCCCGGCCACCTCCTCCTCATCCCCTTCCGGCACGTCGCCGGCCTCTTCGACGCGACCGACGCGGAACTCACCGCCCTCCTCGCCCTCGCCCGGGAAGCAAAGAACCTCCTCGACGACCGGTACCACCCCGACGGCTACAACGTCGGCGCGAACGTGGGAGAAGCCGCCGGCCAGACGGTGATGCACCTCCACGTCCACGTCATCCC
>Ga0123328_1003641_pt1 | contig 13050 bp, 9 predicted proteins | sample BioC12SIPDNA_2_FD_89702 | JGI IMG/M metagenome (GOLD analysis project Ga0123328, IMG submission 89702) | Anaerobic biogas reactor microbial communites from Washington, USA - Biogas_R1_A C12 SIP DNA | ecosystem: Engineered > Bioreactor > Anaerobic > Unclassified | place: Washington, USA...
GCAGACAGCACAGCCACCAGGAATGGCAGCCTCCAGGCGGCTGGGGTGGGTGCCGTCGACCACACTGTACCGTCCAGCGGCATCTGCCTCCCTCCATAGCAGACATGGCAGACCCCGCCAGCGGCTATACACAACTCGCCCATCTGCTGCTATCGGCAAAAACCACACCCTCATTTCATCGGAAGTTGACACTTTCGACGATCGGGTGGTCGCTCAGCTTGCTGTTCATCGGCGGGTTGGTCACGCTCGTGGTCGTACCGGCCCTGGAATCAGGCGGTGGCATGGGCACGGCGCGGCGCATTGCCGTCGGCTGGCGACAATCGGCGCGAATCTTTACGCTGTGTCATCAGACGCTGCGGAGGATGACCTGCCGGTCCTGACCGGACGCAGCAGCGATCCACATCCCGGGACGTCGTGAACGCACTGGCGGCCCGCTCCATGCCGGAGGCTTCTGACAGGATCCCCGATGACTGCCCCCATGACGCCTACGCTCGGCTGCCGACCTGCCTGGGCGCGCGATGCCGTGTTCTACCAGATTTTTCCTGATCGGTTCGCGCGCAGCGAGCGTGTGGCGAAGCCGTCCAACGTGCGCACCTGGAGTTCCCCACCCACACCGCAGGGCTATCACGGTGGCGACTTGTGGGGCATCATCGAGCATCTCGATCACCTGGTGGACCTGGGGATCAACGCCGTCTACTTGACGCCCATTTTCCAGTCGGCCTGCAATCACCGCTATCACACGCACGACTACTATCAGGTCGATCCGATGTTGGGGGGCAACGAGGCGTTGCGCAGTCTGATCACGGCGGCGCATGCCCGGCGCATCCGCATCGTACTCGACGGCGTATTCAACCATGCCAGTCGCGGCTTTTTTCAGTTTCACGACATTCTGGAGAACGGGCCGGATTCAGCGTGGCTGGATTGGTTCCACATCCACGCCTGGCCGCTGGTTCCGTACGATGGCGGTCGGCCGGCCAACTACACGAGTTGGGTGAACAACCGGGCGCTGCCCAAGTTCAACACGGACAATCCGGCGGTGCGTGAGTATCTGATGCAGGTGGGCGAGTACTGGATTCGCGAGTACGACATTGATGGCTGGCGGCTGGACGTACCGGTGGATATTCGGACCCCTGGCTTCTGGGAGGAATTCCGCAGTCGCACCCGGGCGCTCAAACCCGACCTCTACCTCGTAGGCGAGATCTGGCGGGAGGCTGCGGACTGGCTGCGCGGCGATCGTTTTGATGCCACCATGAATTACGAGTTCGCCGCGGCGGCGATCGCGTTTGCGGGGGGGGATCGGGTCAGCAAGGCGCTGGTGAGCAACCGCTCGTACCGGCCGTTTCCCGGTACGGACGCGGCCGGATATGCGCAGCGCATTGAGCAGCTCCAGTCGGCCTACGGCTGGGAGACGACACTGGTGCAATTCAACTTGCTGGCCAGTCATGATGCGCCGCGTGTTGTAAGCATTGCGCGTGGGGATAAGGCTACATTGCGATTGGCGACGTTGCTGCAGATGACCTACCCTGGCGCCCCGTGCATCTATTACGGGGACGAGATCGCCCTGCGTGGCGCGAAACGTTATGACCGCCCGCACCGGGATCCGGATGCGCGCTGGCCGTTCCCCTGGCATGACACTTCCAGTTGGGACCGCGCCATGCTCGGATATTTCCGCGAGCTCATTGCATTGCGGCACGCCTGCCCGGCACTGCGCAGCGGCGCGTTTCACCAACTACACGCCAAGGGACAGCAGTATGTGTGCCTGCGGCGCGATGACTCCGACACGCTGCTGGTCGCTGTGAACGCCGCCGAAAGCCCGGCAGAGCTGCGGGTGCCGGTGAGTCCGCATCTGGTGGACGGACAACCGCTGGCAGCCGTGTTCGGATCCGAGACACACGCCACGGTAGCTGGCCAGCATGTGCAGCTGCCAGTTCCAGCGCGCTCGGGCGCGATCTGGCGCGCGATCCGGCAATGAACTCGCGGCACACGGTTCGCGCCGCGCGGCCCTGCACGCGACCGGCCGCCGGCGTCCCGCGTGCAGGACTGTCCAGCGGCCGATCGCTGGGTGAGCAGGCAGCAGATTCAACCTACGCTTCGAGCGTCACCTTCCATCCCAGAGCGTCGGCCAGGGCAAAGATCGGTTCCTTCAGATCGCCGAAGCAGGTGACGCGATGCCACCCCCAGCGATCCCATTCGGTGAACAGTTTTTCCAGATCGCCGACTGGATCCACGGCCAGTTTCGTGCGGCAGGCCCGGTCATCAATGACATTTTCCACCGCCTTACCCTGGTGGAAGAGGATCTCTTTCCGTTCCGGGGCGACTTCGATCGTGGTGGTCATGTAGCCGAGCGGGAACAGTGACCGCACTGCAGCTCCCATGCGATCTTCTGAGTGGGTCAGGATCTGGAACGGGTTTACCTCCCCCTCCGGTCCGAACGCCCGGTTGGAGGCCACGCAATGTGCATAGATAACCTGCCGCTTGGCAGTGTCGATCACCGGGTCGGATATGAACCCTGGCCGGCCCTGGGTCAGCGCCGTGAGCATGACCATCGTGGCCGCCGATCGCACGTCACATTCGCACCCCCCCACCAGACCTTCATTGCACAGTTCGTGGAATCCGAGGCAGGGATAGGCGTGAATGTGATTGCCGTAGAAGCCTCCCAGGCAGTTGATGGTGATGGCGTTGGCATCGTACTTTTTGAGTATCGCGCGTTCAGCCAGGTACATGGCGGCGCTGGTTTCGAGCGTCGCGCGCGACACCGCTTCGATCTTCTCGGCGGTCTTCTCCCACCTGTCGGCGATTTCCCGGCACTGGTCCTTGTCGGCCGCTTCCCAGGCTGCGTTGAGTTCCGCGAACTTCACGCTCACGACGTCAATGCCCATTTCCTGCTTGATCATCGGGCCGAGATCGCCCCAGCCTTTCTCCACCTCCACAATGCGGGATTCCTTCATCCGCCGCAGGCACTCTTCAGGCGTGAGCGTCACCAGGTTGTCCGGCTTGCAGGCGGTCGCATCCGGCTCGCCCGTGCGCTGCAGGCGTGCCTGCTTCGTGGCGTCAACGAAATCCTGGATGGAACCACCGTCCCGCAGCGCGGCAAAGCATTTGACTGCTGCGACTTGATCTTCCATCCGCGAGGAGGCGACAAAGCCGACGTTGGGGGCGCCAGCGCGCAGGAAGCCGGCCGTATATACCAGGAATCCACCACTTCCGCCGTACTGGAAGTCCGCGTAGAGCACCGGTTTACCTGACGCGACAGCGGTCTGCGCGACCTGATTCCAGCAGTTGAGCTGGTAGACAATATAGCCGTCAATATTATTCCCGGCCTGATCTGCATCGATAATGGCCTTGGCCTCTTCGGCCCCGGTCGCCGTCGATGTCACGAACTCGAAATCGGGGCACTGCTGCCTGAACTGCGCCTCGATGCGTTTCATCACCGGATCGAAGTCAAAACCGATATTGGGCCAGTCCGGCTGAGCGTTCGTATCCGCGTGCTTGGCATAGATGATGCGCAGCCGCAGCTTGTCCGATGCCCGTGCAGCACGAGCAGGCCGTGCAGGGAGTGCGAGCGATGCGGCACCGACACAGGCCGCACACCCGGCTGCCAGGAACCGTCGCCGGTCGAACCGGCAGCATGCACACCCCGACATCACTTTAGACATCTTCATCGATTGTTCTCCGTGTAACTCCGGTGTATTGCAGAGTAAAAACCGCCCGGCCCGTGCCCAGGCCACCATTACCAGGCCATCATTATACCAGCTCCACCCGCTCTCTCACCCACCCGCTGCTGACCCAGCAGAAACTGCTGCGATTCCGCCACCAGGAACACATCGTGTTCACGGCGTTCTCACCGCTCGGGTCGCTCTCGTACGTGCCGTGTGGCGACAGGGCGGAGCCAGTCCGATCCGGGACCCGGCACCCAGCCCCGGAGTTCCCGGCGGCAGCCTCCGATCCAGAGAATCGCCGGTCCGACGTCAGCAACTGGCCCGGAAGCGGTCCAGCACGGCCCGCGTATCTTCGGCTTTCAGACGCGGGCCCAGGTTGGCCACGATGCGCGACGCGGCCGCGGCCGCGAGCATGCCGGCCCGCGGATGGGCCATCCCGTGCGAGATTCCGTAGAGAAACGCGCCGGCGAACATGTCGCCCGCCCCCAAGGTATCGATGGCCTCGGTAGGCATCGGCGGGATCTGATGGAGCGCGTGGCCGTCATGCACGACGGCGCCCCGCGCTCCGCGCGTAACCACGAACTCGCGCGCAACACGCTGCAGATGCTCCACCGCCCGCTCCAGGTCGTCCGTCTGCGCCAGGCACTTCGCCTCGTCCTCGTTGGCAAACAGCAGGTCGACGCCGCCGTCCAGCAATTCCTCGACCGACGAGCGGAAGTAATTGACGATATTGGGGTCCGAGAGCGATAGTGCAATGGAGGTCTGGGCCGACCGCGCCTGCGACTTGGCGAACAACGCCGCTGACTTGCTGCTGTCGCTCGTCACCAGGTAGCCCTCGAGATACAGATACCGCGAGTTCCGGATGGCGTCGGCATCCACATCGTCCGGCGAGACGTCCGCCGATACGCCCAGGAAAGTATTCATGGTACGGTCGGCGTCCGGAGTGACCAGGACCAGGCACTTGCCGGTCACCCCCTGGACATAGCGGTCGGCCGCCGTCCTGGTCGCCACGCCGGCGCGCATCAGGTCGTCGATATAGAAGTGCCCCAGGTCGTCGTCCGCGACGCGGCAGGCGTAGTACGCGCGGCCGCCCAGCTGGCTCACGGCGATGATCGTATTGGCGGCCGATCCACCGCTCGCTCGATTGCACGTCCGCGCGCCGAGCCGCGCTACAATCGACTGCTGCTGCGATTCATCCACAAGCGTCATGACACCCTTCTGGATCGCTAGCGCCTGCAGATCGTCCTCATCAACATGATACTCAATGTCGACCAGGGCATTGCCCAATCCACATACGTCGTAACGCCTCATAACCACTCACTTCCCGCCAGGCATGCGTTTGATTCCAACCGGCCGCATCATAGTGGATGGAGCGGCCACAGTCACGTGGCCGGCACACGCCGGCCGCCGCCGACCTACCACCGGACCTGGTACAGGAAATACATCATGTCGGCGTCCGCCGCCTGGTTGGGACCTGCGGTGCCTTCGAGGAACGCCCCGCCCCACAGTTTACAGTGGCCCACGAATAGTCGCCCCGGTCCGCGTCCCGGCCTGTCAGAAATGCCACGGTGCCACTCACCGGGCCGCCATCCTGGCTCCATCCGGTCCGGGTTCCCAACCCCACCAGGGCTGATGCCATCAGCACCAGGCATGCTCGCAATCTGATGAAGGAACTCACTCCATGCTCCTTTCACTCTGCTCAACCGCTGCAGTTTCGCGCAGCACGGAACATCCTGCGTGCATGGCGCATTGAATTAGTGTCGGCCGGCCGCGAAGCCAGGTCCGCAAAATGTCTGCCAGACTGGTGCAGGATCCGCCCACCGGGCCCTTTCCAGACCCTGCGGCGTGCGTGATAATCGAGACTCAGTAGCTGGGTACTGACAATCTGTTGCAGGAGGAGTATCGCCATGACCAAGCTGCGCCCTGCCGCTAATCGCCGTGTGTCGTTCGATCGCAGAACCTTCCTCGCCACCGGAGCCGCGTCGGTCGCCGGAGCCCATGTGTTTGGCAGCGCCGGACACGCCCAGGCTCGCGCCGCCGAACCGGAACAAATCGTCGTCCCGCCGGCAGGCAAACGTATTCTGCTCTCTTGCAAACTGACCATGATCGAGCCGCAGTCGGACGACGAGCCGCTGGCCGCTCGATTGCGCCGTGCTGCCGAAGCCGGCTTTGACGGCGTGGACCTGGATGAGGCCGGCAAGTTCACGCCGGAACAGGCCCGCGCAGCGGTCCAGGAATCGGGCGTCTTCGTGCATAACGCGATCAACCACGAACACTGGTCCAAAACGCTCACCAACGCCGACGCCGCCGTGCGAGCGGCTGGACGCGCCAACATCGAACACTGCATGCGCGTGTCGCACGCGGCCGGCGGCAGCGGTGTACTGATCGTCGTCGGTCACGCCAACGATGGACCGGCCGATGCCATCGCCGAACGCTGCCGCGAAGAGATCCAGCAACTGCTCCCACTAGCCGCTTCTCTGGGCCAGATGATCCTGATCGAGAACGTCTGGAACCACATGTTCTATGACCACGATGCAGGTCCGGAACAAGACGCCGATCAGTTCATCGCATTCATCGACAGCATCAACAGCCCGTGGGTCGGGATGTACTATGACATCGGCAACCACTGGAAGTACGGTCAGCCGGCCGAATGGATCCGCCAGTTTGGCAGGCGATGCGTCAAGCTGGATGTGAAGGGCTTCAGCCGATCGGAAAACAAGTGGACGGAAATCACCGAGGGGGATCTCCCGTGGGATCAGGTCCGCGCGGCGCTGGACGAGATCGGCTTCGCCGGCTGGGCCACCGCTGAAGTCGGCGGCGGCGACGTGCAACGGCTCACGACCGTACGGCAGCAAATGCAGCAGGCGTTCGGGTTGTGAACGTGGAAAGTCGTCGTGGACGGACTGCGCCGGGCTAATCAGCCGGGCTAATCAGCTGGGCTAATCAAGGTCCGGGATCTCGAGCGGGTCATAGCCCTGGATCTGGAAGGGGGAGGGCCGCCAGTAGTTGTCCTCCGTCTCGAAATAGGGCTCGGTGATCGCGTGCTTGAGCGCCTCCCGATCGGTCTGGGTGGGGTCGAAGGTAATCTGCACGTCTGCCCAGCCTGGCCCGGGCCAGGCCGCGACGTGCAGATAGCCGGGGATCGCGAACAGATCGTCGCGGTCCAGAAAGTAGCCGAACAGATTAGCGCGGCCGCGGCAGGTGAGATCGCCGATCTGCAGCGTCACCGTCTCGGTGTGCGGAGGCGCTTCCCCCCTGCGTTTTACGAACGATGGCACGGGCACCAGGTACGAAGTGGTGACGGCCCCCATGGTGCAGCACAGCAGGATGGCGATCACCAGCCACTGCGGCCAGCGTTGTCGGCGCGCCACGACAGGTCCCCAGTGCAGGGCTGGCGCGACCCCCGCCACGGCCAGCCTCGGCGCGCTGGCCAGGCACCCATCCACCGGATCTGCTGCGGGCGGGCTCTGACGCGCGACGGGAACCGGACAGGCGGCAACACACTCCAGACAGGCAATACATCGTGCCGCGGTCACCTGTTGCACCCGATCGACGGGGATCCGCATCGGGCACCGGCGGGCACATTTGCCACACTCACTGCAGTGCTCCGCATCGCGCTGCACCCCGCTCAACCCGAATCTGGAGAATAGATTCAACACGGCTGCCAGCGGGCAGAGCCAGCGGCAGAACGGCAGGAGCAGCACCAGCGACGCCACGATCAGCAGCGCGCTCACAACGTACGCCCACCAGGTAATGTCCTCGCCATGCCGGCTGATCAGGGCATAGCACGGGTCAAAGCCCCGGAAGATCAGTTCGCCTGCGCGCCAGGTGAGCACCAGCACCACCACCAGCACGCCGTATTTCAACATGCTCAGCGCCCGATCCCAGAGAACCGGAACACGCACCTGCGGGACCTGCCAGCGCTGGCCCACACGAAACAGCCACTCAGAGATCGTGCCAAGCGGGCACATGTAGCCGCAGAACGCGCGGCGCACCAGCAGCGTGGCAGCCAGAACGCCCCCCAGGATGAAGAAGTTGGACACGCCGAGCGAACACAGCATGTTCCCTTCGGTCCAGTACGTATAGAGCGACTCGACGCCGCCAAACGGGCACCAGCGTTCACAGTTCGCGTGCAGCCCGAACACGCCCACGAGCACCAGCGCCAGAAAACACCCCTGGACGACGCGCCGATTCCGCCTCACGTCAGCCCTCTACTTGCTCGCGCTGCGCGCACAGTTGCCGCGCATGGGACAGCTGCTGCAACTGCTGCCGCCACTGCACTTCGATTCCGATACCTTGGACTCGGTCCGCAACGCCGCGGTGAACGAGGCACGCGATGCAACCGACGAGAAGTCCGGACATTGCCTGGCATGGCTCTTGAGCAGGTCAAGCCGGCTTGGAGGAACCGCTTCGAAGCACCGCGTCAACGTCGCCATAGCCGGCTCGACGTCGCCGACTGCGGCGTACATCCGTGCGACCATGTACAACGTGCCCGGATCGCTCGGGCCGGAGACCCGCACCTGGCTGGCAATCTGCCGGGCTGCGTCCACCTGCCCCTGCCGTGCCAGGGCCACGGCCCGCAACGCCTGGCTCGCGCTCGTGCCCTGCGCCGCATTCAGGCTGCTGAGCACCGCTACCGCTTCATCGGACTGGTCCAGCGACAAGTGTGTCTCTGCCAGCTGTATCGCATTGTCGGGTGTCTTCGACCGCTCGAATAGCTTGCGGTCCAACGGCAACGCCTGGGCGTGCAGACCCGCGGCACTGTAAAACGACCGTAATGCAACAGCCGTCTGCTCCCATTGCGGCGAGTTCGGCTCCCTGGCCAAGGTATCCTGCAGAGCCACCGCGCGGCGCACCAGCATGTACTGCTGCAGATACTCCTGATTCGTGCGGTCCAGCTTCACCGCAGCTACGTACTGCTTGAGCGCAGCCCGCAGGTCGCCACCGGCCAGCAACTTCTCCCCCTCGGAAAAGGCAGTGCCCGCGTCGCTCCCAGCCCACACCGATGCAGCACTCAGCCAGAGCATGGCCATCAACACGGCAAGTCCGCGCGACGACAATGAGATCATGACTACCCCCCCGGCAAGGAACTCTCGATCACCAACCGCCCTGGACGACGTACAGCATCCCACAGCCGCAGTCTCCGGACATACGGCAATGGTATCGCTCTTCGTGTTGATCGTCCAGACATACCTGCCGCCTCCAGCCGACCCGGGATCTTTTTGCCGGACGGTGGCAGCAACACCGCACCGCGGGCTGGGCGAGAATGCTGGCCAGCAGCCCATTTTTCCTCGCGAGTCGTGTAGGATGGATGGTCAGCGCTGGCCGGTCCAGTTTCATGGGACCACGCTTCATGCGCAGACCGGCCTGCATTCACTCGACCCGAGGAACGGACCACATGACGCCACATATTCTCCTGCTGTTCTACCTCATCGGGCTGCCAGGCACCGACAGCGCGACCTCGCCAGATGTCGCCGCTGACGTCGACGTCGTGGTCGCTGCGGTGGGGACAATGCCGGACGGTGCGGTCATCGAGCAGTATACGGTGACCAATGCCCTGCAGACCGAGGTCCGCGTGCTGACCTACGGTGCAACGCTCACCGGCGTACTGCTGCCCGACCGTGACGGGCACATAGAGAACGTCACGTTGCACCTCGACACGTGTGCCGACTATCTCCGCGGGCATCCGCTGTTTGGATCGGTTGTGGGGCGCTACGCGAATCGTATTGCCGGCGGAGCCTTTGAGATTGATGGCCAGCGTTTTGAGCTGACGAAGAACATGGGCCCGCATCAGATCCACGGCGGCACGGACGGTTTCCACCGGATCAACTGGCGGGCACAGCCCGTTCGCCTGGACGATCGTGCGGGAGTTGAGCTGACTCACGCCAGTCCGGACGGCCACGAAGGGTACCCCGGAACACTCGAGGTCCGGGTACGGTACCTGCTGACCAACGGCAACGAACTGGTGATGGAGTACTGGGCGCGGACCGACAGGACCACGCACCTGAACGTGACCAATCATGCCTACTGGAATCTCGCCGGTGCCGGTTCCGGCAACGTGCTGGATCACGTCGTGCAGATCAACGCCAACGAGGTGGTTGTAGCCAACGCACAGCGGTTTCCGACCGGCGAGCTGCGGGACGTGGCCGGCACCGCTCTCGATTTCCGCGTGCCGCGCCGCGTAGGCGACCGCATCGATCAGGTTGAAGATCAGAACTACGACGACTGCTATGTGCTTCACAAACAGGAGCAGCACGCATTGGCACTGGCAGCGCGCGTCGTCGATCCGCAGAGCGGCCGTGGGATGGAGGTTTACACCACGCAGCCGGGCGTCCAGTTCTACACGGCCAAGGGACTCGGCGGTCAGGCGGGCGGAGGCGGCGCGACCTATGGACCCTACCACGGCCTGTGCCTCGAGACTCAGCATTTCCCCGACTCGCCCAACCACCCGCACTTCCCCACGACTCTGCTGCGTCCTGGTGAGGCATTCCACGAAATCACCCTGCACCGGTTCTGGACACAGAGCCCGGTGGCCGGGCAATAGGCGACGGCGGCACGTGCTGTGCGCGGGTATGGAGGCATGCATGGTGCGGCCACCGCTCGGTGCCGTCCCATGCCGGGCCGCGTGGGGCCCCCACCCTGGGCTCCACTGTTGGCTTTCACCGTGGTGTCCGGGGAATTAGAATCGTGGCTGTCGGGTATTGCCGTGTGCGAACTGCGTTCTGCCACCTGGGAATGCTGGAGTTGGGTGGCCGAGGGATGACGAAGCGACCATGAAGCGTTACGAAATCCTGGACTGGGAACTCGTGCAGGGTTCGACCGTCAAGCGGACATACGGGCACTCTCGCGGGCTACTCAAGTGGTTGAATCCCTTGCCGCGACAGGTATCGATCGAGTGGAAGGGGCGTCCGGTCAGAAATAGGAGGGAACCGCAGCATGTGGAAGCGGACGAAGATCATCGCCACGTTGGGTCCGGCCAGTGCGACTCAGGACCGGATGGAGGAGTTGATTCACGCGGGTGTCGATCTGTTTCGTGTCAACTTCTCGCACGGGACGCAGTCGCAACATGCGGCGGCGTTGCAAGCGGTCCGCGCAGCCGAAGCGCGGGTCGGCCGCCCCGTCGCTGTCTGCGGGGATCTGTGCGGGCCCAAGATCCGCGTCGGGCTGATCGGCAATGGCGAAGTGCAACTGCTCACGGGCCATTCCCTCACGATCCAGCGTGCGCCTGTCATCGGCACGGCTGACCGGATCTCGACGACCCTGCCCGAGTTAGTGGACATGGCCCGGCCGGGCGACGCGATCCTGCTGGCGGACGGCCGGCTACGGCTGGAAGTGGTAACCACCCAACCGCCAGACCAGATCACCTGTCGGATCCAGGTGGGAGGCGTGCTGTCGAGCGGCAAGGGAGTGAATCTGCCTCATTCGCAGCTGACGATTTCGTCGCTCACAGAAAAAGACTTGCAGGACGTGGAGTTCATCACGCGGCACGATTTCGACTACGTGGCGCTGTCGTTCGTCCAGCAGGCGAGCGATGTGCGGCAGCTGCGCAGCCTGCTGGCAGAGCGCCACTGCGATGCCCAGATCGTGGCCAAGATCGAGAAACCGCAGGCGCTGAGCCGGATCGATGAAATCATCGACGCAGCGGATGCCATCATGGTCGCGCGCGGTGACCTGGGGGTCGAGATGGATTTCCCGTCCGTCCCGATCACTCAGAAGATGATCGCCCACAAGTGCGAACGGGCCGGCAAACCGTGCATCATCGCCACCGAGATGCTCGAAAGCATGATCACGTCGCCGCGTCCCACCCGGGCCGAAGTCTCGGATGTGGCCAACGCTGTCTTCGACCGCGCCGACGCCGTGATGCTGTCCGCCGAGTCGGCGATCGGCAGTTTTCCGGTCGCCGCCGTCACCGCCATGCGTGAGACGGTGATCGCCGCCGACAAGTTCCAGGACACGTGCGACACCCCCGTGCACCTGGAACTGCATCAGGCCAGCACGACCGCCGCGCTGGCCGGTGCACTGGGCGAGATCATGCATCTGCAGCCAGTGGCGGCAGTGGCGGTGTTCACCGTCAGCGGAACCACGGCCCGCCTGATCGCCAAGAACCGCCCCCCCTGCCCCATCGTGGCCTTGTCGGCCAGCGTCTCTACTCTCCGCCGTTGCTGCCTGTACCACGGCGTGATGCCGCACCCCGTCGAGACTCCGCGGGACACCGTCGGCGCCGTGCAGCTGGCCACCCGCGTCTGCGCCCAACTGAAACTCGCGCAGCCGGGCGAACGTATCATCATCCTGGCTGGCCACCCGTTCGACGTGCCCGGGAACACCAATGGACTGGTGGTGGTGACACTGGAGTAGGCCAGTCTATTCATCTTCGACAACTATGCAGCTCTGCATCTGACGGCTCCTTACGAAGAAAGAACCGTTCCACAAAGACAGCGATCACGACTGCCGTGGCAATGCAGTGACCCGCGCAGAAACAATCGGTGGGGCCGGCGTATGACCTTTCCCACTATTCTGCGTGCTGGGGTGTACGGGTCCATTGTCGACGCCACCGGACGGCCCGCGCAGCACCCCCTCCTGAGGCCACCTCATGACGCTCGCCGGAACCGCGATTTCCGGCGGGCGGCCTTGTCATTTTGCAGGGGTCCGATACAAAGAGATAGGCGAGCCCGACCGATGCGACGCGGGGCGTGAACGGTGTCATGTTAGAACGTTCGCTGGGAATTGACGAATTGCTGACGGCCACCTGGACCGAGCTGGGGGTAGGTGCTCCCACACTCGTTGCGTTTGCTCAACTGTGCAGTCGCGCATGGGTCACTGGCCAGGTTGCAACGGAGGAGTTGTCGCCCGAGGCGAAAGCGATACTGTTCACTGCCGGACAACGCGGGATGCTCGAGGTAAAAGGGACCAATGCGGCCTACGAGTCCCCCTCGCGGTTGCTCACCGTGTTCGTCGAAACCGCGGACGATACGCGGATCCGGTTTCGGGACAGCCGGGACGTGCGGCAGAACGTGCGGTTCCTGGATGGATTTCGGCAGCTGTGTGCGCGTGGCCTGGTGATGCATCATCTGTTCCACGAGTTCACGCTGACGCCTGCCGGTTTCGAAATGGCTGCCACGATCTGCCCGGATGAGATCCAGAGGCTGCTCGAACTTGGGCAGCCCTGCGCGTCCAGTTAGCCTGAAGCACGCGTCTGGACAATGTGGCGACCGGGTCGAGTGGCCGGGTGTCTGTTCTATCATCTGCAACGGTTTGCGCTGATACAGCGCATGTGAGGTAAGTCGACTCTGTTCTTCATGGTACAAGGAAACTGACAATGAGTGTGCTGGTTACAAAAGAAGCGCCGAATTTCCAGGCCCAAGCAGTCATGCCGGATGGTTCGTTCAAGGAA
>Ga0123328_1003653_pt1 | contig 13034 bp, 7 predicted proteins | sample BioC12SIPDNA_2_FD_89702 | JGI IMG/M metagenome (GOLD analysis project Ga0123328, IMG submission 89702) | Anaerobic biogas reactor microbial communites from Washington, USA - Biogas_R1_A C12 SIP DNA | ecosystem: Engineered > Bioreactor > Anaerobic > Unclassified | place: Washington, USA...
CTCCGGCGAGCCGATGCTCTATGTCCCGTGCCCGGGCGGCCAGCTCAAGTTCCACCTCCTCTATGACGAGCCGACGAAGCTCTTCTGGCTGCTGTCCAACCAGTCCACGGACTCCATGACCCGGCCGGAACGCCTGCCCGCAGACCGCTACAACCTCCCCAACAACGAGCGGCACCGGCTCGTCCTGCACTTCTCGCGCAACTGCGTGGACTGGTGCTTTGCCTGCCGCGTGGCCGACACCGGCGCCCCCGGACAGAGCCGGAACTACGCATCCATGGCCGTGGACGGCGAGAACCTGGTGGTGCTGTCGCGGTCGGGCGACCACCGGGCCAAGAACGCCCACGACGGCAACCTGATCACCTTCCACACCGTTCCGAATTTTCGCAGCCTGACATACTGACCTTCCCGCCGCCGTGTGGCGGCGGACTGCCGAGGAGACACGCCATGCCCATGGACTTTTCACGCCGGAGTTTCCTGAAGTCCACCGCCGCATTCTCCGGCATGCCCCTGTGGCCGGGGTTTGCCGCCCTCGCCGCGGACTCGGGGCTGTTTCCCGCGCCGCGGCCCAAGCCGCCCGCCGTGGTGCGCGGCGCCTTTTTCTATCCGCCCGCGCAGGTCGTGCTCGACGGCAAGTGCGAGGACGGCTGGGCGGTTCACCAGTGGTTCACCTGGCCGGGCAACCAGTTCAAGCCGGAGGAGCAGCAGGCGCGCCTGATGACCGAGATCCGGCGGATCACCACGGGCCTTGATCTGGACGTGAAGATGGACGCGGATCCGGCATACACGGACGCGGCAGTCGCCGCCTTCGCGGAGGAGATCAAGGCCGCGCCGCCCGCCGCCCTGCTGCTGGTCAACTTCTGGAACAGCTTCAGCGCGAAGATTTTCCCCATTCTCGACGCGTATGACGGGCCGGTCATCGTGTACCACCCCGTGGGGTCGAGCCACCAGCTCCCGCCGGAGCGCTTCCGCACAAGCCCGCGCCTCCACTACATCCACTCCATCGAGAATTTCGCCGCCCTGGAGGACGGCCTGCGCGCGGTCCACGCGCGGGCGCGCATGGCCAGCAGCCGCCTCCTCCGCGTGAGCGGAAAACTGGAGCAGGAGGCGGACGCCGCGGAGCCCTTTTTCGGCCTGCCCATCCATGGCGTGCCCGCCGCCCACTTCAACGACCTCTACGACGGGATGGAGGTCACGGACGAGATGCGCCGGCTGGCGGATGCGGTGCGGAAGAACGCGGGGGCGGTCACGGATCTCGCGGACAACGCCTTCGAGGACGCCGTGCGCGCCCACGGGGCGGTGCTTCAGCTCATGGCGCGCCACGACGCGGACGCCGTCACCATCGAGTGCCTCTTCCTCAAGCACCGCAAGCCCTGCCTGAGCTTCGCGATCAACAACGGCGCGCTTGTGCCCTGCGGCTGCGAGAACGACCTGAACGCCACGGTGTCCCTCATGCTCGGGGCGCAGCTCTTCGGCGTCGGCGGCTTCCAGCACAACCCCGACTTCGACACGGTGGAGAACCTGTACTACGGGTCCCACTGCACCTGCACCCCGCGCCTCGCCGGGCCGGACAGGCCCGAGGCCCCCTTCCGCCTGCGCCCCTTCTTCCACCAGATGCCCAAGACCCTCGCCCTCGACGTGCAGTGGCCCGCCGGCGCCCCCGTCACGCTGTTCAAGTACCGCACCGAGACCCCCGAGCTGGACGCGTGGGCGGGCGAGGTGGTGAACTCCCCCGCGTGCCCGCCCGCCGGCGGCTGCGCCACCCGCGTGCTGGTGAGAATCCGCGGCGTCGCCGACGTCTGCGCCGTCTACCCCGGCCCCCATCCGGTCCTGTACTGCGGGGAGTTTGCCCGCCGGGCGAAGACCTTCGCGAGACTCCACGGCCTCACGCTCAACACCAACGCCTGAAACAGCCCCGGGCTGTCCTTGCGTGCGCGCGGAATCAGGACGCCGGTGCGGCCTTTGCCTCTTCGACGTCCGCCGGTGCGGGCGGTGTCGTCTCTTCGGGATTCCAGCCGCCGCCGAGGGCCTTGTAGAGGGCGGTGAGATTGGTGAGGACGGCGGCGCGGCTCTGGGCGCGCTGGGCCTCGGCGGAGGCGATGGAGCGCTCGGCGTCGAGAACGCGCAGGTAGTCCGTGAGCCCCTGGGCGTAGAGGTCGCTGGCAAGGGTGAGCGTGCCGTTCGCGGCGGTCACGGCCTGGTCCAGCGAGGCGAGGCGGTTCTGCTCGCGGGCGTAGGCGACGAGGGCGTTTTCGGCCTCCTCCAGCGATGTCAGGACCGCCTTCTCATAGGCCGTGAGCGCCTGCTCCTGCCGCGCGTTCTGGACGCGGATGTTGGCGCGGATGCGGCCCGCGTCGAAGACGGGCCACTGGACCGTCGGGCCGACGGACCAGAGCAGGTTCGCGCCGCGCTTGAGGCCGTAGAGGGCGTCGTCCTGCCCGGAGAGCGATCCCGTGAGGGCGAATTTGGGGAAGAGGTCCGCCGTGGCCACGCCGATGCGGGCGGTGGCGGCGGCGAGGTCGCGCTCGGCGGCGCGCACGTCGGGTCGCCGGCGCAGGAGGTCCGAGGGCAGGCCGACGGGCACCGTGGGCGGCGCGGGGGGCAGGTCGGCGGCGGGGGCCAGCTCCTCCTGGAGCGCGCCGGGCGCGCGGCCCATCAGCACGCCGAGGCGGTGGATGGCGTACTGCACGCGGGCGGCGTGGCCGGGCAGGCCCGACTCGGTGACGGCGAGCTGGGTCTCGGCGGCGCGGATGTCGAGCTCGTTGGTGAGGCCCGCCTCAAAGCGCGCGCGCACGAGGTCCAGGCTGTCGCGCTGGAGGGCGGCGTTCCGCGACGCGATGTCGAGGCTCGCCTGCGCCTCGCGCAGGGTGAAGTAGTTGCGGGCCACCTCGGCGGCGAGGGACACCCGCACCGCGCGGAGGTCCTCCTCGGCCGCCTCGCGCGACGCGCGGGCCGCCTCCATTTCGCGGCGCGTGCCGCCGAAGACGTCCAGCTCCCAGCGCGCGTCGAAGCCCGCCTGGAAAAGGTCGTCCCAGCGCGACGGCGCGGACGCGGCCTGCCCCCGGTTCACCGTGACGCGGGAATTGCCCGCGCCGGTGAGGTCCGGCGCGACGGAGACAGAGGTGCCGCCGGCGGAGAGGGAGTAGGACCGGGAGACGCCCTGGGCGGAGAGGCCGGTGGACGAGCTGGACGAGATGCCGGTGGAGGCCGCCTTCTTGTTCTGGAGGCGCTTGTAGCCCGCCGAGGCGTTCAGGGCGGGCCAGAGGTCCGCGCCGGAAATCTCCTCCGCGGCGCGGGACTCGCGGATGCGCGCCTCCGCCATCCGCAGGTCGAGGCTTCCCTCCAGGGCGCGGGCCACCAGGGCGTCCAGGGCGGGGTCGCCGAACACGCGCCACCATTCGGCGATATCGGGCTCGCCGGCGGCCTCGCCGCCCTCCAGCGGGGTGCTCCAGGCGTCCGGCACCGGCGGCGACGGCTTCTCATAGTCCGGGCCGACCACGCACCCTGAGAGGAGCAGGGCCAGCAGGGCGGCGGCGGTGGAAAACGCGCGGGGGCTCATGCCTGATCCTCCCCGGCGGGGGCGGCCGGTTCCGTGACGGCTTCGGGGGGCGGGGGCGCCTCAGCCGCCGCGGGGGCCGGCTTCCGCGACCCCAGCTCGCTGAGCCACTGGATGATGACAAAGAAGAGGGGCACGAAGAACACGGCGAGGAAGGTGGCCGTGATCATGCCGGCCACGACGCTGTTGCCGATGGAGTGGCGTCCGGCCGCGCCCGCGCCCTGGCTCAGGGCCAGGGGGAGCGCGCCGAGGATGGTGCTGATGGCGGTCATGAGCACGGGGCGCAGGCGGATGCGGGCGGCGGCGATGGCCGCCTCCAGGATGCCCGCGCCGTCGGCGCGCATCTTGGAGCAGAACTCGACGATGAGGATGGCGTTCTTGGCCGACAGGCCGATGAGGGTGAGCAGGCCGATCTGAAAGTAGATGTCGGCGGGGGCGGCGCGCAGGACCAGCGACGCGAAGGCGCCGAAGACGCAGAAGGGCACGGCCATGAGGACGGCGAGGGGGAGCGACCACTTCTCGTACTGCGCGGCGAGGACGAGGAAGATCATGACCAGGCCGAAGAGCATGACGTAGTAGGACTGGTTGCCCGTGCGCACCTCCTGGTACGAGCCCGAGCTCCACTCGACGGTGTAGCCGGGCGGCAGGGTGCGCGCGGCGATCTCCTCAACGCGCCGGATGCACTGCCCCGTGCTGATGCCCGGGGCGGGCGCGCCGGTGATCTGGGCCGACGTGAAACTGTTGAACCGTCCGACCACGCTGGGGCCCGCCTCAATGGAAACGTCCACCACGCCGGACAGTTCGATCATCTCGCCCGCGTTGTTGCGCACGTAAATCTTCCGGATGTCGGAGGGCTCGTCGCGGTACTGCGGTTCCGCCTGCAGCTGCACGCGGTACACGCGCCCGTAGATGTTGAAGTCGTCGACGTAGAAGGATCCGAGCAGCGCCTGGAGCGTGTTGTACACCTCGCCCACCGGGATGCCCAGCAGTTTGGCCCGTGTGTGGTCCAGTTTCACCCGGATCTTCGGCTGCGTGACGTCCAGCGTGCCGGACACGCCGCTGAACATCGGGTCCTTGTTCAGCTCGGCGATGAACTCGGACATGACCCGCGCCAGGGAGGCCAGGTCGTCGCCGCCGCGGGTCTCGAGCTGCGCCTCGAACCCCGCGCGCATGCCCAGCCCGCGGATGGGCGGCGGCACGAACGCGAGGACCGTCGCCTCCTTGAGCCCGCCGAAGCGCTGGAAGACGCGCGCCACCAGGGCGTCGGCGGAGTGCTCCGGCCCGACGCGCTCCGCCCAGTCCTTGAGGCTGACGAACATGCTGGCCGACGAGGAGACTGCGGCGTTCGAGAGCTGGTCCTGCCCGCACATGGCGGTGATTCCCCGGACCTCCGGCTGCGCCAGCATGAACTCCTCGATCTGGGAGACCACCGCCTTGGTCCGGTCGAGGGAGGCCCCCTTCGGCAGCTGCGCCACCATCATGAGGTAGCCCTGGTCCTCCTGGGGCACGAAGGCCGACGGAACCCGCATGAAGAGGGAGTAGGTGGCCCAGACGAGCACCCCGAAGAGCACCATGGAGACGACGCCCAGCCGGATCATCCAGCGCGCGCTGAAGGCGAAGAGGGCGGTGAACCCGCGCACGCCCGCGTCGAACCAGCGGAAGAGGAAGAGTTTGCGGTGGTTGGGCCGCAGCAGGAGCCGGCACAGCGCCGGGGTCAGGACCAGGGCGATGGTGCCGGAGATGGCCACGGCCAGCGTGATGGTGATGCCGAACTGGCGGTACATGACGCCCGTGCTGCCGCCGACGAAGGCCACGGGAAGGTAGACCGCGGCCAGGGAGAGCACGCTGGCGATGATGGGGCCCTGCACCTGGCCCATGGCCTTGATGGTCGCCTCGCGCGGGGCCAGACGCTCGTCGTGCATGAGCCGCTCGACGTTCTCCACGGCGATGATGGCGTCGTCCACCACGATGCCGATGGCCAGCACCAGCGCGAACAGGGTCAGCGAGTTGACGGAGAACCCCAGGGCGAGCAGGCCCATGAAGGCGCCCACAATGGACACCGGCACGGCGACCATGGGGATCACCGCGGCGCGCCAGCTCCCCAGGAACAGGAGCACGACGATGGTCACCAGAATGGTGGCCTCCAGGAAGGTCTTGGCCACCTCCTGGATGGACACGGTGATGAACGTGGTCGTGTCCAGCGGGACCATGTGCCGGACGCCCTCCGGGAAGTCCCCGGCCAGCCGCTCCAGCTCCTCCTTCACCCCGTTCATCGTCTCCAGCGCGTTGGCGTCGGGCTGGGCCGACACCGGGATCATGGCCGTGGCCTTGCCGTTGTAGCGGCCCTCGGTGCCGTAGCTGAGGGTTCCCAGCTCCACCTTTGCCACATCCTTCAGGAGCACGCGGGAGCCGTCGGGCCGCGCCAGCAGGATGATCTCCTCGAACTGCTGCGGGGTGGTGAGCCGCCCCGGCGCCAGCACGGGGAACGTGAAGTCCACCGGCTCCGGGTTCGGGGCGCCGCCGATCTCGCCGGCCGCGTACTGCCCGTTCTGCTCGCGGATCGCCTGGGCCACGTCGTTCACCGTCAGCCCCTTGAGCACGAGCTGGTCGGGGTCGAGGGTGACCCGCATCGAGTAGTCCTTGTTGCCGAAGATGCGCACCTGGCCCACGCCGGGCACGCGCGCCAGGGCGTCCACCATGTGGATCGTGGCGTAGTTGCTCAGGAAGAGCGTGTCGTGCTCCGGCTTGTCCGACTGCAGGGCGATGATCCCGAGGAAGGTGCTCATGCGCTTGCTGACGTTCATGCCCTGGCGCATGACCTCCTCGGGCAGGCGGCGCTCGGCGCGCTTGATGCGGTTCTGCACGTCCACCGCCGCGATGTTCAGGTCCGTGCCGATCTCGAAGGAGAGGGTGATCGAGAGGCTGCCGTCGTTCGCGCTGGAGGACTGGTAATAGAGCAGGTGCTCCACGCCGCTGAGCTCCTGCTCGATGGGCGTGGCCACGCTCTCCATCACCGTCTGCGCGTCGGCCCCCGGATACGACGTGCTGATCACCACTGTCGGCGGCGTGATCTGCGGGGACGACTCCACGGGCAGCGAGAACAGCGACACGAGGCCGCACAGCACGATCACCACGGCCACCACGGTGGCGAAGATCGGACGGTCTATGAAGAATCGGGAGATCATGCGCGCGCCCCTAGTTGGCCGGGGCTGCGGGTTTGGGGGCGTCCGGCGCGCCCGGCGGCGGGCCGGTGGACACCTCGGTCCCCTCGCGGACCTTCGTCAGCCCCTCCACGATGACCTGGTCCCCCGCCTCAAGACCCTCCAGGATGATCCAGTCGTCGCCGGACCACTCGCCGGTCTTCACGACGCGCTCCTGCGCCTTGCTGTCCGGACCCACCAGGTAGACCACGGGGCCCTTGGGGGTCTGGCCCACGGCCCGGCGGGGCACTGTCAGCACGTTCGGCCGCTCCCAGCCCGACAGGTTTACCTTCACAAACTGGCCCGGCTTGAGCGTCCGGTCGGCGTTTTTGAACGTGGCGCGCAGCTCCACGGTGCCCGTCTGCGTGTCCACGCCGGTGTTCTCGTAGTCGAGCGCGCCCGGCTCGCCGAAGGGGGTGCCGTCCAGCAGCGTGATCGCCACGTCCGGCACGGTCCTGCCGCCCGCCAGCGCCAGCGTGCCCTCCTTCTCGCCGCGCCGCCACGCGAGGAAGTCCGACTCGCTGACCTTGAAGGTCACATAGAGCGGGTCCACCTGGTGCATCACGGCCAGCAGGCTGTTCTGCGCGCTGTCCACATAGCTCCCGGCCTCCTTCTGCGCCTTGCCGATGAACCCGGTCAGGGGCGCGGAGACCTTCGTGTAGTCCAGGTTCAGCTCCGTCTTCTTGAGCTGGGCCTCCGCCAGCCGCAGCGACGCCGCCGCCCCCGCCGCCTCCGCCTCGCGCTGGTCCACGTCGGCCGCGGCCACCGCCCCCGGCGTCCGCACCGCCTTCAGCCGCGCCAGCTCCTGCTCCGCCAGCCGCAGCCGCGCCGCGGCCTCGGCCACCTGCGCCGCCGCCACGTCGCGGTCCGCCTCGAAGGGGCGCGGGTCTATGGTGAACAGGCGCGCGCCCTCCTCCAGAAACGCGCCGTCCTGGAACTCGCGGGTTTCGAGGAACCCCTGGATCCGCGCGCGGACCTCGACGGCCTTCGACGCCTCCGTGAGGCCCACGTACTCGAAGGCGACCGGGACGGTCTTCACTGCCGCCGGGGCCAGGGCCACCTGCGGCGGCATCTTCTTCCCGCCCGGCGGGCCCTGGGCGAACAGCGGGGCCGCGCCCGCGAGAACCATCCAAAGGGCCAGGAGTCCAGCCGCGCGTTTCATAGAGTGCCGCCTTTCGCCGGACGCGCGCCGCGCGCCCCTGTTTCCCGCCGTTTCCCCGCCCCCGCGTCCTCCTCCCGCAGCGCCTCCCGGATGCGAAGGGCCACCTCCGCCCAGGTGCGGGCGCAGTCGTCGCCCACGCGGTCCACCAGCTCCGCAAAGGTCTGGAGCTTGCGCCGCTCCAGCTCGGCCACCCAGGCCTCATGCCGGTCGGACACCCGGATGATCACCTCCCGGCGGTCCTCCGGGTTGGCCGTGCGCGTCAGCACCCCCATCTCGACCAGCCGGTCCACCATCGCGGACACGGCCGGCGCCTTCACACGCAGCTCCTCCGCCAGCCGCGTGACCGTCATGCCGCCGCCCGCGCGGATCGTCATGATCATGTTCACCTGCGGAAAGGTGAGGGCCGGCGACCGTTTCGCCCTCGGCGACTCCGAGGTGAACCGCGCCACGCAGTGGCGGTGCAGCATCCGCTCCGCGGCGTACACCACCCGCGCGGTCTCCATCCGTTCCCTGCTGTTCATCTTTGGGTTGTCCCTGAAAGTTCGCGTGTCAAACCGTTCGAGGCGCGAAGTATATCCGGTGCGGGGGCCCGATGCAACCTTCGGGCGCGGGGGCGCCCCCGGTTTCTGGAAAAAAGGCGCCGGACGGAAGCGGCAGCCGCTTCCGCCCGGCGGGGAGGACGGGTGCGGGGGCGTTTTCACCCCGATTCAAGGTCACACGGGGGCCATGGGATTGGCGTAGGCGGTCACCAGCAGGTTGTGGAATTCCCCCGGAACCATGGGGGTCTGGGTGTTCAGATAGACCGGATGGAACAACTCGTTTCCGGCTTTGCGAAACGTTGGGTCCGGGCAGGGATAGGCGATGTTGATGTTCTTCACCGCGTAGGCGCCCTGGGGCAGGGTGGTGAAGACGTACCGGTTCACGTCCCAGAGTCCCAACTGCCAGGCATGGGTCGTCTGCCCCGAGCTGACGATGTCCGGCTGGTTGATGCGGCGCCGGTAAACCTTGTCCGGGACATACTCGGCCCCGGTGTTCACGTTCTGAATGGTCACGGGCACCGTGGCCAGCCACGACGGCGTGTGGGGCTTGTCGGCGTACATGCCTCTGGCCAGCCGGATGACCAGCGCGCCGGACGTGTTCTGGACCTCCAGCGCGATGGCGTCGGCCTGGGCCAGCACCGCCGATTCCCGGGTGGGGCTCTTTAGAAGGACGTCGCCGTTGTACGCGTTCCATTCGCGCACATAGGACATGTACGCGGGGAGTTCACCATAGTTCTGCATGAGGGCCATCATGCCCTCGACGCGGGCGAGGAAGGCGTCCGCCTGGACCTCCATGCCCCGCAGGTAGTCCGCCACGTAGATGTCCCCCAGGCTCTTTGCAGCGTCCTTGTGGGTCCGCTCGAGCAGCAGGTTGAGCGCCGTGATCTGCATGTTGGCGTAGTACTGGAACTGGCCGAAGAGCGCGTTGTGGTTCTGCGCGCGCGTGGCGTAGCGGGCCTGGAGGAAGCCCCAGGTGTCAATGGCGCCCGGCGTGGACGCCGTGCCGCCGAGCACATCCTGCATGTGTTTCAGGATGGTCTTGATCTGGATGGAGTTCAGCGAGGCGTTCAGGTCTGTGGCAAGCTGCGCATAGTCCGGGTCGTTGTCGTGGACGTGCTCGCACAGGAGCCAGAGCTGGTCCTGCAGCGTCTCCAGCAGGGCGATCTCCGAACCCAGCGGGGCGACCAGGGTGAGGTACTGGGTCCGCTCGGCGGTGGTCAGAATCTGGAGCAGCATGGCGCTGGTGCGGCTTTGGAACACCTCCAGGGCGTCCGCGATGGCCTTCAACTGCTGGGCGTTCTCCTGGAGCGCCGCCAACACCACGGGGTCCGTCGGTGCGGAAGGGGTGTCTGCCTTGCCGAAGATCTGGTCCATCGCCCAGCCGGCGGCACGGCTGCCCACCTCCTGGCCCGCGCCCTCCACCAGCCCGTTCAGAAAAGTCCCCGCCAGCCCCTTTTCGGGGGTTTCGTCCGCAGGCGTGCCCAAAAAGGTGCGCGTCGTGCCGGGGTCCGCCTCCAGTTCGTCCAGCAGGCCGTCCACGAAGGCGTTCAGCCCGTTCTCTCCGACGGCCTCCGCAAACACGTCATGGTCGAAGAAATCGTCGTTGAAGAACCCGTCGCGGTGCAGGTCCAGCGTCTCCGGCAGCCCCAGGTAGGCGCCGACCGCGTTCTCGGCCTCCTCCGGCGTCATGCCCGGCCGCCGCTCCAACAGCGCGTCCGTCAGCGTCGAAAGGAATCCGACATGGACGAACCCCGGCCGTCCATCCTCAACAGGAGGCACAAAGGCGGAAAGCACATGCGGCGAGGGGGCCCCGGTGGACGCGAAGACGCCGCCGGACACCACGATCCGGTACCCGTCCCGAAGCAGCCGCGGCGGCACGGACACCACGAAGGTGCCCCCCTGCTGCGTTTCCTCCAGATAGTTGGCCAGTACCCGGCCCTTGGGGGAGACCAGGGAGACATCCGCCCCGGTGATGGGATCCTCCGTCGAGGCGACACCGGTTACCAGCACGTTTCCCGAACATCCGGCCAGCGCCATCCCGAGACACAAGAAAACCAAACCTTTCTTCATCCCGCGGCTCCTTATGCCCATGCACGGCATGGGGATTGTTGTTTCAAAGTGAGTATATAGCGGGGCCGGACACGGGATGCAACCTCCGCAGAAGCAGCACAGTTTGGCACTTTATGGGTTTTTCTGCGGGCGCTCACCGGGACAGCGGGCGCAGTTCCGGTGGCGGCGGGGTTCCCGCGCTTTCCGGCGTCAAGAGCACGGCCAGGGTGGCGGACGCGCCGGGGGCGAGGTCGGTGTGGAAGCCGATCTGGCGGGTGCCGGGGTTGGGAGTGTCCCATTCGCTGGGCGGCGGGTCCGTGGGGAAGGTTTCCATCACGGCGTCGGGGCGGGACAGCACCTCGACGCGGAGCTGTTTCCCGTCCTTGGTGAGCAGGGCCCGGCCCGGCGCGGTTTCGGCCACCTCGCCGGGGGTGGTCATGGCCCAGCGCACGCGGGCGGGGGCGTCGCCCGCCGTGATCTCGTCCTGGATGAGGACGCGTCCGTCGGGCAGGAGGGTGAATCCGCGCTCCGCGCGGGCGAGCCGGCCGCCGTAGACGGCGGACAGGTCCATGACGGCGCGGGCCTTCCGCGCGGAGAAGCGGGTGAAGTCCGCCCGCGCCTCCACCACCTGCTCCGCGCCGTCCACCGTGAGGGTGTTGTGGCTGAGGGTGTGGTAGCGGAAGATTTGCCAGCGGTCGGAGCCCTGCTTCCTGTTCCAGATGTCCATGCCGCGGGCCTCCAGCCTGCCGTAGTTCTCCGAGCCGAGGTCCAGGGCCCAGCGGACGCCGTCGGCCTCGTAGATGAACGAGCCGGTGTCCATGTGGCCGTGGTTGGCCGCGGGCGTGCCCGCCTTCACGGCGAGGAAGGCCGCGCCGGGGTCGGTCCAGGACGTGCGGAACACGGCCACGGGGTTGATGCCCTCGCCCTTCCAGGCGAGGGGCTGGCGCGGCTCCGCGGCGGGCTTGCCGTCCCACCAGACCAGCAGCAGCGGCAGGAAGCGGCTTCTCCGTCCGGTTCCCTCCGTTGCCAGCATCTCGCCGAGGCGGGCGTGGTTGGCCCAGGCGAGGCCGGGGTCCCGGTTCTCGCGGGCGAACCAGAACACGGCGGGGGAGAGGCCAAACGTCTGGCCGCTGTCGGAGAAGCCGAAGACGCCGCCGGTGGGGCCGGTCATGAGGAGGGGATACGCGCCCGTCTCGCGGAAACCGGGGCGGCGCTTCAGGCCGAAATCGGTGCCCAGGGCGGACTCCAGCGCGGCGATGAGCAGGACGTTGTAGGTGGTGCCGTACTCCCAGTAGGACGGCCCCTCCGGGTAGACGCCGTCCGGGGCGAGCACGTCCATCGCGTGGGGCAGGCCGTCCAGCGCGCGGGTCACGACCTTTTCCGCCAGCTCCGGCTCGCGCTCCAGCAGGGCCAGCGCGCCGAAGACCATGCCGCCGTGGCAGACCTGGTTCCAGTTGTTGTTCCCGGTGACCCATCCGCGCTTATCCTCGAAGGAGGGCTGGATACCCTTGTCGAGGATCGCCCGGCGGATCATGCTTTCCTGCTCGGGTGACAGCAGCGGGTAGAGCCAGTCGTAGCCGATGGCCAGGGCCGCGGCCATCTCCGCCGTGTCCAGAAAGTGCGACGGGTTCCAGTCGTTGAACCCGGCGGCGGCCTCCATCTCCGCCAGCGCGCGCGCCGCGTACTTCGGGTCGTCCGTCATGCGGTGGACGAACGCCAGGCACAGCACCCGCACCAGCGCCTCGCGCGACACCGACAGCAGGCGCTTGCCGTCCTTCTTGTAGACCACCGGCGGCGCGTCCAGCAGCGCGTCCGCGTCCGCCCGCACCGCCGCGAAGAGCGCCGCCGCCGTCTTGTCGCGCGCGATGCGCTCCCGGACGGCCTCCCCCCCCGCCGCCGTCATCAGCAGCCGGGGGTGCATCTCCGCCGCCGCGATCCGCCGCGCCACGGCGTCCTCCCGCGCGGGCTTGGAGGAGGTGGCGCAGCCGGCGGAAACCAGCAGCGCCGCCGCGCACACCGCAGGAACCGCCCACCCAAAGAACCGCCGGAGAAACACGCGCATCGTCAAACCCTCCAAGGTGTCGTCCGCTGGTGTCCCAGTCTGCCACAGGAGAGGGGGGAAAGCAAACGCGTCAGGGATCCCGAATCGCCGGATAAGAAACGGTCGTGGACGTGTTCGAGGGACCGCACCCCTTGGGGGTTCGCGCTGAATGCCTCGGCGGTGCGAAAGGTGTGCGTTCACCCATGAGATGTGGAGAACCCGAGGCCTTCCGACAAGAGATTGCCGCGGCGGCCCGGGGCGGCCGCCTCGCAATTGCGAGCCCCAGACCGCCCGGCGGCGGGAATGTCGTTGAAGAAAGGCGGGTCAGGCGTCAGACGTCGCGGGAGCCCCCGCACGTCCTTGGCGGGTCCGTCTGTTATATGGAGTGCGGTGGCAGAGCGAAGCGGCGACACCGCTTTTCCCGGGGATGATCCATGCCGCACCCCTCCCGGCAGCTCTTTTCCGGGAACCAAAGCGGCGTCGTTGCCGC
>Ga0123328_1003658_pt1 | contig 13015 bp, 10 predicted proteins | sample BioC12SIPDNA_2_FD_89702 | JGI IMG/M metagenome (GOLD analysis project Ga0123328, IMG submission 89702) | Anaerobic biogas reactor microbial communites from Washington, USA - Biogas_R1_A C12 SIP DNA | ecosystem: Engineered > Bioreactor > Anaerobic > Unclassified | place: Washington, USA...
ATCTGGGGATCGCTGAACACGATGCACCAGCGCAAGTTGACGTTGGACGCACCGGGGTTGCATACCACGGTGATTTCATCGCACAACTACGCCACCTACACGGCCTCCGTGGACGCCGACACCGGCCTGCTGCGGATGCAGATCGTCGACCGCCGCGCGTTGGCCGCCGACGTGGAAGACCGGGCCTACCTGGTCATCCCGCGCGGTCTGGACGCGGCAGCCAGCGATTCAGCTTTCGCCGTGCGCCTGGGTGCAGTATTGCCCATCGGTGTGCCGGCGCAGTGGGGTGCTAAGTTGCGCGAGGTCGGCGACGACCTGGGCCTGGTGCGCCCGTGCTTGTGCGGTGGCGACGTGGGCGCGGCCTATGCCCTCACCGCTGATGAACAATGGCTGGACTTGATCGCGGGCTTGTTGCGCGATGATCCGGCCTTCGTGATTCCTGAGACGTTGTAAAGCGTGTAAGACGTAGAGCGTAACCTTACGCTTTACGCCTTACGAGCCGGGGGAGGCACAGTGGCCTCCTCCGGGAGACCCTGTGCCGACCTCTTTCACTAATCTTACGCTTGGAGGTATACGAAATGGCACGTCTAATCAATGCAGAAGTGTTGGGGTTCTTTGCGACCCCACCGAGTGTCACCGCGTTACTCGCGGAATGGCTACAGGCCCCGCAAGGCGAGAAACTCTGGCGGCTCCTCGATCCCTGCTGTGGCGAAGGCGTCGCTGCCGCGCAACTGGCGACCACGCTCGGCGGCCCGGTAAACACCTGGGGCGTCGAACTGAGTCCCAAGCGCGCCGAACGCGCTGCGGCGGTGCTGGACAAGGTCCACAACACCGCCTGGCAAGCTACGCGGGTGAGTAAGGAATCCGTGTCGTTGCTTTGGTTGAACCCCCCGTACGATACCGATTTGGACGGCGACAGCAAGCGGCTGGAAATCGAATTCCTGCGCACGGCGCTGCCCACGTTGGTCCACGGTGGGGTCTTGGTCTACATCGTGCCCCAACACCTGTTGGGCTACCGCGACGTGGCCCGGCTGTTGTCCGGCCACTTTGAGAACATCAGTGTGCGCCGTTTTCCTGACGGCGAATACGAACGTTTCAAGCAAGTCGTGGTGCTGGCACGGCGCAAGCCCTACAGCACCCCGACCGAGGAAAGCCTGGACGTCTTGCGCGCCTTGCGCGACGCCGATCTGCCGCCGTTGGGCGCGCCGCCCGAACGCTGGCTGCGCGAGTTGCCGCCCGCACCGCTGAAAGCCAAGTGTGTGCGCGTCGATCTTAGCGACCGCGAGCAGGTGGCCCTGGGCTACGCCTTGGAATGGCCGGAGGCGCTGCGGCAAGCCTTGCACCCGCAAGGGCACGTGCCGTTCTGTCCGCCAATCCCGCTCAAGAAGGGCCACGTGGCGATGCTGATGGCCTCTGGGCTAATGGGGACACTGCTCATCCGCAAGGACGGGCAGCGCCTCTTGGTCAAGGGCCGTGTGCGCAAAGTGCAGGACGTGTCCACCGAGGAGACGGAGAAGGGCGACGTGATCACCATTCGTCGCGACCGCTTCACCACCACGGTGGGCGTCGTTTCCAGTGAGGGCGTGCAAGTGCTGGATGACGTAGCCGGGTTGACTGCCTTTATGGAAGACTACGGCGAGGAAATCGCCGCTGAAATCCTGAAGCATCCCCCGCGCTACGACCTGAAGCCGACCACGGCGGAATGGCAGCACCTGAGCACGCTGGGCAAGAACCGCGCGGCGTTGCCGGGCCAGGCCGAAGCCGGACTGTTACCGGTGCAGAAGCACGTCGCTGTCGCGCTGACGCGCACATTGAAAGTGCAAAGACACGCGCTTCTGCAAGGAGAAATGGGTGCGGGGAAGACGACCATCGGGCTGGCGACCATCGACGCGCTCAACGCCTACCCCGCGCTGGTCATTGGTCCGCCGCATCTGGTGGAGAAATGGCTGCGCGAGGCCGCCGAGGTCATCCCCGGTGTGCAGGTACGCGAGCTGCGCAAGGTGGGGCGCAATGGCGACCCGCACGACATCAACGATGCACGGGAGTTTGTCGAAGACTGGCAGGCCGGGCGCTTGGGCGACAAGGCCATCGCCATCATCTCCGAGACCAGCGCCAAGCTGGGCTCGGGCTGGCGCGGGGCCACGGCAACGCGCTACACGCTGCTGCGGCCCAAGCCGCGCCGCGATGAACGCGAGGTCGATCCGGCAGTCGTGCAACGCGAGCAGTTCCGCAAGGCCGTGCAAGCCTACAAGGAGGCGCGGAAGACGTTGCTGGAACTGCGCACTGGCGACGACGCCACTGCCCTGGCGCAACAACGCGCCACGGTGGAACGGCTGCGCCGGTCGGCGTTGCAGATCGCTACGCCCATCCCGGTGTGTCCTGACTGTGGTCAAGTGCAGCAGGAACGCAATGGCTTGCTCTTGTCGGCCAAGTTGTTTGACAAGCAGCCACGCCATTGCGACCGGCCACACGTGGGTTGGGCGCGGGATGCGCAAGGCAGCAAGCTGCGCGACGACGACGGTCAGCCTATGTGGGTCTGGGACGTCGAACACGAACACGCGCCACGCTGTACCAATGCGCTGTTCGAGTTCGGGGATCAGTTCCGCCGCTGGCCCATCGCCGACTACCTGCGCCGCAAGTGTCGCCACGTCTTCAAGCTGCTGATCGCCGACGAGGTGCATCAGTTCCGCAGCAAGGACAGCGACCGCGGGCGGGCCTTCCACCACCTGATCACCGCGACGCAGTATCATCTGGGAATGACGGGCACCGTCTACGGGGGGAAGTCCACCTCGGTCTTCTACCTCTTCTACCGCCTGTTCCCCCAAGTGCGCGCGGCGTTCCCCTTCACCGGGGAAAAACAGTGGGCGGCCAAGTATGGGGTGCTGGAAACGCGGCAATATGGGACGAAGGGCAGCACGGACGACGATGCGACTGAGTTCGGGAGCTTCAACGCCACCCGGCGCGGGCGCGTCACCGTCACCGAGAAACCCGGCGTCTCCCCGGCGATCCTCTCGCAGATCGTCGATCACGCGATCTTCCTGTCCTTGAAAGACCTCGGTGTGGGCCTTCCGGCCTACCGCGAGGAAGCCTTGCCCCTGGCGATGACGCCGCAGCAAAGCGCGCAGTACCACCGGATGGAAGGGGCGCTGCGTGCGCAAGCGCGGCAGTTCCCTAGTTGGCTGTCCACGTGGCTGCAATGGTCGCTCGCGCGGCCCAACTCTGCCTTCCGTCCGGAAATCGTGGAGAAGCAGCGCCGGGACGACGACGGCAATGTCATCGACGTCACCGCGTTTATGGAGTTGCCGGAGATCGTCGCCGGCGTGGATGCCACAACCGGCTCCACGGGTGAAGTCGTGTACGTGCCCAACGGCAACGACGGCTTGCCCAAGGAAGCCTGGTTGGTGGACTTCGTGAAGGCCGAGAAAGCCGTAGGGCGCAAGACGCTGGTCTTCGTGCGCCAGACGGCCACGCGCGACATCCAGCCGCGCTTGCAGGCGGTGCTACGCCGTGGGCAGTTGCGCGCGCAGGTGCTCTACGCCAACGTGGACACCCGCAAGCGCGAAGCTTGGGTCAACCGCCACGCGCCGGGGTTGGATGCTTTGATCTGTAATCCGATCCTGGTCCAAACTGGACTCGATCTTGTCCAATTTGCGACCATCGTGTTTTTTGAGATGGATTACGATTTGTTCGGTATCTGGCAGGCGATGCGCCGCGTGTGGCGCTTGGGACAAACCAAGCCCGTCAAGATCATCTTCACCTCGTATACCGGCACGCTGGAAGAACAGGCGCTCCGGTTGATTGGACGCAAGATGAAAGCAGCCCAGTTGCTCTACGGCGACGAGGTCGGCGGCGCAATCGTGCCCGACGATGGGGAGAACTTCCTCACCGAGTTGGCGCGCGCGGTGCTCGCTGATCAAGCCTTGCCCGACCTGAAGGCGCTCTTTGCCGAGGCGCGGCCTGAAACGGGCAGTCCCCTGGGGAGTCCCACCGCGGTCAGTCCACGCTTGCCGGTCATCAATGCCGACCAGGTGCGGCACCTGTGGGAAGCGCAGCGCGCTCGCGAGGTTGCCAAGGCGCAACAACGCCAGGAACGACGACAGCAGCGCGTCGTACAGCAGTTGCACCAGGCGGGTCTCAGTGTGCAACAACTGGGGATGTTCTGAGGAGGGCGCAATGTCTACCCTGGATCAACTCTCGCTGTTTGACACTGCTCCGGCAGTGGAAGACCTGGAAATGCCACTGATCTATGCGTATACCCGTGCGCAAGCCTTGGAAGACGGTGTGCTCGTCGATGTGTCAGAGCTGGCGCGCGAGGCGGGCTTTGTCTGGCCGGTGGCCCTCACCGCTGCGGTGTGGGCGCTGGTGGAAGACATTCCGCCCCGCTATCGTGCCTGGCAGACCGTTGAGGGGCGCTTGTACGATGTGCTCTGGATGGCCTATTGTGCCATTCGCAGCGCCGAGCACAGTAGCACGGAACTGCGTTATACGTTGTTGCTGGATCACGGGCGACATCGTTACCTGACGCTCAAACTGGTCACCGGCCCTGGCGACCACGGCGAGCCGGTGGTGACGATTATGTTGCCTGACGAGGATTGAGGTACTGCCTAACCTGGCAACCACCGGTTGCCCTTTACGACAAAGACCCTGTGTTACGACACAGGGTCTTTTTCTTGGTCTTTACTGGTAAAGGCAGCGGTGTACGGCAATGATGTTTCCAGGCCCCACCACATTGCCGCACGGCGCAGGTCAATGTAAGTGACGACCACGATCCACACCGCGATCACCATTGCGGCCAACGTCCCGAATGGACTGTTGCCCTGTAACCTGATAGATACCGATGCGACCATCAGCAAAATGGCAATGATAAACGCTACTGCGAAACGCACGGACAGGCGCTTAACAGTTACCCATTCCACCGGCCCAACACGTAGATTGAGTTGCTGACCATCCTGTCGCCACAAGGTATTGATCATCCACGAGTCGATGAAGCGCATCCCCCGCCGCCCTTCCGTGCCGGGCAATGTAAAGGAATACCACGGCCAGCGCGGGTTCGGCTTGGGCTTGCGCAGGGCGGGCCACCACCAACGCAAACGGAAAGGCAACCGGTAGCGCCAGGGCCAGCTCATAAAGCGCAACCGTTGCCACAATGACCAGTGCTGCGCCTTCTCCGTGGCAAAATCGCGGATCAGCCAATGCACCGTGTATTTTCCCGGCACATCCGGCACGGGCCGGGCTAACTGCATCGCGGCCAAATCTTGCCACACGCGTAATGTCTCAGCAGTCGAAAGACCCCACAAGGCTTCCGCCAAGGCTAGATCGTATTGCAGGAAGTAAGGTAGACGGCCCAACGTGGTAAAGGCATATTGACTTGTTTCTCCCAACCGTTCCCAATCCATCTCCAACGGGGCCCATACATTGCGGTTTCTGGTTTTCAGAAACTGGATCATTCCCCACCGGACCGTAATGGCTTGCAGGGCGTTCTGGATTTCACCCCATGGCATCTTGAGGGTCAAAGCCGCCGATGCCACTACCACCGTCGTGTACGGATGATGTTCCACGGCTTGCAGTACTGCTTTAGCGGCGGGAATCTGATCTTCTGCAACTGTAGCGATCTGTTCGACTAATGCCCAGGCTTCAGCATCAGCTAATTCCCCGACGGTGATCCACCCTTTCTCCGGTACGTGCAATAACGCCACGTCTTGCATTGCCCGCAGCGTAACCACCACCACGACACCCGCCCCTAGCGCGTGCAGAAGGCTAACGTCAGTAGGATTGACGACATTGTCCAAAAGGAGCAAGAGCGGTTCATCAGGCAGGACGTGGCGCAATGCAGTTATCGCCTCGTTGTCCGAAGTGTATTCCTCGGCTAACTGTTCATCAAACGCCAGCGCGATCCGTTGGGCCAGGCGTTGGATTGTCGTGAACTGTCGTACCTCGAACCAGCGCACGTTCCCGAAAAACTCAGCGTTGATCTCGGAGTCGTGCCCAAGAGCGGCCATAAGCGTGCTCTTGCCGGACCCGGTCATCCCCAATAGAGCAATCCAGCCCCCCGTCTCGCGCTGCGCCAGCGTCAAGGCTTTCAGGGCGTCCAGCTTGGCCTTGCGGGCAACATAATAGTCGGGCAAAGCCGGCACGCTGCCGGCGACGTTAATGGCACGGGTTGTTTCGGCTGATCGTTTGTGGGTGGCAAGCGTCCCCCGCCCCTGCGGATTGCGGATTGCAGCCAGGGTTTGATCAAGGTAACCGGCCATACCGGCCTCGCGGAGCAAGTCACTCACCCACGACTCATCAAGTTCCGACGAAGCCAGAAGACACGCCATCATGAATCGCTTCAGAATGTCGTAATCCGTGGGGATTACATCTCTACGCCAGGAACCCAAAGTACTGGACCCAATACCACTGGCAAATGCCAGGTCGTCCGTCGCGCGGGTTACCCCATTGATACGTTTGGCGTGCTGATAGGCGCGCACCCCAGTATCAACCAGGTGGGCGAAGGCTGTTTGTGGACCACGTGGCTTAGGTTGTTTGTTCATCGTCATTGCTGCCCGGATAGTAAAAAATGTCGTGCAAGTGAGGAAAAATTCCTAACCTCTCCAACAACTTTTGGCCTGGTTCTGGTTTAGGATAGATGCGGTTGAGTTTCTAGTACCGCTATTGTAGAGAAGTTGATCCAAAAGTCAAACGCACACGCAGAACTCATCTACGTAGTGTACGCACGTTACCAGGTAAATAGGTTAGGTGGGCGAAAGTGCAAAATTGAGGGCTTGACAGTTCTGAGAATAGAACTATAATAAGTGTATGGAATCAAGCCAGACAGAAATGATGACCTTTCAGGAATGGACTGTTGAAGTACTAGCGCAAAAGGCAGGTATTAGTGCTGCTTATATTCGGCGGATGTGCAGAAACGGTGTCATTCGAGCGCGTAAATTTGGTTATGCCTGGTTGATTCCATATGAAGATGGACAACGCTGGTTGGAGCAACGCACAATCGACTCTAAGTCGGACGAGGCAAGTTTAACAACTGAAGCATAACCTTTAGGGCACGCCTGGTGGGTGTTACCAGCACCCACCAGACGCTAACCCGACCGTTGACTAAGGCAACGGTGGGCTACCCTGATTATACCATGAACGCAACGGTGTGTTGCGCCGTTTTGCCGGCGCACAGCACCTCCTTGAGGCAATACGGCTCTAGGACTTAGCGTTACGGGGATATGACGGCCTACCTATGCCAGACAACGGCACGGTAGGCCGTTTTTGTTTGCCTGTAACCCGAAGCTAATCCTAAACCAACTCAAGGAGGTTTTCAGATGTATACCGGAATCGACATTGGCTACAATGCCACCAAAGCGGTGACCGAGCGTCGTCGCACCACATTCCCCTCGGTGGTCGGCACCCCCGACCGCGCCAGCTTTGCCCTCAACGGCAACAGCGAACAGGCGTTGGTTCTTGTTGCGCCCACCCACGCCCTCATCGGCGAGGAAGCGGTAAATCAGTCGCGCTTCCTCAACCGGCGCGAGGACCGTCGCTGGATCGAGAGCGAGGAATGGTTGACCTTGTTCCACGCCGCCCTCACCGAACTAACGACTGCTACAGCCGTGGACATCGACTTGGTGACCGGTCTGCCTGTGGCCTTCTTCAGCGATAAGGCGCAAGTGCAGGAGCGGCTCTTGGGAGAGCATCGCGTGCAGCGCGAAGGCCGCCGTGGGCAACTCCTGCGCGTCACCAATGCGCGTGTCATCCCGCAGCCCTTTGGCTCACTCCTAGCCGAAGTCCTCGACGAACACGGGCAGATTCAGCGTCCCGACCTGGCACACGCTGCGGTGGGCCTCATCGACATCGGCGGCAAGACCTGCAACCTCTTGAGCGTCAGCCGTCTCTCCGAGATCGGGCGCGAGACCGCCAGTGTGAACGTCGGCGGCTGGACATTGGTGCGTGCGGTGCGCCAATGGCTGGCTCAAGCCTATCCGGGCTTGGACGACCTGCGTGATCACCAACTCGCCAGCGCGATCCAGGCGCGCAGCATCCGCTACTACGGCGAACCCGTGGCCGATTTCGCGACCGTCGTGGATGACCTCGCGGCTGACCTGGCTGGACAGATTCTCGGCGAAGCCTCGCACCTGTGGAACGGCGGAGCGACACTGGATGCTATTTGTCTCACCGGTGCAGGCGCTCTGCTCCTGGGGACGCACATCCAACGCCATTGGCCGCACGCGCAGGTCGTCGCCGAGCCGATCTATGGCAATGCGCTGGGCTACTGGAAGCTGACGCGCCGTTTGTGGGGCAAGTAATACTTTTTCATACTGCCCGACACCAGAAGTTATGAAAAAGTATGCACAGATGAGGAGGCCACGATGTTAGTACGACGCACTTTCAGTTTGGATACCCAACGTGACGCGGCGCTGCTCGCCTGGTTGGACGCGCAGGACAACCTCAGTGAGACTGTGCGCGTCGCACTGCGGAGTCATTACGACGCATCCCAGGTGACGCTGCCGACGTGTACCGCGCGGTGCAGGCCGTGGAACAGCGGTTGACAGACGGGGTAACTGTTGCTGCGCTGGCCACCGCGCCAGTCGAAGACCCCGACCTGGCCGATGCCCTGGATAACTTGGGGTTGTGAGCAAGGAGGCTAACAATGCGTAGTCTACGTCCATATCTTGAATTACGTGCCGATCTAGTGGAGTCCGTCCTGGGCGCACATCGCACGCCAGGCCGTGTGACCGGCGGCACGGTGGGACCGCGCTTGATCCGCTTCTACATTCAACCTGCACCCCACGTGCGCTTCGCCAGCATCCAACGGTTGAGCGAAGATTTGGCGCTAGGCCTGCGCGTGCCCCAGGTACGCCTCAGCCGCGGCGTCGAAGGCGTCATCCTGGAATTCGACCACCCCGATCCCCGCCCGGTGACGCTGGCTGGTGTCCTGCAGGATGTATCACCGCTGCCCATCGCCACGACCCTGTTGGGCCTCAATGAGCACAGCGCCCCTTTGCTGGCGCGGTTGCCGTCTCCCGATGTAGCCCACATCCTGATCTCCGGGACGACCGGCTGCGGTAAGTCGGTGCTGCTGCGCACCATTGCCGCCAGCTTGCTCCTGGGTAACACTCCAGAGGTCGTGCGCTTGTTACTCATTGATCCCAAAGGTCGCACCTTCCCGCCGTCTTTCAATGCCCCGCACCTGGTGCGCCCGGTCATCACTGAGCCGTCTGCAGCGGTGGAAGCCTTGCGCTCCCTCGTGCGCCTGCTGACGGTCCGTGACCAGCGTGGCGAGACCTTGCCACACATTGTCATCTGCATTGACGAACTGGCCGATCTGGTAATGAGCGGCGACGGGGTGAGTGCCCCCTTGGAACGCTTGGTGCAGCGCGGGCGCGAAGCCGGGCTGCACCTGATCGCCGCAACGCAGCGCCCTTCGGCGGCAATCCTGTCGGGCATCGTGCGCGCCAACTTCCCGCTGCGGGTCGTGGGCAAGGTTGTCAGCGCCGAGGACGCGCGCATTGCCGCGGGACGCGGGGGTACCGGGGCAGAACGCTTGCAGGGCCGCGGTGACTTCCTAGCCGTGTGTGGCGAGCAGGTGACGCGCTTCCAGGCCGCGTACAGCACAGCGCAAGACTTGCCAGGCAATGGGCATATCCCCCAAGCTCCGCTGTTGGCCTTGCCTGAGCCTGAGTTGGTAGAGAAAGAAGCATCGGCATCCAGCAACAATGACGACGATGTGGCACAGTTGGCTGAACGACTCCGACCCTGGTGGGCGCAACACGGCGGCGAATGGGGCAGCAAGAGCAGGGCCTTGCACTATCTCTTTGGCGACGACGTCTCAGCCGGAGGCTGGCATTGGCAGATGACGCAGGCGGCCATTGACCGTCTGACGACTTCTTCTTCGTGAACTTCTACGCCCTATCATCACCAGAAATAAGGTTATAGGGCGTAGAAATCGGGGAAGAAGAAGATTTTCACCAGCAGGGGAGGAAACAATGCGTATTCGAGACAACGGCTATGACTATTACGAGGAGCGACCCCGCTTGGGACAACGCTTGGGACGGTTCGTGGCGCTGGTGGGCGTGGTGTTTGCGGTGGTCGCAGCGGTGGTGGTTGTGCAGCGGCTCAGCGACGACACGCTGGCGCTGATCATTGGGCTACTGCTGGCGGGTGTGCCTTTGCTGGCCATTATCGGGCTGCTGATCTTTGTGCTGGCCCGGCGTGGACAACGTCAGCAACCGCCCCAGCAGATGACGATCCCGCCGATCATTATGCAGCTTCCCCAGCAGCCGCAACAACCGGCCTTGCCGGACTATGGCTTGCCGTGGGAGGGAGTATCGCAACGGACAGGGGTGCGGCAATGGGAGGTCATTGGGAATGAGGAATAAAGCAATATCTCGATAAGGACCTCTGGTATGTGGGATCAGGAGAAGATTGAATTGACAACTTGTGTAAAAATAGTGGGCTTTCCCCCCTTGATTTTGGCATGCCCACCAGGTATAATAAACATATAGCGGTGAAAAAACACCGTGAAAAGGTCTGGGGCTAAACGCTCCGAACCGCAGGAAGCCTTCAAGCCTGCGGCGTCCTGACCGGGAAACCGGAAGGGAAATGAAAGGGGAGGACTTGGAACTTCGGTTCCCGGTCCTCCCCTTTTCTATTTCATTTGATATGGGAGGTAAGTCAGAGAATGGTAGAAGCGAAAACTGAGGCACAAAAAGCCGCCGATCATCCCACCCGACTAGGTGTGTTCAATACCTCTTTACCCTACGACCCAGTGGTGGCAGCGCTCCGCGTCCTTGCCCGCCGTGGACGACAACTTCGAGAAGCTGAAGAACGAGCTGCAACACAGGAAACGGCGAGTGAGACATGCGATGAATTACTGATAAATACACACGAAAAGCTGGACTGATCTCTGGTTCCTCATTCTGGGAACAGACGAGATATCTTGGGCAATTCGAAAACGAGGCTGCTCTGAGTATTCTGTCTGAACTTTGACAATCGAATATCTACACGGCTGGGTCTTGCACTCTCTTGACAATGGGTGTATAATAGTATGTAACAACAACGGAGATACACTGTGGTAAAAAAAGACGACGATATCAGGTTTCGGGTTGATGCAAAGACAGCAGAAGCGGCCAAGGAGAAGGCAGCGCGGCTAGACATTCCGTTAAGCCATATCCTGCGCCAACTTTTGCGGGATTGGATCTCAGAAGATGATAATCAATCAAAGGAGTCATTATTAGGTAAGCAATAGCGTCCGCTAGGACGTAATCGAGCCGTGTAGGTGCTGCAAACACCCACACGGCCCTAACCCAGCTGTTGAGAGAGCAACAGCAAGGCTACCCGCATTATACGCGGGGATCGCTTTTCTACAAGTCAAACGGCTTGTCTGTCGCTCTATCAACGGCGCTGACAAGCCGTTTTTGCGTTTCAAAACACAAATCAAAGAGGTGCAAATGACAAACATAGTAGAGGAGCGGTCAGAATGGGTGTTGACTTACGACTACGGAGAAGGTCAACTCACCTGGAATTCAGATATCCCACTTTGGGAGGCCACGGCGATGCTCCAAGGCGTCTTCCGTGGTATCGGCATAGCCGGGACAGATATCCCCACGTACATCCGCCGCAACTACGAACAACAAGTAACAGTTCAGTGCGGCGAGATGACGTATTACAAAGGGATGCTCGGCAGCCTGGCGCGGATCGCGCTGGACGAATTGGGGGATGAAGAACTACAAAACGAAAAAAGAAGCGCCGGACCCAAAGGCCCGGCACTCAGGTAGATGCTCCGATCAGCTTGGTCGGCAGGCGGAGCCTCTACCTCCATTCTATCACAGAAACAACCAATGGAGGACACTAATGGACGTTTATCAAATGCAATTGGTCAGAGTCGGCCCTTCCTGGCGGGAACGCGCCGAACAGTTTGTCGCCGGACAACATCACCATGCTATGGTGAATCGGTTACGCCGCTTCCGTGAGGAGCTCGAAGCCAGTATGGAGCCAGAACCCTGGACAATGCTCGAAGCGCCTGCTGTCACATTCCTCGCGGATATCTGCGATGCCTTGCACCTGACGGCAAACGGGAAAGCTGAAGTTCTCAGTGCAGTAGGACAACAAGCGCAGAATGACATCTTGGCAGAGCAAATTCGACCACAGAAGCGCCTGAACGAACGGCAGCAGCAAGCCCTCGCGGTAGTGCAGCAACGGGGCCACATTACCAATGGCGACTTGCAACAGGTTTATCCAGAAGTCACAGCAGAAACACTGCGTCTGGATCTGGCTGATCTCGTACAGTGTGGTCTTCTGCGACGACAAGGCCGTTGTCGTGGAACGGTCTACACAGCTCTTTGAGGCCAAGAGGGGTGTTGGCTCTCGCTATTGAGAGCCGACTCCCCGCAAGGAGATGCTAAAATGACGAAAAGAGCAATTGTATACGCAAGAGTTAGTACTGATGATCAAGCCGAAAAAGGCTTTTCACTGACAGCGCAAATCGAAGCAGGACGCAAGTATGCTGATCTTCATGGCTTAACCGTAACCCAGGAATTGATAGATGACGGAGTATCGGGCGCGATCCCATTTTGGCAACGTCCGGCAGGCGCCACAGCATGGACGTTGTTACAACAAGGACAAGCAGTTGCGCTCATTGCCCAAGACGTCGACCGGTTATCCCGTGACGTGGTAGACCTGCTTATAATGATCCGTGAACTGTTGCGGGTGGGTGTAGAAGTATATTGCTTAGATCTGGGGCGTATTACCACCGAGGATGACATTATGCTGTACTTTAAAGGTTGGAAGGGTAGTCAAGAGCGCCAAGATATTAAAAGGCGCTGCGCCCGTGGCAAGCGAGCAAAAGCGGCACAAGGGCTAGTAGTGTGCAACGGCTGGCCACCGTTTGGCTATGACTGGCTAAGAGATGACAAAGGTAAAATTGTCAACTTTACAGTAAACGAAGAGCAAGCGGCACTAGTGCGTCTTATCTTCAAATGGTATCTAGTGGGGGATGACAAAAGCGGTCCTATAACACAGCGACATATAGCCA
>Ga0123328_1003669_pt1 | contig 12976 bp, 14 predicted proteins | sample BioC12SIPDNA_2_FD_89702 | JGI IMG/M metagenome (GOLD analysis project Ga0123328, IMG submission 89702) | Anaerobic biogas reactor microbial communites from Washington, USA - Biogas_R1_A C12 SIP DNA | ecosystem: Engineered > Bioreactor > Anaerobic > Unclassified | place: Washington, USA...
CGGTGCGGGCGGGGGAGTGCAGCCCCTGCGCGACGAGTCGGCGTGCCCGTAGTTCTGCGAGCTGATCCATGCCCACCATCATGGCAGGGAGTCGGGCGCCACCGGGCGCGTCTGACCTACCCTCGGGGTATGTACCCGAAGATCGCTCCTCCCGCCCGGATCGCCACCCCGCTGAGCAAGGTCGCCGGCGAGTACTTCATCGGTTATGACTCTGCCGACGGAGGGTGGGACATCCTCCTGCGCTCGCCTGACTTCACCCCGAGCACACCAGTGGTCAAGGTGTTCATCGACGAGACCCGCGTGGCACACGAGGACTACCTGGGGAACTGTGTGTCGCGGGTGCAGGCGGCGATGGAGGCCGCCCGCCGGCTCTGAGCCTCCTACGCCGGGAGAGCCTCCCGGAGGCGGCCGTCGCGCATCTCGACGACGTGGTCGAAGGCGTCGAGAAGCGTGATGTCGTGGGTGACCACCACGGTGGCGGTGCCGGATTCGCGGGTGATCCCGGCGAGCAGGTCGATGATCTCCCGGGAGAGCGCGGAGTCGAGCGCCGACGTCGGTTCATCGGCCAGGAGGACCGCAGGATCACCCATGAGCGCACGGGCGATGTTCACGCGCTGACGCTGGCCGCCGGAGAGCTGCCCCATGCGGCGTTCCCCGAAGCCGGCGAGTCCGACGCGGGCGAGGAGTTCGTCGGCACGCGGGGTGCGCTCGCGCAGGGCCCGTCCCCGCAGGCCCCGGATGTGGTCGGTGATGAGCAGCTGCTCGCGGACGGTGAGGGAACCCAGCAGGTTGGCCTGCTGGAAGATGAGTCCCACGGAGCCGTCGGCATGCACGCTGCCGGAGGTCGGGGCGAGCAGGCCCGCGGCGACCGAGAGCAGTGATGACTTGCCCGAGCCGGACTGGCCCACGATGGCGGTCATCCGCCCCGCGGGTGCGGTGAGCGAGACGTCGTCGACTGCTGTGACCTCGGTGAGTCCGTCAGGGTAGGTGAGGGTGATGTGGTCGAGGGTGAGGGTCATTATCCGTTTCCTCCGAGTGCGATGAGCGGGTCGACCTTGGCGACCCGGCGGGTGGCCAGGAATGCGCCGGCGATGCCGAGCACCCAGATTCCGAGTGCCGGACCGGCGACGGTCAGTGTGGACAGTTCGAACGGCACGGCCTGCCCGGCGAGGGTGCCCAGGGCCCAGCCGGCCAGCGCCCCGGCGCCGACGCCGACGGCGAGGATGATCGCGGCCTGCCCCAGCGCATCCTGCACGAGGTAGCCGGGCCTCGCGCCGAGGGCGCGCAGGATGGACAGGTCGCGGGTGCGCTGGATGGTCCAGACGGTGAGGAAGGAGACGGTCACCAGCGCAGAGATGCCGTAGAGGAAGCCCTGCATCGTCTGCAGCGACCCCTGTTCCGACTGGTAGGACGCCAGTCCGCTGAAGGAGTCCCGCAGGGTCACCGCGGTCATCCCCGTGCTTGCCGACGCCGCCTCCCAGTCAGCGTCCCCCTCCACGAGCAGGGCCGTGCCGACTGCCTCGTCGCGGGCGATGGCCTGCCAGGTGGCGGTGTCGACCCACACGACGGGGGAGTGGGAGTAGTGCTCGTCGGCCGTGGTGCCGACGACGGGCACTTCGTGGCCGCCGAGGAGGACGGAAGTAGCGGGGGCGCCGGGGGCGTCGAGAAGCGACTCGGAGAGCACCGCCCCCGGGGTCGCGTCGGGGAGTCCGAGCACGGCGACGGCCTGCGTCGTGCCGGCCTCCATGCGGGTCTGCACCGCGCCGAGGGCACGGACGGACGTGACGCCGTCGACCTTCTCCCAGGCGGCGACGTCCGCCGCGGTGACGCGCGACTCGGTGAAGGAGGGCTCCTCCGAGGCGAAGACCACGCGGTCGGGGTCCAGGGCGCGCAGGGCGGAGACGTTCTGCGCGCCGAGGCCGCCGGTCAGTCCGGTGAGCATGACGAGCAGCAGGGTGATGAGGCCCACGACCGAGCCGATCAGTGCGAAACGGCCGCGGGCGTGGACGATGTCCCGGATACCGAGGAACATGTCGGGTCCTTTCTGTTGCAGTGACCCCCATGCTTCCGGCACGGGCCCCGGAATCCATCGGCCTGCCGCCCGAAAAACTGCTCAACCGGTCGGTTGATGCCCACCCGACCGGGTGGCGGCTACGGTCGGAGGTGTGATCACTCTGCTCCGCTCCCTCCGCGTCGGCCTGCACGTGCTCTTCGCGTTCCTGCTGGGCCTGGGTGTCGTGCTGTTCCTGTGGGAGGACCCGGCGCGCGCGGCGACCACCCCGGTGCTGCCGCTGACGGTGACGCTGGCGCTGGTCTACGTGGTGGGCACGGTGTGGGAGCACAGTGTCTCCACGCCTCCCCGCGCCGTCGTGTGGTGGTGGCTCGCCGTGGTGACGCTGCTGTGGCATGCGTTGGTGGCGGTGTCCATCACCTTCGTGTGGCTGCTGTTCCCGCTGGTCCTGCTGTTCCTGCACCTGCTGCCCCGCACGCTCGGGGTGGTGGCGGCGACGGTGCTGTGGGGCATCGCGGCCTTCGTGCCCGCCAAACTGCACCCGGGGGAGTGGACGGCCGGTTCGGCGGTGGGGCCGCTCATCGGCACGGTCCTGGCGGTGGCGATCTACTGGACGTACGTGGCCCTGCACCGGGAGGCCGCCCACCACCGGGCCGTCGCCGACGACCTGCGGGCCACGCAGGAGGAGCTGGCGGCCTCTGAGCACCAGGCGGGTCGCCTCGAGGAGCGCGAACGCCTGTCCCGCGAGATCCACGACACCGTCGCCCAGGGGCTGAGCTCCATCGTGCTGGTCAGCCGCGCCGTCCGCGGCAGCCTCGAGCGGGGTGACCTCGAGGCCGCCCTCCGGCAGGTCCGCACCATCGAGGACCAGGCGTCCGACAGCCTGGGGGAGGCCCGCCGCTTCGTCCGTGACCTCGCCGCACCGGGGGAGCCGGTGCCGGTGGCCGTGCGCCACCTCATCCACCGCACCCTGGCCCGTCAGGAGGCGCTCGGGGAGCCGCTGAGCATCGAGCTGCAGCTCTCCGGCGACACGGACCGTGAGCTGCCCGAACCGGTGGCGCGCGCGGTGACGCGGGCGGCGGGGGAGCTGCTGGCGAACGTCGTGAAGCATGCCGGGGCGACGCGCGCCGTGGTGACCTACGCGGTGTGGGACACCGAGGTCACCCTCGACGTCATCGACGACGGACGCGGCTTCTCCGGCGCCCACGGCTACGGGCTGCGCGGCCTGGAGTCCCGCGTGGCGGCCGTCGGCGGCGAACTGCTCATCGAGTCCGACTCCGACGGCACGGCCGCGGCCGTCCACATCCCCCTGACCTCAGAGAAGGAGCCCTCATGATCCGCGTCATGCTCATCGACGACCACCCCGTCGTCCGCGCCGGCCTGCGCACCATCCTCGACGGTTTCCCCGACATCACCGTCGTGGCGGAGGGGGCCGACGGCACCGCCGCGCTCGAGGCGACGCGCGAGGACGTCGACGTCGTCGTCTGTGACATCCAGATGCCCGGCATGGACGGCATCACCGCGACCCGCCGCCTCCGGGCCGCGGACGGCCCCCCGGTCCTCATCCTCACGACCTACGACACGCAGGCCGACATCGTCGCCGCCGTCGAGGCCGGAGCCCTCGGCTACCTGCTCAAGGACGCCCCTGAGCAGGCGCTTCACGACGCCGTCGTGGCCACCGCCGCCGGCCGCCGCACCCTCGCCCCCGAGGTCGCCGGCGCCCTCGCCGAGCGCATGAGCCGCCCCACCGAGGCGCTGTCCCCCCGCGAGATCGAGATCCTGCAGGCCCTGGAGACCGGCGCCAGCAACCGCGAGCTGGCCAAGATGCTCTTCATCTCCGAGGCCACCGTGAAGACGCACCTGGTGCACATCTACCAGAAGCTCGGGGTGGGCACCCGCACCGCCGCCATCACCGAGGCACGGGAAAGACGCGTCATCTGACCGCTGCAGCGCGTATCATTCTGCCCATGATCCTTCGTCGAAGCGCCGTCCTGCTGGCTGCCGCCACCCTGCTCACCGCCTGCGGCACCGATTCCACCTCGGACACGGACACCACCACGACCACCACCGCCCCGACCACCGCCACCTCCACGGCCGTCGAGACGGGCACCCCCACCGAGGACACCGAGACCGCGGAGGCCACCGAGACCGTGGCCGCCGACACCACCGTCGAGACCACCACCGTCATCCCCGCCGACTGTGCACCCGACTCCTTCACCGTCGGTGACATGGGGGATCCGGTCGTCGACTTCTGTGACGGTGCCTTCGCCAAGGTGACCCAGAGGGGAACGTCCTTCACCATCGTCTTCCAGTCCGTCGACGGCCAGTGGGACATCTACCCGCAGCACGGCCTCGAGGACAACGGGCAGTGGTGCTACTCGCCGACCCTCCTCACCGCCGACGGGGCCGCCGAGGAGCTGCAGGAGATGATCCCGCTCTGCACGGAGTAGACCACCACTCCATTAGGGTGAAGGCATGAACGCCCGCGCCCGCGTCACCCCGCTGCTGTTCGTCCCGCTGCTGCTCACCGTGAGTGCGTGCGGTGCCGACGACGATCCCGCCACGCCCACCGCCACCGTGTCGGTGACGGCACCGGTCACCGAGTCCGTCACCGTCGAGGTGACCACCACGACCAACGTGGCCCCCGTGCCCGCCTCCACGACGGCCCTGGCCACCGCGCCGGACTGTGGCGCGGATGCGTTCCGCGGTGACTTCAGCGAGCCTGTCGTCATGTACTGCGACGGTGAGTGGGCGCGTGCGGGCCAGGCCTTCACGGACCATCTCATCGTCTACCGCGCCGTCGAGGGCCGCTGGGAACACTACGAGCCCCACGGCCGCTCCCCGGTCACGGAGTACCCGTGCTTCGATGAGTCGACCCTCATCGCGGACGGGGTGCCCGCCGAGCTCCGCGGGACGATGTCGGTCTGTCAGGACTGACCGGAGTGGGACTCCCGCCCCTCGACGCTGGTGACGGTGGTGAGCAGGAAAACGGAGTCCTCGAGCGCACTGACCGAGTGACGCTGGTGGGTCAGGGTGACCAGCTGGCCGGCGCCGATCGTCGTCTCCTCCTTGCCGGCGACCTTCACTTCACCGCTGAACAGGAAGATCGAGGCGGCGGGCGGGGAGTTGTGCTCCTGGAGCGTGGTGCCCTGCTTGAGGGCGATGACGGTCTGCCGCAGCGGGCCGTCGTTGACCAGTAGTTTCGCGGCGCGGCCGTTGTCGGCGCTGCAGGCCTTGTCGAGCAGCTGGCGGGCCTTCTCATCGACGATGGACATGAGGGGGTTCCTCCCTGTGGTGGTTGGTGGGCCTGATCCTACCCTCCCGCAGCGTGACCGGGGTCACTTTCAGGTCGGCCGCAGACGGGGGAGGAGTCGCCCTCCGCGCGGGTGAGCCCCCACACGACGAGCCCGATCGGCACCGGGTCCGTGACCAGTCCGCCGTGGCTCACGGGGTGGAGGCACGTGGACTCGACCTCGACGTTGACCACGTCCGCCCCGGAGGCGCCGGGATCGATCATGGACGTCTCGTTGGGTGTCGCGATGGTGTCGGAGGCGGTGTAGAGCGCGGTATACGTGACGCCCGGGGCGGCGTCGGGGAAGCCGTTGAGCCAGTCCACGAACTCGGAGTGCCGGAGCTGCTGCACGGCCGCCTCCCCGGCGAGGAAGGTCGAGGAGCCGGGGACGGCCTGCACGACGGAACCGACCCAGTTCCACCCGTTGACGTCCGTGCCGTGGAGCGTCGCCCCGAGGGTGACCACGCGGCGTACCTTCGCGGCGCCGTCGAGACCCATGACGTAACCCTTGGTCAGGGTGCCGCCCTGCGAGTGCCCGACGAGATCCACCCGTGAGGCGCCGGTGCGCCGGAGAACCCCGTCGACGAAGCTGTCCAGCTCGTGCACGCTGAGGAAGGGGTCGGCGTAGCCGTAACGTCCCACGGACGCGCTGAGCATGCTGAACTGGTCGGCGCCGTAGTTGAGGGCCCAGGTGCAGGCCCCCGCAGCGACGAGGCTCTCGGCGAGGGTGACCATGTGCCCGGACCCGCCGGCGGTGCCGTGGATGAGGACGACGGGGACGGGGAAGTCGGGCGTCGGCACGCAGGTGAGGTCGTTGAAGGGGCCGGCGACCGGCAGGTCGGAGGACAGCTGCACGGTCGATCCGAAGGTCTGCGCCAGCGCCGACTCCCGGGACATGCGGACGACGGGACCGGAGGACAGCTGCACCCCCGTGCCGGTGGAGTGGCCGATGCTGGAGCCCCGCTCGCGGGAGGAGACGTCATGCTCGGCGGACAGGCCGGGGACACGCGGCAGGCTCGACGCCCCGGCGGTCGGGGTCACCGTCAGTGCGACGGCCAGCAGGAGAGCGGCGGTCCTTCTCATGCCGCAATCCTAGGTGACGGACCTAGGTACCGGCGGCCACCTTCGCCGGGTCGCCGAGTCGTTCCCCCAGGCCCGCGAGCACCACGAACACGACGCCCAGGGCCAGCGCCAGGCCGATCCACACCCGATGCCAGCGGGGACCGCACAGGCGCGCCACGACGGCACCGAGGAACGCCCCGAGGGTGTTCATGAGCAGGTCGTCGATGTCCGAGTAGCCGAGCGCGAACACGTACTGCGCCGTCTCGATCGTCAACGACGCGGCGAACCCCACGAGGACGGTGCTGAGGAGGGGACGGCGGGCGTCGATAAGCAGCATGTACACGAGCACCCCGAAGGGGACGAAGAAGGCGAGGTTGCCCAGGTAGCCGAAGGCGGGCAGGAACCAGCCGGTCGCGCCGAGGAGGTCCTCGAGGGGGACGGGGCGCAGCTCACGGTGCCGGTGGATGGCCGGATCCCACAGGTAGCCGATCCGGTAGAACGCCTTGAGCATGGTGAGCGCGACCATCACCGCGGCGTACACGGCGAGGGCGAACCAGGTGAGTCTGCGCATGGCCTCCACGATAACTAGCGTGGGGCCATGGACCACTCCCTGCTTGTCACACGTACCGACTCCACCGTCACCGCCACCCTCACCGACGAGGTGTTCCTCGGCCCCGGCGAGGTGCTTGTCGACGTCTCCCACTCATCCCTCAACTACAAGGACGGCATGGCGCTGCGCGGCGACCACGGCGTCATGCGGGTGGACCCGCTGGTGCCGGGCATCGACGCGGTCGGAACGGTGGTGTCCTCGGAGGATCCCCGCTTCGCGCCGGGCGACCTGGTGACCACCAACGGTGGGGGACTGGGGGAGTTCCGCCACGGCGGCTACTCCACGCGGCAGCGGGTGCCCGCGGAGGCGACGGTGCACGTCCCGGATGTCTTCGACGCATGGCAGGCGGCGGCGATCGGTACGGCGGGGTTCACGGCCGCCCTGTCGGTCGCGGCGCTGCGTGAGCAGGGCGTGGACGGGGGAGAGGTGCTGGTCACGGGCGCGACGGGTGGCGTCGGTTCGATCGCGGTGCACCTGCTGGCGACCCTCGGCCACGACGTCGTGGCCGCGACGGGACGGGCCGGGGAGCACGGTGACTGGCTGCGTGAGCTGGGCGCGGGGGAGCTGGTCGACAGGGCCGAACTGGCGGCACCCGGCCGCCCCCTGCAGAAGGCCCGGTGGGCCGGGGTGGTGGACTGCATCGGTTCCCACACGCTGGTCAACGCGTGCGCGCAGACGCAGTGGGGTGGCACGGTCACCGCGTGCGGACTGGCGCAGGGCCCCGACCTGCCCGCCACGGTGCTGCCGTTCATTCTCCGTGGGGTGAAGCTGGTGGGCATCAACTCGGTGGACGCGCCGCGGGAGCTCCGGGAGCGGGCGTGGGCGCTGCTGGCCGACACCCTGGACGTGGATGTCCTCACCTCCCTCAGCACGACGGTGCCCCTGGCAGAGGTCGTCGCCGCGGGGGAGGAGCTCATGGACGGTCGGCGCCGCGGAAGGACCGTGGTGGCGGTGCAGCCCTGAGCAGGCCCTGCCGGAATCGCCGACGCGGCGCACGGTCTTGAACCGTGCGCCGCGTGTGCGGGGGGAGATTAAGCGTTGACCAGGACCTTCTGCTCCTGGGCGAACTTGCTGGCGGAGGACAGCTGGTTGCGGAACAGGGTGAACGCGAGCCACAGGGTGGCGGCCGCGATGGTGGCCGGGACGAGCAGTACGGCGTAGTAGGTGCCGGAGAACTTCTCGATCAGGCCGTTCTGGATCAGGCCGGTGTTGATGTAGAACATCGAGAGGACGGACAGTCCGACGCCCGGGCAGACCAGGGTGAAGGCAACGGGGGAGGTCTCCTCACGGGAGAGGACGAACTTCTGGAAGAAGCCGTTGGAGCGCATGACGACGTAGCCGAGGCCCAGGAAGGCGACCTGCGCGAGCATCATGAAGGTGAGGAAGAGCAGGATGCCGACGGAGGACTGTGCGTGCTCCTGCGGGCCGGCCGGGCCGGCGTCCATGAGGGTCTGCATGCCGTGGCGGTCACGCAGGACGGTGATGGAGTACAGGGTGAGGATCGGGACGGCGAGCCACAGTGTGGCGGAGTTCGGCAGCGCCAGGCCGTACTGCATGATGCTCATGACGCCGGCGACGAGGAAGACGCCGAAGAGCAGGACCGAGATGAAGCCGAAGAACATGGAGCCGGCGACGCCGATCATGACGATGAGCGGGTTGGTGCCCATGGCTGCGGGGGCACCGAAGCCGACGGCGACCATGGACATGGAGAACGCGGCGATGAGCTGGTTGAGGCCACCGTTGGCCTCGAAGGAGAAGCCGCCGCCGATGATGCGGCGCAGGTAGTTGGTCATGATGACCAGGGCCAGGACACCGACGGAGCCGTAGGCGAGCAGAGCCAGCGGCATGAGGGACTGGATGATGCTCCACAGGCCCGGGACGAGGGCGAGGGCGGCGACGAAGGCGCCGTTGATGGTCATGCCCAGGGTCAGCGGGATGGCCATGAGGGTGACCTCGGCGTTGGTGGACTTGAGGGTCTGGTACGCCTCGGTGTGCTTGAACTGGTTGAACTCGCGGAAGTTCCAGATCAGCAGTCCGATGTGGATGGCGAGCATGGCGATCATGCCGACGTAGCCGACGATGATGGCGGTGCGCATGAAGGAGTCGCCGTTGGCGTAGGCGCCGGTGATGGACTCGAAGGTCGGCATCGGGGTCTCCGGGTGCGGAGTGATGTGCATGAAGGCCATGAAGAAGAAGACGGCCATGCCGCCGAAACCGAGGGCGGCGAGGAAATAGAGGGGCGAGTACTTCTCGCCGAGGTTCCTGATCACGGTGGTGTTCCTTCTGTGTTTCGGACTTAAGTGGATACCCCGGGGGGTATGACGGTTCCTGAGATTAACAGAGCTTGCCGACGCCCGCAACCAGATACCCCCAGGGGCTTCACAGGTTGCCGCGAGGCGCGTCCAATGTTGAGTGCATCCGTTGCTCGCCGAAGACTCTCGGCAGAGGGATGCAGGAGTGCGCAGCTGCGCACTCTTTTTGCCCCCTGACCTGCAACGACACCTTCCGGGAAGCTCATGTCCGGGGCGCCTGCTACGGTGGCCGTAATCGAACACCAATTCGACCACCGGGGGAATCCTTGCTCGCCACGATCACCGAGCCGTCCACACTCACCGACCGCCAGCTGACCACCTCGATCACCCACGCCCACCGCAACCTCACCCGCCACAAGGCCGCCTTCATCCTCCACCTCGCCGAGTTCGACCACCGTGGCCTGGGTGGTTCCGCCGGCACCGTCTCCTGGGCGGTACGCACCCAGGACCTGTCCCGGCGCACCGCCTTCGAGTACCTCCAGGTGGGTCGCGCGCTCCGCGACTTCCCCCTGCTCGCCCACCACTTCTCCGAGGGGGAGCTCTCCTACTCCAAGGTGCGCCTCCTCCTGCCGCTCCTGACCGCCGAGAACGAGGCCGAGCTGGTCGCCCTCGCCCTCGCGCACCCGTTCACCGAGCTGGAGACCCTGCTCGCCGGTCACCCACGGCCCAACGGACGCCCACGGAAGGCGCGGAACCGCCTCTCGGTGACCGTGGACGAGGACAACGGTGGGCTGAGGTTCTGGGGCGCCCTCGACGCTGAGCGCGGGGCCGAGTTCCTCGCCGCCCTGAAGAGCGCCGAACTGGCGCTGGGCGGGCAGGACTCCGCAGGCCCGGACTCCTCCACCACCCGTTTCGGCGTACCCACCAGCACCAGCCTCGTCGGGTCACTCATCAGCCTCTGCCACCTGGCGCGGACCAACCCGGAGGCGAAGACGACGGCCCCGGGCGCACAGGTGAACATCATCATCGACTCCGACGACCGCGCACGGATCCCGGGACAGCCCGCCGCCACCACCCCGGACCTGCTGCGCAGCATCCTCAACGGCTTCCTCTCCCTGCAGATCCGCGACGCCCGCGGACGCATCCTCCACCTGGGCCGCAGTTCCCGCCTGCTCAACCGCGCCCAGGAGAAGGCGCTGCTCACCCGCTGGAATCACCGCTGCGCCACACCCGGCTGTCCGTGCACCCGCTGGCTCGAGTTCCACCACATCGCCGCCTGGGCCGCCGGGGGCGGGACCGACCTCGAGAACCTCATCCCGCTGTGTTCCACGCACCACGCGATGGTCTCCAACGGGGAGCTGGTCATCGTGCCGGACGAGGTCGATCCGAGCCTCCTGCGATTCCGCTTCCCCGGCGGAGAGTCCTACACGTCGGTGGACAACGGGCCCGCGATGCTGGATCTGGCGATGGGGCAGCACGCCGACAGCTACTCCCACGGGCCCGTGCCGAAGGGCGATGAGGAGCTTCTCGACGTCTGGGAGCACCAGGACACCTTCGACGACATCACCCCAGTTCAGACGCCATAAAGAGTGCGCAGCTGCGCACTCTCCGACCCTCAGACCCCCGACAGGAAGGGAGCCACCACCAACCGCGACACCCGGCAGTCGAGGACCCAGACGCCGGGCACACCCTCCGCGAGCCACTCGCCGGCCGCCGCCAGGTCCCCCAACGTGTGCACCACCGTGCCGCGCGCCCCGAACGCACCGAACACCTCCGTGAAGTCGACCTCGGGGATCAGCATCGGCTCCTCCGGCACGCCCTGCGACGCGTACTGGTGGATCTCGGCGCCGTAGGCGGCGTCGTTGACCACCACGATGACGCACCGGCCGCCGGTGTCGTGGACGCGACGGATGACGGACTCGGCGTCGGCAAGCGCCATGAGGCCACCGCCGTCGCCGGTGACCAGGACGGTCAGCCGCTCGCCGGCGGCCTCGACGACTCCGACGGCGGCGCCGAGGCCGAGGCCGATCGTCTCGAAGCCGGTGCCCACGAGCACCAGGTGGTCCGGCGCGGGGACGTCGAGGTACATGCACGGCCAGGCGATGAAGTGGCCGCCGTCGGTGACCACGACGCGTTCACGCGGCAGGAGTTCGTTGAGTCGCGTAAAGAGCGTGCGCGGATCGAGCCGCCCGTCGGGGGCGAGTTCAGCGCCCTCGGCATGGGTGGTGCGCACCGGCGCACGCTTCACGACGCCGCCCTCCCCGGTCAGCTCCGGAAGCATCTCCTCGACGGTGCCGCGGAGGGGAGTGTCGATGCGTGGGGTGGTGGGGGAGTGGGGGTCGATCTGGATGACGTGTGCGTCAGGTCCAAAGGAGCCACCCTCGGTGAAACGGTTGAGGGACGCACCGAGGACGAGAACCACGTCGGCCTCCCGCATCGCGGCACGGGCTTCGGGGGCGGCGAAACCACCGCAGATGCCGAGGTCCCGGACGCCGGAGGCGCCGTCGAAGAAGCCTTTTGCCGGGGCGGTGGTGGCGACGTCGGCACCCCAGGACTCGGCCAGGGCGATGACCTCCTCGCGGGCCTCGACCGCCCCGCGGCCGGCGACGATCAACAGCTGTTGAGCACCACTGAGCAGGGACGATACCTCACCCGGAGAGTCCGAATCGGGCGTATCGGCGCCCTCCCACGGCAGGAAGAGCACCACCGGAACGGACTCCTCCAGCGCCACGCGCACAGCCACGGAGGGATCCGTCTCCACCCGCGCCCCACACGCCCGGGCCAGCGCTGCGTGGTCCACGGTCTCCGTGGAACCGGCGACGAGGAGGAGTGGGGAGCGGGAGATGGCGGCGTCGATAAGCGGGGTGAGGGCGTTGGTGAAACCCGGGCCGTAGGTGGTCGTGGCGACCGCCAGGCGCCGCGTCGTGCGCTGGAAGGCATCGGCGGCGGCCACCGCGGCGGCCTCGTGACGCACCGGGATGACGGAGACGCCCTGCTCCGCGAGTTCGCGGATGAACAGGGCGTTTCCGTTGCCCATCAGGCCGAAGACGGTGTCTGTGGCGGCTGCCACCACCTGCGCGGCCTCCCGGTGCACGGGGCTACTTCACCACCAGGTTGACCATGCGGCCCGGGACCACGATCTGCTTGATGAGGTTCTTGCCGGCGACGGCCTCGGCGATACGCGGCTCCTCGAGGACGCGGGCGACGACGGCGTCCTGATCGGCGTCGGCCGGGACCATGACGCGGGCGCGGACCTTGCCGTTGATCTGGACGGGCAGCTCGATCTCGTCGTCGACGAGCCACTTCTCGTCGAACTCCGGGAAAGGCTCGAAGGCGACGGTGTCGGTGTGGCCGAGACGCTTCCACAGCTCCTCCGCGATGTGCGGGGCAACCGGGGCGACCATGATGACCAGCGGCTCGACGGCGGCGGTGGGCACGGCGTCGGGGTAGGTCTTGGTCAGGTAGTTGACGTACTCGATGAGCTTGGCCACGACGGTGTTGACACGCAGGTTGTCGTAGTCGTCACGGACGCCCTCGATGGTGCGGTGGAGCTGCTTGTTGTCGTCGTCGCTGAGAGGGAGGTCCGCGGTGAGGGCGTCACCGGTCTCCTCGCTGACCACCAGACGCCACAGGCGCTGGAGGAAGCGCTGCGCGCCGACGACGTCCTTCGTCGCCCAGGGGCGGGAGGTGTCGAGCGGGCCCATGGACATCTCGTAGACGCGGAGGGTGTCGGCGCCGTAGTTCTCGCA
>Ga0123328_1003673_pt1 | contig 12960 bp, 11 predicted proteins | sample BioC12SIPDNA_2_FD_89702 | JGI IMG/M metagenome (GOLD analysis project Ga0123328, IMG submission 89702) | Anaerobic biogas reactor microbial communites from Washington, USA - Biogas_R1_A C12 SIP DNA | ecosystem: Engineered > Bioreactor > Anaerobic > Unclassified | place: Washington, USA...
AAAACCGTGGCCGCCCGTGGCCTCGTGAACGGGGGGGACCCGCTGCGAAGCAGTGGGGGGGATGAGCGAAGCGAAGTTTTGCAGGGGCTCACTTCTGTCTGCCAATGACAGCAGTTGCCGGAAGAGATGTCCGACGAACATGGCGGAGGAGTCCTGGACGTAGTAACAGCCGGCGTGGAAGAGGGGATCGAGAGTGAAGACGGGGCGTTCGGAGAGAATGCGGCCATAAGGCGACCAGGGGACCGGCGCGCCATCCGGCCCTGCCAGCCCCTTGAACGGATTCAGCCGAACCGCGACCGACGCCTCCTCCATCATCCGCGCAAATCGTCCGGCATCTGCGGCATGCGGCCCTCGGATGCATCCACGAGACCGTCCACCATCTTGTCGATCGCCTGCTGCAGCTTGCTGCCCAGCATGGTCTTCATCATGAAATTGAGATTGGCGTCCAGGTCGATCCAGAATTCGGTCCGCCCCGGAATCGGGGACGGCTCGAAATGCAGCACGCCCACAAACTCCACCGGCGACTCGCTGCTGCCCAGACGGATGAGCCGGTAGGGCTGGCGCTCGTCCACGCGGACCCCGATGCGGAATCCCTGGACCGTGACCGTCAGGTGGTCATAGTCCGCCTGGAACTCGGCCTGGACCTTGTCCGTGGGAATCATCTGCGCGAAATTGCGCAGGTCCGTGAAGGCCATGTACAACTCCTCGGGCCGCTTGGCCACCTGGCCGTGCTTGCTGGTATAATGTGCTGTCATAGTCAAGGAAAATGATTACATTTGTGTCGGCACCGCAAAGATAGCAAAATTCCGATGCATAAGATATACTTCGAAAAACGCTGCATCATCATCTGCAGTCCCGACGAACAGGCTCTCTCGGATCCCAACGCCGTCGAATTCCATTTCGGGGAGAGTATCAATATCCACACCCTCGTGGCGATGTTCGAAGCATCCGAATCCCTTTCCCGCATCTATATCCCGACGGACAACACGGCCTGGATGTACCGCCGCGTGTGCGCGGAATTCCGCGAAGTGGACGCCGCCGGCGGCCTGGTGTCCAACCGGCGCGGCGATTACCTCCTGATCCAGCGCAGCGGTCTGTGGGACCTGCCGAAAGGCCACCGGGAGGAGGGAGAGGACATCTCGGTCACGGCCCTGCGCGAAGTGCAGGAAGAGACCGGCGTGGACCAGCTGGAACTCCGGGACCTGATCTGCGTCACGGACCACTGCTACCTGCGGGACGGCATCTGGCACCTCAAGCACACCTGGTGGTACGACATGCTCTACACCGACCCGGTGAACCTGACCCCGCAGCGCGAAGAGGACATCACCCGCGCCGCCTGGGTCGCCCGTTCCAGCCTGCCGCCTTACCTCAAGAACACCTACCCCTCCATCCAGGAGGTCTTCCGCGAAGCGAAAGTATAGCGCCTAGTCCCGCCAGACCAGGATCGACTCGATCTTGGCGCCGGGCTTGAACTTCGGGTTGTCGAGCGTCTGGGGGCCGTCCATCGACGGCTGTACCGGCGTCACGAGGGCATCCTGGGAGGTGCGGAAGGCGACCTTGCCGCCCCAGGCTTCGACCACGATCTGGATGGTGCCGTCCATCAGCATCGTGACCGGCGTTGTCTCGTCGATGACGATGCAGTCGTTGATGCGGCCGCCCACGTAAGGCTGCACCTTGCCGCTGCCCGGGTCATAGACATTGGTGGACACGCAGTACTTCGGTGACCAGGTCTCCACGGAATAGACCTTCCCGTACTCCATCTGGACCTGCAGCACGTCGAGCTCCCCGAGCGTTATGATCCAGAGGTCGCCGCCCTGCGAATAGTTGACGCCGTAGCCGATGGGGTCATAGTCGAAATGGAAGTCCGGGGCGGGCTCGCCGATCCTGATGTTGCCGAAGCCGTCCGGCTGGATGCAGGCGTAGCGGTAGTCCTCGTTGCGCACGAATTCGGAGCCGTTCCAAAGATAGTCCACGCACAGGTCGCCGTGGAAGACCTGCTCGTCGTAGTCCATCGGGTCGTTGATGCTGACGGTCACGCCTTCCGGGCGGAAGGAATAATTGTACGAGCCGGCCTTCATGGCGTCCCGGAGCGCCTGGACGTCCGCACCGGCGAGGCGGACCATGTCCTCGAAATCGTCCCGCTGCGGAGCCGGGTTGAAGGGGCTCTGCACCTCGTGGGCGTTGCCTTGCGCCGGATCGTATTCATAGAAGCGGATGTACTTGACCGACGAGACGTCGCAGCCACCGCTTTCGAGCAGGGCCACGAGCACGTGGCCGTCCGCCTTGTAGCGATAGCACGCCATATGGAAACCGTTGTAGCAGTCCCCGTCGGGCATGTCATAGACGAGCCAGTTGATGGGCCCGAGGAACTCCTCGGCGGTGTCGTGCGTCGAACGGAGTTCGTCCTTGATGCCGTCCTTGATGCGCTGCGGGGCGAAGACCTCGCTCATGATGTTGTCGCCGAAGCAGGAGAAGATCTTGAACAGTTCATCGAAGGTAAAACCTTCATCGGCGGGGGTTGCCTTCGTTCCGGTGGCGGTTTCCATGGTTTCGGCTTCCCCGGCGGCTTCTCCGGATGCGGCGCTCTTGCTGCCGCCTTTGCAGCCGGTCGCCACCATCGTGCAGGCTGCCAGAATGAGGAACAATCTTTTCATACTTGTCATTGTCGTTTTATTCCGTCTTCACCGTCTCGGCCGGATCGACGCGGTAGATGAAGAGCGTGGGGATGAGTAAAAGCAGCAGGATGCCTGCGAAAGCTGCGGCGTCCGCCAGCAGGATGGCCGGCAGGTTGACGTGCACCGGCACGAAGGAGACGAAATAGTTTTCCGGATTGAGCCGGATCAGGTGCGTGCTGCCCTGGATCAGGCAGAACAGCAGGGCGAGGAGGTTGCCTGCGGCCATGCCGATGGCGGCGGTGCGGGCGCCCACCCGCAGGAAGACCCCGGCGACGGCGCGGTTGCCCATCCCGAGGGTCTTCAGGGTGCCGATGGTGCTGATATGCCGGAACAGCAGGATCAGCAGGCCCGAGATCATGTTGAAAGCGGCAACGACGGTCATCAGCAGCAGGATGGCATAGACGTTATAGTCGATCAGGTCCAGCCAGTCGAACAGCTGGGCGAAACGCTCCGTGGCGGCAACGGCGCGCAGCGGCTCCTCGTCGTCCTTGGCGTTAAGGGTGGCGCGCCAGCCCAGGTCCTGGGTGACCGTTTCAAGCCCCCTGCGGCTCCGGTAGCGTCCGGACAGCGTCACCTCCAGGAGGGAGGCCTGGCCGGCGTCCCATTCCCGTAAGCGTCGCAGGTCTTCGATGGGGACGTAGAGCAGTTCGCCCTCTTCCGTGGACATCGCGCTCTCGTAAACGGACAGGATGTGCCACTTGCGGATCTTGACCTTGTCGCCGATGAACCATGCGGTCAGGTCGTCGCCCGGGGCGAGGCCGAAACGCTCCGCGAGCGATGCGGGAATGCGCACGCCGAGCGAAGCGGTGTCTGCGGCCGTGCCCTTGAAGAGCACCCCGTGGATGTCGTCACCCAGCTGGAGGATGCCGGCGCAATAAATGACCGGTTCGATGCGCTCCACGCCGGGAGCGGCTGACAGTTCGGACAGATAGGAAGGGGCTGTGTCCACGGGGTCCGAGCCCCCGGTCAGGTCGGCGGTGGCGTTCGTCAGCAGGACATCGCCCGTGACCGCGGCCACGCCGCCCCGGATCTCCCGGCGGAATCCCGCGGAAATGGCGACGGCAACGATCATGACAAGGAAAGAGATGGCTATCGCGACGACAGCCATCTTTTCCTTGACACGCAGGCGTCTTGCTATGAAGCCCTCCGCCCTCATGGGTATTTACCAGATATGGACGCGCTCGCTCTCCGGGCGCCACATCGGATCGCCCTCCTGGATGCCGAAAGCATCGAAGAACTGGCCGAAGTTGCGCAGGGTCACGTTCACGCGGTTGTCGCCCAGCGAGTGGACGTCAAGCTTGGTCAGGCGGGCACGCTCCTCGTCGGTGATGTTCTGCGCCCAGACGCGGGCGTAGCCGAGGAAGAAGCGCTGCGCGGCGCTGAAACCGTCGACGGGCTTGGGCTCCGCTCCGCCGAGGGCGTTGTGCAGGGCCGTCCAGGCCACGCTCACGCCGCCGTGGTCGGCAATGTTCTCGCCGAGGGTCAGTTCGCCGTTGGCTTTCACGCCCGGCAGGATCTCCACCTCATTGAACTGGTCCACGAGGACGTGGGTCTTCTCCACGAAGGCGGCGCGGTCCGCTTCGGTCCACCAGTTGTTCATGTTGCCGTCCTTGTCGAACAGGCTGCCCTGGTCGTCGAAACCATGGGTCATCTCATGGCCGATCACTACGCCGATGGCGCCATAGTTGACGGCGTCGTCCGCATCCGGGTTGAAGAACGGCGGCTGCAGGATGCCGGCCGGGAAGCAGATCTCGTTGGTGGTGGGGTTGTAGTAGGCGTTGACCGTCTGCGGCGTCATGCCCCACTCGGTCGGGTCCGTAGGCTTTCCGAGCTTGGAGAGGTTGTCCGCAACGTACCAGGCGTTGGCGGCGCGGAGGTTGTCGTAGTAGCTCAGCTGCGGATCCACGCTGAGGGTGCTGTAGTCCTTCCACTTGTCGGGATAACCGATCTTGACGGTGAAGGCGGCGAGCTTCTCGCGGGCCTTGGCCTTGGTCTCGTCGGACATCCATTCCAGCGCGTCGATGTGTTCTCCCAGGGAGGCCTGCAGGTTCCGGACGAGATCGAGCATCTTCTGCTTGGAGGACTCGGGGAAGAATTTCGCGACGTACATCTGGCCGACGGCCTCGCCGAGGATGCTGTTGGGCACGCTCATGGCGCGCTTCCAGCGCGGCTTCTGCTCGGTCACGCCGCTCATCTGGGTGCTGAAGAAGTCGAAACTGGCGGCGTAGAAGTCGTCGGACAGGGAGCCGGCGGCGCCGCTGAGCAGCTGTGCGGCCAGATAGTCTTTCAGGACATCCAGCTTGGTGTCCTTGAAGAGCTTGCTGAAACCCTGGAAGAAGGACGGCTGCTCCACGATGACCTTGTCCATCTCGGGAAGGCCCATCCCCTCGCGGAACGCCTTGAAGTCGAATCCCGGGAAAGCCTTGTCGATCTGCTTGGTGCTCATCGGGTTGTAGAGCTTGGTGTAGTCGCGGTTCTGGACGCTGGTCCAGGAGAACTGTGCGAGCTTGTCCTCGATGCCGGCGGCATTGGCGGCACGCTGCTCGGGCTTGTCCATGCCGGCGAGGGTGAAGAGCTTGGCGAGCATCGCCTCATAGCCCTTGCGCAGTTCGGCGTTGGCCGGGTCCACATAGTAGTCGCGGTCGCCCATGCCCAGGCCGCCCTGGCCCAGATAGAAGACCTGCGTCTTGCTGTCCATCAGATCGGCGTCCACGCCGCCGCCGAAGAAACCGCCCTCGCCCACGAGGTTCAGTTTGCCAAGATGCGCGGCGAGCGCTTTCTTGTCCGCGACGGCATACAGCCCGTCAAGATAACGTTTGACCGGGGCGGCACCCTCCGCGTTGAGGCGGGTGGAGTCGAGGCCCAGTTTGTACAGGTCCACGATCTTCTGGTCGATGCTCCCGGTTTCCGGGTTCATCGTCGTCATTTCGGCGAACAGGGCGTTGAGGTCCTCGACATTCTTCTCACGCAGGACGTCGAAAGAGCCGAAGCGGGCATACTCTGCCTTGAGGGGGTTCTTCTCCATCCAGCCGCCGTTGGCGTAGAGGAAGAAGTTGTCTCCGGGTTTGACAGTCAGGTCCATGTCGCCCGGGTCCAGCGCCGGGGCCTTTGCTTCCTTGGGCTGGCAGGCTGCCAGCATCATCAGGGGAATCATTGCAAGAAAAATCTTTTTCATATAGCAGTTAAAGAATTCGTGTCTTTTTGAACAGAATTGCAAATATACTCATTTTAAAAAAATAACGATATTTGCACCCGGTATGAATGCGAAGACCCGGGATATCCTCCACAGATACGGCGTCGCGACCGTGGGCCTGATGTTCGTGGCGCTGGGCGTGGCCCTGTCGATCATCTCCAACCTGGGGACGGCGCCGCTGTCGTGCCCGGCCTACGTGCTGAACCTTCACATTCCGGCGATCTCCGTCGGGACGTTCACCCTGCTGGTGAACACGTCCTACCTGTTCATCCAGATCGCCCTGCTCCGCAAGGATTTCAAGGCCAAGTACCTGATGCAGATCGTGGCCTCCGCCTTGTTCGGCTACATGATCGACGGCTGCCTGTGGGCGCTGTCCTGGCTGCAACCGGCGACCTTCTCCGCCCGGCTCGGACTGACGCTGCTGGCAGCGCTGGTCACGGCCTTCGGCGTGAGCCTCGAAGTGGCCGCGGACGCCTGGATGCTCTCGGCGGAGATGACGGTGAACGCCTTTGCAAAGGTATTCCGCAAACCGTTCGGTCCGGTAAAGATCGTGATGGATACGCTGACGGTGGTCTTGTCCGCCGTCCTGGCCTGGTGTTTCTTCGCCAATCCTTTCGGCGCCGGCCGGGTTACTGCCGCGGCCGATGTCCTGCTGGCCCGCGTGCCGGGCATCGTGATCGGCCTGGGGACGCTTCTGCTGGCCTTCCTGCCCGGCGCCCTCATGCGCCTGACCGATCCGTTGGTGGAGCGGCTCAGGGGCAGATCCGGCAGAACTGCCCGTACACGTTGAAGGTGCTCTTTACGTAGTAGGATGTCTCTTTTCCCTTGAAGGGGCCGAGTTTGACCGCCCCGGTCTGCATGACGGTTTCGTCTCCCATCAGCGGGAGCACGTGCGAGACGATGTTGTCCCAGCAGGAAGGGTCCACCCCCAGGTGGCGGGCGAGGTTGATGCAGTCGTCGATGCGTCCGATGCCGGCGTTGTAGGCGGCCAGGGCGTATTTATATCGTTCGGTCATATTGTCCCCCACGTCATAGTAGCGCTTGATGAGGTTGCCGAGCAGCCGGGCGCCGGCGGCGATGTTCATCTCCGGGTCGAGGGGATCGGTCACGCCGTATTTTGCGGCGGTGCGCGGCATCATCTGCATCAGGCCGGCGGCACCCCGCCTGGAGCGGACCTCGATGTGGAAGCGTGACTCCTGGTAGATGACGGCGGCCAGCAGGTGCCAGTCCCAACCGAGCGAATCGGCATGGATGCGGATCAGGCTGTCGTAGGGGCTGATCTGGGCCCGGGTGCCGCTCCGGAAGGCGTTCAGACGCCGCAGGAAGCTCTCGCGGACGCTGTCGTATTCATCCGAGGCATGCCAGGCCTCGATCCAGTCGTTGAGCTCGCGCATCCCTTCCGGATCGTCTTCCCGCATGAGCCATCGGCTGAGGCTGTCCACGGGCAGGGACACGAGCACGCTGTCCAAGGCCAGACTGTCCGCATGGGGGACCACGAGGATGTCGATGGCGCCGGTGCGGAGCGAATCCAGATAGCTGGAACCGCGGGGGGCGAGGTGGATGTCCACCTGCTGGCCGTTGTCGGCCGCGAAACGCTTGAGCAGGTGGTAATGGTAGCCGGTCAGCAGGGCCTTGGACGTGTCCGTGACGGGGTAGATCTCCAGGACTCCGCGGATGGAGGCGGGCTTGATGCGCTCCCGGACGGGCTGCGGCCGCCGGCACAGGAGCGAAGCGAGGCCTGTCCCGACGAGCAGGAGGACGGTGACGGCCAGGGCGGTGAGGGAGGCTTTCCGCATGACGGGACTAACGCGGCCGGCCGGTCGGCTGGGTGTAGAACGGCCAGAACACGCCGAACTTCAAGCCTTCCATGCCGCTCTTGGTGATGATGTAGCGGTCGGCGCTGAAGTAGTCTCGCTTGCGCAGTGGCCAGCCTCCGCCGGCGTTCTGGTATTTGACGAAGACGCAGGCGCGTTTCCACTGCACGTTGACAAAGACGTCGAAGTACGGGCCGTTGGTGTACTCCCGTTCGGTCTGGTTGTGGAAGACGCCCAGGTTGGGATTCCACGCCGGGGCATACCAGGGTGTGTTGGCATAGGCGTCCGCGCCGACCTGCATGACCATGACGTTGCGGCGCTGGTCGTCGCGCTGCACGACGAATTGCAGGTAGTAGCGCAGGTTGAATGCGGCGGTGGGCAGCGGGAGCACCTCCGTGTTGGAAGAGACCTGCAGCAGCGCCCGGTGGTCGAGGTGTACGGGCCCCAGGACGAATTCCTTGCGAAGCGAGGCGGACAGCACGCTCATCGGGGTTTCGTTCTGGCGGATGATGCCCGCCGTGTCGTAGTACAGGTTGTTTCCCAGCAGGGCGTAGCCCACGTCCGCGGACAGTTTCCAGTAGGGGATCTCCAGGCGGCCCTGGATGCGGGTGGTGGAGATTTTGGTAAATACGTTGTCCCAGCTGTAGTGGTTGGCATTGACGTGCTGCTGGTAGTAGGTGGGTTCGCGAAGCTCCGTGTCAAAGTGGGCCGTCAGGCTGACGGGGGCCTTGCGCGCCCGCCGGAAGGGGTAGAAGCGGAATTCCGCATTCGCCTCGATGTCGAAGTCGGAGAAGTCGTGTCCGAGGAGGACGTAGTGCGCCTTGGCGTTCCAGAAGGCGTTGCTGCGCAGCTGTCCCTCCGCTCCGGCATACAGGTACAGGGAGTTCTCCACATGCCTGGTCGGACGGACGGAGGTGCTGTCGAAGTACTGCTTGAGGTAGTCTCCGACGCCCAGGTCGAGCTTCGAGACGAAGCCCTCGCTGGACCAGGGCTGCAGCCGGAGATAGACTTTGTTGTCCAGGCGCATCACGCGCAGCGAGTCGGCGCTGGCGGCGCCGTACCGGAAGACGTCGTTGTAGAAGGCGGAACCGGCTTCGTCGCTGATGGCGTCCGTGTACTTGCGGGTATAGGTGGAGAACTCGCTGCTGTGGCCGATGAAGGCCGTGGTGATGTTCTCGTCTTCGGCGTCGAAGGTGTAGGTGCTGTCGCGCCGGGCGCGGATGTCGTTGATGAAATTGAACGGGATCCGCAGCTGCTGGTCCAGGAAGACGGTGTTCTTCTTGATCTTGGACCGGGCGCCCGACATCAGCACCGGGATGTCCCGGCCGTCCACGAGCGTGTCCTGGACCCAGCCGATATCCTGGATGCCGCCGTTCTCATGGCGTGAGACCATGTTGTAGATGTAGCCCGCATGCATGGTATAGCGCTTGCCCAGGTAGTTGGACTGGACGACGGTGGTCTTGTTGACGGTCTCTTCCTCCGGCAGGATGCCGCCTCCGCCGAAGCGGTCGTACAGCAGGCTGATGTTCAGTGCGGGGGTGATGTTCTGGGAGGTGAAGATGTGGAGGTTGTCGGACTCCTTCTCGTCTCCGGCGAACAGGGTGCCGAAATACGCCAGCTCCGTGTAGGGGACCTTGGTGTTCCAGTGCGGGAGCGTCCGGTGCGAATAACTCCAGCTCTCCAGGGCGTCGTAAAACTCCACCCCTTCGTCGCTGCGGCGCCGGAACCAGTTGTAGCTCTGGACCGGAGAGCCGGCGACGCCCAGCCAGGTGGCGTTCACGTCATTGCGCAGGAAGGGATAATCGTGGAAACGGTAGTTGAAGGTGGTGTCGGGGAGATAGGCCGACATCTTGCCGAAATCGGGATCGCGGGTCCAGGCGACGAGGCGCTTGTAATAGAGCGAATCCGGCAGGGCATAGGTATCGAGGATGCGGGGGGTCGTCTCGGCGATGCTGTCGCGGATGTTCTTCCGTTCTTCCCGGACCTTCTTGAGCGAGTCGCTCTGCGCAAGCTTCAGCTTCACCTTCTGGTCCAAGTCATATCTCTTGCGTTCCTGTCTGGACAGGCCGGCGTACCAGGCGTCGAATTCCGCCTTGGCACGGGCCATGGAGTCTGCGAGCCAGATGGAATCGACCTTGTCCCACATTGTGGAGTCGAGCAGGGCCCGGAGTGAATCGCGCGGGTCCACGCGGGGCGGCAGCGAGTCTGCGGCGGGGGCCAGCGCCAGGGTGTCGGCGAAAACGGGCTCCGAGGTGGTGTCGCGAACGGCGATCTCCTCCAGGGACAGGGTGCGGCGCAGCTTGTATCCGGCGACGGGATAGACCACGGTGTCCCGGGAAGGGGCCTCGGAGTCGACGTGCGCAGGGGTGCGGGGATATGCCCCGTCATTATGGTAGTCCTGCACCGGCCCCCGTGCACCGGGACTGACCAGCCCCGCGGCGGCAAAAACCGTCATGGCGAGCGGAAAAGCTATGCGCGCAAGATAGTTCACAATCTGCAAAGATACAGAAAAATCGCGTTATAAAAACGGGCAGTGTTGTGCTTCCGCCAGTTTCTCCGGGCTGCCGATGTCGATCAGGTGCAGATCCGGGGCCACGACACCGCGGATGGTCCCGCCGGCGCATTCCGACAGATAGAAGTCGATGATGGAGAATTTCTCCGGCCAGGCGGCCATCTTTTCAAAGACCGCTTCTGAGACGATGTGGATGCCGCAGAAGGAGTAGCGGCGACACTGCGCGGGATCGAAGTCCGGCAGGTACGGGCTCTTGACCTCGCCCATGCGGACGTTGGTCCAGCCTGCGAGCCGCATGTCGTCGTCGAAGAGCAGATAGCGGTCGGCGGGGGCGTCCACGAGCAGGAGCGTGGCCAGGTTTTCCGGCGCGTCCTGCTCCAGGAACCAGTTGATATCCAAATTGCTGAGAATGTCTGCGTTATGCACGAGGAAGCGCCCCTCGGACGAAGCCAGCAGCGGTGCGGCGTGCCGGATGCCGCACCCGGTCTCCAACGGCTCGCGCTCCTCGCGGGAGACGGCCACGGGCACGCCGAAAACATTTTCCGACAGGAAGGCCTCGATCTGCTCCGCGAAATGGTGCACGTTCACCACGAAGGCGTCGATCCCCGCGTCGCGCAACTTGCACAGCACCCGCTCCAGCATCGGCACGCCGGCCACCGGCACGAGCGCCTTGGGCAGGGTGTCCGTGATGGGGCGCAGGCGCGTGCCGAGCCCCGCGGCGAAGATCAGCGCTTTCATAGGGCCACCTCCATGCCGGGCAGGAGCGTGCGCCCGTCCCATTCCGAGGCCAGCCGCTGCAACAGCTCCGTCAGATAGGGGTAACGCGGAAAAGGCTCGGAGATCAGCTCGCGGAATTCGCCGACCACCAGCGGAATACAGTCGAGGAAGTGCTGCTTGCGCTCCACCAGGCCCCGGAAGCCGTAGGCCCCGGATTCCTGAAGCAGCCGCAGCAGCGTGAGCAGGCGGTAGCGGCGGTAGAAATCCTTTTCGTCCACGGGACGGAAGGCATCGAGGGCGCGCAGGTACACCCCTTCCAGTTCGCGGCGCAGCGCGGCGGAGAAATGCGTCCCGGCATTCCAGAGGAAGGAGGCCAGGTCATATTCCACCGGGCCCCGGCGGCCGCCCTGGAAGTCCACGAAGCAGGGCTCCCCGTCCTTGATCAGGACATTGCGGGCCTGAAAATCCCGGTACATGAAGGTCTCCCCGTCAAAATCCACGGCATCCGTGCGGAGCCGGTCGAAATCATCCTGCAGGCGGATCTCGTCGAACTCCAGGGCGGTGAGTTTGAGGAAGTCGTACTTGAAATAACTGAGATCGAAATCCACCATCCGGGCATTGAACTCCCGGTCCGGAAAACAGACGCTCCAGTCGAAGCCCTCGCCCACCTTGAACTGCACCGCGGGCAACAGGGCCACCGTGTCGTGCAGCCAGTCCCGCTGTTCCCGGCTGAAAGTGCCGTCCGCAAGCGCCGGTTCCAGCAGGGCGAAGAGCTGCCCGTCGCCCAGGTCCTCCTGCAGATAGGCCATCCCGTCGGACGACACGCCATACACCGCCGGGGCATGCAGGCCGCGCCGGCAGAACTGCGCATCCAACTCGAGGAAGGCGCGGTTCTCGGCCGGGTTGGTGCCGATGCAGCCGACGACGCCACCGCCTTCCCCGGTCATCCGGTAATACTTGCGGGCGCTGCCGGACAGGGGCAGGAGCACGGACGACGCCGGCTCGGAGCCGGACCAGTCGCGATAGAGTCGAAGGAGTCGTTCCATGGCTAAGCACAAAGTTAAGAATTTTCGTATATTTGTATTCTATGATGCACTTGATTCTTCAATCCAGTCCCGTCTCCGCCGAGGAGATCGTCCAGAAGGCCGATTCCGCCAAGGCTGCCTTGAGTCAGTTCAAGGAGATGCTCGTCGCCGATCCCGGCACCGCCTTTCAGCAGCTCGGCCGGGATGCCCTCCACTTCGGCCTGAAAGTCGTGCTGGTCCTGGTCCTGTATTTTGTCGGGTCCTGGATCATCAAGCGGATCAAGCGCGCGATGGAACGCTATTTCCAGCATAAGAAAACGGACCGGGCGATGGCTTCCTTCATCTGCAGTTTCGTCTCGATCGCCCTGACCGTCGTCTTGATCATCGTGCTTGTGAGCACGCTCGGCATCAACACCACTTCGCTTGCCGCATTGCTTGCGGCCGGCGGCATGGCCCTGGGCATGGCCCTCAGCGGCACGGTGCAGAATTTCGCCGGCGGCCTGATGCTCATGATTTTCAAACCCTTCAAAGCCGGCGACTACATCGAGGCGCAGGGCTATGCCGGCGTAGTCACGGAAGTCACCATCGTAGGCACGCACCTCTCCACCATCGACAACCGTAAGGTGGTCCTGCCCAACGGAGCCCTGTCCAACAGCAATATCGTCAATTACAGCAGCTACCCGCTGCGCCGCATAGACCTTCCGGTGAGAGTGGAATACGGCACCGACGCCGTCCGCTGCCGCGAGAAACTCCTGGAGATCATCCGGGAGGATTCCCGCATCCTGGATGCGCGCACGTCCGGCGCGTCCGATCCCTTCGTCGCCGTGCAGAAGCTCTCCGAGAGCTCGGTCAACTTTATCATACGCGCGTGGGTGAAGGGAGAGGAATACTGGCCGGCGCTGTTCGAACTCAACGAACGCATCTACACCGAACTCCCGCAAGCGGGCATCAAGTTCCCGTTCCCGCAGCTGGACGTCCACGTACATCCGTCCGAATAGCATCAATGCCCGTTTTATACCTGCAA
>Ga0123328_1003674_pt1 | contig 12955 bp, 11 predicted proteins | sample BioC12SIPDNA_2_FD_89702 | JGI IMG/M metagenome (GOLD analysis project Ga0123328, IMG submission 89702) | Anaerobic biogas reactor microbial communites from Washington, USA - Biogas_R1_A C12 SIP DNA | ecosystem: Engineered > Bioreactor > Anaerobic > Unclassified | place: Washington, USA...
GACGATATGGACGGAATGGACAAAATGGACGATATTGACAGGAGAAACGACCTGTCGAAGGGCTCTGACTATCCTGTCCGTCCCGTCCATGTTGTCCATTCCGTCCATATCGTCCATTCACGCTGTGGCAGACCGCCACCTCCGCCCCGGCGGCGCGGAAACCGGATGTGATACGCTTAACGCCCGCGGGTGACCGGCCCGCGCAACCCCAACGGGAGACCCGCCATGCGTCACGCAATCATGATCCTCTGCCTGGCATCCGCCCTGCTGCACGCGGGATGCGGCATCGGCACCGAAGCCCCCCCCGCGGCCCCGGAAGCCGCAGCCCCCGGCGCGCCCGCGCCCGACACGCCGAAGCAGGCCCCGGACGCCGTCATGGCGCAGTGGAACACCTTTGCCGCGGGCGGCGGCGCGGCGCTGCAGGACCAGGCCCGCGCCGAGGAGCTGGGAAGGGCGCTGGCGGCGAACGGCGCGGCGGCGCTGACGCCCCTGCTGGACATCATCGCGGAGAATCCGGGCGACCCCCTGCGCAAGGTCTGCGCCGTCATGACGCTCACCCCGGTCATCGTGAAAGACCACGAACCGCGCCTGCTCGACCTGACGGCCGCGGACCAGGACCGCGTGACCCGCGCGAACGCCGTCCACCTGCTGGCCACGCTCGCCGTGCGCAACCAGGCCGGGCCGGAGACGGTGGCGCGCATCCGCGAGCTGTATGACGACGCGGACGCCTATGTGGCCCACGCCGCCGTGCTGCGCATGCTGACCTCGGGCGACCCCGAGGCGGTCCAGCGCTCCGTGGCCCTGTGGGCGCTTCCGGAGACCACGCTGCCCGAGCGGGCGCAGATCGTCGGCGGCATCCCCCAGGCGCAGTGGGTGGCCAACCTGCCCCTCTTCCAGGAGGCCGCAGCCAACACGGAACTGCCCCCCCGGGCGCGCGCGCGCGCCGTGCAGGCCCTGGGCGACGCCGGCGACGCCTCCGTGCTGGACACGCTCCGGAAACTCGCGGAGACGGAGGCCGACCCCGGGTTGAAGAAGGCGGCGCAGGAGAGCGCCGACCTGGTTCAGAAGCGCGTGGACGAGGGCATCGTCGTGGCGCCCCTCGGCGGACCGCCGGTCATGGTGCCGCCCGCCGCGCAGTAGCCGCCCCGCGCGCCGCCTAGTCCGCGGCGCGCGCCATGAGGTCCGCCACCCGCCGCGCAAAGGCCGCAGGGTCGGGAAGCTGCCCGCCCTCGGCGAGCACCGCCTGGCCGTGCAGCAGCTCCGCATACTCGGCGACCACCGGCGCGTCCGGGTCCTCCGCATGCCGGCGCCGCAGCGCGACCATCACCGGGTGGTCCGGGTTCAGTTCCAGGATGCGCTTCACGGCGGGGGCCTCCTGGCCCATCGCCTTGAGAATGCGCTCCAGCTGCGGCGACAGGTCGCCCTCGTCGGACACGAGGCACGCCGCCGATTCCGTCAGGCGCGACGACAGCCGCACGTCCTTCACCCGGTCGCCCAGCGCCTCCTTCATCCGCGCGAGCAGCGGCGCGTCCTCCTTCTCCCGTTCACTCCGCGCCTCCTCCTCCTGCTTCCGCTCCTCTTCCGTCCCTGCGGCGGCGGTGCCCCGCGCCGCCGAGACAAAGGCGAAGTCGCCGTATTTCTCCACCGCCCCGGTCCACACCTCGTCCACCGGGTCGGACAGCAGCAGCACCTCCCACCCCTTCGCCGCGAAGCCCTCCAGATGCGGCGAGCGCCGCAGGGTCTCCAGATTGTCCCCCGTGAGATAGTAGATTTCCGTCTGGCCCGGCTGCATGCGGGACACATAGTCCGCCAGCGACGTCTCCGCGTCGCCCGCCGTGCTGCGCAGGCGCGCCAGGTCGAGCAGCGCACCCCGGTTCTCCGCGTCCTGGAAGAGGCCCTCCTTGAGCACGCGGCCAAACTCCGCCCAGAACGCGGCGTATTTTTCCGGGTCCTTCTCCGCGAGGTCCTTGAGCGCCCCCAGCACCTTCGCCGTGACGCCCCGGTTCATCCGCTGGATCTGGCGGTTCTGCTGAAGTATTTCGCGCGAGATGTTCAGCGGCAGGTCCTCGGAGTCCACCACGCCGCGCACGAAGCGCAGGTATTCCGGGAGCAGGTCGGAGCAGTCGTCCATGATGAAGACCCGCTTCACGTACAGATGCACGCCGCGCGCCTTGTCCATGTGGCGGTAGGCCAGGTCCCACGGCGCCTTGGACGGGATGTACAGCAGCAGCCGGTACTCCAGCGTGCCCTCGATCTTCGCCTGGATGCGCAGCAGCGGGTCGTTCCAGTCGTGGCTGATGTGCCGGTAGAACTCGTGGTACTCCTCCTCCGGCACCTCTTCGCGGCCGCGCAGCCAGATGGCCTTCATGGAGTTCAGCGTCTCCAGCGTGCGCACCGTCCGCTCCGCGCCCTCCCCCTCGCCGTCCCGCTCCGTCCGCTCCACCTCCATCCGCACCGGATACGCCACAAAGTCCGAGTACTGCCGCACCAGCTGGCGGATTTCCCACTCCTTGGTGAAATCTTTCAGCCCGTCCTCCTCGTCCGCCGGTTTCAGGTGCAGCGTCACCGTCGTGCCCGGCGCATCCCGCTCCGCGTCTTCCAGCGTGTACCAGCCGTCCCCCGCCGACTCCCACCGCGTCGCCGTCTCCTCCCCCGCGCGGCGCGTCACCATCACCACCCGGTCCGCCGCCATGAACGTCGAGTAGAAGCCCACGCCAAACTGGCCGATCAGCGCCGTGGACGCCGCGGCGTCCTTCGCCTCGCGCAGGGCCTTCAGAAACTCCTGCGTGCCCGACTTCGCGATGGTGCCGATCAGGTCGCGCACCTCGTCCCGCGTCATGCCGATCCCGTTGTCCGACACCGACAGCGTGCGCGCCGCCGGGTCCGTGTCAATGCGGATGGCCAGCTCCGTGCCCTCCGGCAGCAGCTCCGGCTGCCTCACCGCCTCGAAGCGCCGCTTGTCCAGGGCATCCGAGCTGTTCGAGATAAGCTCCCGCAGGAAGATGTCCTTGTTCGAGTAGACCGAGTGGATCATCAGGTCCAGCAGCTGCCGGGCCTCCGTCCGGAATTCGTGGCGTTCGCTCATGGCAAGCTCCTCCAAGGTTGTCTATGGCTCCTGTGCGAACCGCGCGCCGCACACCCCGTCCCCGCCGTTCATTTTAGCGAAAATCCGGCCCCGCAGTCACCTCTCCGCCGGACGCCCGGGCGCTGAATGGCGCGCAGGGGTGTTCACGCCGTTCCAAGAACGAGGCCACTGCCCTCGTCGGCGCTCCGTCGCGATGACGTTGATTTCCGTGGTCATCGCGAGCCCCTGACCGCCCGGAGGCGGGAATGTCGTTGAAGAAAGGGCTGCTCCAATGGCGTCGGCGGTCCCGGCTGTTCTGTGGAGTGCGGTGGCAGAGCGCAGCGGCGACACCGCTTTCCCAAGCGACGAACCATGCCACGCCCCTCCCGGAGGCCCTTTCCCGAAAAACCAAAGCGGCGTCGTTGCCGCCGCACTCCAAAGGGAGGCACCGGCGCGGCGCCCCCTTGTCGGAATGTCCGCGCTGCGCGGCACATCTTCCGACATGGAAGCTGCTAAAATGCCCACACGCGTCACCAGAACGGGAAGGGTGGGCTTTCGGAAACGCGGCCACCCCGAAAAGAAACGAAAAGGAGCCTTCCATGAACACTGCCGACGCGATGTTGCGGGGGACAGCGTGCGTGCTGGCGGTCTGCGCCGTCCTGATGCTCCCGGCCTGCCGCTCCGTGAAAACGCCGCCGGCGCCCCTTGGTTCCTCCGTGTGCGCCGGCGGGACGATGACTGAAACCCCGGCGGGCAACTTCGAGCTGAGCGTCTGGAACCACAGCCGGCAGACCCCGGAAGTGGACATCCTCGTGTGCGTGGACGGCAGGACCGCCGTGAACCACCGGTTCTCCCACGGCGGGGGGCACAACTGGCACACCTTCGTCTTCGAGTTCGCCCCGGGGCCGCATGTGCTGCGCGCCTACTCCACCAAGGGCCAGGCCCACCTGGAATGCGCATTCACCCTCGACGGGACCAAGCGCTGGGCCAGCCTGGACTACTGGCAGTCCCCGGGCGGAAAGTCCGGCACGCCGCCCGCGGAGCGACGGTTCACCTTCGACATCACCGACCAGCCCATGGGTTTTCTCTAGTCCGCCGCGCCCGTCCCAAAAACCCGAAACATGCCGCAAGTGGCGGCGCGCGGGGCAACCCGGGTAAAATACCGCCATGGGCGCGGACGTGAAGAAGACCAATGGCCTCATGGTGCTTGGGCCGACGGCCTCAGGCAAGACGGCGCTGGGGGTGCAGATCGCCCGGGCGCTCAACGGGGAAATCCTGTCCGTGGACTCGCGGCAGGTCTACCGGGGGCTCGACATCGGCTCGGGCAAGGACCTCTCGGAATACACCACCGGCGGCAAGACCGTGCCGTATCACCTCATTGACATCGCCGGACTCGAGCAGGAGTTCAGCGTCTACGATTTCCAGAGGGCCTTTTTCACCGCCCTGGCCGATGTGACGACGCGGGGGGCGGTGCCCGTGGCCGTGGGGGGAACGGGGCTGTATCTGGACGCCGTGCTCGGGGGCTACTCCTTTGCGGACGCGCCGGAGAACCCGGAACTGCGCGCCGAACTGGCGGAGCTGGACGAGGACGCGCTCCGCGCGCGGCTGCTGGCCCTGCGCCCCGACCTGCACAACACGACGGACCTGGAGGACCGGGACCGGCTGGTGCGCGCCATCGAGGTCGCCGAGGCGGGCGCGGCCGGTTTGGCGGAGGGGGACGCCGCGGAGACGCCGGCGTTCAACCCGCTGGTCCTGGGCGTGTCCATGGACCGGGAGGTCCTGCGGCGGCGCATCGCGCGGCGGCTCCACGAGCGCATGCACGCGGGGCTCATCGAGGAGGTGGAGGAGCTGCACGCGGCGGGGCATTCCTGGGAGCGGCTGGAGCGCCTCGGGCTGGAGTACCGCTGCGTCTCCCTGTTCATCCAGGGGCGCATCCTCAACAAGAACGACCTTTTCCAGAAGCTCAACAGCGCGATTTGCCAGTTCGCCCGCCGCCAGGAGACCTGGTTCCGGCGCATGGAGCGGCGCGGCACGGTCATCCATTGGCTGGAGCAGCCCGACTTCCTGTCGGCCATGCGCGTCCTCGCGCAGCACGCGTGAGCCGCGCCCGCGCGGCCTACCTGCGCCGCCGGGGCGCGCTCGGACCATGGACCCTTGAAGGCGATATTCTCCCCGCCGCCCGCACCGCCGTTGTCCTGCCCGCCCTCGGCGAGGGGGCCTTCCTGCCCGAAACCCTGGCCAGCCTGCTGCCCGGCGAAACGCCCGCGCAGGTGGTCGTGGTGGTAAACAACCGCCCGCCCCCGCACGCCGACCCCGCCCAGGCGGCGGACAACCGGGAAACGCTGGAAGCGCTGCGCGCGGGACGGCTGGCCTGCCCCGGCGCGGCCCTGGCGTGGGTGGACGCCGCGTCACCGGGCCGCGCCATTCCCCCGGGGGAGGGGGTGGGCACGGCGCGAAAAATCGGCCTCGACCTGGCGCTGGGGATTCTGGACGCCGCGGACGGCGCCGTGCTGGCCAGTCTCGACGGCGACTCCCCCGCCGCGCCGGGATACCTCAACGCGCTGGCCGCCTTCGGGGAGGCCCCGGGCGCGTGGGCGGGGTGGTGCGATTTTGAGCATCCCCTGGAAGCGCCGGCCATGGCGGCCTATGAGCTGCACATCCGGTGCTATGCGCGGGGCCTGCGATGGGCCGGGTCGCCCTACGCCTTCCCCGCCATCGGCTCCACCATGATTTGCACCGCCGCCGCATACGCCGCCGCGGGCGGCATGAACCGCCGCGAGGCGGGCGAGGACTTCTACTTCCTCCAGCAGCTCGCCAAGACAGGCACCGTCCGGCGCGTGCCGGGGGCGAAGGTCTTCCCCTCCGCCCGCGCGTCCGCCCGCGTGCCTTTTGGCACGGGGGCCAAGCTCTCCCAATGGCGCGGCAACCCGGAACTCATCCGCACCTACGACCCGCGGGTCTACGCGGTCCTGCGGGAATGGCTGGGCTTCACCCGCGCCGCCGCCGCCGCGAACGCGCCCGCCGGGGAATGGATGCGCGCCGCCGGCGCAGCCCATCCCGCGCTGGCCATGTTCCTGGAGGAAGCCCGGTTCCCCGCCGCCTGGGAACGCCTCCGCGCCGGGGCGCCCACGCCCAGCCACCGTCTGCGCGCCTTCCACGAGTGGTTCGACGGCCTGCGCACCCTGCGCGCCGTCCACCGCCTGCGGGATGCGGGCCTGGCCAGCCTCCCCGTGCCCCAGGCCGCCGCGCGCCTCGCGGCGCAGCTGGGCCTCTTCACCACGCCGGAAGCGGAGGACGCCGCCGCGCTGCTGCAACGCTGCCGCGAAGCCGACCGCAGCGCCCCTCCCCCCTGCGGCCTCGCGGCCCTGAACGCCCCGCCCGCGGAATCCTGAAGGCCGCGGCCCCGGCGTCAGTGCGGATGCGTGTGGCGGTGCGGACGGCGGCGCGCCGACGCCAGCCGCTTGCCCGTGGAGCCGATGGAAACGGCGGCGTGCAGGACGCCCTTGTGCGCGCGCATGCCCTCGGCCAGCGCCTCGATCTCCGAGGCCCGTCCGCGCACCATGATCATCTCCGCGCACAGTTCCTCCGTGAGGTGCACATGCGTGGTCGCCAGGATGGCGTCGTGGTAATGGTGCTGGAGGTGCGTCAGCTTCTGCGTCAGCTCGCGCACCTCGTGGTCGTAGACCACCGTGATGGTGCCCACGGCCTCCTCGTTGTTCTTCCACGCGTCCCGGGCGAGCCGCTCGCGGACCAGGTCGCGGATGAACTCCGACCGGCTCACGGCGGGCCCCGCCTTCAGGGCCTCCTCCAGCCGGTCGTGCAGCTCCTTTTCCATCGTGATGCTCATCCGGACCAGGTCGCTCATGGCTGTCCTTCCCCGCGGGCCAGGGCGGCGGCCCGCGCGCGGAACACATGCGGCACCACCGCCGCGGCGCGCCCCCCCATCTCGCGGCGCGGCGCGCTCATAGGTACCCCAGGGCCTCGAGCTGCTCGCGGTCCATGCCGCCCACCGCCGCGTCCCCGGCGGGCTCCGGGGCGTTCTCCTCAATCACGCGGCGGTACCCGTCCAGCACCCCGGTGAGCGCCTGAAGCAGCTCCGTGTAGGCCTCGTCCGCCGCGATGTTGTTCAGCTCCTTCGCGTCGTGCTCCGTGTCGTACAGCGCGACGGGGGCCGCGCCGCGCGGGTTGCCCGGGTTCGCGGTGATCAGGGCGTGCCGCCCGTCGCGCACGGCCTTCAGGATGTTGTTTTCGAAGTCGTTCTCCGCGTAGGTATAGGCGGTGCCCGCGTTGGCGGGGTTCAGGTCCGCGTCGAAAAGGGGCGCGCCGGACATGCCCTCCGCCGGGGGCAGCCCCGCCAGCCCCAGGAAGGTCGGCGCCAGATCCACCAGCCGGGCGAGGTCCCCGTTCACCTCGCCGCCGTGCGCGCCCTGTGGGAGTTTCACCGCCAGGGGCACCCGCACCAGCTCCTCGTGCAGGGTCTGCCCGTGCCACCAGCCCCCGTGGTCGAAGAACTCCTCGCCGTGGTCCGACACAAAGACGACCACCGTGTTGTCCCACAGGCCGCGTTCGCGCAGGCCGTCGAAGAGCCGGCCCAGGTGCCCGTCCAGATACTCGATCTCGCTGATGTAGGCCCGCTTCATCGGCTCGAGGAACTTCTCCGGGTCCGGGCTCTCCATCCGCGCGCGGGCATAACCCACGCCCGGGCGGCTGTGGTCCATGAACGGGTCGTGCGTGTCCATGTAATGCAGGTACAGGTAGAACGGGCGGTCCTGGGGGCGGGGCCCGTCCACCCAGTCCAGCGCCGTGTCTGTCACGGCCTCCGCGGGCTGGTAGAAGTCCGTCACGCGCAGTTTTCCCCGGCGCACCTTCCCCTCCACGGTCAGGAACACCTTGCGCAGCACCTGGTACAGGGAGAGCGACACGGCGGATTGCGGCGCGCCCAGCAGCGCCGACGGCTTCAGCTCGGCATAGTCCGAGAAGCCCCGGTCAAACCCGAACACGGCCATGGTGTTGGGGTTGTTGGTGAACCCCTGGGCGTGGTACCCCGCCGCCGCCAGCAGCCCGGCGAGCGTGGGCACGTCGGGGGAGAGCATGGCCGTCTTCGTCGTCGCCCCGTGTCCCCCGGGATAACGGCCGGTGAAAAGGGTCCCAAAAGAGGGCTTGGTCCACGACGCCTGGGAGTAGGCCTTCTTGAACAGCACCGCCTCCCTGGCAAACGCGTCCAGATTCGGGGTCTTGGCCGGGGCCGCCGGATCGTACAGGGGCAGGTAGTCCGCCCGCAGCGCGTCTATCGTGCAAAGGATCAGGTTGGGGCCCTTCGCCGGGGACACGACGGCCCTGCCCGCACCGGGCTCGAGCGCGCTTCCGAGGAACATCGAAAGGGTCAGGCCGAACACCGTCAGCAGCAGCCATCCGGCCACGCCGAAGAACGCGGGTGCGACCGGGTTTCGCCAAAGCAGACGGCTCACGATGGACGCCTTCACGTAGGCGGACACGCCGGCAACCAGCGCCAGCCCCGCCGCCGCGCACAGCAGCACCAGCAGCGCCTGGGGCGTGAAGGCGTGGCCGGAGAGCACGTCGCGCTGGTAGCGGAACGCGCCGATGACCAGCGCCCCCCCGCCGAGGCAGGCGGCCATGGAAAAGGCGAAGCTGAAGCGCCAGGACGGAAAGCGGTCCACGAGCAGGCAGAGGAACACGAGCCCCGCGCCGGCGCATCCGCCAACGGCGGCGAAGACCAGGCCGTAGACCACGGGGCCCCACCAGAACATGCCCGGGTCGGTGAGCCCCTCCAGGGTCCGCCACAGCCAGAGGGCCTCCGCCAGGGCGATGAAGGCCCCCGCCGCCAGCCCGCCGGTTTTGCACGCGGTCATCATGCCGAAGATGCGGCGGCGGTAGTCCCGGGTCTCGTCCGGCGAGAGGGCCAGCCCCCGCCCCGCGCCCAGAACCGCGCGCTCGCGCTGGAAGTCGGCAATGTCCTGCCGGATGTGCTCGATGTCCGCCCGGCTCCCGAAAAGCAGCAGCGGCACGCTCAGAATGAAGGGGAATATCTCCCCCGCCCACATCTCCAGATGGCCGCCCAGGATCGCGGTGGCGTGGCCCGCCGACGCGCCCAGCACCAGCCCGAAGGCCAGCTCGCGCACACCGATGCCGGAGATGGTGAAGGCCAGCACGGACGCCGTGATCATGAGCGGGCCAACGAAGAAGATGTCGGCCACCGAGGTGTGCTCGGACCGGATCGCCATGAAGGTGAAGATGAAGGTCGTGCAGGTGCCGAGGTGCACCCCCACGCCGAAGACCAGCGCGGCCAGCAGCGACTTCCGCGACCCCGCGTAGGCCGTCACGGCGTCGCCCAGCCGGTTAACCAGGCTGCGCACCTTCCCGGGCACGGGCGTCACCGCCACGAGCACCTGGATCACCCGGGGGTTCAGCAGCAGCGACAGGCTGCCCGCCACGCCCGCGAGGAGGCAGGCCATGATCACCGCGAGCAGCGGGATGTTGATGTTGAGGTAGCGGAAGCCAAGGGGGAAGGTGGCGAACACAAGGAAGGACAGCGCGATGATGCCCGTGAGCTTCTCCACGGCGATCACGGTGGCGCATTTGACCGGGTCGCCCGTGTGGCGCGACGACTCGACGAGCCGGAACCCGTCGAGCCCGACCGTGCCCGGAAGCACGAGCCCGATGGCGCGCCCCATGAACCACTGGTAGGCCATGAGCCGCAGGGGCATGCGCAGGCCCTGCCCCGCAAGGAGCAGCCGCCACCGGAGGATGCCGCAGGTGATGCCCAGCAGCTTCACCGCCGTGGCGCAGGCCATCCAGAACGCGAAGCCGCCCAGGCCCGCCCCGCTCACCCGGCGCATCTCGCGCAGGATGTCCACGGGCCGAACGCCGCCGAAGAAGTCCGCGCCGAGGCCCACCCACTCCGGGCGGAAGAGGGCGGCGAACACCGCGGCGATGAACGCCAGCTTGACGCTGAAAAACAGGGCCTTTTTCACGCTCAAAAGGGGCTCCTTTTCGGAACGCGGGCTATTTCGCGAATTTGCCGCGCAGGCGCATCTCGACGGCCGGCGTGACGTAGTGCCCCACCTTGCCGCCGAGGGAGGCGATCTCCTTCACCTGACGCGAGCTGAGGAACAGGTACGGCTCGCTCGGCATGAGGCACACCGTGTCCACGTCGGGGTTCAGTTTCTGGTTGTTAATCGCCATGGACAGCTCGAACTCGAAGTCCGACACCACGCGCAGGCCGCGGATGAGCGCCGCCGCGCCCTGGTCCCGCGCGAAGTCCACCGTGAGGCCGGAGAACGACGCAATCTCCACGCCCGCCATGCCCTCCGTCATCTCCTCCAGCATCTCGATGCGCTCGGGCACCGTGAACAGCGCCTGCTTGGCCTCGTTGCAGGCCACCGCCACGATCACCCGGTCGAAGATTTTCGCCGCGCGGATGACCAGGTCCAGGTGCCCCAGCGTGGGGGGGTCGAAACTGCCCGCGTACACCGCCGTCCTTTTCTTCATGGAGTCACTCCTCCCCGCGTTGAAACGCCGCCAGGGCCGCATCGGCCACACGCCGCACCGGCACCCCCGCCGCCTCCGCCAGGGCGCGGCAGTCCTCGAACTCCGGGTGCGCCGTGATCCGCTCCCCGTCCAGCGCCGCCGTCTTCACCCGCACCTCCCCGTACGGCGTGGACACGGTTTCCCAGTCCCGCCGCAGCACCGTCCGCCGCTCCTCGCGGATCCGGACGCCCAGGGTGGTCGTGTTGAGAAACAGGCTCCGCGCCACCGCGTCGCGCAGTTCCGGCGGGCACAGCGCCGTCAGCAGGAAGGCGGGCCGCCCCTTCTTCCCCGTGACCGGCGTGAGGAAGGCGTCCACCGCCCCGGCCGCCAGCGCGGCCTCCACCGCCGGGGCCGTCAGCTCGCCGCTCAGGTCGTCCACCAGCGTCTCCAGCACCGCCACCGTGTCCGCGTCCCCCGCCGGGGCGTCCTCCGACTCCCCGAGCAGCGCCCGCAGCACGTTGGCCCGGTCGGGCAGGTCGCGGGTGCCCGCGCCGCAGCCCACCGCCTCCACGGTCATCCGGGGGAGCGGGCCGAAGGACGACGCCCACGCGGCCGCCAGCGCCGCGCCCGTGGGCGTGGTCAGCTCGCCGTCGCCGTCGCCGTAGACGGGCACGCCGCACAGCAGCAGCGCCGTCGCCGGGGCGGGCACGGGCATCACGCCGTGGGCGCAGCGCACCGTGCCGGTGCCCGTGTTGATCGGGGACACCACCACGCGGTCCACGCCGAGCAGGTGCAGGCAGAGCTCGGCCCCCACGACGTCCACGATGGAGTCTATGGCCCCCACCTCGTGGAAGTGGACCTTCTCCACCGTTGTGCCGTGGACCGCCGCCTCGGCCTCCGCGATCAGGCGGAAGGTCTTCGCCGCGCCGGCCTTCACGGACTCCGGCAGCGCGCCCCGGTCAATGATCTCCAGCACGTGCCGCAGGTGGCGGTGGGGATGGTGGTCGTGCTCCGCCACCCGCACCTCAAAGCGCGTGGCGGCCATGCCGCGCTTCACGGTCTTTTCCGTGAAGATCTCGAAGTCCGGCACGCCCAGCGACGCCAGGCCCGCGTTTAGGGCGCCGAAGTCCGCGCCCAGGTCGAGAAGCGCGGCAACGGTCATGTCGCCGCTGATGCCGCTCAGGCAGTCGAGATACAGGGTTTTCATCGGGCCGATCCGTTCGCAATCCGGACGATGGTGGCCGCCGCCACCCCCGCGCCGAAGCCGTTGTCTATGTTCACCACCGTCATGCCCGTGGCGCAGGCGTTCAGCATGCCCAGCAGCGCCGCGAAGCCGCCCAGCCCCGTGCCGTAGCCGACACTCACCGGCACGGCGATCACCGGCGAGGACACCAGCCCCGCCACCACGCTCGGCAGCGCCCCCTCCATCCCCGCGCACACGACCAGCGCCGTCGCGCCGTCCAGGCGCTCCCGCTGGCCCAGCAGCCGGTGGATGCCCGCCACCCCCACGTCGTACACCCGGTCCACCCGGCAGCCCAGACTCTCGCAGGTCACCACCGCCTCCTCCGCCACGGGGATGTCGCTGGTCCCCGCGCACACCACGGCAACATGGCCGTCCAGCGCGGACGCGGGGGACACGGTGACAGTAAACGCGCGGGCCACGGCGTGGTGGACCGCCTCCGGAAACGCCGCCAGCACCGCCGCGGCGGTCTCCGGGGGACAGCGCGTGCCGAGGACGTTGCTGCCCTGGGCCAGCATGCGCTCCGTGATGGCGACCACCTGGTCCGGCGTCTTCCCGGCGCAGAAGATGGTCTCCGGATAGCCCTTGCGCAGGGCGCGGTGGTGGTCCACCTTCGCGAAGCCCACATCCTCGAAGGGCAGCGCCCGCAGGCGCTCCGCCGCCGCCTCCGGCCCCGTCTCCCCCGCCGCCACGGCGCGCAGCAGTTCCAGTATCTTTTCAGCATCCATCGGTGGGCAAGTTCCCCGGGCAGTCACCCGGCGCCAAGACAGGGAAAACAACGCCCTGTCCCCCGCCGCCGCAATGGTAATTCATGGGGTAGCCCCACCGCAAAGACGGCGGAAAATCCGGAAGGGGGACAAGGCCGCCGGGACGGCAGCGCCACGGAAAGCGGCCCGCAGGACTTCCGCGCGGCGCAGGCATTCCGCCAAGAGGTCGCCACGTCGGCCACGGTGCGGCCTCCCCGCGATGACCGTGGAGAGGCGCGTCATCGCGAGCCCCCGCACGTCCTTGGCGAGTCCGTCTGTTATGTGGAGTACGGTGGCAGAGCGAAGCGGCGACACCGCTTTGCCCGGGGAGGATCCATGCCGCACCCCTCCCGGCAGCTCTTTCCCGGGAACCAAAGCGGCGTCGTTGCCGCCGCACTCCAAAAGGAGACGCCGCGC
>Ga0123328_1003683_pt1 | contig 12934 bp, 8 predicted proteins | sample BioC12SIPDNA_2_FD_89702 | JGI IMG/M metagenome (GOLD analysis project Ga0123328, IMG submission 89702) | Anaerobic biogas reactor microbial communites from Washington, USA - Biogas_R1_A C12 SIP DNA | ecosystem: Engineered > Bioreactor > Anaerobic > Unclassified | place: Washington, USA...
CGGACGGTTCACGCCGCTGGAGGGGCACGCTCCGTCGTGCCCGCTCCTGCAATCACCGGCTGCCTGCCATCCCCGGCCGCGACCGAGCGCGGCCCTCCACCGGCACGCTCCGTCGGTGCCCGCCGGTGTGCGTCCGTGTGCGTCTGTATGCGCCCGCGTATGTCCATGCCCGCCGGCGACGCCCCAACATGGTGTATAATCCGGCCATCGGAACTGCGCGACGGCTCCGGAATGACATGTCCGCCCGGTGCCACGGCTCCCGCGCCGCGCGGACACGCAACGAAACACAGTGCACTGTCGAACGCCCCCCGGAGGCTGCCCACGCCATGGCGAACTGGGACAGGGACGCCGTCGTCGATCTGCTGCGGGACTGCGCGCGGATCGCCCTGCGCTTCTACGACGATCCGCAGCGCGAACTGAAGGCCGACCGGTCCCTGGTCACGGCGGCCGACCGTGCCATCGAGGACCGCATGGCCGAGGCGCTGGACGATCCGCCGGCCGGCGTCTACATGATCGGCGAGGAGACGGTCGGCCGGCACGGCGAGGACTACGTCGCCGGCGCCCTGGCCGGCCGCACCTGGGTGGTGGACCCCATCGACGGCACGGCATCGTACGCCCACCACGTGCCGGCCTGGGGCATCTCCGTCGGGCTGATGGAGGGCGGGGTGCTCCGGGAGGGAGCCGTCCTGCTGCCGCCGACCGGCGAGCTGTTCATCTCGGACGGCGACGCGGTGTTCTTCGCGGAGCGCTGCCCGGAAGGCGGCGCGGTCGACCTGCGCCCCCTGAAGCCGAGGCCCCGCGCCTGGGACGACGGCGCCCTGATCGCCCTGGCGCAGACGGTGGCCAAGCGCCGCCTGCTGCGCCTGCCGAACCCCGTGCACGCGCTGGCCTGCGCCGTGATGCCCCTCCCGTACCTGCTGCTGGGGCGCTACGCCGCCTACGTGGGCGCGCTGAAGCTGTGAGACTTCGCCGGGGCGCTGCCCCTGCTGCTCAAGTGCGGGTTCGTCGGCAAGCTCGCCGACGGACGCAGGATCGGCCCGGACATCGCCGCCGGGCTGGTGGAACTGGAGGCGGGCCATCCGCGGCGCTGGGCCATGGCCGAACCGGCCGTCTTCGCGGCCACGGAAGCGGCCTGCGACACCCTGGCCGGGGCGATCGTCCGGCCCTGAACGCACGGCCCGGCCCGGCGGGGTCCGCCATCGACAGAGGAGTTCAAGGAGGCCGAGATGAAGCCGTCCGGACGGTACTTCGAGGTGGTGGTGTTCGCAAGCGACGGCAAGCCGGCGCCCTACACGCCGCAGAACCTGATCATGGTGCTGGACATGGACTTCATGCCCGCGTTCGAGCACCGCCCGATGATCATCGTCAGCGGCTACGGACTGGTCCGGCTGCCCGCCCCGGACGGGCCGTTCGCCGTCTGCATGCCGCTTGCGGTGGACGGCTTCGGCCACGTGTATCTCTATGCCGACAACGAGGGCCGGGGCTATGCCGCCGACGAGGTGGCCGGCCGGAGGCTGAACCTGAGCGTGGAGTTCGCCACGAGCCGGCTGGCCGCGGTGCGCCGCGCCGAGACCGAGTACCGGAAGGAAGGCACCGTGCCGTCCGCCGACTACCGCGACCGCGTCCACCGCGCCGCCGTCCTGCTCGACCGCATGCGCAACGAGGAGGACGACCCGGTCGCCGAGGCGCGTCTCGCGATGGCGTCCCTGGCCGAGTCGATGCACGCCGGGGAGATGCTCGTGCTGGAGCATGCCCGCGCGCGCATCGCCGCGCGCCCCGCACGCAGCGACTTCCTGTTCGGCTGCAACGGCTTCCGCTACCCCCGGGGCGAGGCGCAGTACGCGCAGCGGTTCGCGGCGCTGTTCAACTACGTCACGGCGCCCTTCTACCGGCGCGGCACAGAACCAACGGAGGGCCTGCGCGACTTCTCCAACGCGGAGGCCATAGCCGCCTGGGGGGCGCGCGAAGGACTGCGCGTCAAGGGCCACCCGCTGCTCTGGCTGCACCATGCCGGCACGCCCGACTGGCTGATGGGCCGCTCGCACGACGAGGTGCTGGCCACGCACCTGGACTACGTGCGCGACGCCGTCGCACGCTTCCGGGGCCGCATCGACTACTGGGACATCATCAACGAGGCCCATAGCTGGAACAACATCCACTGCTGGCCCTACGAGCAACTGGTGGACATCACCCGCCGCGCGGCGGAGACCGTCGCCGAGGTGAACCCCGACGCCCTGCGCGTCGTGAACTGCTGCTTCACCTGGAGCGAGTACGTGGCGACGGGCTGGGGCTCGGACTACAAGTTCGACGAGCCGATGCGGAGCACGATGCAATACTGCCGCGACGTGCTGGACGCCGGGGTGCCGTTCGAGGCCATCGGCCTGCAGATGTACGAGCCGCCCCGGGACATGTTCGAGATCAACCGGCACATCGACATGTTCTGCCGGCTGGGCAAGCGCGTGCACATCACCGAACTCGGCATCAGTTCCTCGCCCGAGCCCATCGTGCGCAGGAAGCAGGTCTACGTGCCCAACGAGATGCTGTGGCACGGCCGCCCCTGGTCGGAGGCCGAACAGGCCGACTGGATCGAGGCGTTCTACACCCTCTGCTACTCCAAGCCGGAGGTCGACGCGGTCACGTGGTGGGACTTCGCCGACCCCTGCTTCCTGCCCCACGGCGGCATGCTGACCGAGGACCTGCAGCCGAAGGAGAGCTACGGCCGCCTGAAGGCCCTGATCGACGGCTGGCGCGGGCGGGACGACGGATGAGGACGCACGCGCGGCCGGGCGGGCCGGCCATGCGGGCATTGTGCCACATGACGGCGCCGGTTGCATGGGTGCGGGGCGCGTTCTACAATGGCGCGCCGGCCGCCCGATTCCCCGGGAGCACCCATGAAGGTCGCACTGGCACAGATCAACACGACGGTCGGCGACGTCGAAGGCAACGCGCGCAAGGCGATCGAAGCGATCCGGCGGGCCGCCGAACTCCGTGCGGAGCTGGTGGTGCTGCCCGAGCTGACGCTCAGCGGTTACCCGCCCATGGACCTGGTGGAACGCCGGGCGTTCATCGAGGCCAACGAGCGCGCGCTGCAGCAGGTGGCCGACGCCGCCCGGGGCATCCGGGCCGTCGTCGGACACGTCGGCCGCGTGGCCCCGCAAGCCGGGCGCCCGGGGGCCAATTCGGCCTCGCTCGTCGGCGACGGCCGGGTGCTGGACCGGCGCGACAAGGTGCTGCTGCCCACCTACGACGTCTTCGACGAGGCGCGCCTGTTCGAGCCCGCGGCGGGCAACACGCCGGTGCGGCTGGACTCCCATGCGCTCGGCGTGACCATCTGCGAGGACATGTGGAACGACCGCTTCTTCTGGCCCCGCCGCCGCTACGGCGTCGACCCCGTCGAGGGCCTCGCGGCCGCCGGCGTGGACCTGATGCTGAACCTGTCCGCCTCGCCCTTCTCGATCGGCAAGGCCGACGTGCGCCGCAAGATGCTCGCGGCCATGGCGCGCCGGCACGGCGTGCCGTTCGCCTGCGTGAACCTGGTCGGCGGCAACGACCAGCTCATCTTCGACGGCCGCAGCCTGGCCGTGGACGCGCGGGGCCGTCTGATCGCCGAGGCGGCGGCGTTCGCCGAGGACATGCTGATCGTCGACACACAGGCCGAGGGCGCGGCGGCGACGCCCGAAGCGGACGAGATGGCCGACGTCTTCCGGGCGCTCACGCTCGGCGTGGCAGACTACGCGCGCAAATGCGGCTTCCGCAGGGCCGTCGTCGCGCTCAGCGGCGGCCTGGATTCGGCCCTGACGGCCGCCATCGCGGCCGAGGCCCTGGGACCGGAGAACGTGACGACGCTCTTTCTGCCCACGGAGTTCAGCAGCGCGCTGAGCGAACGCGACGCCGCACAGACGGCCGCCAACCTGGGCGTCACGCACCACCGCATCGACATCGATCCGCTGCGCCGGGCCGTGCTGGGCGTGCTGGAGCCGATCTTCCGGGGCACCGAGCCGGGCATCGCCGAGGAGAACGTGCAGGCGCGCATCCGCGGGCTGCTCGTGATGGCCTACGCCAACAAGTTCGGCCACCTGCCGCTGGCCACCGGGAACAAGAGCGAACTGGCCGCCGGCTACTGCACGCTTTACGGCGACATGGTCGGCGGGCTGGCCGTTATCGGCGACCTGCCCAAGACGACCGTCTACCGGCTCTCGCGCCATCTGAACCGGCGCCGGCCCGTCATCCCGCAGTCCACCCTGGACCGCGCCCCCACGGCCGAGTTGAAGCCCGACCAGACCGACCAGGACGTGCTGCCGCCCTACGAGACGCTGGACGCCATCCTGAACCTGTACGTCGAGGAGGCGCAGGAGCGCGACCAGATCGTGGCCGCCGGCCACGACCCGCAGACCGTCGACCGCGTGCTGCGCATGGTGGACCGGGCGGAGTTCAAGCGCCGCCAGGCGCCGATGGCGCTGCGGGTGACCGGCCGCGCGTTCGGCCCCGGCCGCCAGCTCCCCATTGCACAGCGTTGGCGTCGATGAGGGCGCACGGCGGACCGCCTCAGGCGAACATGCCGGCGTAGCAGGCGGTCATGAAGGTGGCCAGCGTGCCGGCGACCAGCGCCTTTAGGCCCAGGGCAGCGACCTCCGCGCGCCGCTCGGGCGCCACGCCGCTCAGGCCGCCGATCAGGATGGCGATGCTGCCGAGGTTCGCGAACCCGCACAGGGCGTACGTGCTGATGAGCCGCGCGCGGACGCTCAGCTCCACGCCGCCCATCGCCTCGTAGGCCAGGAACTCGTTCAGCACGGTCTTGATGCCCAGCAGCTCGCCGACCGCCAGCCACTCGCCGCGCGGGACGCCCATGGCGGCGGCAAACCCCGCGAACATGAACCCGAACGCCTTCTGGAGCGTCAGACCCGTCACCGCCTCCAGCGCGAAGTTCACCATCGCGATCAGCGCCACGAACGCGATCAGCATGGCGGCGATGTTGATGCCCAGCTTCACACCGTCGGTCGCGCCGGTGGCCGCCGCGTCCATGATGTTCGCCGTGCCGACTTCGGGCTCGAACTCGACCCGGCCGGCGGTCGCCGGCACCCCGGTCTCGGGCACCATGATCTTGGCGATCACGATGGCGGCCGGCGCGCTCATCAGCGAGGCGGCCAGCAGATGGCCCGCCGAGGCGCCGAACATCACGTAGGTCGCCATCACCGAGCTGGCGATCGTCGCCATAAAGCCGGTCATGACCACGAACAGCTCGCTGCGCGTCATCGGCGCCACGTACTTGCCCACCGCCGTGACGCTCTCGATGCCCATGAAGACGAACAGCGCGGACGAGAGCGACTCGGCCCCGGACGTGCGCATGGTCACCTGCATCAGCCGCGCCATCTGCCGCACGGCCCACTGGATCACGCGCAGGTGGTAGAGGATGGACGCGAGCGAGGCGACGAACACGATCACGGGCAGCACGCGGAACGCCACGAGCGCGCCGTAGCTCGGTTCCATGCTCAGCTTGCCGAAAACGAACGCAGCCCCCTGGTCGCTGAACCCGAGCACATGGGCGAAGACCCTGTCCACGCCTCCGAACAGCCACGCGCCGGGCCGCGTCTTCAGCACGAACAACGCCAGGGCCAGTTGCAGGCCCAGTCCCCACAGGATCGTACGGGCACGCAGCGCGCGACGGTTCTCGCTCAGCGCCCACGCCAGAGCCAGCATGGCTATCAACCCGCCGAAGCTGACGAACCTGTAGCCAACGTCCAATCCCATCGTGCTCTCCCTCCCCGGAGACCCCTCCCGCCGCGGTGTCCACGCCGCCCGACCGGCCGCCGGTTGCGCGGAGACTCGACCACCGAGACGATACGGCGCCGCATGCGCCGCGTCAAGGGCACGGACGGTCACAGCCAACGGGCACGTGTACCGCAGCGGGCGGCTGTGCCACACCGGCAACGCCGAGGTCCTTCGCGCCGCCTGAGCGGCGCTCAGGACGACACCCTGGGGCGTACCGTGTGCCGCACGGGCGGGTCCGTGTGCCGCAGGCCCTCCGTAGCCCGAAGGGCGCAGGAGGATGCGTGCCCGCCCGTGTGCGTCCGTGTGCGTCCGTGCCCGCCCGTGTGCGTCCGTGCATGTGTCCGTGCCCGCCCGTGTGCGTCCGTGCATGCGTCCGTGCCCGCCCGTGTGCGTCCGTGCATGTGTCCGTGCCCGTCCGTGTGCGTCCGTGTCCGTCCGTGTCCGTCCGTGTCCGTCCGTGTCCGTCCGTTTGACAGCCGCCGGGCCGCCGACTACGATAGCGGGCGTCGGGTCGTCCCGACGCACACCGGCGGACATCGCGTCTCGACCCTCCGTACCGGATACACACGCTCCATGACCACCCCCATGCCGGATGCCCGCGGCTACTTCGGCGAGTTCGGCGGCCGGTTCGTGCCGGAGACCCTGATGCCGGCCCTCGAGCAGCTCGAGGCCGCCTATCGGGACGCCATGGCCGACCCGGCGTTCGGCCGGGAGCTGGACGCCTACCTGCGCGACTACGTCGGCCGGCCCAGCCCGCTGTACCTTGCCGAGCGTTTCGCCCGGAAGCTCGGCTGCGGGAAGGTCTACCTGAAACGCGAGGACCTGAACCACACCGGCGCCCACAAGATCAACAACACCATCGGCCAGGTGCTGCTCGCCGCGCGGATGGGCAAGACGCGCGTGATCGCCGAGACCGGCGCGGGCCAGCACGGCGTGGCCACGGCCACGGCGGCGGCGATGTTCGGCCTGGAGTGCGACGTCTACATGGGCGAGGAGGACATCCGCCGCCAGAAGCCGAACGTGCTGAAGATGCGGCTTCTCGGGGCGCGCGTCGTCCCCGTCGGCGCCGGCGCACGCACGCTCAAGGACGCGCTCAACGAGGCCCTGCGCGACTGGATCGGCAGCTACGAACAGACCCACTACGTGCTGGGCTCGGTGGCCGGCCCGCATCCGTTCCCGATGATCGTGCGCGATCTCCAGTCCGTCATCGGCCGGGAGGCGCGAGCGCAGATACTGGAGAGAGAAGGCCGGCTGCCCGATCTGCTGGTCGCCTGCGTGGGCGGCGGCAGCAACGCGATGGGGCTGTTCGACGCCTTCCTGGACGACGGATCGGTGCGGATCGTCGGTGTCGAGGCCGGCGGGCGCAGCATGGCCGCGGGCGACCACGCCGCCACGCTCGTGCAGGGCCGGCCGGGCGTGCTGCACGGCACCAAGAGCTACGTCCTGCAGGACGCCGACGGTCAGACCAGCCCCGTGCACTCCGTCTCGGCCGGCCTGGACTACCCCGGCGTGGGGCCGCAGCACAGCTTCCTGAAGGAGAGCGGCCGCGCCGAATACGTCGCCGCCTCCGACGCCGAGGTGCTCGACGCATTCCAGTTCCTCACGCACACTGAGGGCATCATCCCGGCGCTGGAGAGCGCCCACGCCGTCGCCTACCTCATGCGGCCCGAATGCCGCCTCCCCGCCGACCGCACGGCGATCGTCTGCCTGTCCGGCCGCGGCGACAAGGACCTGTGGGAAGTCAGCCGCCTGCTGGCTCTGGACCTATAGACCTGCCACGTGAGAAGGTCATGAACAGGATCGACGCCCGCTTCGAGAGCCTGCGCACGGCCGCCCGGAAGGCATTCATCCCCTTCCTCACGGCGGGCGACCCCGACCCCGACGCAACCGTGCGCCTGCTGGAAGGCGCCGAGGCCGCCGGCGCTGACCTGATCGAACTCGGCTTCCCCTACAGCGATCCCATCGCCGATGGCCCCACGATCCAGGACTCCTATCACCGCGTGCTGCAGGGGGGCCAGGACGTCGCCGCCGTCTTCGAGATGGTCCGCCGCGCCCGGCACGCGTGCCGGCTGCCCATCGTCGCCATGGCCTCCTACAGCCTGGTGTTCCGCATGGGCTTCGAGCGGTTCGTGGACCGCTGTCTGCAGGCCGGCATCGACGGCGCGACGGTGCCGGACCTGCCCGTGGACGAGGCCGACACGCTGTTCCCCGCCGCCCGGGAGCGCGGGTTCCGCCTGATCTGCTTCACCGCCCCGTCCACCGTGGGCCACCGCCGCGCGATGGTGGCCCGGCACGCCGCAGGCTTCATCTACTACATCGCCGTGCGCGGAACCACCGGCACCCGCGACACGCTGCCGCCCGACCTCTTCCGCAACCTGGCCGAACTGAAGGCGCTCACCCCCGTGCCGGTGGCGGTCGGCTTCGGCATCTCCACGCCCGAACAGGCCCGGGAGGTCTCCGCCGCCGCCGACGGCGTCATCGTCGGCAGCGCGATCGTGCGCCTCATCGCACAGGCACACGCCCGGGGAGACGACCCGGCCGCTGCCGCCCTGGACCTCATCGCCCGCATGGCCTCGGCCGTCAAGCCCGGACCGTAGCCGCCCATTGGCGCCGGGCGGACGCCTGCTGCTATAATCGCCCTCAGACTGAGGGCGCGGGAGACTCCCTTGCAGGTGCGATGCCCGGCTGCGGCTCCGAACTGAATCTCGATGCGGAGGGGGACCGCATCGAGTGCCCGTTCTGTCACCGCAGCATCGACGTGGTGCACGAAGCGCCGACCCTGGCCGAGCCCGAGGCTGTTGCCGAGGCCGAGGCTGTGGCCGAGGCCGAGGCCGACGACGGGCCGAAACCGACGCCGGAGGCGGCCCCCGGCGCCGCGACCGTACCGCGCATCCACGTCCACTGCTCCCGGTGTTCGGGCGAGTTTGCCGTGCCGCTGGGCGAGACGGGCGCCCCGTGCCCGCGCTGCGGAGCCCCCTTCAGCATCCGGGCGCCGGCCGGCGCCGCAGCAGCGGGGGCCGACCCGACCGCCCGCACGCTCGCCACGGCGCACGCGTCGGTCGCCGCCCCCTCCGCGCAGGCCGATGCCTCCGTGGAGACGAGCCTCCGATGGCTCCAGGAGCACCTCGGAGACCGCTACGAGGTGCTCGACTTCGTCAGCCGGGGCGGCATGGGCGCCGTCTTCCGGGTGCGCCAGAAGCAGCCGTCGCGCCAGGTGGCCCTGAAGGTGATGCTCGCCGGCCCCCTGGCGACCGAGACGAACCGCAGGCGGTTCGAGCGCGAGGCCCACGCCGTCGCACAGATCAACCACCCGGCCATCGTCTCGGTCTACGAGTTCGGCGAGGTCGGCGGGCAGCCCTACTTCACCATGGAGTTCGTGGACGGCGTCGACCTGCGCGCCTACACGATCCGAAACGAACTCTCGCACGCGCAGATCTGCCGCCTCATGATCCCCATCTGCGAGGCCGTCCATTGCGCACACCGGCACGGCGTGATCCACCGTGACCTGAAGCCGGGCAACATCATGGTCGATGACCTCGGCCGGCCGCGGATCCTGGACTTCGGGCTCTCGCGCGCCACCGTCGAAGGCCAGACCAGGTACGACGCACTCACCATGCCCGGCGACTACATGGGCACACCGCGCTACATGAGCCTGGAACAGGCCATGGGCAACCCCCGCGCCGTCGACGAACGCACGGACGTCTACGCCCTCGGCGTCATCCTCTACGAACTGATCGTCGGCGTGCTTCCCTACCCGGTTGAGCACATCAGGGGCCTCAAGGCGCTGGAGATGCTCCAGGACCACGAACCCCTCCGCCCCAGCGTGCTCCAGCCGAACCTTCCCGTGGACCTGGAGCTGATCCTCCTCAAAGCCGTCCAGAAGGACAAGAACGAGCGCTACCAGACGGCCGAGGCCCTCGCCCGGGACCTGGGGAACTTCCTGGAAGACCGCCCCGTCGCCGCCCGCCGGGCCACCATCTGGTACCGCGTCCGCAAGTGGACCTGGCGACACCGTCGCGTCATCGGCCCCATGGCGGCGGCCGCAGCCGTCGTGGCCCTGATCTGGTTCGCCTACGGGCAGCGCGCCGCCGCCCTCCACAGAGAGAAGCAGGAGACCGACCGGGTCCTTGCGGAGGCGGCGCAGGAACTCCGGGCCCAGAGGGACGCCCACCACCTCCAGCGCGAACAGGTCAAGAACCACGTGGAGCGCGGCGAGTGGCGGGAGGCAGAGGCCGCCGCCGTGACCCTGGCCCGGGCCGAACCGCACGCCGAGCTGCTGCGCTCCCTTCCGCATTTCGTGCGGCGCCACGCCCGGCGGCAGGCCGAGGAGGCGCTGGAGGCGTTCGCCGCACTCGTGCGCACGCAGGACTACGCGGCCGCCCGCCTCCAGGCCGACGCGCTGCGGACGCAGGCGCTCATGATGCCGTACGAGGACGTGGCCGCCCGGCTCAAGGCGCCCTTCGACGACCTCGAAGCCGCCTGCTGGGCCGACCTGCAGGCCGCAGCGGCCGACGCCCTCGTGCCCGGAGAGGCGGCCGAACGCATCCGACGCTTCCTGGCCGAGTGGCCGGACGGCCGGCACGCCGAGGACGCCCGCGCCCTGCTCGCCCGCCAGGCCGACCTGGGAACCGACCACTTCCGCAGGCAGCACGAACGCGCCATCGCCCGGGCGCTCCGGGACGGCCGCTGGGACGAGGCGGCGGCGGCCCTGGAATCGGCGCGGGGGCTCCTGGCCGCCGCCCCGGACGGAGCGGCCGCCTGGGACGAGACCTTCGCCCCCCTGCACGAACGGATCGAGACGGCCGTCCGCACGGACAACGCGGCCTCCCTGGCCACGATCGCCCCGCCCCTGGAGCCCGGCGGGCTCCTGAAGGCCATTCAGTTCGCCCCGGACGCGGCCTGGTTCGTCACGGTGGCCTACCCCAACCGGGTCCGCCTCTGGAGCTGGCCCGGGCGTTCCCCCCTGCACGCGTGGGAGACCCCCGGCGAGATCAGCTCGCTGGCCATCGCGCCCGACGGCCGCCGGCTGGCCACCGGAGACCGGGACGGCACGGTCCGGGTCTGGGACCGGGACGGCACGCGCCGGCAGCAGGTGAACGTCGGGTCGGCCGACTGGGTCGCATCGCTCCAGTTCTCGGCCGACGGCACGCAGCTTCTGACGGCCACGAAGTCGGGCATCGCGTTCTGGGACGTCGCCTCCGGCCGGCGTCTGGAGTCCCCGGTGGCATCGGCGATCCGCCCGGCCGCCCTGGCGCCCGACGCCGAGCACCTGGCGGCCGCCCTGCCGGAGTCGGCCGTCGGCGTCTGGCTCCTGACCGAGACCTACCCCCTGTTCACGATCGGCCTGACGGGGACGGCGCCGGCGGCGCTCTGCTTCTCGCCGGACGGTCGCCGCCTGGCCACTGCGCACACGGGGCGGACGCAGCGGCGCGTGCGCCTCTGGGACATGACGTGGGGCGAGCCGGTGCTGGACCTGATGGTCAGCGCGGAGCCCGGGCCGCGCCTGACGCGGCTGGCCTGGGGGCTGGCCTTCTCGCCCGACGGCCGGCTGCTGGCCACCGGCGACGCCGGGGGAACGATCCGGATATGGGACGTGGACGACGGCTCCCTGCGAAAGGCATTCACCGCGCACGGGCAGGCGATCACCTGCATGGCCTTCAGCCCCGACAGCCGGGCGCTGGTCTCCGGCGCGAACGACGGCCGCCTGCGGTTCTGGGGCGTGGGCACGCTCCCGCCGGACGGCGAATCGCTTGATTCGGCGCTGGAGACGCGATAAAATATACGAGGAGTGCAAGATATCCTCGGGGGACTGAACCGAGCGCCCGGTGTCGACCCGCTCCCGATGGTCCGTTCCCGCCGCCGCTCTCCGGGCCCCCGTGTTGATCCGTATAGATATTGGCTGCTGCCCTGCAGGCCGAGCGTGCGACGGACCCGAGCCTGACCGCGCGGCCCCGCGCAACGCCTTGCAGTGGGCACAACGGAGTCGATGGTTGTCACAGGTCAGGCAGAATGTCAGGATCAGGTTCTGCAAGCAGGGCGAGGTCAGGTTCATCTCGCATCATGACCTGATGCGGGTGTTCGAACGGGCGCTCAGACGCACCCGGCTTCCCTTTGCGACCAGCGAGGGGCACAACCCTCGCCCCCGCCTCAGCTTCCCCATGGCTCTGAGCGTGGGCCACACGGGCCGCAACGAGGTGCTCGACGTCGGCCTGCGGGAATGGACGCGGCCGGACGAGGTGAAGGAACGGCTCCAGGCGGAGCTGCCGGAGGGGATCGGGATCCTCTCGGCCCAGGCCGCGCCGGTCAATGCGAACCGCGAACCGAGGGAGCTGGCCTATCGCGTGCCGCTCCTTCCCACGCACACCGTGACCGAGGCGGGGGTGCAGGCCCTTCTGGACAGCGACCGGGCGGTGGTCCGCCGGGTGCGCGAGCGGAGCGTGCGCGAGGTGGAAGTCCGGCAGTTCATCAAGGCCCTCCGGCTCGGCGGCGACTCGCTGGAGATGCTCATCCGCTACACGCCGGAAGGCACCGCCAGGCCGGAGGAAGTCCTCGAGCTGCTCGGATGCCGGCCCGACGTCGACTACAGGAAGAGCGCCATCGAACGCACGAACGTGAGCCTGCCTCCCCTGCGCTGAACGAACTGCGGAGACCGCACCGATGGAAAATGTCATGCTGGTCAACGTCGTGGAGGAGGAAGAGGTGCGCATCGCCGTCCTCATGGACGGCAAGCTCCAGGAACTCTACCTGGAACGCACCGGGCGCGAGCACATCGTCGGCAACATCCACAAGGGCGTCGTCGTCCACATCGTGCCGAACATAGAAGCCGCGTTCGTCGAGTTCGGCTACAAGAAGCACGGCTTCCTGCACGTCTCGGACATCCTCCCCTCGGCCGTGGGCCAGGGCGACCGCAACGGCGACATCCGCAAGCTCGTGCGCGAGGGCAAGGAGATCCTCGTCCAGGTCACCAAGGAAGGCATCGGAGACAAGGGCCCCAGCCTCACCACCTACCTGAGCCTGCCGGGCCGCTACCTGGTGCTCATGCCCGGCCTCTCCCGCCGGGGCGTCTCGCGCCGCATCACCGAAGACGCCGAACGCGACCGCCTGCGCGCCGTCCTCAAGACGCTCGACATCCCCAAGAACATGGGCATCATCGCCCGCACCGCCG
>Ga0123328_1003691_pt1 | contig 12917 bp, 9 predicted proteins | sample BioC12SIPDNA_2_FD_89702 | JGI IMG/M metagenome (GOLD analysis project Ga0123328, IMG submission 89702) | Anaerobic biogas reactor microbial communites from Washington, USA - Biogas_R1_A C12 SIP DNA | ecosystem: Engineered > Bioreactor > Anaerobic > Unclassified | place: Washington, USA...
CAAGGCAGACCAATCCGATGCCTGCCAGCAACAGCATCACTGGCCACAGGAGTGATTCCATGTTCAGCTCAACCTCCGTCTATCAGCCTCCGTCTAGGGGCTCGACCAGTACCCGATTGCCCAGCACCTGCAGCACCCGGACCGGCGTGCCTGTCGACACCAGGACTCCATCGCTCAGCACGTTGACGACGTCGTCTCCAAACCGGGCCTTGCCGGACGGGGTGAGCGGCGTGGTGGTTACCCCGCGTTTTCCCTCCAGGTAGTTCCAATCGACCAGCGCCTCGGCACGGTCCAGATCCAGATCCTCGGCGGGGGACGGCAGCATGATGCGGCTGATCAGCCACGACTCGGCCAGATAGCGGCGCATGATCCACAAGGCGGTCACAATACCGCCGCAGGCGGCCAGCATCGTGAACAGCGAACTGGAGAGCTTCTCGAGCTGGTACGTGGTGCGCGGGAAGACGAACGTCTGGCTGGCCAGAATGATCGACACCAGGACCATCACTCCGCCCCCGATGCCGAAGATGCCCAGGCCGGGCAACACGAAGATCTCGATCGCGATGCAGGTCAGCCCGCCGACGAACAGGATGACTTCCAGCCAGCCGGCGGTGCCGTTGAGGAACTGGGACCAGAAGTACAGCAGGAAGCTGATGCCGGAGATGAAGCCGGCAATCCCGATACCGGGCGTCGACGCTTCACTGATGAGTGCGAAGAAGGCGATGAACAGCAGCATGCTGGCCAGCCACGGCTGGCTGCCCAGCCGCTCGATCGCCACCACCACCGCATTGCGCTGCGCCACCGCGATCGGTTCCTGCAGATGGAAGTGCCGCACCGCCTCCTCAAAACTGTCCGCCGTGTCCATCAGCCAGCCGTACTGTCTGGCCTGGGCGCCGGTGACGCCGCTGCGCGTCTCGATCCGTTCGACCTGCTTCCACACCGCCGCGTCTGCCAGCTGCCGGTACTCCTCTTCGCACAGAAACCGCTCGGCACCGGTCCCCTCATGCCGGTAGCGGAACAGTACCAGTTCCGGGTCGACCATGGCGACCAGCGGCGACCAGTCGCGCTGGGCGGCGTGGGCCAGCTCCTGCAGCGACGCGCGCATGTCGGCCAGCTCCGCGGGAGATATATAAGCATCGCCCGAACCGCCCAGGATGGCGTCGTCGGTGGCGTAGGATTCGTGGCACACCAGCGCCAGGACGCCGGCCGCCGCCCGGGCTTCCCCCGCCGCATAAGCCATCGTCCGCAGCTGGCGCGCATCGAGTTCCGCGAGCAGGTGGATCAGGCGCAGGGCCGGTGCCGCCGCGCCGCCGGCGCTGTCGATCCACACGCACAGGAGATTGGCCGACTGGTCGGTCTGTACACTGCGCACCGTGTGTGCCACATCGTCGGTGGTGCGCGTGGTGATCGTCCCGTGAATGTCAACCCGCAGCGCGCGCCAGCTGTCCTGCGCCACGACCTCCTCGCGAATCGCATCCGGCGCAAGCTGCAACGCATCGGCCAGCTCCCGGCGATTGGCGGCCAGGTGGCTGGCGAAACCGTACGTCAATCGCAGCTGCTGGCCGGTGATGCGCAGCAGGTCCCCCGTGCGGTCCACCTGCTTCTCGCTTCCCACCTTGCCCGCCGCGCGCAGAGCATCCAGTTCGTCCTGCAGGACGTATTGCCGGCCGCCGTCGACCAGCTGCACTTCAAAGACGGTCCGCCGCGGGTCGAGCATGGCGAGGACCAGTGGCACGGGAATCGTGCGCCGCCGCGCGGCCATCTCGCGATAAGCGGCTTCCATCGTCGGCCCGATCGTCGATTCACCGCGCCCGGCAGCGCCAAGCTGCGATTGGGGGGCGATGATGATCTCTTCGCACGCCAGCACCGGGAGCACGGCGTGCCCCTCGACCGAAGCCGGGAGATAGGCGATCGTTCGCACGCGGTTGAACCGCTCGCCGGCCAGATACCGGGCCAGCGCCAGCGCGGGTTCGAACTCGCCCGAGTAACCGTCGGCCTGCTCCCCCGGCTGAAACTCGAGCACGACAATCGGCCGCGCGACGTCGACCGGCCGGTCCTTGAGCACTCTCTCGAGCGTCCCTTTGAGCTGCGCTTCAGTATGCGCCGTGAGGGGAAGTGGCACCGGAACCAGCACTGCGGTGGGAGTTGCCTGGGCGGCCGGCTGGTGTACCAGCGGCTCGTCAGCACGCGCCGCCAGGATCGCCATGCCGATCACCAGAGCAGTAATTTGCGTTTCGTACATGAATCGCCCCCCCAGCCTTACACGCGTCGTCACGCCTGTGACTGTGTTACGACGCCCGGATGTTGGAGCGGGTGGCGATTTTCGTTCCTGGCCACACCCAAACGCCGGTGAAGTGACGACTTCCGTCAATTATAGGACGGGCCGACTGAGGGGGAAAGCAGCCACCGCAGTCCGGCGGGGACCGTACGGGGGCCAGAGCGTCGCGGCCGTCATAAAGTGCCGACGCAATTCAGCGCTGCACCGGAGTTGCCTCCGGCCCAGACGCGCGGCCGACCGCCGCGTCTTGCGGCGGCAGAGGAGCCCGCTGTACGGGGTTCACCTCGCGTTTCCATCCCACCGGCAACTTCGGCTGGTAGAACTCGCGATGGAACAGGTTGAGTTGCTCCGCCAGCACGCTGAAGTTGACTTCCCGGTTGTTGAACTGGAAAGTCGTGCGCGATAGCGCTGCGCCGGTTGTGGAGTTCGGGTCGTACAACACCATGGCTTTGGGCAGGTAGTCGGCCTCGTCGATGATGATCGTGATCATTTTGAAGTTGGCCGCGTCTTCCCGCGTCTTCGGGACGGCTTCGAGCCAGTACTCGCCTTTGGTGTCCCGCGGAGTCACCACGCGCAGCCAGAACCGTTGCTTGATGTCGTCGGCTTTGGCATTGAACAGAAACGGCAGGGGGCCCCGGCCGATGGCTTGCCCCTGCACCTCCGGCGGAAGCTGGTTCTGCACCAGCTTCTTGTTCTGCTGGTCCATCTGGTATACGAACTCGCCATCGCAAATCCAGTGATCAAAGTCGCTCGTCGCCTCCCGAGGCGGCTCCCAAGTCGGCTGATCGCCCGGGTTCTTGGGCGCCTGGTACTCCAGGACCTTGTCGACACGGAACAGGCCCTTGTCGGGCGCGGCGTACTTGATGACCCCCTCGCTGTATGTCTTGGCCACGTCCTTGGGACCGAACGTCGCATCGTACTCCCACCGCTTGAACGTGCAGCGGTACCGCTTCGTCAGGCTGCTCTTGTGCTCCCAGTAACCCAATAGCTGATCGAGATACTGCTGGTGATCGGCAGCCAGCGGGATCCACTGGGGTGCCATCGGGACAGCGGCAGCGGTCGGCACCGCCGGCGTGGCGCCCGAAGTCAGCTGGTTGCCGCTGCGCGCCACCTGAGGCACCTGCACCTGCGGATTCGCTGCGCCTCCACCAGGCGACTGCTGCGCCTGCGCCGGCAGCATCCAGGTACCAGTCCCTACGACCAGGCTCACTACAGTTACAGACAACAGCGGTTGGTATTTCATGGCGTCGCAATGTCTCGTTGGAAAGACAGGCTTGTCACGGTGCCCCCGGCTTCATGCCCGAGCAGGAAGGGCGGGATTCTAGCAAGAAGACGCTCCTGTCCCTAGGCCGGATTTTCCAGCCCCGTCGCACAGGTGCAGGAACGCACTTTCTCAGGAGAGGGACCAGGGGAATTCAGGAATTCAGGAATTTAGGAATTCAGGAATGTGGGTGTGTGGCTTACTTGTTAGCCGTGCTGACAGAGCGGGTCGGCGAGCCCAACGGTTGCGCCGACTCGGAAACGGAACCGACCGGACGCTTGCCACGTCGCACGGCCAACAAGTAGGCCGTGCCACACGCTCACTGGATAGGCAAATTGGCTTGCTTGGGGAGTGCGGGAGAGATGGTGGCCCGTGTGCTGGACGAGAAGCTGGCGCGTCAGCACGCGACTCATTTCCAAGGTACGGCGATCAGAAACCGGCGATCAGAAACAGATCAGTTGTGGTTCACCGCTCGCGACACGATTTCGCGGAAGCGTGCTTCGGGCATGCCGATGGCTGCGGGCAGGTGGGCCAGCAGGGTCTGGCGGGTGGGGCTCAGATCGCCGGCTGCCGTGGCGGCGAGAAACGCGTGATAGACGAGTGTCTCCTGTTCGAGTTTGGTCAGCTGCGATGCGACGTGGCGGAGATAACCCAGCGCGTCGAGCTCCGCGTACCGGATCGCGGTGGTCTCGTGCAGCAGTTGTTCGCGCGTGATGTGGGGCTGCTCATTGCGGTGCGCGAAGTCGCACACCACTTCCAGCTCCTCGTCGGTCACGACGTTGTCCGCGGCGACGACGGCGACCAGGGCGCGGCGGATGAGTTCGCCGGCCACCTGGCGCTTCCGGGCGTGGAGCTGATCGGCGGTCAGCGTTGCCGACTCGACAGGGAATGTGCCGCGGCAGGTCGTGCATTCGATGAAATCGCCCAGCGTCTGCAGCGGGATGAGCGGGATGAAGTAGACGGTCAGGAACAGGCGGCGGGTGCGCTGCCGATAGGTGCGTTCCTGTTCGCACTGCGGGCAGCAGAACGTGCCTTTCCCGTTCGTGAACTTGAGTTCGATAGTACCGATCACAATCATCAGAACTCGCTGGTCAGGGCGGCTTACATCTCTTCCTTTTCCAGATAGGTGTAGCCGTTCAGGGCTTCTTCGTAGAATTTCAGGCAGCGGCCGGCCGCCGTGTTGTCAAGCTTGCCCTGCTGGACCGCCCGCTCGACCGCCGCCTGCAGGCGCTCGATCAACTCAGCGCGGCGGAACCCGACGTAGTCCAGCACATCGGTCACGGTATCGCCCTTGATGAACGACTCGATCACCACATCGCCTTCCTCGGTGAGGTTGACGTGCGCGGCGTTGGTGTCGCCGAACAGGTTGTGCAGGTCCCCCAGAATCTCCTGATACGCGCCGACCAGGAACGCGCCGAGCACGTAGGGGGCGTCGTCGACCGGGTGCAGGAGCAGCGAGCGTTTGATGTCGCGGCGGTCGATGAAGTGATCGATCTTGCCGTCGGAGTCGCACGTGATATCGGCCAGCACGGCCGCCCGTGTGGGACGCTGATCGAGCCGGTGGATGGGCATGATCGGGAACAGCTGGTTGATGGCCCAGCTGTCGGGCAGCGACTGGAACACGGAGAAGTTACAGAAGTACGTATCACACAGCAGGCGATCGAGCTGGGTCAGTTCCTCCGGGACATAATCCATCGCGTTGACCATCCGGCGGATCTGCCGCGTGATGGTCCAGAACAGGTTCTCGGCCAGGGCGCGCTGTTCGAGCGACAGGTGACCGGTTCCGAACAGATTGATGGCGGTATCCAGCCACTGCTGGGCATCGTGGAACGACTCCAGCACATTGCGCGGGTTGAGTTCATTGAGTGTGTGGTAGAGGTCCTGAATGGGCTGTGGTGCCGACTTGGGCGCCTGTTCGGGAATCGCGATCCGGCTCTCCTGCCGCGTGACGCCCAGCACGTTGAACAGCAGGGCGCTGTGATAGGCGACGACCGCGCGGCCGCTCTCCGTAATGATGTGCGGGTGCGGGACTCCGGCGTCGTCACAGATGGTCTGGATGTGGTAGACGACGTCGTTGCCGTATTCCTGCATGGTGTAGTTCACGCTGGAGGTGAAATCGGTCTGCGAGCCGTCGTAGTCGACCCCCAGCCCGCCGCCGACGTCCAGGTACTCCAGCCCGGCGCCGCACTGGACCAGGTTCGTGTACACGCGCGTGGACTCCATCAGCGCGTTCTTGACATGCCGGATGCTGGTGATCTGGCTGCCCAGGTGGAAGTGGAGCAGTTTCAGGCAGTCGGCCATGTTCCGCTGCTTGAGCGTTTCGAGCACGGCCAGGATTTCGGCCACGGTCAGTCCGAACTTGGAGCGGTAGCCGCCGGACGTTTGCCAGCGTCCGGACCCGCGGGCCGCGAGTTTGGCACGCACGCCGATGCGTGGCCGCACCCCCATACGCTGGGCGTGATGCAGGACGAGCTCGAGGTCGGTGTATTTTTCCAGCACGGGGATGACCAGCCGCCCCATTTTCTGGGCCAGCATCGCCATCTCCAGGAACTCGCTGTCCTTGAAGCCGTTGCAGATGATCGGCGCGTCGGCATCGGTCATGGCGACGACCGCCAGCAGCTCCGGCTTGCTGCCCGCTTCGAGGCCGAATCCGTACGGCTTGCCGAACTGGATGATCTCCTCCACCACCTGCCGCTGCTGGTTCACCTTGATCGGGTAGACGCACGAGTAGCCGCCCTGATAGTCGTATTCCTTCATGGCGTTGGCAAATACCTGGTGGATCTCGTGGATGCGATCCTTCAGGATGCCGCTGAAGCGGACGAGAATCGGCAGGCTCAGCCCGCGCAGCTCCAGGCGATCGACCAGCTCCTTGAGATCAATCGCACGCGCCGGATCCCGTTCCGGATGCACCAGCAGATGCCCGTTGGCGTGGACGCTGAAGTAACCGTTGCCCCACCGGCCGACATCGTACAGTTCGCTGGTGTCGACGGTCGTCCAGCGGTTTACTACATCTTTGAGCATCGTGGCCGTCTCTCCCCGTACAATGGACTCGCAATGGACTCGTCCTGGCATCGCCGCGCGGGCCGCACGGGTTGTGCGTCAGCCACTGCCACGTCCCCGTGATGCCCGATCATGATACCCGACACCGCGGAAATGCCATACAGATGTTGGGCGCAATTGCCTGCCGGGGCCCCCGGGCATTCCCGCGCCGAATCGTATACAGTAGTGTCGAGAGGGAGTATTGACCAGCCGCAGATTGATCGTACGAGGCGTATGCTCGTGAACTCACCGCTCGCGTCCACCATGCAGCTGCACTGGACGGTCAGTCTGCGCGCCAGTTGCCTGCATGCGGCCGAAGCACTGGCGCACGGTCAGCTGATCGTCGATCCGATCCTGGCCGAGGCGATCACGCCGGCGGCCCAGGAGCTGCGCAAGGCAATCACGGCCGCCGGCCTCCCGCGGATCCAGTTCTGGCGCAACCTGGTCGGGCTGTCCGTGCTGGTCGACGGGCTGGGCGAACTGGCCGAACGGGCGGTGGCCGAGACGGTCGGCGCGACCCGTGCCGCGCCGCTGGCGCGGAATCTGCTAGCGTCCCTGGCCGGGCTGGAGTCGTCCGTGCGGCGCGTCTTCCCGGACCTGCGCGACGAACTGGCGCTGCGCCAGCTGTCGCTGCGCGAACAGTGGTAGACGCAAGGGCCGGCGCTGCTGCAGCACATCGCCAGCTGGAGCGACCCGCGGGTGGTGGCGCCGGCAGCGCAGGTGGTGCTTGTGTATCCCGCGCTGGGCGGCGGCGGGGCGGCTCACCTCCCGTTCAATCTAGTCCACTTGGAGGCTGTGCTGACCAGTCCCCTGCCGGAGCTGCCCGAGAACCTGCGGCTGGCCTGGTTGCTCGCCCAACTGGGTCTGCCGGCGCTGAGCGATCCGATCCCGGGGGACCGCCTGCCCGATATCGCCGCGCTGGCCATGCTGCCCGTTACCTTGCAGGCGGCCCAGGACCTGCAGCTGGTGGAAGCCAGCCCGGAGATGCTCGACCGGGCGCTCAGCGCATGGCAGATCCTGACACCCACCAGCGCCGACCCGGTGGATGTGCTGTGGCGCTGGTGGAGCACCTGTCTGGAGACGCGGCCGCGGTGGGACGTCGCACTGACGGCGCTCGACCGGATGCTGGGTGGCAGCCCGCCCCCGGCTTCTTGACGCCTCCGACCGAAACTCGACAATAGAGCAGCCCCGTACCAGAGCATCGGGGCGCAAGCGAAGGAGCAGATTGTGGCCACCTACAGCGTCATCCTGGCCGCCGCCGGCCAGAGCAGTCGCTTTCGCGACAAGAACTACAAGAAGCCGTTCGCCCCGCTGGCCGATCGCGCGGTCTGGCTCCATTCGGCCGAGAAGTTCATCAACCGCGAGGACGTGAAGCAGCTGCTGCTGATCATCAGTCCGGAAGACCGCGATACGTTCGACGCCAAGTTCGCCGCCAACGTGGCGATCCTCGGCATCCAGGTGGTGCCCGGAGGCAAGGAACGTACCGACTCGATCGCCAACGCGCTGGAACAGGTGCGGGCGGACGTCGATTGCGTGGCCGTGCATGACGCGGCCCGCCCCTGTCTGGCCACCGAGTGGATCGACAAGGTCTTTGCCGCTGCCGAGCGGACCGGCGCGGCCATTCTGGCGATCCCGGTTGCCGGGACCCTCAAACGCGTCGGCCGAGACCAGCAGGTGGTCGAGACCGTGGCGCGGACCGGTCTGTGGGAGGCCCAGACGCCGCAGGTTTTCCACCGCCAGCTGCTCCTGGACGCCTACGCCCGCCGCGGCCGGCAGTCGGCGACCGACGACGCGCAGCTGGTCGAGCGGCTCGGACACCCGGTCACCATCGTGCCCGGCTCGCCCGTGAATCTGAAGATCACCACCCGCGACGACCTGGCCTTCGCCGCCCAGGCGCTCAAAGCCCTGCCCAAGCCGAAGATCCTCGGTCCCGCTCACCCCTTTGCCGACGACGATCTGTGGCGCTGACCACTTGCACAGGAACCACTGCCGCGATGACCACCAGCCGGTTGCCGATCTACGACGAACTCAAATGGCGCGGCCTCCTCCACCAGGTGACGGACGAGGAGCACCTCGCGCGGTGGCTCCACGAGGGGTCGCGCACGCTCTATCTGGGCGTGGACCCGACGGCCGACAGCCTGCACATCGGCCATTTCCTGCCCGTGATGACGCTGCGCCGCTTCCAGCGCGCCGGCCACCGCCCCATTCTGCTGGTCGGCGGTGCCACCGGCATGGTGGGCGACCCGAGCGGCAAGAGCGAAGAGCGGAACCTGCTGTCGGTCGACACGCTGCGCGCGAACGTGGCGGGGATGGAGCGGCAGATGCGTCGCCTGCTGGATTTCGACGCCGCGTCCGGCTCGGCCCGGCTGGTGAACAACTACGACTGGATGTCCCAGTTTGGTTACCTGGAGTTTCTGCGGGATGTCGGCAAGAACTTCCCCGTCAACGTGATGCTGGCCAAGGACTCCGTCAAGAGCCGGCTGGAGCGGGTCGATGGCGGATTGAGCTACACCGAATTCAGCTACATGCTGCTGCAGGCCTACGATTTTCTGCACCTCTACGAACGCTACGGCTGCGAACTGCAGGTGGGGGGCAGCGACCAGTGGGGTAACATCACCGCCGGGATCGATCTGGCGCGGCGCGTGCACGGTGTGCAGCTCTACGGGCTGACCCTGCCCCTGCTGACAAAGTCCGACGGGACCAAGATGGGCAAGACGGAGACGGGCGCCATCTGGTTGTCGGCCGACCGCACGAGCACCTACGCTTTCTACCAGTACTGGATCAATGTGTCCGACGAAGATGCCGGGAAGTGCCTGCGGCTGCTCACCGAACTGGACCGCGCGGAGATCGAGTCGCTGGACGCCGCCCGGCAGGCGGAACCGCATCTGCGCCAGAGCCAGCGGCGATTGGCCGAGACGCTCACCCAGCTGATCCACGGCGATGCGGGGCTGGCCAAGGCTCAGCAGGCAACGCAGGTCTTTTTCGGCGCGGAATGCGGTGACCTCACCGATCGCGAGTTGCTGGAGATCTTCGCGGATGTGCCGAGCCAGGAGGTGCCGCGCGCACGCCTGGAAGGCGAAGGGCTCAGCTTGATCGAAGCGCTCGTGCTGGCCGGCCTTGCCAAGTCCAACGGGGACGCGCGCCGCGCGATCGAACAGGGTGGGGCCTACGTGAACAACCGGCGGCGCACAGACCTGGCCACCCGGCTGACCGGCGCCGATCTGGCCGGCGGCAGCGTGGTCGTGCTGCGGTCGGGCAAAAAACGCTACGCGCTGTTGCGGTTTGCCGCATGAGGCTGGAGTGCGGAACTGATGCGCGGCCCACGTGAACGATGGCGACAGGTGGCCGTGGCTGCCCTGGTCGTGGCCGCTTTGGCCAGCCTAGCAGTCGTGGTCCTGCGCGCGGCGCTGAACCGCGTGCCTGGTTTCTACGCGGCCGCCCTGGCGCTGCCGGCGGTGGAGCAAACGGCCGCCGGGGAAGAGCTGGAACGGAACATCGTGGCGATTCACAACGAAGTACGGGACCGCCACCGTTGGAACGCCGTGTTCACCGAGGCGCAGGTCAACGGCTGGCTGGCCACCGACCTGCCCGAGAAGTTCCCCCGCATCCTGCCGCCCGACCTGCACGACCCGCGCGTGGCCTTCACACCGAATCAGCTCCAGATCGCCTGCCAGTACGACCTTCCCAGCGGCACCCGGGTGGTGAGCCTCGCGCTCGAAGTGCAACTGGGCGAAGAACCCAACACGCTGGCTGTCCGTATTCGCGGAGCGCGGGCCGGCTGGGTCCCGCTGCCGCTCCGGCCGCTCCTCGACCGCATCACCGAAGCTGTCCAACTCAACGAACTGCCGATCCGCTGGGTCCAGTCGGCCGGTGATCCGGTCGCCTTGATTACGATCGCGGACGGAGACTCTCGGGAAGGGGCATCCCAGTTCGTGTTGGAGCATATCGAGATCCGGGCCGGCCAACTGCACCTGGCTGGCCGCGCCGGCGGACCCGATGTTGCACAACCGGCATGTGCGTCCACCGGGCCCGAGCGCTGAAGCGCGATCCGCAGGCGAGGATCAGACGAGCGCGGCCCGGAGCAGGCAGGCACAGGGGGCTCTATCCGGGCGCGGCGGGAACGTAACAGAACGTCCAGTACCGCGGCTGATCCCCGGCGATCTCGAGCGCGATCTGTCCGTCGAGCCGGTTGCCGCGGACCCGCACGCGCCAAGCCGCGGACGATTGGGACTCCGTGCGATACGCCCCCGCATCCCAGCGTGTCACGTGGCCGCGGTCACCCGACACCGGTCCTTCCAATTCGAGGTAGTCCAGGCGGTGGTCCGCCAGACGCTCGGCGGCGATCCGCCGGCCTGGTACGGGCTCTTCGGCCACCGCCCACGTTGCCAGCACGCCGTTTGTTTCCAGCATCAGGTCCCAGTGACCGGGGCGGGATGCGTGCGGAGGCAGGTCGTGCCGGAGTATCACGTAACGTCGGAGCATGGCGTCCGCCGATTCTACTGCGCCGTGACGGATGTGGCTTCCTCGGCGACAACGCCCTGCGGTGACAGCTGGCTGGTGACGACCACGCGGACCTTGTGTTCACCCACCTGGACGCCGGTCGCTTCCACGTGGAACGACGGAATTGTCTCGCCGGCCCGGACTTCCAGGATCGGGCTGACCTGGACCAGACGTCCGTCGGCGCTGACGTTGCGGCGCGCGACGGGGCCGCTGAGCCGGTCGAACCGCAGTCCGGCCGGAAACTCGATCCGGAGCACGACGTTCTGGTCGGCCACCGAACGTGCGTTGCGGATGCGGATCTCGTAGTCGGTGGCCTCGCCAATGCGGATCGGATCGCCCAACTCCGAAATCTCGACGGTCAGTTGGCCGGTCGGAGTGGGGACCTGCGGTGGCGGGCGGTCCGCGGCGGGGCCCGGAGTACCCGGCAGGATCCGGATCGATGCCTCGGCCGACTGTGCCAGCCCGCCGTCCGCGGCGACCGTGACGCGCGTCACCACGTTGTCACCCGGCTGGGTACAGACGCACAAAACGTCGCGCCGTGCTGTCTCGCTGGGCATCAGTTGCGGAATCACCCACACCAGGTGGCCGGACGCGGCCAGTTCTGTCGGGTCCACCCCCTCGGTCGACTCCTTCGGCTCGAGTTCCCCGGAATCGTAGGTATCGGTGATGCGGACGTTGGTCAGCGGAACGTTGCCCGTGTTGGTGACCCGGGTGGAGAACTGCACACGCTGGCCCACGGAGGCTTCCTGGGGCCCGGTCTTCACCACGGCCAGCTGCGGCTGGGGCACCACCGCCGGCGCGGCGACCGTCAGGCAGACCTGTTGCTGCGCGTATTGGCCGCCCGGCGCAGCCGCGTCCAGGAGGTGGCAAATCCGCCCTTGACCGCGCACGACGAAACCGACGGCGAACTGTTCGGTCTGGAGCGGCTCGAGCCGGCCAATCACTTTCTGGATCGGGCTGGTCAGTCCTTCCGCATGTTCCAGGTTGCTGTCGAACCGATCCGTGATCGTGACGTTGTCCAACGGCTGGCTGCCGGTGTTGGTCACCTCGATGCGGAACTGGATGCGTTCGCCGACAGTGGCTGTCGACGGGCCGCTGACGTTGAGTCGCAGCGAGGGCTGAGTGATCTCGGTGTCCACGGACGCGTTCGCTTCCAGCCCGTCGGCGCTGGCGGCCTGGAAAGCGTACCGCAGCGATCCGCCCGCCGCCGCCCGCACGGTGATCTCGATCACCTGGGTGTTCTTGGGTTGCAGATCGCCCAACCGCCACTGGGACCGATTGCCAAACAACTCGGCCGCCGGACTGCTGCTGATCAGTTGCAGATTCGGGGGCAGCACGTCCTGGACGACAACGCCCCGCGTCGGAATATCGCCCGGATTGTACACCTCCAGGCGGTACACCAGCGTGGAATCGACCGCACCGGTCTGCGGCCCGGTGGCGCGCAGCGCGAGCCCCGGCGCACTCCATGTGACAGACGTGTAACCCTCTCCCAGCTTTGTGCGGGGCGCATCGCTGTTCGGGTCCGGCGGCCGGATGACTTCAATGTGCACCTGCGTGACACCGGCCAGGCCGCTCGTTGGCTGCAGCAGAGCGTTGCCCAGTCCGTTTTCGTCGGTGCGGACCTCGATCGACGTGGAGTTGTCGGGGCCGAAGGTAGCCGCCGTTCCGTCCACGATGTCGTACCGCACGATCCAGTTGGCGATCGGTGCGTTGGTGGCGGTGCGGGTCAGACGCGTGGAGAGCGTGTAGCTTTGCCCGGCCGGCACCGACACGGGGTTGGGGAACGCCCACTGGCAGTCCACCCAGTAGATCGTCGCCACCTGACGCCGCTGCGGCCAGGTC
>Ga0123328_1003693_pt1 | contig 12914 bp, 10 predicted proteins | sample BioC12SIPDNA_2_FD_89702 | JGI IMG/M metagenome (GOLD analysis project Ga0123328, IMG submission 89702) | Anaerobic biogas reactor microbial communites from Washington, USA - Biogas_R1_A C12 SIP DNA | ecosystem: Engineered > Bioreactor > Anaerobic > Unclassified | place: Washington, USA...
CCAGTCGCCGCGCAGATCGCGACCGTCTGGATCGCGCATATCGGCATGGACCGGGCGCTTGGCTATGGGCTGAAGTACGCGACGGGCTTCAAGGACACGCACATCCAGCGCCTGTAATATGCGCGCTGGCGCAACAGAGACCGGCACTCGCTGGTTATAATTCCCCACGCAGCAAAACGGGGTGGCGCTCATGACGAGCCCACCCCGCGTTGTGTCTCTAGAAATGGACGCTGCGCGCTTTTACGACCCGGCAGCTTCCGCGTTGTCAGGCGTGGGGCGCTGCGAGGGCGTCCCTGCCGGGCGAAACAGGTCTTGAATCAGCAGGCGGAAGTCGGTCGGGATGGGAACCAGGATATCTTCGCCCTGGGGTGACTGCTGCAAAAGCACTTCATCAAACGTGATCTGCCCCTGGCGGATGTTTTCGGATGAGATCCCCTCGGCAGCGAGCGCCAGCCGGATGATCTCTTGCAGACCGAGATTGGTCCGCACGTTGTCCTGCACGGACTCCCACAGCGCCGGTGCGCGCGGGATGAGCGAGATCACGCCGCCCGCCGACAGCACGCGATCCCGCGTCGCCATGATCACTTCCTGCTGGCGGCGCGAACGGTCGATATCACTGTTGCCGTGCCGCGTGCGCGCGTATTGCAACAGTTGCTCGGAGCCAAGCTCTTGGCAGCCCGCGTCGAAGTGGATCGTGATCGTGCCGTACGAGCCGTCCGGGTACCGGTCGTCGTCAATCGGCTCCGGCGGGCAGACCTCGATCGGACCGACCGCGTCGATGACCTCGGTGAACACCTCAAAGTTGATCACGACATAATAATGCACCGGCACGCCGAGCGTCCGCTCGACCGTCTTCATTGCCAGCGCTGGCCCCCCCCCACCCGGATAGTTGACCTGATCGCCCCGGATCATCGCCGTGTTGATTTTGCCTGGCTCTGGCAGGCCGGGGAACTCCACCCACAGGTCGCGCGGGATCGTCAGGACGGCGGCGGTCTTGCCTGCCGGGTCAATGGAGAGCAGAATGACCGTGTCCGTCGGGAAAGGGCCGGCCTCACCCTCGCGCTGGTCGATGCCCATCAGCAGGATGGTGACGCGGCGCGGGTCGTCCCATGGCTCAAGCTCGGCCAGCGCGTCTGTTTCGGCGCTCGTTGCTTCGCTCGCGTCCGCGTCCGGATTCGGCTCGTCGCCGGCGTCTTCGCCCGGCGGAGACTCACCCGCAGCAGCGATCTCAACCGGCTCTGGAGTCGCGTCTGGCAGGGCGCTTGTTTCGCTCGTGTCCTCGCTTGTATCCTCAACCCCCTCGCCATCTTCGAGTCCTTCGATCACAGGCGCCTCGTCGACGTTTAGCGGGTCCGGCGTTTCAGTGGGATCATCGATTGCGAATGGATTCAGGCCGCTCACCTGGGGGAGCTCCGGCAGGTCGAGCACATCATCTAGCTCAGTCGCGCGCTCGCGCACAAACGAATAGGCGAACACCGCACCGCCAACGGAGCCGAGGCCAAACACAATTACCCAGGCGAAGACGAACCACTGCGGAATACGACGCATACTGCTTCCCTCTCATCGCGTACCAGCGGATGAACCGGGACGATTATACCGCCGTGTAAGGGGATGTCACCCCGCGGCTGAGCGGTGCTCGCCCTACGCGGGCCTAGTTGCGCGGAAAATGATAGAGCTTGTTGCCCGCCAGCACGTAGAGGTTGTTGCGCTCGACCGAGTCGGCGTAGACCCCGCTGACGCTCTCGAACGCGTCCGGCAGGTTGCGCGGGCGAAAACCGCGCTGGAACGTCCCGGCCCACGACGTTTCGTAGATGGCTTCGGTCTCCGGATCTACGATAAACAGCGTGCGCGCCTCGCGGTCGTTGTCGACGAACAGGCTCACGCCGCTTTGAATCGCGCCTTCTGGCTTGAGACTGTACTCAAACTCCTGCGGGTTGCCGCTCAAATAGCGCCCGACTGCGCCATCCGCGAACAGCACGAAGACCTCGCCGGTCTCGCTGATGCCCAGGTCGATCGCATTGCTGAGGTCTGGCCGGGCTTCGCCGGTGAAATACTCGTCTGGCGCGCTGCTATAGCGCCGCTCGCCGATCGGCGGCACATAGCGCCAAATCTGGTTTGCGCCGGTGTCGAGTACATACAGGTTCTCGCGGAAGACGGCCATCGCCACCGGGTTGATCCAGCGCTGCTCGATCACCAACTGCTGCGCGCTCTCGGCGAAGGTCCACGAATGCGCGATCAGCACGCCGTTTTCGTCCAGCGCGATCAGGACGTTATCGTGCGTCGTGCCGCCGCTGCGCAGCCAGTCGATGTCGATGATTTCGCCGACGGTGAACCCGCTGATCGCCTGCCCGCGCCGTATGATTGGCGTGTCACCCCGGCTGGTGAGGCCCGTCCCCGTTTCGTTGAGCGTGTCGTGGTAGATGGCGTCGGCGTTGCGGTCCAGCACGTACAACTCGACGCCGTTGTGGACGATGGGCCCGGCAAGGTCTGCGTCGTTGGAGAATTCGTGCAGCACGGTCAGGTCACGGCGCTGCACCCGGTCGAAGCAGTCCAGGTAGTTCATCGCGTCGGCGCGAATCTGCAACACGTTCAGGTCGTCCGGGCGGAACTCGCGCGCCTGATCGACCAGCCACATAACCTCTTCCCACTTGGGGCGTGTGTTGATCGGGCAGCCGGTTGTACCGGACAGCGCCAGCGCCTCGGCGTGGGCGGCCTTGGCGCGGTCATAATAGTTCTGGAACTCGCTGCGGCCCTGCTGCGAGAGCGCGAGGCCCAGCACTGCCACGACGATCACGACCGGGATGATGATCGCCATGCTCACTGCGACGTTGGTCGGGATGCCCTGGCGACCCTCTTCAACCGGCTCCGGCAGGATAGCAGCCAGCCCGCGCTGCAAGGCGTCGAACACGGCCAGCAGGCCGGACAGCAGTGCGCGGAGCGCGTCCCGCCCGGCACGCCGGACGGTGACTCCCAGCGCGCCCAGCCGCTCCGGGGCGCGTGCGCGGGACTCTTGGGCGGCGGTGACGGCCGTATCCGCGGCGCGCTGCCACGTTTCGCGCACCTTTTCGGCGGCGCGTGAAGCGTTAGCCGTGATCTCGGCTTTCTCGATGGCGGGCAGATGCAGCGGGATGCGCGGCTCCGCGCCTTCTGGCGGTGGAGTGCTCTCCGGCGGTGGTGGGGGGCTCGCGTGCGCTTGAAACTCCTGCGACGGGGGGGTGAGCGGTGGCGCGTCTTCCTCGTCGAGCGGCTCCGGCAAAATACTACGCTCAAATGGCGCGGACGCGGGAGCCTGCATAGCGGGCATCGGCTGCGGCGTGCGCTGGCTGGCGCGCGGCTGAAGATGCGCGGCGCCTGCTTCTGCCGCTGGAGCGAAGCGGATCACGCTGGCTGACAGCGACGGCTCCGCCAGCGCTTTCAGTTGCTCGATGGCGGCGTCCAGGTCATTTGCAGACAGCGCCACGCCGAGCGCGTCATCCGCTGCGTCGAACAGCCCCGCATCGGCAGCGAGCAGCATATCGCCGGGCGCCAGCGTGTAGCGCGCCAGCTCCATATCCGGCTCGGGTGCGGCGCCCAGCGGTGGCAGGCTGGTTTCGAGCGGATCGCGCCGATCACGTGGCAGGAACTGGATCTCGCCCGGTTGGTGGAGCGCGGCGAAGGTGTTCCCCGCGCGCGCTGCGTACAACTGGTCGTCACGGAGCGCCAGCGCCAGCGCGTTGAGGCGCACCGGCACGCCGTCTGTCTGGCTGCGCGACCGCGCTTGCGTATTGATCACAGTCAGGGCTTCGCGCAGGCCACCGGTGATCCCGCCACCGCTGCCGAAATAGACATCGGCGGCGAGGCGTGCCAGCTCCTCAAGCAGCGGCCCGGAGACGTGCGTCCCGGCGGCAGGCGCCACCAGCACGAAGAAGGTGTCTCCCGCGCGGGCGCGCGCGGCCTTCGGCGGGGCAAGTTCCGCCAGGGCGCCCGGCGGCGGAATGCTGACCGCGCGGCCTCCTACAATGAATACATGCTGCACGAAGGCTTGAAGTTCAGTTGTCATTTCAAAGCGTATCCCGCGTTGCCTCACGGCTTCATTTTACCGTAGAAGGGATTCCAGAGCATCCGCGAGGAAGAGGCGAACAAGAGGGTTACAGGAAGGGGAACTCGACAAATCTGCACGCGGAGCACTCATGGTAGCAGCGTATCGTATTTGTAGAAGCCGCGCCCGGTCTTTTTGCCCAGATGCCCGGCGTAGACCTTCTGGCGCAGCAGCGGCGCGGGCCGATAGCGGTCGTGCCCCCAATAGCGCAGCAGCCCTTCGAGCGTGCCTAACACCACGTCCAGCCCGATCTCGTCCGCCCAGGAGAGCGGGCCGCGCGGCGCGTTGAGGCCAAGCTGCAGCGCGAGGTCCAGTTCCTCGACAGAGACACCGGTCTGCGCCAGGATGCGCACCGCCTCGTTGATCAGCGCGCAGACGATACGCGGGCGGACCAACCCGGCGTTGTCCGGCACGCGCACGACCTCGAAACCCAGGTCTTCCCAGAAGCGACGGGCGCGCGCCGCTACCTCGAAATCGGTTTGCAGCGCGGGCGCGAACTCTACCATGCCGGTCACGGCGATCGGCGGCAGCAGTCCATAGCCCACTACCCGCGTGGGGTGATCGGTCCAGCTTGCGATCTCGGTGGCGCTGGCGGAGACGGCGCTCACCAGCAGCGGGGCGGTCGGTGGCAGGTTGACCTCGATCCCTTCGATCAGCCACAGTTTCGCCGCCTGCGAGTCGTTCAGGCTTTCGATAGCGAGCTGGCAGCGTGTCGCGGCGCGCACCATTTTGTCGAGCGTAGTCTGATCTTCAAGCTCGTCTGCCACAAAGAGATCAACTTTGTGGTCGCGGGCGCGGCACAGCCCGGCCAGCGTATCGACAAATGGCACTTCCCCGACGATTAGCACGCGCATAGCGGCTTATTTCTCCGGTGGCGTGGCGAGGGCTGGCCGGTCATAGAAACCGGGCTTGTCGCGGCCCACGCGGCCTGCATCGACCAACTGTTGCAGGCGGATGTGCGGGCGATAGGGCGCGGCGTGGTAGGTGGCTTCGAAGATGGCGCGGCTGAGGGTGAACACTGTGTCCACGCCGAGCAGATCAGTCAGGCGGAACGGCCCCTGTGTGAAGCCCGCAGCTTCCATCAGCCGGTCGATGGTGGCGAACTCCAGCCCGCCGCCATCATCGAGCAGTTGCAGCGCCTCGCCGATGTACGTCTGCGCCATGCGGTTGAGGACCTGCCCCGGCGTGTCCGGCACGACGAGCGGCGTCTTCCCGATGGCGCGCAGAAAGCTCTGCACGCGCTCGAGGGTGTCGGCGCTGGTGCGCGGCGCGCGGACGACCTCGACCAACTGGCGCGAGGGCGCAGATCCGGCGAAATGTAACCCGATCACGCGCTCTGGATGGTGAATGGCGCCAGCAACGGAAGCGATAGAGTGTGCCTGCGTGGTGGTTGCGATGAGCGTGCTGTCTTGAATGACCTCTTCGAGCGCGTGGAGAAGCGTGTGCTTCAGCGCGAGATCATCTTTCACGGCTTCGATCACGATCCCCGCACCTGCGCACTCTTCGAGCGTCTCCGCCAGCCGGAAGACACGCCGCGCGCGTCGCGCGCGTGAGCGGTCGATCGTGCCACGCGTGACGTCCTGCTCTAGCCCGCGACTGATGCCTGCCAGCGCGCGCCGCATGCTGGCGTCGTCCGAATCGTGCAATACAACCTGGTCGGCGTACAGCGCAACGGCCCGCGCCACCCGTGCCCCCATGGTGCCCGCGCCGACAATCGCGATCTGCATATAGTCTCCTCTGGAAGCCCCACCCGTGAGGTAATAGTAGTGTAGAGGTCGCAGTTCGGCAAGGAATTGCCGCGCAGCGCGTCTAGATCTTGGGGTGGCGCCCGGCGATCAGGTCCGCATAACAGCCGATCAACTCGTCCATCATCGCGGGCCAGCTTTGCGTCTCGGCGAACTGGCGCGCGCGCTGGCCCATCGCATCGCGGCGGCCCGGCTCGGCCATGATCGCGCGCACGCCGTCGATCAGGCCGCGCGCGTCGCCCACGTCGAAAACGTAGCCGCTCTCGCCCGGCGTCACGATGTCATCCGCGCCGCCCACGCGCGAGCTGACAACCGGCAGCCCGGCTGCCATCGCCTCGATCAGCACCAGGCCGAACGTCTCCATTGCTGACGGAAAGACGAAGATATCCGCGCTGGCGAAGGCTGCGGCGAGGTCATCGCCGGAGAGATAGCCCATGAACGTTGTTGGACTGCCCGCGAACGTCGCTTCCAACTGGTCGCGCGCTGGTCCGTTGCCGACGATCGCCAGCCGCGCGCCGGGCATCGCGTCAAGCGCCGGGCGGATCAGCCCGATTTGCTTCTCGGAAGACAGGCGGCCCACGTAGAGCAGGATCGTGTCGTCGGGATGCCCGCTGCTCAGGCGATGGCGCATCGCAGGCGAGCGATGGCTCGGATGGAAGAACGTCGCATCGACGCCGCGCCGCCACAGCCCCACCTCACGCACGCCGCGCGCGAGCATGTCCTGGCGCATCCGGTGCGACGGCGCGAGCGCGTAATCTGCCGCGTTGAACGTCATGCGCATGTACCACCACAGCAGCGGCGCCAGGAAGCCCACGCCGAGATAGCGCGCCAGCGTCGCCAGATCGAGATGAAACGAGGCCAGCGTGGGCACGCGCAGGCGCTTCGCCATCATCAGCCCTCCGGCGCCGACCAGCGCGGGATGGATGAAATGCGCGATGTCCGGTTGGAACGCCTTGACCTCGCGGTAGGTGCGCAGCGTGGGCGGGCCGACCTTTAACTCCGGGTAGAATGGCACGGGCAAGCCCGGCACGCCGATCACCGGGCGGCCCCGGTAGTCTTTGAGGCGGGCGTCAATGCGCGGCGCGACCACCGCGAACTCGATCCCGCGCTCGATCAGATGATCCATCAGCAGGACGAGCACCGTAACGATGCCGTCCACCTTTGGTAGAAATGTCTCTGTAAACAGCGCGACGCGCATAGAGCCGCGAACGTTCTCCTGACAACCGAAGGCGGGCGCGGCGCAACACCGGCCCGCCAGACTGCGAGCAATCTCCCCGTTCTGGACGAGTTATCCGGCGCGGATCGCACCCAGATAGCGGCGCAGCGCGCGCTGCCCGTCGCCGGACATCTGGCGCGCCTGCCCCGGCACGACCACCATCTCGACTGGATAGCCCTGTTCCTGCAAGGCGTCGACCTCGGGGCGAGTGGTTTCTGCCAGCGCGTCCGCCTCGCCGAAGACAAGCGTCAGCGGCGGCATTGGCACGCCCTCGTCTTCTTCCGGCTCCGGCACGATCACGCCGGACGGTGACTCTGCCACCACCGCGTAGATCTGTTCGGGATGCGCCGCGAGGAATGCGGTCGCCAGCCGCGCGCCCTGATCGTACCCGTAGAGCACCACGCCCTCTGGGCTGACCGCATACGCCGCGCGAACATGCTCGACAATCGCGCTCAATCCTTCGATCGGGCCGCCACTGCTATCCAGCGCGCCGGAGAGCGTGTCCAGCGTGCCCAGGTTGGGCGCGATCAGCAGCGCGCGCTCGTTGTCCGCCAGATCGAGCAGGTCGGCGGTGAGCATGTCCTCGCCGGTGTCCCCGCTGCCATGCAGCGCGACGATCACCGCCCAACCGCTATTCGGGATCGCGCCATCCGGCTCGTAGAGATAGTACGTGCGCCCGCCAGGCAGGCTGCGCTCGTCGCTGGTCAGGCGCCAGACGGTATAGCGGTGGCGCAGGTCGTCAATCGAGCCCCGATCGACCGTCCACCACACCGCCAGCGCCAGCGCCGCCAGCGCGAAGATCAGCGCCAGCGCGGCGAGAATCGGGCCGAGCGCGCAGCCCCGGCGCCGCGCATAGCGCCAGCGCTTGGCCGCGACTGCCACGCCATACGCGGCCTGCCGCCGCTCGGGATCGAGCAGGGTGCGGATCGCCGCGCGTGGCGGAACGCCTAGCACCTCGCTTGCCAGTGTGATGAAGACCGGTTCGTTCGCCAGACCGGGATCGGCGTGGAGCGCCAGCGCCAGCTCTTTGATCGCGCGCGCTTGCTCGCCTGCTTCGTGCAGACTGCGCGCGGAGCGATAATGCGCCTGCCCGCGCCGGACGTCCGCAGGCGAGATCGCGGGCTCCGCCGGGACGGCAGCGGTCGGCGTGACGGGCGTTGGCGCTGCCTCAGAAGCAGGCGGCTCCGGCTCGACATCGGGTGGCGGCGGAGCAGGCTCCGGCGCGGGCTGGTTCTCCTGCTGAATGTAGCGCCCGGCCTGGCGCGCCAGCTCGCGCAGCTCAGGGACCGGGTCCGACTGGTAGACGTTCGCCAGTTCAGGCAGCGCGGCGAGGTCCTTCGACCGGCCCAGGGCGATGATCGCCTGACGGCGCACCGCCGGATCAGGATTCTGGAGTTGATCGAGGCGTTCAGGGTCCATGGCGCGTTTCGATTCCCTTTCCCAAATTCGATCAGGCAGGCGGCTCGGCGAGCCGTTTCTCCATAAAATGCCACTGCGCGATTCCGAAGAAGAGGCGCGTTAGCAGGCTGCGGCGCGAGCGCGCGACGGTGAAACCCGTCTTCTCGTATAGATGGCGCGCAGCTTCGTTACTGGCGGCAACCCACAGCGTCAGGCGCGCGCGGTGGGCATCGCGCGCCCAGGCTTCAGCGCGTTCCAGCAGCAGGCGGCCCACCCCCTCGCCCCGGCAGTCTGACGCGACCGAGAGATCGCTGATATAAGCCTCAGTGAGGTCCGGCTTGTGGTCAAGCCCGATCACCCACAGCATAAACGACGCGCGCAGCGTGCGCAGCAGCCCCAGCTCGCGCACTGAAAAGCGCTCGAACGCTGCCATCTCTTCTTCAGTGTACTGCATCGGCTCGATTAACAGCGTGCCGACAATCCGCCCGGCGCGCTCCGCGACCAGAATGCCATCATAGCCGCGCATCACCGGCCCTTGATACAGCGCTTCGAGCGCGGCGCGGACCTCTTCTGGCTTGTGGCTGAAGATGACACGCATCTTGTCGCTAAACCCGTCTTCAAGCACTGCCGCGATCCCCGGCAGATCGACCGGGCGCGCGGACCGCACTTCCGTTGAGAGAAATGTCACGGATCGTTCTCCAGGACTGCCAGCGCCAGCCCGACCGCGCCCAGCGTGCCGAGGTTCTTGAACGTCCCCCCTAGCCATGCGGCGCGGACTTCAGCCAGCGTCAGGCGTTTCTGCTCCATAATCTCCGAGGCTTCAAGCTGCGGCGCACGGACCTGCCGCGCGCCACGCGCGAGGAAGATGTGCGTCGCGCCACAGCCTCGGTTGCCGTCGATGAAATATGACCCTAGCGCGCGCCACTCGTCGGCGACCAGCCCCGTTTCTTCCAATAGCTCGCGCCGCGCCGCTTCGTCGGGCGCTTCGCCCTCGTCCAGATAGCCCGCCGGAAGCTCCAGCGAGGTGACGCCCGCGCCGTGCTTGTAGTGCCGCACCATCGGGACGTGCCCGTCCTCGGTCACAGCGAAAATCTGCGCCCAGTCGGGCATGTCGATGCGGTAATAGTCGTCCAGCTCGTGCCCGTTCGGCAGGCGGACGTGCTCGCGATAGACGCGCAGCCAGGGCGAGCAATCCAGCAGGACGGTATTCGACAGCACATGCCAGGGTTTCATCAGGTCACTTTCTCAGATACAGCGGGATATCGATGATGGCCCGCACTGTACCAAAACGCCGCCGCCGATACAACAGGGCGAGCTTGAGCAGCCACGCCGTCTGGTTGTGCAACAGATTCTGCCACCAGCGCGCCGGAACGAATTCAGGCAGGATGATGCTCGCAAGCTGGCCATCGTCGTGCTCGCGATCGACGCGGTCAAGATATTCTAGCAGCGGGCCGACGATCGAACGATATGGCGATGGGACGACGACCAACGGCACGCCCTGGCCCCACGTCTTCCACTGCTCGCGCAGCCGGTCGGCAGCGCCGGGCGTGATCTCGACATACACCGCGGTCACGTCATTCGAGATTGAGCGCGCATAGCGCAGCGCCTGATAAACCCCGCGATGCATGCCAGACACCGGCAATACGATGCGGGGTGTAAGCGGTGGCGTTGCGTCCGGTGTGGCATCGCGCAGCGAGAGTTCCAGCGCTACTTCGCGATAGTGCGCGTTGACGGTGCGGAACATCCAGACGATCACGGGGATGAGGAGCAGCACCATCCACGCGCCTTCGAGGAACTTGCTGAACGTCACCACCACAAGCGTCACAGTAGTCGCGACCGCGCCGATGCCATTGACAGACGCCTTGAGCGCCCACCCAGGGCCGCGCAACCGCAGCCAGTGAATGACCATCCCCGCCTGTGACAGCGTGAAGGCGATGAACACCCCGACCGCGAATAAAGGGATCAGCGCGTGAGTGTCCCCGCCGAACCCGGCGATCAACACACCTGTCAGCCCTGCCAAGAGCAGCATCCCATTTGAGAACACCAGCCGGTCGCCCAGGAACGAAAGCTGGCGCGGCAAGTAGCCGTCTTGCGCGAGGATCGATGCCAGCCGTGGAAAGCCCGCGAAGCTGGTGTTCGCCGCCACGACCAGGATCGCCAGCATCGCCACCTGGACGATGTAGTAAAAGGCGGTGTCATTGAAAACATAGCGGGCCAGCGCGGAGAGGATCGTCTCGTCGCTGCGCGCGGTGATGCCGAAATACTGCGTCAGCCCGATGGAGCCGACGAACAGGATCGCCATCAGCACGGCCATGACGGCCAGCGTCTGCCGGGCGTTGCGCGTCTCTGGCGCTCTGAACACCGGGATGCCGTTGCTGATCGCCTCAACCCCGGTCAGCGCGGTGCAGCCTGACGCGAATGTATGCAGGATCAGAAAGGCCGTGACGTGTTCGACCGCCGGGGGAGCCGTCTCAGTGAAGGGGCGCGGGTCATTGCCGAGCGCCCGGACGAGGCCGACAACGAGCATGATTAGATAGCTGAACAGAAAGAAATAGACCGGCAGAGCCATCAGAGTGCCAGATTCGCGCAGCCCGCGCAGGTTCGCCAGGGTGATAAGCACCAGAAAGCCAAGCGCCAGCCCCGTGCGATAGCTCCATAGCGCTGGAAACGCCGACGCCAGCGACGCGACCCCTGCCGTCAGGCTGACCGCAGCGGTCAGCGTGTAGTCGATCAGCAGCGCGGAGGCGGCTACCAGCCCCGCTTGAACGCCGAGATTCTCTCTCGCGACGACATACGAGCCGCCGCCGGATGGATACTCGCGGATCGTTTGCAGGTACGAGAACGCGACGATCACCAGCAGAAGCGCGATTGCCAGCCCGATGCGCCACGAGAACACCAGCCCGGCTGCTCCGGCTACGACCAGCCCCAGGTAAATCTCCTGGTTTGCATATGCAATCGAGGACAGCGCGTCCGGAGAAAAAGCCGCCAGGGCGCGCACCTTGTTCAACCTCTCACCGGCAAGCTGCTGGGTCGGCAAGGGGGAGCCAACCAACAGCCCGTGCAGGTGGTGCATGGTTTCCAACCCCCTCGAAGCTCGTCCGGCGTCAAAACCGCACGCGCCGCGCGTCTAGAGTTCACCTATTGTATGGGTGACAGGGCTGTGAAACAACCCGAAAATTCGCAAATACCAGTTTGGCGTCGCTCTGGCGCGGTCAGCGATGGGGGTGCTGTGGCGCTAGTCGAGCGTCAGCCCCAGCTCTAGAAACGCTTGCGGCTCCACCCACACGCCACCGACCGCGACTTCCCAGTGCAGGTGCGGGCCGGTGCTGCGCCCGGTGTTGCCGCTCAGGCCGAGCACGTCGCCCTGTTGGACCCACTGCCCCGGCACGACCAGACGTTGCGTCAGGTGCGCATAGCCGGAATAGACGCCCCAGCCGTGATCGATCAGAACGTAGCTGCCCCGGATCGGCAGCGTTTCAGCGAGAATCACCCGCCCGTTAGCGGCGGCGGTGATGGGCGTGCCTTCCGGCATGGACGTGTCCAGCCCGGTGTGCGTGTACCAGTAACTCTCATTGTAAAGCCGCGTCGCGCCGAAATAGCCGACGATCTCGCCGGGGTTCGGCTGGACAAAGCCGCCCACCCAATACCGCTCTGGCGAGAAGCGGCTGATAATGTTCTCCATGCGCGCGTCTTCGGCCTGGTTGACCTCTGGATCGAGCAATGGGAACAGCGCGGCAGGCAGCATCACGCTCCCGCGTGCGTAGTTGCCCCAGTTCACCGGCACGACCGAGGATACCTGCTCGGCAGTGCCATCGGCGTAGCGCACGATGACCTGCAGCGGCTCGTCGCCGACGTCCGTCGCCACATCCACCGAGATCAGCCCGACGTAGCGGTTGCCTTCGGGGTAGAAGTGGTAGAGCCGCCCCTGGAACACCGCGCGCACGTCCGCGATATTCTCGCCGCGCACCGTGACGAACCCGGCGTGCCCCTGGCGGATCCACTGCCCGTTGAGCGACACCAGCGCCCCACCCGCACGCGGCTCGGTTTGCGCGGCAGCGGGTCGCGCGCTCAGTGGCAGCGCGACCACTAGCCCGGCGAGAATCAGCCCCAGCAGCGCGGGGAACCAACGGCGTCGTGCGCGTTCCATCTTCATCAGGTCAACAGCGTCCAGTCATGCGGCAATTGCATCCGATCACAGGTCTTCCATTAGCGGCGTGCGCTCGTCGAGCAGCGCCATTCGCCAGCGCATCAGCAGGCTTGCCAGCAGACCTGCCGCATTCCACGCGTCGTCCACGCCCCGGTGGTGCGTCCCTTCGACCGGCACGCCGAACATCTCCAGCGCCGGCAGCAACCCGATCTCATGCTCTAACCCATGCACCAGCGCGAACAGGCTCTTGATGTTGATGTGGCTGCCGCTGAGCGGGTAGGGCATGCCGCGCGCCTGACACTGCCGCTCGAACATGCGGCGGTCGTCGTC
>Ga0123328_1003699_pt1 | contig 12900 bp, 8 predicted proteins | sample BioC12SIPDNA_2_FD_89702 | JGI IMG/M metagenome (GOLD analysis project Ga0123328, IMG submission 89702) | Anaerobic biogas reactor microbial communites from Washington, USA - Biogas_R1_A C12 SIP DNA | ecosystem: Engineered > Bioreactor > Anaerobic > Unclassified | place: Washington, USA...
GAGGACGAGATCGAGCAGTACCGCACGCTGCTGCGCACCTCAGGCCCCGACGGCTTCGTCCTCTCCTCGACGCACCCGGGCGACCCGAGGCCCGTCTGGCTCGTCGAGCACGCGGTCCCCTTCGTGACCTTCGGCCGCCCGTGGGACTCTCGCACACCGGCGCACCCGTGGGTCGACGTCGACGGCCGCGCCGGGACCCGCCTCGCGGTCGAGCACCTGCTCGCACTCGGGCACGAACGCATCGCGTTCCTCGGGTGGCCGCGCGGCTCGGGGGTCGGGGACGACCGGCGCGCCGGCTGGCTCGCCGCGATGAGCGAGGCACGGCCTGCGCTCGCGCTCGACCCGCTGCACCGCGAGGTCGCCGACGACGTCCGCGACGCGGTCCTCGCGACGAGGCACCTGCTCGAGACCGAGGCGCCCACCGCGATCGTGTGCGCGAGCGACTCGCTCGCGCTCGGCGCGGCCGAGGCCGTGCGCCGCTCGCACGCCCGGGTCGCCGTCGTCGGCTTCGACAACACCCCGGTCGCTGCCGCGACGGGACTGACGAGCGTCGCCCAGCCGCTCGCCGAAGCCGCGCGCCGCGCGGTCGAGCTCGTGCTCGCCCAGGTCGCAGGCTCGCGCGAGTCCCCCGAGGTTCTGCTCAGCCCCGAGCTCGTGGTGCGGGACAGCTCGGTCCCCCACCGTCCCACCGAGGAGGTCTGACATGTCGACGACGATGCGCAGGCTGCCTGCCACGGCAGCCCTCGCGGCGAGTGCCCTTGCGCTCGCCGCGTGCTCAGGAGGCGGCGGGTTCGACGACCCGGCCCCGGGCGAGTCACCGGGCGGCGCGACGGACGCCCCCGCGGGCGAGCTCGCGGTCCTGATCGGCTCGAGCGGCGACGCCGAGACCGACGCGGTCACGGCCGCGGTCGAGGCGTGGTCCGCCGAGACGGGCGTCACCGCGAGCGTCACGGTCGCCTCCGACCTGCCCCAGCAGCTGAGCCAGGGGTTCGCGGCGGGTGACCCGCCCGACGTGTTCTACGTGAGCACCGACCACCTCGCCGGCTGGGCCGCGAACGGCTCGCTGCACCCCTACGGCGACCAGCTCGCGAACGTCGAGGACTTCCACGACTCGCTGCGCGAGAACTTCACGGTCGACGACCAGCTCGTCTGCGCCCCGAAGGACTTCTCGACGCTCGCACTCGTGATCAACACCGACGCGTGGGCCGAGGCGGGCCTCGGCGACGACGACGTCCCCACGACGTGGGACGAGCTCGCCGATGTCGCCGCCGCACTGACGACCGACTCGAGGGTCGGGCTGTCGTTTGGTCCTGAGTACCAGCGCATCGGGGTCTTCATGGCCCAGGCGGGCGGCGGGCTCGTCGCGGAGGACGGCACGACCGCGATCGTCGACTCCCCCGAGAACCTCGCGGCGCTCGAGTACGTCCAGCAGCTCATGACCGACGGCGTCATGGCCTACCCCGCCGACGTCGGGGCGGGCTGGGGCGGCGAGGCCTTCGGGACGGGCGCGGCGGCCATGACGATCGAGGGCAACTGGATCGTCGGGGCGCTGCGCAACGACTTCCCCGACACCCCGTACCGCGTCGTCGAGCTCCCTGCGGGACCCGCGGGCAAGGGCACGCTCCAGTTCACCAACTGCTGGGGCATCGCGGCCGACTCCGACTCCCCCGACGCCGCGCTCGACCTCGTCGAGCACCTCACGAGCACCGAGCAGCAGATCGAGTTCGCGAGCGCCTTCGGGGTCATGCCCTCGGTCCGCTCGGCGGCCGAGGCCTTCGCGACCGAGTTCCCCGAGCAGGAGGCGTTCATCACCTCGGCCGACTTCGCGACCGGAATGCCGACCGCCGAGGGCGCGGCCGAGGTCATCAGCGACTTCAACGCCCAGCTCGAGGGCCTCGCGAACGCCGACGCGAGCGAGGTCCTCGCCTCGGTCCAGGCAAACCTGCAGGCCGCGCTCGACGCGGCCGGCTAGGCGCGGGCATGAGCACGCAGCGTGCGGTGCTCGCCCGCACTGCGTCTCGCGGCTCCGGGGTCCGGGGCCGCGAGGCGCAGGCCGGGTGGCTCTTCGTCGCACCCGTGATCGTCCTGCTCGGACTCTTCCTCGTGCTGCCCGTCGTCATGGCGGCCTGGGTGAGCGTCTCGGACTGGACGGGGCGCGGCAGCCCGTTCTCGGCAGAGGTCGACTTCGTCGGGACGCAGAACTACTCCGAGCTGCTCTTCGGCGGCGGTCTCGCGACGCAGGACTTCGGCACAGCGCTGCGCAACAACTCGTGGTACGTCCTGCTCGTCGTGCCGACCCAGACGGCGCTCTCGCTGTTCCTCGCGATCATGGTCAACCGGAAGTGGTTGCGCGGGTCGAGCTTCTTCCGCACCGCGTTCTACTTCCCCTCGGTCACGAGCTCGGTCGCGATCACGGTCCTGTTCCTGTTCCTGTTCTCCGCGACGGGCGTGGTCAACAAGGTGCTCCAGGCGATGAGCGTCTCAGGACCCAACTGGTTCGCCGACCCGCGCGGCGTGCTGCACGTGCTGCTCGCGTGGCTCGGCGTCGAGCGTGGGCCCGCGGTCCTGACCGACCACGCGGTGCTCGGGGTCTCGCTCTGGCAGTGGCTTGCGGGCCCCTCGGTCGCGATGAGCGTGCTGATCCTCATGGCGGTCTTCACGACCTCGGGCACGTTCATGCTGCTGTTCCTCGCGGCCCTCCAGCACATCTCGGACGAGGTCGACGAGGCCGCGATGATGGACGGCACGACCGCGTGGCAACGGTTCCGGTTCGTGACCCTCCCGATGCTGCGGCCCACGGTGTTCACCGTCATGACCCTCGGGCTGATCGGCACGTGGCAGGTGTTCGACCAGATCTACACCGGGACCCAGGGCGGCCCGGGCAAGACGACAGTGACCCCCGCGTACCTGTCCTACACGGCCTCGTTCCAGTCCCAGCAGTGGGGCCGGGGCGCCGCGATCGCGTTCATCCTCTTCGCGATCATCATCACGATGACCGTCCTGCAACGGCGCGTCATCCGTGGCCGGGACAAGGACGGGCTGTGAGCGCCCCGCGGGCCACGACGTGGCGCGAGCGCCTCGGAGGCGGACGTGCGGGCGGCTCGCTGCTCGCCTACGCGGTCCTCCTGCTGCTCGCGGTCGTGTACGTCTACCCCTTCCTCGTCCAGGTCGCGACGTCGTTCAAGACCGACCCCGAGGCGGTCGCCAACCCCCTCGCTCTCGTCCCGCAGGTGTGGACGACGGCGGCCTACGAACGCCTCTTCCTGCGCTCGGACTTTCCCGTGTGGTTCCGCAACTCCCTCCTCGTGACGCTGTGCGTCACTGCGGGGCGGGTGTTCTTCTGCTCGCTCGCGGGCTACGCGCTCGCCCGGCTGCGCTTCCGCGGGCGCGGGGTCGTGTTCGCGAGCCTCGTCGCGGTCATGGCCGTGCCCGGCGTCGTGCTGCTCATCCCGCGCTTCCTCGTGGTCAAGCAGCTCGGGATCTACGACACCTTCGCGGGAATGATCATCCCGCTGCTCGCGGACGCGACGGGGGTGTTCATCATGAAGAACTACTTCGAGTCGGTCCCGCGCGCGGTCGAGGAGGCGGCGCGCATCGACGGCGCGGGGACCTTCCGCACCTTCTGGTCGGTCGTGCTGCCCATGGCGCGCCCTGCGGTCATCACGATCGTGATCCTGTCCTTCCAAGGGTCGTGGAACGAGCTCGCGCACTTCATCGTCTCGGCGGAGTCCCCTGAGCTCGTGACCCTGACCAAGGGCGTCGCCCAGCTCGCGGCGGGCCAGCTGGGCCAGGGCTCGCAGTTCCCCCTCAAGCTCGCGGCGGCCGTCATCATGACGATCCCCGTCGCGGTGCTGTTCTTCGTCTTCCAGAAGCGGATCATGAGCGCGACGACCGGCGCCGTCAAGGAGTGAGGGCACCTAGGCTGGCGGCATGCGATTCCTCGACGGGCAGCGCCCCACGACGGACCTGACCTACGGCGACGTGTTCCTCGTGCCGAGCCGCTCGGAGGTCGCCTCTCGGCTCGACGTCGACCTCTCGACGAGCGACGGCACGGGCACGACGATCCCGGTCGTGGTCGCGAACATGACCGCAGTCTCGGGCCGCCGCATGGCCGAGACGGTCGCGCGGCGCGGCGGCATCGCGGTGCTCCCCCAGGACGTGCCCGAGGACGTCGTCGCGGACGTCGTCGCCTCGGTCAAGGCACGCCACACCGTGGTCGAGAGTGCGGTCGTGGTCGAGCCGACCGACACCGTGCACACCGCGCTCACGCTCATCGGCAAGCGCTCGCACGGTGCGGCGGTCGTCGTGGTCGACGGGCGCCCGGTGGGCGTCGTCGCCGAGACGGACTGCCACGGGGTCGACCGCTTCACGCAGGTCGGCACGGTCATGACCGCGGACCCGACCGTCGTCGAGGCGCGCGTGTTCGACGAGCCCGACGCGCTGCGCGTCGCGTTCGACCGGCTGCACGCCTCACGGCGCCGCTTCACCCCCGTGGTCGACGACGCGGGCGTGCTCGTGGGGGTCATCACGCGCACGGGGGCCCTGCGCTCGTCGATCTACTCCCCCGCGGTCGACGGCCAGGGCCGTCTGCGCGTCGCGGCGGCGGTCGGCATCAACGGCGACGTGCGGGCCAAGGCCGCGGCGCTGCTCGAGGCGGGCGCGGACGTGCTCGTGGTCGACACGGCCCACGGCCACCAGCGCCGCATGCTCGACGCGCTCGAGGCCGTGCGCTCGCTCGACCCCCCGGTCCCGGTCGCGGCGGGGAACGTCGTGACCGCGGACGGCGTGCGCGACCTCGTCGCGGCGGGCGCCGACATCGTCAAGGTCGGGGTCGGCCCCGGGGCGATGTGCACGACGCGCATGATGACCGCGGTGGGCCGTCCCCAGTTCTCCGCGGTGCTCGAGTGCGCCGCTGCGGCGCGCGAGCTCGGCAAGCACGTGTGGGCCGACGGCGGGGTGCGCTACCCACGCGACGTCGCGCTCGCCCTCGCAGCCGGAGCCTCGCAGGTCATGATCGGCTCGTGGTTCGCCGGGACGCACGAGTCGCCCGGCGACCTGCACCAGGACGGCTCGGGTCGCTGGTACAAGGAGTCCTTCGGGATGGCCTCGGCGCGGGCCGTCGCGGCGCGCACGCGCGGGGACTCGCCGTTCGAGCAGGCCCGCAAGGCACTGTTCGAGGAGGGCATCTCCTCCTCGCGCATGTACCTCGAGCCCGGGCGCCCCGGCGTCGAGGACCTGCTCGACCAGATCACCTCGGGCCTGCGCTCGGCGTGCACCTACGTCGGGGCGAGCAACCTCGCCGAGCTGTACGAGCGCGCCGTCGTCGGGATCCAGTCCGCGGCGGGCTACGAGGAGGGCCGCCCGCTGCCCGACGGCTGGTGACTCAGGACGGGTCGGCGACGTGCCCGACGAACACGGGCACGTGGTCACCCTCGGTCACGACCTGGTAGTCGAACGGCCGGTCGAGGCGCAGCTCGACGTCGACCATGGGCATGCCTGTGGCCATCGCATCGACCTGGGTCACGGCCGCGGCGACCGTGCCCCGCTCCGCGACGGTGATCGTCACCGCCTGGAGGGCCGAGGCGACGAAGGCGTCCGGGAACACCCCGTCGAGCTCGCCGTGGGGAGCAAAGATCCCGCGGATCCCGAGGGTGGGCAGAACTTCCCTGAGGTCGGTGCGCGACTCGTGCTCCCACCGCGGGAGGTGCAGCTGGACCATCGACTCGGACGGGCCCGCCGCGAACGCTGCGCGCACCTCGTCCCACTGCTCGGCGGTGAGCGGGCCCGGCAGGGCGAGGATCATCGCGAGGTCCGAGGTGTAGGGCAGCTCGACCGCCTGCCACCCTGGCCCCTCGGCGTAGCGCCACGACCCGAGCGCAGTCATCGTCGGAACCGTGACCTGCGAGCCGTCGGCCCGGGTGAAGGGTGCGTCCTGCGTGCTCTCGGGGTCGAAGGGCAAGCGCCAGCGGGCCGCGAGCACGACGGCGTTCATGATCACGAGTCGGGTCTCGGGGTCGGGCTCACCGGGTGCTTCCTCGACGAGACCTCCGGTCTCGCGACGCACCCATGCGTCGAGCACCTCCTTGGCCGTGCCGCCCGCGAAGTCGGTGAGCGTCACGCCCGCGTCGTGGAAGCGCGCGGCCCGCTCGAGGAACTCCTCTGAGACGTCGGCGTCCCGGGCCGCGAAGAGCGCGTCGGCGACGTGCAGGAGCGCCTCCTCGGGAGGTGACCCGCGGTCGACCGTGCTCACGTCGCCGTCGAGCGGGGCGAGGCGCGCCCGCAGCGCCGCGACGCTTTCCCCGGGGGCCGCGGGGTCCAGACCGAGCACCGCGTCGAGCTCGTCCGCAGTGACTCCCGTCGCCCCCTCGCGCAGGATCGCGAGCGCGAGCACGAGGCTCAGGGGCGAGACGACCGAGTTCTCCCCCGGGAGCTGCGCGAGGATCCCTGAGCCGAGGCGGGACATCGCCGCGGGATCGACCTCGGCGCCAGACACCGAGGCACCGACGAACTCGACCTCGGCGCGCAGCTCCTCGCCGACCGGTGCGGTCGGCCCCGAGGCGCACGCGCCGAGCACGAGAGCTGCTGCACCCACGACAAGCGCACGAGACGAGCGGATCATGCGGTCTCCCTTCCCTGCCCGGCTTGTGTGCGGGGACGTGCCAGGATTGCACGATGACCTCGGCCTCCCCGCGGGAGGGCGCCCGGCTGCCCGCCCGCGCACAGCTCGCGAGCCTCGCCCGACGCGGTGTGCGCTGGCAGCTGCCCGGGTCCCCGGCCCGGGCGATGCGCATCTCGGCCGTCCTCGTGCTGTTCGGCGTGCTCGACGGCGTGCCCGCCCAGCACCACGCCCGCGCCGTGCCGGCGAGCCTCGACGTGCTGCTCACCCGCCGCGCGGCGACCCTCGCCCACCACCCGGGGCAGATCTCCTTCCCGGGCGGCGGCGTCGACCCCGACGACGACGGCGTCACGGGGGCGGCGCTGCGTGAGGCCGTCGAGGAGACCGGGCTCGACGCCTCGGGCGTCGAGGTGCTCGGCGCGCTCGACCCGCTCCCGCTCGTCGTGAGCGACAACCTCGTGCATCCCGTGCTCGCGTGGTGGACCAAGCCCTCCCCCGTGCACGCGGCAGACCCCGCCGAGACCGACGAGGCCTTCCGCGCCCCGGTCGCCGACCTGCTCGACCCCGAGAACCGCCGCACGGTGCGCGGGCCCGGCTGGGCGACGCCCGCGTTCGTCGTCGCGGGGCACGTCGTGTGGGGGTTCACAGCGCTCGTGCTCGACCGGCTCTTCGACGAGCTCGGGTGGACCGAGCCGTGGGACCGCTCGCGCGAGATCCCTCGCCCCTGAGTCCTCGACGCGCTTGCCCTGCTCGGGTGCCCCGCGTCGCCCTCGTGCTTCAGCACGCCCGTGCTCGAGGGCTGAGCGTCAGGCCGGGCGCTCCATGGGGTGCTTGCGGAACGGTCGTTCGACGATCGAGTCGAGCACCTCGAGGTAGATGTCCTTGGGTCACAGGCACGCCGTGCTCGCGGTGTGCGGACCGAGCCGCACAAGGTCCTCGGCGTATGCCGCGGGACCGTCCCTGAGGTACGCCGTCGTCACGTTCGTGCGCGGTGAGAAGCTCGCCGCGCCGACCTCGCCCGACGACGACGGCGCGGCGAGCCAGGCTCACCGCGCCGTCAGGGCGGTTCAGGCCGCCGGGGTGACCAGCTGGCGCAGCACGTACTGCAGGATCCCGCCGTTGCGGTAGTAGTCCGCCTCGCCCGGGGTGTCGATCCGCACGACCGCGTCGAAAGACACGACCGAGCCGTCGTCCTTGCGGGCCGTGACCGTGACGGTGCGCGGCGTCGTGCCCTCGTTGAGCGCCGTGATGCCCGCGATGTCGAACACCTCGGTCCCGTCGAGCCCGAGCGAGTCGGCCGACTCGCCCTCGGGGAACTCGAGCGGCAGGACGCCCATCCCGATGAGGTTCGAGCGGTGGATGCGCTCGAAGGACTCGGTGATGACGGCCTTGACGCCGAGCAGCGCGGTGCCCTTCGCGGCCCAGTCGCGCGACGAGCCCGAGCCGTACTCCTTGCCGCCGAGCACGACGAGCGGGATGCCCGCCTTCGCGTAGTCCTGCGCCGCGTCGTAGATCGAGGCCTGCTCGCCCGTGAGGAAGTTGCGCGTGAATCCGCCCTCGACGCCCGGTACGAGCTGGTTGCGCAGCCGGATGTTGGCGAAGGTGCCACGGATCATGACCTCGTGGTTGCCGCGGCGCGAGCCGTAGGAGTTGAAGTCGCGTCGGTCGACCCCGCGCTCCGCGAGGTACTGGCCCGCGGGGCTGTCGGCCTTGATCGAGCCGGCCGGGGAGATGTGGTCGGTCGTGACCGAGTCGCCGAGCTTTGCGAGCACGCGCGCCCCCGAGATGTCCGTGACCGGCTCGGGCTCGAGGCCCATGCCCTCGAAGTACGGGGGCTTGCGCACGTAGGTCGACTCGGGGTCCCACTCGAAGACGTCGCCCGCGGGCGTCTCGAGCGACTGCCAGCGCTCGTCGCCCGTGAACACGTCGGCGTAGTCGGAGGTGAACATCTCGCGGTTGATCGAGGAGTCGATCGTCGCCTGGACCTCCTCGGCCGAGGGCCAGATGTCCCGCAGGAACACCGGGTTGCCGGCCTCGTCGCGGCCGAGCGGCTCGGTCTCGAAGTCGAAGTCCATCGTCCCGGCGATCGCGTAGGCGATCACGAGCGGGGGCGAGGCGAGGTAGTTCATCTTGACGTCGGGGTTGATGCGGCCCTCGAAGTTGCGGTTGCCCGAGAGGACCGAGACCACCGCGAGGTCGTGCGCGTTGACGACGCGCGAGACCTCCTCGGCGAGCGGGCCCGAGTTGCCGATGCACGTCGTGCAGCCGTAGCCCACGAGGTGGAAGCCGAGCTTCTCGAGGTAGGGCCACAGGCCCGCCTTCTCGTAGTAGTTCGTCACGACCTGCGAGCCGGGGGCCATCGAGGTCTTGACCCACGGCTTGGCGACGAGACCCTTCTCGACCGCCTTCTTCGCGAGCAGTCCCGCCGCGAGCATGACCGAGGGGTTCGAGGTGTTCGTGCACGAGGTGATCGACGCGATCGCCACGGCGCCGTGGAACAGCTCGTAGGGCTCACCCTCGGGCGGGGTGACGGTGTAGGTGCGCCCGCCCGGTGCCGAGATCGCGGGCGAGTCCGACGCGGGGAAGGACTCCTTCTCCGCGGCGTCGACCCCGTTGAGCACGTCGGCGAAGTTCGGCAGGTCGTGCTGGAACATCTCCTTCGCACGCGAGAGCTCGATGCGGTCCTGGGGGCGCTTGGGGCCTGCGATCGAGGGGACCACGGTCGACAGGTCGAGCTCGAGGTACTCCGAGTAGACGGGCTCGACGTAGTCGGGCGAGCCCGGCGCGAGCCACATGCCCTGCTCCTTGGCGTACGCCTCGACGAGCGCGACCTGCTCCTCGCTGCGACCCGTGAGGCGCAGGTAGTCGAGCGTGACGTCGTCGATCGGGAAGATCGCCGCGGTCGAGCCGAACTCGGGGCTCATGTTGCCGATCGTCGCGCGGTTCGCGAGCGGGACCTGCGAGACGCCCTCGCCGTAGAACTCGACGAACTTGCCGACCACACCGTGCCGACGCAGCTGCTCGGTGATCGTCAGGACGACGTCGGTCGCCGTGACGCCCGTGGGGATCTCGCCCGAGAGCTTGAAGCCCACGACGCGCGGGATGAGCATCGAGACCGGCTGGCCGAGCATCGCGGCCTCGGCCTCGATCCCGCCGATGCCCCAGCCGAGCACACCGAGGCCGTTGACCATCGTCGTGTGCGAGTCGGTCCCGACGCACGTGTCGGGGTAGGCGCGCAGCGCGCCGTCGACCTCACGCGTCATGACGACGCGCGCGAGGTACTCGATGTTGACCTGGTGCACGATGCCGGTGCCCGGGGGGACGACCTTGAAGTCGTCGAAGGCCGTCTGGCCCCAGCGCAGGAACTGGTAGCGCTCGTGGTTGCGCTCGTACTCGATCTCGACGTTGCGCTCGAACGCGTCGCGCCGACCCGCGACGTCGATCTGGACCGAGTGGTCGATCACGAGCTCGGCGGGCGAGAGCGGGTTGATCCGCGTCGGGTCGCCCCCGAGGTCGGCCACGGCCTCGCGCATCGTCGCAAGGTCGACGACGCACGGCACACCGGTGAAGTCCTGCATGATCACGCGGCCGGGCGTGAACTGGATCTCGGTGCTCGGCTGGGCGTCAGGGTCCCACGCGGCGATCGCGCGCACGTGCTCGGCCGTCGTGTTCGCGCCGTCCTCGGTGCGCAGCAGGTTCTCGGCGAGGACCTTGAGCGAGAACGGGAGCCGCTCGGTCCCCGGCACGGCCGCCAGCCGGAAGATCTCGTAGGACTTCCCGCCGACCTCCAGCGTCCCCTTGGCCCCAAAGCTGTCCACACTCATCGCCGGCTCCTTCGACCTCGCCGATTATTTATCTTGATATCAAGATACATGCTACCCGATCGCACGGCGACGTCGCCGCCACCGTGAGGTGACGGCGACGTCGCGATCTGTCGATCCTAGTCCGTGCGCACCGATCCGACCGGCTAGAGGAGCGCGACGAGCGGGTTCTCGACGGCCTCGGTGAAGGCCGCGAGCCAGCGCGCCGCGAGCGCGCCGTCGACCGCGCGGTGGTCCGCCGAGAGCGTGCACCGCATCGTGCGCCCGACCTCGAGGTGGCCGTCGACGACGACGGGCGCCTCGACCGCAGCGCCGACCGCAAGGATCGTCGCCTGCGGCGGGTTGAGGATCGCGGCGAACTCGCGCGTGCCGTACATCCCGAGGTTGGACACGGTCGTCGAGCCGCCCTCGAGCTCCTCCTGGCGCAGGCGTCCCTCGCGGGCCCGCCCCGCGAGGTCCGCGACGGCGGCGCTCACCTCGGTCACGCTGAGCCGGTCGACCCCGCGCACGACGGGTGTGAGCAGACCGCCGTCCTCGGTCGCGACCGCGACCGCGACGTCGACGCCGTCGAAGCGGTGCATGCCCTCCTCGGTCCACGCGACGTTCGCCTCGGGGACCGCGCGGAAGGCCGCCGCGACGGCCTTGAGCACGAAGTCGTTGACCGAGAGCTTGCGCCGCGCCGAGCCCGCGTTCGCCTGCGCGCGCAGCTCGAGCAGCGCGTCGACCCGCGGCTCTGCCACGAGGTAGAAGTGCGGGACCTGCTGCTTGGACTCCGTGAGACGGCGCGCGATCGCCCGCCGCATCGGCGTGTGCGGGACAAGCTCGCCCACCGCCGCCGGCGCGGCCGGTGCCGACGTGGGGACAGGGGCGGCCGGAGCAGGCGCGGGAGCCTGCGCGAGGAACCGCTCGACGTCCCGGCGCACGATGCGCCCGCCGGGGCCCGAGCCCTCGAGGGCCTCGATCGGCACCCCGTTCTCCCGCGCGAGCTTGCGCGCGAGAGGGCTCGCGAAGACGCGAGCCCCGCGCGGTGCTTCTGCGGCCTCGGCAGGGGCGGGGCCGCTCGACGCGGGGCCGCTCGACGCCGACCCGCTCGACCCCGGGGCCTGCACCGCCTCGGCGGACGGGACCTCGGGCTCCTGGGCCGCGCCGTCGTCGTCCCCGAGGAGGGCTGCGAGGTCGTACTCCTCGCCCGCGCTCGCGGTGAGCACGGCGATCGGTGTGCCGACCGCGACGACCTTGCCCGGCTCGACGAGCCGCTTGGCGAGGACGCCCGACTCCTCGGCGTGCATCTCGACGACGGCCTTCTCGGTCTCGATCTCGGCGAGCACGTCGCCGACGGCGACCTCGCCGCCCTCGTCGACGACCCACGTCGCGATCGCGGCCTCGGTCGAGTTCGCCATGACCTCCGGCAGGCGGATGATGCTCGCCACCTCAACCACCGAACCCTTCGACGACGCGGCCGATGCCCTCGACGACCTCTTCCGTGCGGGCGTGCGCGGCACGCTCGAGCACCTTCGAGATGCTCGGCGAGGCCTCGCCGCCGTGCACGCGCTGGACGGGCTGGTCGAGCCAGTCGAAGAAGCGCCGCTGGATCTCGTCGGCGAGCCACCCGCCGTATGAGGTGCCGAGCGTGCCCTGCTCGACGATCAGCACGTTGTTGGTCTTGCGCACCGACTCCCCGATCGTGTCCCAGTCGATGCTCGCGCGGTCGAGCCAGCGCAGGTCGACGACCTCGGCGTCGACCCCGGTCTGCTCGACCGCCTCGAGGCTGTGCTGGACCATCGACAGGTAGGTCAGGATCGTCAGGTCCTCACCCGAGCGGCGGACCGCGGCCTTGCCGAGCTCGATGAAGTAGTCGAGGTCCTCGGCCGGGGCGAGGCCCGTGCTCGTGTAGAGGTCGACGTGCTCGAGCACGACGACGGGGTCGTCGAGGCGCAGCGCGGTGTTCATGAGCCCGACGTAGTCGAACGGCGTCGCGGGTGCGACGATCCGCAGGCCCGCTGATGTCGCGTAGATCCCCGCGGGGTCCATCGAGTGCTGCGAGCCGTACCCCGTGCCCGTCGCGACCTTCGAGCGCAGCACGAAGGGCACCTTGCTCTCGCCGCCGAACATGTGCCGGGCCTTGGCCACCTGGTTGAAGATCTGGTCGGCCGCGACCCACAGGAAGTCGGGATACATGAACTCCACGACGGGCTTGAAGCGCCCGTCGAGCGCCATCCCCCCGCCGAGCCCCGCGAAGGCGTTCTCGCTGATCGGCGTGCCGAGCACGCGGTCGGGGAAGGCGTCCTTGAGGCCCTTGGTCGCACCGTTGGTGCCGCCAGCGAGGCGGTGCACGTCCTCGCCGAGCACCACGACGGACTCGTCGGTCTCCATCCGCCGGCGCATGACGCCCGCGACCGCGTCGATGAACCGCGTCTCGACGAGCTCGCCGGAGAAGGTCGCCTCCTCCTCGGTGCGCAGGCC
>Ga0123328_1003703_pt1 | contig 12895 bp, 9 predicted proteins | sample BioC12SIPDNA_2_FD_89702 | JGI IMG/M metagenome (GOLD analysis project Ga0123328, IMG submission 89702) | Anaerobic biogas reactor microbial communites from Washington, USA - Biogas_R1_A C12 SIP DNA | ecosystem: Engineered > Bioreactor > Anaerobic > Unclassified | place: Washington, USA...
CGCCACATAACTTTCTCGTCGTAATAGTCGAATCACTTTCCCTTTTCACCCCTCTGGGAGGTTCGACTCATGTTCGACAGACTGTACAAGCGACAGCATGCCATCGCCCGCCATCAGAACGGTCCACTGGCGGAGGAACGTCGCCGCTACCTCGCGCATTGCGCCGAGCAGCAGATGTCACTGGTGACCTTGGGGCACGTCGCCCGCAACACGTTAATCGTCGCCAGAGTCCTGCGTTTACGTGACCGGCCCGGGGAACTCATCACTCGCGCCGAGATCGTGGCCGAAGCGAATCGCTGGGTCAAACGTCGACGGCGAGGCCGGAAGGTGCAGAACGTCCGTCGCGAATGTCGCAAGTTCATCGGCCATGCGATTCGGTGGCTGACATTCCTGGGACGGTTGCAAGCACCTGCTGCAGTCCGACGACCGTACGCCAATCTGGTCGCTCAATTCGCCGACTACATGCTCCAAGAGCGCGGGTTAACCCCGCGGACTGTGGCATACAGCCGACAACAGATTCAGGCCTTCCTCACCGAGATCGAGGAAGCCGATCTGCGGCTGAAGACGGTGACCGGCGGCCAAGTGAATGAGCTTCTGGCCAAGAAAATTCGCGCGCGTGGATACATGCGGGCGACCGTGCGACGGTGTGCAGCAGCGATCCGTCCGTTCTTGCGATTTGCGGAACGACACAAATGGTGCCGTCCGGGGCTAGCGGATGCGATTAGGACTCCCCGGCTCTACTCCCACGAAGGTCTGCCACTTGGCCCATCGTGGGACGATGTGCAGCGACTGATCGCGTCAGCGCAGCGGGAGAAACCGGTCGATATTCGCGACCGAGCCATGTTGTTGCTGCTCGCGGTGTACGGCCTACGCGCGGGCGAAGTCACGGCTCTACGATTGGAGGACTTCGATTGGGAGCAGGAAGTCCTGACTGTCACTCTTGGGAAACGACGGCGGCCGCGGACTTACCCGTTGTGCCGTCCTGTTGGTGATGCCGTCCTTCGGTACTTGCGCGAGGTGCGACCTCGAACCGATCGGCGGGAGGTATTCATCACGGTTCTGGCACCGTTTCGCCCCATGCACAGCGCGACCGTGGGAGGAATGGTCAGCCGCCGCTTGCACGCCTTGGGCCTGACCTTGCCACACTATGGTTCTCATGTTTTGCGACACGCCTGCGCCAGTCATCTGCTGGCGCAGGGTTTGTCCCTGAAGGAGATCGGCGACCACCTCGGACACCAATCGCCCGACACCACCCGCATTTACGCCAAAGTCGATCTGGCCACACTACGCCTCGTCGGCGACTTCGCTCTGGAGGGCCTGCTATGAACATCCACGATCTGGTCACGCAGTATGTGGACTTCCGCCGCACCTTGGGCGAGAAGTGCAAAACGAACGAAGCTATCCTCCGCTCCTTCTGCCGGGCCGTCGGGCCACAGACGCGGGTCACCCGAGTTCGCGTCCGACAGGTAGCGACGTTCTTGGCCGGCACCGGACCAATCAGCAGTAACTGGCATGCCAAGTACTCCGCGCTGAACGGATTTTTCCAGTTCGCGGTCAGTCACGCGTACCTCGACAAGGCCCCGCTGCCCACGCAACTGCCCAAGCGGCCCCCGACGCTCGTCCCGTACATTTATTCGCCTGCGGAACTCCGGCGTCTGCTCGACGCCATCCCATCCTGCCTGCGTATCCCCCAGCGGCTGGAGCCGCCTACCATGCGGGCGATGCTGCTCGCGATGTACGGGGCCGGGCTGCGCCGCCAGGAAGTGCTCGACCTGGCGCTCGCGGACGTGGACTTGCCCCAGGCCCTGCTCACCATCCGGAATACCAAGTTCTTCAAGTCACGCCTGGTTCCCATCGGCCGGGATCTGACGCAGGTGCTCAGCGGCTACGCGCGTTGGCGGGCCGAGACACATCCCGCGGCCGGTGTCGACAGTCGCTTCTTCCTCGGCCGAGATGGGACGCCGATTGGCTGGTGGACGTTGTATCATGCGTTCCAGCGGCTGCGGAAGTGTGCCGGGGTGCAGCGTTCCGATGGCGGTCGCTATCAGCCGCGGCTGCAGGACCTCAGGCACAGCTTTGCCGTCCACCGCTTGACCGCGTGGTATCGCCAGGGGTCGGATGTGCAACGGCTGGTGTATCCCCTCTCGGTTTACCTCGGCCACGCCCATCTGACAGAGACCCAAGTTTACTTGACCATGACGCCGGAGTTACTCCAGCAGGCCGGAAGGCGTTTTGAGCGGTACGCCCGCGGGGAGGACCATCATGCGTGACGCTTCCTTGTTGGGACCGTGGGTTCGCCGGTTCCTGATGGAGCACTTGGTCAGCGAACGAAATCTCGCCCCAAATACCCAGCGGAGTTACCGCGACGCCTTCCAGCTACTTCTCCCGGCCGTCGCCCGGCGCGCCCGCAAACCGATTGATCGTTTGGCCGTGACCGACGTGTCGGCGGACCGGGTGCGTCAATTCCTGATGGAGTTAGAAGAAAAACGAGGATGCGGCATCGCCACCCGCAACCAGCGGTTGGCTGCGATCCATGCTCTGGCGCGATTCATCGGCCTACATGCCCCGGAGTTAGTCGCCTGGTGCGGACAAGTGCGGACGGTGCCGCTCAAGAAGGCCCCGCAGGCGCTGGTCACGTACCTGGAAAAGCCGGAGATGGACGCCGTGCTCGCTGCACCGAATCCTACGACCGCTCAGGGCCGTCGAGACCACGCGTTGCTGCTGTTCCTGTACAACGCGGGAACCCGCGCCGATGAAACGGCCCAAGTTCGCATTGGCGACCTGACGTTGCCCCTGGTACCCGACCGTGACTTGGCCTCCGTCCTGATCCGCGGCAAGGGGAACAAGTCCCGCCGGTGTCCGCTGTGGGCGGAGACGGTCCGCGAACTGGCGCTCCTGGTGGAAGGTCGCGATCCCAGCGAGCATGTGTTCCTGAATCGGTGCGGTCGTCCCATCACGCGTTTTGGCATCTATGCCCTGGTGAAACGTTCCGTCGCACGGGCGGAGAAGGAGGTGCCGTCTTTGGCGGCCAAAGGCGTCTGTCCGCACATGATTCGTCACACCACGGCGACCCACCTACTGCGGGCCGGTGTGGACATCAACACGATTCGGGCATGGCTCGGGCATGTGTCGCTGGCCACCACGAACGTCTACGCCGAAGTAGATCTGGAGATGAAGGCTAAGGCGTTGGCCAATTGTGAAGTTGCAGGGAAAAAGAAGAAAGGCACTCCCTGGAAGGAGGACAAGGGAGTGATGGAATTCCTGCGATCCCTGTAGCCCCATCAATTATGTGGCGTTCGGGCTGTGCCCGGAACGACGGAACGGCCGTCGCTCAGCCCAACACCACATAACCAATTTGCTAACATAATTGCGATTATGTGTTCGAACACATAAGCCAAAAGCGGTGCGTGAGGCGATCTGGACAGGCTGCAACACGCCGCTCCAATCGCCCGCATGACGGCTCAGGACAATCTCTTGCTGGCCGCCGCAGACGTCGTCGAACACGACCCGGCCGTCCAACAGGACGGCGATCCGCTCCTCCCGATTCAGCAAGTCCGGATCGGGCCGCAACACGACACGGGTGGTGTTCCGGCAGGCCACCACGATGCGGTTGCCTTCCTCGATGCGCGCATCCACCTCGGCAAACCAGCCGGGGCGTTCGATGTCCTGAATTTCCACCCACCAAGCGCGGCCGTGCGGCGGAAAATAGGCGCGGTGGGTGATGCGACGCGGGTGCGCCACGCGTTTCTGCTGCAAGGCCCATTCCAGCACCCGCTCCGTGCTGACGCTCATCGTGTTGTGTCCCGTTTCGGCAATCATCCACAAGCTCCCGTTGTAGCCGAGGCGGCGCATTTCGTCCGTGATCGGAAGCGGGCCGGTCTTCGCGTAGATGGGCCAGTCCTGGCCGCCGTGGACGTAGAACATCGGCACGTCGCGCAGATTGGTGACGAGACTGATGTGGCCGTAAGTGGAGGCGAGCGGAATGCCGGCGGCGAACACGTCCGGGTAACGGCAGCACAGGTAGGTGGTGCCCGTACCGCCCATAGACTGACCGGTGCAGACGATGCGGTCGGGGTCGATGCGGAACCGTCGCTGCACATCCTCCAAAGCGGCGAGCACGTGCAACTCGCCCACCCCCCGCCACTCGGTGGGGCGCCCCTGGGCATCCCCGCCGAAGGGACACACCACGGCGATGCCGCGTTTCTCCGCCTCGGACTTGTAGATGCCATCCTGGTAGGTCTCGTGATCGAAGTACTTGTTCTGATCGCCTCCGGTGCCGTGCAGCGCCACCAGCAGCGGCAAGGGCTGCGAACCATCGTAGGCGGAAGGCAGGTAGAGCCGGTAAGGCTGCTGGCTGCCGTCAAAGGGGGAGGCAAAAGCGAGGTGAAGATCGGCGGGCCCTCGGGCCGGATCCGCCGCGTGGCACCACGGGGCTCCGGCCGACACCATCACGAACCACGCCGCGGTCGTCGCAATCCACGGGAAAAATCGAGTCATGTTTCTGGCCTCGTTCAGGATGTGGTCTGGCTAATCCTCCGAGACGTCATTTCGCCGCCGCTCGCCGGCAGGTGACGATGACTTCGCCGCCCTCCTGGATCGGCACCGAGAAGACCGCGTAGCGGCTCTGGTCCACAGAGGCTACTTCGAACGCGACCGGCTTCTCCTGCACGCGGACGGCGACCGGCTCGCAGCTCTCGGGCAGAAGCACGCGGACTTCGGCCTGCTCGCCGGAACCGCTGCACGTCAGCCGGATCGTGCCGTCCGCTTCGTCCATCCGCCAGCGATAGGCGACGTAGGCCTGGGAGGCGGCGTAGCGGGCCGTCACACGCGCTTTGCGCAGCGGCGTGGCGGTCCAGCGGGGAGCCAGCTCCACGCGCCGCATCTGGCCGCTCTGGTCCCGGATGCCGGCCAGGCCTTCCACCAGCGCGGACGTCCACTCGGCCATGCCCCAGGACGCGTAGGGGACTTCATTGGGCGTGCGGTGCCCCGGCTCGCCGTTGGGCCAGTACCAGACCTGGGCCCCGCCCGTGCGGCGCAGGTGATCGGCATACTGCCGCAGCAGTTCCACCGCGTAACGCTCGCGGCCGGAGAAGAACGCCCCGCGACACAGTTCGCCGCCCACCCACGGCATCAGCCCGCCGTTGGCATAGCCGCCCTGCTTGCAGTACGGCCGGCCGAAATAGCCGAGTTCATCGGGATAGCCGGGCTGGAGGCTCCACCAGGGATAGGCGTCGCCCGTCTCCCGATGGCGGCGGCGATACTCGTCGACGATCTGCCGCGATTGCTCGGCCGTCGCCAAGCCGCGCGTCATGGCCCAGGTGTTCCCCATGGCCAGTTGGTTCTGCTCATCGAAGTTCCCGTGGTCGATCGGTTCCAGATGCACGTGATGCAGGAACTTGCCGCCGTCCCACAGCAACTCGACGGCTCGCTGGCGATACTCGTCGGCCTCCTTGCTCCAGCGCTCGGCCTCCGCCGGCTTGCCGAGATGCTCGTACATCCGGCTCATCGCGCGGAACGCCAAGAAATATCCGCTCTGATCGCAGGTGGCGACCACGTGCCGGCTTTGCCCTTTGTCGCTGGCCCCGTCGATGTCAAAGTCCCAGGTATCGCAGCTGTGCTGGCGTTTGATGAGCCGATGCTTCGCGTCCCAGTGCTTGGGATCGCTGCGAATGTAGTTCAAGGCCGCCTCGAGTTTCGGCAGGGCGCGTTCCATCCAGCGATCATCGCCGGTGGCCATCCACGTCTGCCACACGGCCAGGGTGATGATGTACTCGACGTCCGATTCCAGGCCCACTCGCCAGGTGCGGCCGTCGCGCTCGATGCCGTCGGGCACCATGCCGTTGTCGGTCTGCGCTTCGAGGAACCGATCCAACCCGCAGGTCATGTCCAGTTCCCAAAACTTATAGGCCGGCAGGCCGTAGATCCAGTCGCGCAGCCAGATGCCGTCGAAGTGGTTTGTGTCGGCCGACATGTAGCCCACGAATCGCCCCCGGGGCGTCTCGTATTGCCGGCGGCCCAAACGCATGCTCTCCCGCGTGAACGGGTACAGATCGTCAAAATCCTGGTCGCCTGTCTCGACGCCCGTCTGAGCCTCCAGTTGGAAGTTCAGATACCGCGCGTGCCGCTTCTGCTCGGGCCAGAACAGGTAGATGTAGTGCGCGCCCAGCGGTCCCGCGGCGGTGAACTGCGTTTCCGCCCGGTTGTCGGTCAGGGCCAATTCCGTCTCGAAATAGGGCCGCTGGTTCGGGTCGCAGACCCGAATGCGGCATTTCGCATCCCCAGCAGCCCGGCCGCGCACGCCGATCGTCACCGTATCGAGCGGCCGATACACCTTCGCATCCGTCGACAACACGCCGAACGCGCCGACTGTCGCCTCCGGCCGGATCTTGTACGCCGGCGTTGTTGCCGGCGGCTCGCCCGACGTGCTTGTGGAACATACCAGCAGCAGGACCGACGACGCGCGAAGCAGATGGGATTGCATGATCTGGTCTTCCTTGGTGGGGCTCGCACAGCGAATCCGACATCACAACAGAGAAACGGACCGCAGCTGGCTTGTGGCAGCGGCCCTCACCAGTATCGGCGTCCAAGAACCGTTCTTCAAGCGGCCGTTCTTCCCAGGAGATTCTTGACGCGACGCGCCCACGGCCCGATAATCCCGGCGTAGCGGTCGATCACCAGCGAAACGACAAGAAGGGGAGAATTCTCATGAGACGTGCTGTGGTTGCGTGGGGAGTTGTTCCGTGGTTCGTCTGTGGAGCAACCGCGCTGCTGACCGGCGTGGGACAAACACAAGCGGCTGAGTCTGCGATCCGTGCGGGCGTGGCCGTAGCCGACATCACACCGCCGATCGGCTATCGCATGTCAGGATACTTCTCGGAACGTCCCAGCACGGGCACGCACGATCCCTTGCAGGCCAAGGCGATCGTCTGGCGGCAGGGTGACGAGCAGGCGGCGCTGGTCGTTTGCGACTTGTGCGCGGTGTATGCCGCCGTGACGGAGCCGGCCCGCACGCGGGCTCAACAGAAGACGGGCATTCCCGCCTCGCACATCCTGATCGCCGCCACGCACAGCCACACCGGACCGCTCTATTTCAACGCCTTGCGCGAGCATTTCCACAACAAGGCCGTGGCCAAAGGCGGCAGCGATCCTTGTGAGATGGTCGACTACCCGGCCCAACTGACGGATCGGCTCGTCCAGGTGATCGCCAACGCCCAGGCGGCGGCCCGGCCGGTGCGGATCGACTGTGGCACCGCCGAGCAGCAAAATCTGTCGTTCAATCGCCGGTTCCACATGAAGGACGGATCGGTACGCTGCAATCCGGGCTCGCGGAATCCCAACATCGTTCGTCCTGCCGGACCGATCGATCCGCAGGTGGGCGTCGTGCTGGTCCGCGACGCGGCCGACAACCGGCCCGTGGCGTCGCTCGCCGTGTTTGCCCTGCACCTTGACACGACCGGCGGCACGCTCTACAGCGCCGACTACCCCTACTACCTGGAACAGGCCCTGCGGCAGTCCTTGGGCGACCGGCTGGTGTCGGTGTTTGCCAACGGCGCCTGCGGGGATATCAACCATTTCGACGTCACCGGTCGGCAGACGCTCAAGACGCAATACATCGGCGAGACGCTGGCCGCCGCCGTCAAGGCCGGCCTGCCCGGACTTAACCCGGTGACCCGGCCCCAACTGGCGGTCCGCAGCGAGGTGGCCCAACTCCCGCTCCGCACCTACACGCCCGACGAGGTGGCCTTGGCCGAAAAGGCCATGGACACGTTGGGCACCGGCGAGAAGCCCGCCATGGACCTGGTCAAGGCTTACGAGATCATGAATTTCAAGTGGCGCAAGTCCGACGAGCTTGCGGCCCTCGTGCAGGCGATCCGTCTGGGCGACGACACCGCGCTGGTCGGCCTGCCGGGCGAGGTGTTCGTCGAGTTGGGGCTGGCCATCAAGCAGGCTTCGCCATTCGCCAACACCATGGTCATCGAGTTGTCGCAAGACTGTCCCGATTACGTACCCACCCGCAAAGCCTTCGCCGAAGGCAGTTATGAAACCGTTTGCAGTTGCGTGGAACCGGGCGGAGGCGAAATGCTCGTCGCCTCCGCCGTGCGGCTGCTGAAGCAGCTCAAGCCGTAAGGACCGACAACTACCGCCGTTGCCCGCTGGCCAAGATCCCCAGCGATTTCCACGACTTCGTCCGGCCGTTCGTGATGGACGCCAAAGGTCGCGAGCCGCACGTGGTCGTCCTCGACAACCAGCTGGATGCCCATTTCGGCCACCTCAACGGCTGGTTCGGCGACCGGCACCCCAACCTGGCGGGTTACCATGTCATCGCCGACGAGACGGCGAAGTTCCTCGCGCTCATCATCCGGCAGCGCCATCGGAAGTGATCGGCGGCGAAAACGCTCGACAACGGCGAAAGCGGCACGAAGATCACAATCTGTTCAGTTGATCCTCACCTGTCTTTCAGCTTGTCTCCGATGAGTCCGAAGACAATCCGTGCCCGTGCCGACGTATTGACGTTTCTTCCGCAGGAAAACGTCAAGCGGTTTTCGCCTTTGGAAAGAGCCGGGACATCTCCGACGAGTTTCATCCTGCCCACTTCCTGGCCGGTGTGATTGCAGACGGATGCCGTCTCGCCGCCTTCCCACCCCATATAATGGCCGCTTGCGATCGCTCCTTTGAAAAGGAACTCTCGGCCCTCCAAGACGAAAGACGGGTCGATCAAATCGTATTTCCGAATAGGAACCGCCTTCAGTGTTCGGAACCTCAGATTCTTCGGATCGCCGACGATCATCAGGTTGATTTCGGAAACATGCTCGTAGTGGACGATCTCGCGATATTCGTCAAGATAGGATCCGCAGGGTTTCGGCCATTCCACCGGCGGGCGGGTTCCGTTTTCCGCCTCGATCAGCGAAAAGTACCTCCATCCGGAGAAATCGACGTCGATGAAATGGTCGTTGTGTCCGGAAACATACTGGATCGGGCTTTCCACCCGGACATTGATCTTCTGCCCACCGTTGTCGCCGCGGACCCAGAGCCCCATCGCGAGATGCCCCCGCAGATCGATGGCGGGATCAAAGATGCGTGTCGTCATGTTTCCCACAGGTTGTGTTTCGTCGAGGCGTATCAACTCGACGGACGAAGCGGTTTCGTAATCTTCCGCCGAATACCGATTCTCGATCCGAATGGCTGGTCTGGCCGCTTGAAAACGATTGGGTACCACAATCGGGGTCGCCAAATCGGTCATTGAGTCCGAGGTCGGGAAAAAAGCGACCGCGTATTGATAGTCCGCCTCGTGAAAGTCCCAGCAATTGGGATCTTCGCCGTGTCTTTGTAGGACGAAATGGGCGCCGGGTGTCTTGAGCTGATCCAAGATGGACTGCGAAACAGACTTTTCCCGCCGGAGACGAATATAGTCGGCAAGGATGGCGCCGTTCTTGAATGCCAAAGGCTGGGTCTGACCGAGCGAAACGTCGAGAAAAGAAAGTCCGTAATCGTGGCCCAACGCTTTGGCCGCCAGATAACGAGTGTCCTCGACATGCATGGGAGGGCACTGAAACGCACTGAGCGATTCGCTTGCCGAAGGACAGAGGGCAAGCCAGCCGAACTGGCCGGGAAGGTAGTAGCGATCCGACAGCCTCTTCAGAGTATCGACATGTCGGTCAAAGTACTGCTGGAATCCTCGGCGCGGGCAGTCCCACTCTCCGACGCGGGACATGGGATACCACAGAAAGCAATAGTCCATCACTGGAACGGTCTGCGTGTATTTCAGAATCTCGTTGATGAAAAACGCGTCGTAGTACGGAACGTACTCACGATGTTCTGTCAGAGCGCTGGTGCCGTCCAGCGCGTCGAGGTAGATCATTCCGAACCCGCCTTCATTGTAGGCCCGAGCCGTCTCGCGCGAGATTTCGCGCACAAGGTCGCTTCCGGGCCGGGAACAGAAAAGGCCATAACGCTGCGTGACGTGCCCGACGACGGCGCCTTTCTTATGAGAAACCGCTTTGGTTCCGTACGCTCCCCGACGACAGTGGGTGAAACCGTGCGGCGCATGGTCGCTGGCCGATTCGAAAACCATCAACTCATCGCCGATTCTCAAAACGACGCTGTTGGTGATCGAAAACCCGACGATGTTCGAGACCTCGGCAGTTGACTCGCCAACCGGCACGAAGGTCGCCTTTTCATCCAGATCGCCAGCCAGTGTAAAGACTCGCATGACATCGAGATCCTTGTGTGGGACAGGCGTGACAAAACGGCTGTTTTGATGGACGAAGTGGGCATAGGTCAGAATTCCGGTCGTGATCCCGTGCTTGTTGAAATCCCGCGAGACCTCGCGGAAATCGGAGATGCCGTTCGGGTAATACTCCTTATTGAAGACGAAATCTCCCTGCCGAAAAGGCCGGCCCTGATGAAAATAGACCTGGTCAACGCCAAAGCGTGACAGGTGCGCACACCAGCTTTGAACCTCTCCCCGCCGGATCGGCGTGGACGTGATGATGTAGGTGCCGCGGGTGCGGGGATCGTCCAGGGCGAAAGGGCCTCCCGCCGCATGAACGGGCATTTCTCCTTTGCGAAACCCGGCCGCGATGGCCTTCATCTCGTCACGCAAGATCGAAGCGGGCGCGCCCAGAACCGCCAAGCCGGCGTTGTCGTAGCCGAGTTTCCGATAGACGACTCCTCCCAGACGCTGCGAACGTCCGCAAAACTCCAAGGCGGTCACGTTGATCGTCAACGGCATGACCGTTCCCGCAAAAGGATCGGCGCCGTCGTCCGTCGCCGCCATCACGGAACGAGCCATTTCAATGGAAAAGAAATCGTCGCCGGCCACGGAAACAACCTTGATGGCGATGCCGTGTGCCTCCGCTCGGATGTCGAGCGTCAGTTCGACAGGATGTTGCGCCTGAGAATTCGGGTCGGAGAACGAAACAACGTAATGATCGCCTTTTTTTCCAGGCGATTGGAAACGAAAGAGACCTTCTCCTTTCCGCTGCCGTGAGAATGAAAACCGGCATGAACTCCATGATCGGCGAAGTCATCCGATCGACCGGCCGTCTTCTGAAGGAGGCAAAAATGGTGGGTTTGATTCTCTTTTAGGCAATTGCGCCCGTCACGCTTATCGACAAACCCCCGCACCGTACCGTCGCTGCCAAGGACGTATTTCAGGTGTTCCGTTTCAAAAACAAAAGAATCCGGCTCCGCGGAGAAAACGGAAGCCCCCGCCGTAAACAGCGAGCAGAACACAACTACGGAAAGCAAACGTCGTAAACACTTTTTCATTGGTGACTCCTTGCCTGGCCACGACAGCGCCGGCACCGACCCTACTTCGCATCCGGTATGTCACGTTCCCGCGGAGAAGCGGATTCGGGCGTAGCGGGCCACCGGCTTGCCGTCGATCGTGTCGGCGATCAGCAGATCGGCGGCCTCGGTGAGCCGGTTGCCGGCTCGGGGCGTGGCGGTGAAGAAGATTCCGGGGATCGGCCGGGCCAGGGCCATCTGGACGGGTGTCGAAACGGATCCGTCGGCCTCGATTCGCAGGGCATAGTTGCCGGTCTGGGCTTTGGTTTCGGCCGTCGTGCCGACGAGATTGCAGAGAATGTAAATCTGGTGGTCCGGGGTAATGTGGAATCGCGGATGCCCGATGTAGCCCGTCGGACGCACGGGGCCGGCGGTCTCGCCACCGGAGAGCAGCGTGCGCTTGGCGACCAGCTTCCCGTCTTTCACAATTGCATAACAAAGGTGCGAGTTGCGTTTGATGTCAGGGAAATAGAGGTCGCGAAGTTTGGGGTGGATGGGTTCCTTTTGCCACACCACGTGCAGCCGGCCGTCGGGCGCCAGCCACGAATCGCCCAAGCCCACGGTGCCGCCGTCGTCCATCGTGTCGTCCAACACGATCCAGTCGCCAAACGGCCGGCTCTTGATATCGGGCGTCCAGGCGTAATGCAGCTTGCGCATCCTCCAGCCCCAATTGTCGCGGCCCCAGGTTTCTTTCTTCAGCGGGTCGATCCGGTTCCATATGTTGATTGGCGAGAGGCCGAGGTAGTGTACCTGGCGATCCTTGAGAATCACGTTGGCGTAGTTCACGGGCGTGAGGGGTCCGTTCCAGACCGCATACTTTGGGTCTTCGCCCTTGGGCCAGATCAGTTGCCCCGTGGTCCAGTTTCGGTCGGCGTCGAGAAAGGCCCAGGCGGTGTGCGTGTTGCCGACTTTGTTGAAGAGGATGAACTCGCCGCGCGCACCGTCGGCGCTAAATGCCCGGTACGTATGTTCCGTAAACAGCTGCTCTTCTTTCCATTGTGGCACCAGGTGCGCCGGCGCTTGCTCGGTATGGGCCGGGTCGAATTCGAGGAACTCCGGCCGGGCGGGCCCGCCCGCCGTCTTGCCCCCGGCGGGCACGAAGGGAGCCAGCGTGGGATTGGCCGACATCACCAGTCGGCCAGCGTGGCTGGTCGCCAGGGAGCACGGCTCGCGGGTGCGGTCCTTCTCGTCGCGCTGGCACAGTCTCCAGCCCTCCGCGTTGCGGGCGTACAGGGCCCAGCGGGCGTTGTTCAAGGGCGCCGCTTCAGGCACGGCTTCAAAGGCGCTGACAAAAAGCCGGTCGCCCATCCGCACCATCTGCGCACTGCCCGAACTCCAAAACATCCCCGAGCCGTTATTGGTCGCCTCGTAAGGGGGCAGTTCGCAGACGATCTCCTCGGCTTCGACCTGGACCTTGAACGGTGCCGAATTGGTCGCGCTACCGGCAGACGATGTTACCAAAGGATGTCGCAACGCTTTACCTGGCATTTGGGGGCTGGGCTTCGAGTCGTCCACCGCGGCCTGTCCGGCAAGGAAGACGTAGCGGACGCCGGCGGCATATTCCTGCGGCTTGTCGAACGTGGCCCGGTCGCGATACTGCGCCGGA
>Ga0123328_1003705_pt1 | contig 12893 bp, 14 predicted proteins | sample BioC12SIPDNA_2_FD_89702 | JGI IMG/M metagenome (GOLD analysis project Ga0123328, IMG submission 89702) | Anaerobic biogas reactor microbial communites from Washington, USA - Biogas_R1_A C12 SIP DNA | ecosystem: Engineered > Bioreactor > Anaerobic > Unclassified | place: Washington, USA...
AAGGGGGTCCGGGCTGAGAGCCTCCCGCGCTGAACCCTGAAGGACAACCCGGAGCCACCTGTTGTCAGGCGTTTTCCGCGTTAAGGAGTTTGAGTGGCGCCTTATTTGGCGCAAGCAGGGTGGCAACGCGAAGGAATTCGTCCCGCAAGTGAGCAGGGGCGCTTTTTATTAGGAGGGACTATGGCGATACAGAGCCCAAAAGGCACCAAGGACATGCTGCCCCAGGACAGTGCGGCCTGGCAGCGGATTGAGCAGACGATGCGGCAGGAGGCGGCCCTGGCGGGCTATCTGGAGATTCGCACGCCGGTGTTTGAGCATACGGAGCTTTTTGAGCGGGGCGTGGGAGACAGCACGGACATCGTGCAAAAGGAGATGTACACCTTCCTGGACAAGGGGGGGCGCTCCCTCACCCTAAAGCCTGAGGGCACCGCCGGCACCGCCCGCGCCCTGGTGCAGGGGAAGCTTTATGCCGGTCCCCTGCCCACCAAGATGTATTACCTGAACGCCCCGATTTTCCGCTATGAAAATCCCCAATCAGGGCGCCTGAGGGAGCATCACCAGTTTGGCATGGAGTGCTTTGGCTCAAAGGAGCCCACGGCGGATGCGGAGCTGATCATCACGATTCTGCATATTTTAAACCGCCTGGGTCTTAAGGACCTGGGGGTTAGCATCAACTCCATTGGCTGCCCTGTTTGCAGGCCGGATTATCACAAGGCGCTGAAGGACTTCCTCAGGGAACGCCTGGATTCCCTTTGCCCCCAGTGCCGGGAGCGCTTTGAAAAAAACCCCCTCAGGGTGCTTGACTGCAAGGAAGAGCAGTGCATCCGCGCCACCCGGGAGGCCCCTAGCATCCTTGCGCATCTTTGCCAGGAGTGTGAAACCCACTTTTTAGCCCTCAAGGCGCTGCTTTCAGCCCAGGAAGTGCGCTATCAGGTGGATCCGCGGATCGTGCGGGGCCTTGATTATTACACCAAGACGGTTTTTGAAATCACCATGCGCACCAGCCGGGGGGACCTGGCGCTGTGCGGCGGCGGGCGTTATGACGGGCTGGTGGAGGAGATCGGCGGCCCCGCGCTGCCCGGGGTAGGCTTTGGCATCGGCACAGAGCGCATCCTGATGGAGCTGGCCAGCCAGGGGATTGAATCGCCCCTGCCCAGACCCTGTGATGTTTTTGTGGCCAGCCTGGGGGAAGAGGCGCGGATTCCCGCCTTCCTGATGACCCAGCGCCTGCGCCGTTTTCAGATAAAAGCGGACTGCGACCACAACAAGCGCAGTTTAAAGGCCCAGCTTCGTTTTGCGGACAAGCTGGGGGTGAAACTCCTGATGATTGTGGGCGGGGACGAGCTGGCCCGGGGGGCGGTGAAGGTAAAAGACATGGGCACAGGCGATGAAACCGAGGTAAAAACAGAGCAGGCGCCTGGGTATATTCAGCAGAAGCTGGCAGAGAAAGGGGAGGATGTGGGGCATGGCTGAGTTTTTGGGCGGATGGAAGCGCACTAAGCGCTGCGGCGAGGTGAACCTTCAGGATGTGGGCCAGGAATTGACGCTCATGGGCTGGGTGCAGCGCGCCCGGGATATGGGGGGCATTGTGTTTGTGTGGCTGAGAGACCGCTCCGGCATTGTCCAGGTGGTGTTTGACGCCAAAAAGCTGGACGCGGACGCCTATCACATCGGGGAATCGGTGCGGGGGGAATATGTGCTGGCGGTGCGGGGCGAACTGGCGCTGCGCGCGCCGGAGGCAGTCAACGAAGCGCTGCCTACAGGGCAGGTGGAGCTGATGGTAAAAGAGGCGAAAATCCTCAATAAGGCCCAGACGCCGCCCATCTACATCGAGGATGGAAAGAATGAAAATGAGGCGGTGCGCCTGAAGTACCGCTATCTTGATTTGCGCCGTCCCAGCATGCAGCAGATGCTGAAGCTGCGCGCCCGCACGGTGGATGTCATCCGGCGGCATATGACAGAAGAAGGCTTTATTGAGGTGGAAACCCCCATCCTGACCAAATCCACCCCCGAGGGCGCCCGGGACTTTCTGGTGCCAAGCCGCCTGCATCCGGGCGACTTTTATGCCCTTCCCCAAAGCCCCCAGATCTATAAACAGCTGCTGATGGTGGGCGGGCTTGACCGCTATTTCCAGATTGCCCGCTGTTTCAGGGATGAGGACAGCCGGGCGGACCGGCAGCCGGAGTTCTCCCAGCTGGACCTGGAGATGTCCTTTGTGGAGCCGGAGGATGTTCAGCAGGTGGTGGAGGGGGCCTTTGCGGATGTCTTCCGTGAGATCAAGGGCATAGAGATTCCCCTGCCCCTTAGGCGGATGACCTGGCAAGAGGCCATGGAGAACTACGGCAGCGATAAACCGGACACCCGCTTTGATATGAAGATTAAAACGGTGTCTGATTGGGCAAAGGACTGCGGCTTTTCCGTGTTTGAAGGGGCTGTCCGGGACGATCAGATCGTCTGCGGCCTGACGGCCACAGGCGGCGCGCGTTTCTCTCGCAAGGAGATGGACGCGCTGGCGGAGTTCGCCAAGGGCTACCATGTCAAAGGGCTGGCCTGGATGGCCCGTCAGGAGGACGGCAGCCTGCGTTCCAGCTTTGCCAAGTTCTTAACGGATGAGAAGCTGGCCCAGCTCTTTGAGCTGATGGCCATTCAGCCGGGAGACGCCGCCTTCTTCATCGCGGACAATCGGCTGACCGCCCTTACAGCCCTGGGCCAGCTGCGAAACCGCCTGGGTGAGCAGCTGGGGATGATCGATCACCAGCGCTTTAACCTCCTGTGGATTACAGAATTCCCCCTGCTGGAATGGAAGGAGGAGGACAAGCGTTTTGTCGCAGCCCATCATCCCTTCACCATGCCCATGGAGGCGGACCATCACCTGATGGAGACAGCCCCGGGGCAGGTGCGGGCCAAGGCCTATGACCTGGTGTTAAACGGCATTGAGATGGGCTCAGGCTCTATCCGCATTCACGCCCGGGACCTGCAGGAGAAGATGTTCAGCCTGCTGGGCTTTAGCAAAGAGGAGGCCCGGGAGCGCTTTGGCTTTCTTCTGGAGGCGTTTGAATACGGCACCCCGCCCCATGGCGGCTTCGCCTTTGGCATCGACCGGCTGATCATGGTGCTTTTGGACGTGGAGAGCTTAAGGGATGTGCTGGCCTTTCCCAAGGTGCAAAACGCCTCCTGCCTGATGATGGAGACGCCTGGGCCGGTGTCTGAGGAGCAATTGAAGATGCTGCACATCAAAAGGGTCACCGGGCAGTGATTGTAATGTCTGGTAATCTTTGATATACTGATCATGATTCCTCAAGGAGGTGCAAAATATGCCGCAAGCAAAGGATAATCTGCTGGTAAACGCGGAAGCGCAGGCTGCCGATGGCGGCACCATTACTTATGCCAATGAAGTTATTGCCATCATCTCAGGCATTGCCGCCAACGAGGTGGAGGGAATTGCCGGTATGGTCACCGCAGGCGGGCTGGGAGAGATCATCAGCAAAAACCGCAACATCACCCGGGGCGTGAAGGTGGAGGTGGGCACGGAAGAGGTCAGCGTGGCCCTGTATACCATTGTGGAATACGGCCAGCCCATTCAGAAGGTGGCCACCGAAGTGCAGGAAAACGTGCGAAAATCCATTGAATCCATGACCGGGCTGCATGTGGTGAGCGTGGACGTGCATGTGCAGGGCGTGAGCTTTGAAAAGGAAAAGCGGGATATCCAGAACCGCCTGGAAGCCGCCAATATCCCTGCCCTTGACAGCCCTGACACGGATAAAAAAAGCCGGAGAGATAAAAAGCAGGACAAGGCCCCGCCCAAGCAGGAAACGGAGCAAGCCGCAGAAGTAACGCCCGCTCCGGTTGAAGAACCAGAGAAGCCCGCGGAAAACGCGGAGGCCTCTTTGGACAAAGAACCCGCCGCGGCTGAGGAAGCGCTGGCAGCTGAGGCGCCGGCTGAACCCCAGGCAGAAGAAGAAAATGAAGAAGCAGAAACCCCTGAGACCAAGAAGCCGCCGGTCAAACGGCGCAAAGCCTGAGTAAGCGGGCGGGGCGCGCTGTGAAATTAAAAGTTTGGCATCGTATCGCCCTGTTTCTGGGCGCGCTGCTCTGCCTGGCGGTGGGCATTGCCCTGGTGATCGCCGGGCTGCAGTTTAATGAAATTCCCATCCGTCAGGAGGGGGACGGCTTTTTCACGCTCAACCGCTTGATTATCCTGGTGATGGGCTTGGTGACGGTGCTGTTTGCGCTGTTTACCCTGTCCTTGCCGGGCCGGATGAAGGCGGGGAAAAACGATTTTGTGCTCCAGAAGACCGGCTCTGGCGAAATGCGCATCAGCGTGCAGGCCATTGAGAGCATCGTTCACAGGAGCATTTCCGAATACAAGGAAATAAAATTGCGGGATTTGTCCGTGCAGTCCGCCCGGGACGGGGTGATTATCAGCCTCAAGGTGGACCTGGCGGACAGCATCAACATCCCCCTGGCCGTTGAATCCATGCAGAAGCACATCACCAGACAGGTGCGCGCCACCACGGGCATTGATATCAAGGAAGCCCGCATCCTGGTGGAAAGCGCGGACACTATCGTGAGTGATTCACCCTATGCCGTGAAGCGGGAAGAGCTCGCCTTCCCCGCCACAGCGCCCCAGGAAGAAGTGAAAAATGAGGGATCAAACCATGCATGACGTTCAAGAGAAGATTAAATCCCATATCAAGCCCGGCACCCCCGGGGGCAAACTCTTTTACGGCGCGGTGTTTTTTATAACGGGGCTTATGTTTGTGCGCCTGGGTTTCTGGAACACCCTGCTGGTGCTGGCGCTGACAGCCTTGGGGGTGCTGATCGGCTCCGCAGACACCCTGGGGAAGGCCGTGGCCAAGGTGGTGGACCGCGTCATCCCGCCCAAGAACCAGAAGGTGGTCTACACCTCTGAGGATTTGGAGAAGGTGCGAAATGCCACCCGGGCCAAGCAGGAAAAACCGGAGGATGAGGGAAGCGGCCCTCCCGCTGAGAAAACCCCGGAAAAGGAAGCGAAAGCTTAAATGGCGCGGCATGCGGCGCGCCGGGTGGCGATGCAGATGATTTATGCGCGCCTGGCCGGTGGCGAGCCGGGGGAGAGCGTGCTGGCGGAGGAAGCGGACTACCTGAACATCGGGGAGGACGCGGGCTATCTTGAAATCGCCGTTAAAGAAACGGGGGATAAGATGCCTGAATATGACGCCATCATCTCCCGCTTAAGCCCTAAACGGGCCCTGGAGCGCATCCCCCTGGTGGACCGGGCTATCCTGCACCTGGCGATGCATGAGCTGGATGCGGAAGGCGCCACCCTGGAGGTGGTTGTCAACGAGGCGGTGGAGCTGGCCAAACGCTTCGGGGATGAGACGGACAGCCGTTTTATCAACGGGGTCTTGGGGTCATTGATTCGGGAGAGGCAGTGAATACAGGCGCGGTGCTGGGCATTGACACCAGTTGTTATACCACCTCCTGCGCCATGGTATCCAAAGAGCATGAGGTGTTGGCCAGCGTCCGGCTGCCGCTGAAGGTTGACAGGGGAGAAAGAGGGCTTCGCCAGAGCGAGGCCGTTTTTCAACATGTGCGTCAGCTTCCCTTGGCCCTTGAGCAGGCGCTTGGCCGGGCGAACCGTCCGGCGATCCTGGCCGTTTGCGCCTCCGGCGCCCCCACAGACCGGGAGGCATCCTACATGCCGGTGTTTACAACGGGGCTTTCCTATGCCCAGGGCATCGCCCAGGCGTTGGGCGTTCCCTGCTTTAGCACCAGCCACCAACTGGGGCACTTTGCCGCCGCGGGGATTGGCCTTAAGGCGCTTCCTGCCGCGCATCTGGGGATGCACTTGTCCGGCGGCACCACGGAGACGGTGCTGATCAAAGAGAGCCAAAGTAGGCTGATAAACGCCACCCGGGACATCAGCGCCGGACAGCTGATTGACAGGATAGGGGTGGCCATGGGGCTTTCTTTTCCAGCCGGGGAAGCGATGGAAAAGCTGGCCCAGGCCTGTGAGGCCAAAGGGCGTTATCCCGCCGTTTTTAAGGAAGATGCTGTCAGTTTTTCAGGCGTTGAGGCGGCAGCGCTCAGGGATTTGGCCGCCGGTATGCCTGGCCCGATGATTGCAGCGGAGCTGTTTGACTGCATCGCCAGGGCGGCGCTGAAGATGGGGCTGGCGGCCTATGAGGCCACTGGGGTGGATACGCTGCTGATAACCGGCGGCGTGGCCTCTTCCGCCCTGTTGCGCCGTCTGATGAAAAGCAGGTGCCTAAAGCGCGGCTTGCCCCTGCGGTTGCATTTTGGGCAGCAGCAATACGCCGGAGATAACGCCGCGGGGGTCGCGGTTATAGGACTTGAGAAGCTAAACCAAGCACTGGAGGTGTAGTATGGCTGTTATACTCAGCGGAAATGAACTGTCCCAGCGGCTCACCGGGGAGCAAACTGAGCGGGTGAAGGCGCTGAAAGCGCAGTGGATTTATCCGGGCCTGGCTGTGGTTTTGGTTGGAGAGGATCCGGCCAGCCAGATCTATGTGCGCAACAAGGGCATCGCCTGTGAGGCCATCGGCATCCATTCCCAAACCATCCGCCTGCCGGAGGACGCCGATCAGGCCCAGCTGGAGGACACCATCCAAAGGCTTAATGAAGATAAAAAGATCAGCGGGATTTTAGTGCAGCTGCCTCTGCCCAAGGGGCTGGATGAGGACGCGGCCCTGGCCAAAATCCTGCCTGAGAAAGACGTGGACGGCTTTCATCTGATCAACGCCGGCAAGCTGTTTACCGGCCAGGAAACGGTCATCCCCTGCACGCCCAAGGGCATACTGTATATGCTTAAAGAGGCGGGGATTCCCCTTGAGGGGAAGGAGGCGGTGATCGTGGGCCGCTCAAACATCGTGGGAAAACCCGCCGCCATGCTGCTGCTTGGGGAGAATTGCACCGTCACACTCTGCCATTCCCGCACCCGGAACCTGGCGGAGCATACCCGCCGGGCGGATATCCTGGTGGCCGCCATCGGCAAGCCGCGTTTCATCACCGCTGACATGGTAAAGCCGGGCGCTGCGGTGATGGATGTGGGCATCAACCGGGTAGACGGCAAGGTGGTGGGGGATGTGGATTATGAGCCTGTCTCAAAGGTGGCGGGCTACATCACGCCGGTGCCCGGCGGCATCGGCAAGATGACCATCAGCATGCTGATGGAAAACACCCTGGAGGCGGCATGCAGGCAAGGGCGCTGAGCGTCAGCGATCTAAACGAGTATGTGAGCCGCTCACTGGCGGCGGATCCGATGCTTCAGGACATGATCATCCGGGGCGAGGTGAGCAATTTCAAACGCCACAGCTCCGGACATCTGTATTTTTCCCTCAAGGATGAGAGCAGCCGCGTCGCCTGCGTGATGTTTCGCCAGTATGCGCAGATGCTGCGCTTTTATCCCCAGGATGGCATGATGGTGCTGCTCTCAGGCTCCGTGGGCCTGTATACTGCCTCCGGCAGCTATCAGTTCTATGGCCAGGCGATGCAAAAAGATGGCGTAGGCGCCCTGTATGAGCGCTTTTTGCAGCTGAAAGACCAGCTGCAAAAAGAAGGGCTGTTTGACGCCGCGCGGAAAAAGCCGCTGCCCCTTCTGCCCCGGGCGGTGGGGGTGGTCACCAGCGCCACCGGCGCTGTTATCCAGGACATCCTGACGGTCACCCGGCGCCGCTTTGAAAACATGCCCGTCATCCTGCGCCCGGCCCAGGTTCAGGGGGAGGGGGCGGCGGAGGATTTAAGGGCAGGGCTTCTTGAAATCGCGGCGCTTGAAGAGGTGGATGTTATCATCATCGGCCGGGGCGGCGGCTCCCTTGAGGATCTCTGGGCCTTTAACAATGAGGCCCTGGTACGGGCTATTGCCGCATGCCAAAAGCCCGTGATTTCCGCCGTGGGACATGAGACGGATGTGACGCTGGCTGATTTTGCAGCGGATATGCGGGCCCCCACCCCCTCGGCAGCGGCGGAATTGGCGGTGCCGCTTAAAAAAGATTTGCAGGAACGGGCGGACGGGATGCTTACGGCTTTGCTGATCAGCCTTGAGCGGCAGCTAAACCAGAAATCCGTCCTGATGAACGCACAGATCACCCGCCTTCAGCAAAGCAACCCAACGCAGAAAATCGCCCTGGCCCTTTTAAGCCAGGGAGCGCTTCAAGACCGGCTGCACGCCGCGGCGGCCTTAAGCCTGGAGCGCTTATCCACCGCCGCCCAGGCGGCGTTGGCCCGCCTTAAATACGCCGGCCCTGATCTAAACCTTGTGCGGGGCTACGCCATCGCGCTCTGGGAAGGCCGGCCCGTCACCCGGGCTGAGCGGGCGCCGGAGGAGATGACCCTGCTCTTTCAGGATGGCAGGGTGAAGGTGAAGCGCCTGGCTGTAACACTATATGATAACAAGGAGCAACGCCCATGAGCACAGATAAAAAGCCCGTTCCCTTTGAGGAAAAACTGGAGGCGCTGGAAACCCTGGTGACCCGGATGGAGGAAGGCGAGCTTAGCCTGGATGAGCTGCTGGCCACCTATGAGCAGGGGGTTAAGCTGGCGGACAGCCTGAAAAAGGATCTGGAAAACGCCCAGAACAGGTTAAGCGAACTTAAGCAAGGGGCGCTTAAGCCCATAGAGGAAGCATGAGCGATTACCAAAAGCGTTATGACGCCTTTGTCCGGCTGATTGAGGATTATCTGACAGCGTGTATGGACCGGCTGGCAAGAGAGATCAGCCCCTATGCCCAGCCCCTGACAGAGGCCATGCGCTACAGCCTGTTATCGGGGGGCAAGCGCCTGCGGCCGGTTTTGCTGCTGGCTTCCCACGCCGCCTTTAAGGAAGAGGTGACGCTGGCGCTGCCCTTTGCCGCAGGGGTGGAGATGATCCATTGCTATTCCCTGATCCATGATGACCTGCCTTGCATGGATGATGACGCCCTCAGGCGCGGCCAGCCCACCAACCACATGGTTTATGGGGAGGCGATGGCCCTGTTGGCCGGGGACGCGCTGTTGAACCTGGCTTTTGAGGAAATGAGCGCCTCCGGGCATGAACACGCCCTGAAAGCCATTGCCGCTGTCGCAGTCCGCAGCGGCAGCCGGGGCATGATTGCGGGGCAGACGGCGGACATAGCCCTCAGCCACCAGAAGCCCGAGAAGGACAAGGCGCGCTATATCCACCAGCATAAAACCGCAGACCTGATAAGCGCTGCTGTTCAGGCCGGGCTTATTTTGGCCGGCGCGCCGGAAGCAAGGCTGAAGGCGGGGGAGCGCTATGCGCGCCATCTGGGCGTAGCCTTCCAGATTGTGGATGACCTGCTGGATTTGCGCGGGGATGTCAAGCTGTTGGGCAAGGACACCCACAAAGATCAGGCCCTTGGCAAAATCACCTGGCCGGCGCTGGTGGGAGAGGCCCAGTCTCAGGAGGACGCGGCGACGGAAATCGCCCTGGCCCAGCAGGCCGCAGAGGAAGTGGAGGGGCCGGCCGGTTTTCTGTCAGAACTTGCGCTGAACACGCTAAACCGTGTACAATAACATGAATTTTTGTTCTGTAAGGAGGGTATCGCGTGGCTGAGCTGTTTGGCAACGATATTCTCATGTGCGCCATCACCGCCTGGCTGGTGGCCCAGGTGATCAAAACCATGGTCTACTGGCGGGTGAACCACAAGTTAAACATCAGAAGGCTGATTTCAAACGGCGGTATGCCCAGCGCTCACACCGCCTTTGTGGTGGCGATGACCCTCATGGTGGCCTTCCGGGAGGGCGTAGGGTCCACGGTTTTTGCTCTGGCAGTGGGTTTTACGGCCATTGTTATCAACGACGCCGTGGGCGTGCGCTATGAAACCGGCAAGCAGGGCAAACTGATCAACAAGATCATCCAGCAGGTGCTGGTTGAAGGGAAGCCGCTGACAGACGATACCCTTAAAGAGCTGGTGGGGCACACCCCCACCGAGGTTTTCTTTGGCGGGGTGATTGGCATTTTGGTGTCGTTGTTTTTCAGATAGAAGGGAGACGGGATGCGCGATCATTTTAGGGAAGAGGTAGTAACCCGGCGGAACCGCTCGGTGGAAAGCCTGGCCTATGTGCTGGCCAATATCGTCATGGTGGTTGCGGGGATCTATGCGCTGTTTATGGTGAACCTTTTGATTTCTGTCATCTCCATGGAGGGTTTCTCCCCGCAGATGCTGCTTGAGATTATTCTGGTGCTTATGATGGCGGGCATCGCGGTGGTGCTGTTTTTATTCCGGGACCGCATCCGGACGGAGTACGAGTACACCTTCACCAACGGCATCATGGACTTTGCACAGGTATACAACAACCGCAAGCGCAAGGCCCTGGGCAGCATGAATGTGCGCAATGTGGAAGCCTGCGGCATGGTGGCCTCCGGCGCCTTCCGGCGCTTTGTCAGCTTGCCCCAGGTGAAGCGGTTGAACTGGTTTTTAAACCGCGATGCGGAGCTGTTCTTCTTTTATTTCAGCAAGGACGGCAAGAAATCCCTGATGATACTGGAGCCAAGCGACGAGATGATAACGCTGATCAAAAAATACGTGGGAGCGGGGAAATTCCAAACCAATTGAACGATCACATGGTATACCTTGACAATGCCGCCACCACCCAGCCCACATTGGCGGTGATAGAGGCCGTAAACCTAAGCCTTAGCACAGGCTTTTTTAACCCGTCCGCCCTGTATAAGCCCGCGGTGGCGGCCGCAAAGGAAATGGAGAACTGCCGGCAGCTGATCAAGGATCGCCTTCAGGCGGAGCAGGTGATCTTTACCTCCGGGGGCACTGAGGCCAACAACCTGGCCATTTTAGGTCAGTTTTCAGGCTCACGCCAGGGCGGGCGGGTGCTTTATTCCCTTGGGGAACACCCCAGCGTAAAGGCCGCCTGCCAGGCGCTGCCGGAAGGTTTTCTGGCTACCGGCATTCCCCTTAACCGGGAGGGCGTGGTGGACATGGAAGCCTTCTCCAGGCTGCTTGGTCCGGATACCCGCCTGGTCTGTGTGATGCAGGTGAATAACGAGACGGGCGCGATTCAGCCCCTTTTGGAAGTGGCTAAACTGATAAAGGAGAAAGCGCCCGGGGCCTGGCTGCATGTGGATGGGGTACAGGGTTTTTTAAGATTGCCTGTTCGTCTGAAGGATTTCGGGATAGACTCCTACGCTCTTTCCGCCCACAAGGTCCACGGGCCCAAGGGCATTGGCGCTCTGGCGCTTGGCGGCAAAAAGCCCATCAAACCCCATCTGTTTGGCGGCGGGCAGGAAGCGGGGATGCGCTCCGGCACGGAGAACACCCCGGGAATAGCGGGCCTGGTGGCGGCTATCCAAGGCTTCCCTTCAACACAAGAAATGCGGGCGCGGAAGCTTCGGCTGTACGAGGGATTAAGGGCTGTGATCCCTGCGCTGCTTGTCAATGGCCCGGATCCTTACGGCCCCAGTGCCTGCGACCATATTTTAAACCTTTCTTTCCCTCCGGTGCGCGCCGAAACCATGCTGCACGCGCTTTCGGCAAAGGGGGTTTATGTCAGCCATGGCGCGGCCTGCTCTTCCCGCAAAAGCCGACACAGCGAAACCCTCAAGGCGATGGGGATCGGCCAGGCTGCGCTTGACGGGGCCCTGCGCTTCAGCCTTTCCCCTTATAACACGGATGAGGAAATCAACACGGCCGTGAATGCCGTAAAAGAGGCCTATCAGGCCCTGAAGGAATTCACCCGCAGATAGAGAAGGACAGAGATGACAAAACTTTTGCTGGTAAAGTATTCAGAGATTCATTTAAAGGGCCAGAACCGGCCCTATTTCCAGAACCTGCTCCTCAAGCGGGTGAAGGAATCGGTGCGCCCCTTCACCCGGGATGTGCAGCTGTATGACAGCCGCATTTTTATCCGGGGGATTCTGGATAAGGAGGCCGCCATGGAGGCGGTGCGCAAGGTTTTTGGCGTGCACGCGGTATGCCCCGCTGTGGAAATGGAGAAGGCGGATTTTGACGCCATCTGCCGCGTCGCAGCGCAGATGATGGCGCCGCTTTCCGGCACCTTTAAGGTGCGGGCCCGGCGGGCGGATAAGCGCTATTTCCTGGATTCGCCGGAGATCAGCGCCCGGATCGGCGGCTTTGTGCTGGCCAATCAACCCAACCTTAAGGTGGATGTGCATCAGCCGGAGCATGTGCTGCATGTGGAGATCAGGGATCAGGCGCTGCTCTACGCCCGGGAGCTGCCGGGCGTGGGGGGGCTTCCCACCGGCTCCAGCGGCAAGGCCATGCTGATGCTTTCCGGCGGCATTGATTCGCCGGTGGCCGGCTACATGGTCGCCAAGCGGGGCGTGGTCTTAAGCGCTGTTCATTTTTACTCCTTCCCCTACACAGGGGAGCTGGCCCGGGAAAAGGTGCTGTCACTGGCCCGGATTCTGTCCGGCTTCTGCGGGGTGATCAAGACCTATGTGGTATCCTTCACCAAGCTTCAGGAGGCCATCCACACCCATTGCCCGCCCGAGTACACAACCCTTGTGATGCGCAGGTTTATGGTGCGCATTTCGGATTTGCTGGCCGAAAAGGAGCAGGCCTGCGCCCTTGTCACCGGGGAGAGCATTGGCCAGGTGGCAAGCCAGACCATGGAGGCCCTGGCCGCTACGGACCTGATGGCTTCCCGGCCCGTGTTTCGGCCCCTGATTGGCTTTGACAAGATTGAGATCATCCGCCTGGCGGAAAAAATCGGCACCTATGAGACCTCAAGCCTTCCCTATGAGGATTGCTGCACCGTTTTCACCCCCCGCCATCCGGTTACCCGGCCCAAAATTGGCAAGGTGCTGGAGGCGGAAGCCGCCATCCCCGAGGCGGAGGCCCTGGTGACCGTAGCGGTCGAAACGGCGGAGGTTCTGTTTATCGGTCCTGAAGCCCCGCTGTCAGGGGATAATGCTTG
>Ga0123328_1003707_pt1 | contig 12889 bp, 6 predicted proteins | sample BioC12SIPDNA_2_FD_89702 | JGI IMG/M metagenome (GOLD analysis project Ga0123328, IMG submission 89702) | Anaerobic biogas reactor microbial communites from Washington, USA - Biogas_R1_A C12 SIP DNA | ecosystem: Engineered > Bioreactor > Anaerobic > Unclassified | place: Washington, USA...
AGGCGCAGGCTGATGTTGCCGCCGTTCGCCTCGGCCCAGCCCTTCATCCACATGTCGCCGCTGGTCTTGATGATCTTCCGCACAAACACGGGCGCGTCTTCCCTGGTCATTGGGGGCCTCCGGAGTGCCCCCTCTCCCGGCGCGGAGTATCCACCGCCGCCGCGCCGCTGGAAAACGCCGGGCCGGAACGGCGGATGGTTGAACCCCGGGGGGCGTTCGGGCAAAGATGGACCCCGGGAGGCCTCTGGCGCGCCGGCCCGCCGGGAGCCGGCGGAACCCGCCTCCCGGGAAGGGTTGTCATGGAGCGGTACGGAATGCTGGCGGCGGCGCTGCTGTGCGCGGCGGCGGGGGCGGGGGCGGAACCCCTCGCAATAGACGCGGCGACGGGGGTGTTCTCGGTGGACGGCGAACCGGTGGCGCGCGCGGCCTGGCCCGCGCCGGAGGCGCTGGGCGCGCCGGCGGTGGAAGTGTCCGACGTGGTGGATGGCGCGTGGCGGCACGTGCGCCTGACCTGGGCGCCGGACCGCGAAACGCCGCTGGACGAGCTGTCGGTGCCGGTGGAGGCGCTTTTCGGCCCGGACTTCTGGTGGACGCCCCACCTCTCGCCGCGCGACGGCGACTGCGCCGCGCAGCATGTGTTCCGGTCGCCCGCGCTGATCGCCGCGAAGGGCGGGCGCGTGCTGACCCTCATTCCCGACCTCGACCTGTGCGGCAAGACGCCGGGCGCCCCGTGGTTCCTCGACCTCGACGCGCCCCGCCGCACGCTCACCGTGGGCATGTCGCTTACGAACATCTACACCCATGTGCTCTACGAGAAGAAGCCCGGCATGGTGCTGGGGCCGGGCACGGTGCAATTGGGCTTCTATGCGGCCCTCCGCGACGCGCCGGAGGACCCGGTGAACCCCTGGCACGACGCGGCGCGCTTCCTCTGGCGGCGCCACGGCCACCCGCTGTTTGAAAAGGGCGAGCCGCTGACGGTGCCCATGGACGCCTATGTCCGCCACACCTACGCGTGGGCCTTCGACACGTGGAAGGACGCCGTGTGGCAGGAGTTCGACCTCGACGGCCGCCGCGTGGGCGCGCCCGCCTTCATCGTCAACGTCACCCAGTCGCCCAACCATCCCGGCCCCGTGGACATGCGCGAGTTCCTCTCCATCTGGAACCAGGCATGGTTCTCCTCCCTGCGCGGGGCGTCCGGCGTGCTGCGCTTCGCGCGCCGCACCAACGACGCGGCGCTCGCGGAAAAGGCGAACCTGACCAAGGAACTCGCCCTCGCCGCGCCCAGGACCGACGGCCTCTTCCCCGGCGTCTACGGCACGGAGATGGAGAAGGTGGAGGTTGACGGGAAGAAGGTGAACCGGTCGAAGGGCTGGGCGACGGGCCGCTGGATGAACTCCAACCGCGTGCCCTGGGAGCGCGGCGTGACGGACCAGTGGTTCCACGTCCTCGACGCGAGCTGGACCTGCCTGCTCATGCTGCGCTGGCACGGGGAGCTGGACCCCGACCCCCGGCTGCTGGACCACGCCCGCGCCTACGGCGACCGCCTGCTGACCCTCCAGGACGACAGGGGGTATTTCCCCGCGTGGCTGCATCCGGAGACGCAGAAGCCCCATGACATCCTGCGCGACTCGCCGGAGAACAGCATGAGCGCCACCTTCCTGCTGAAACTCGCCGACGTGACCGGCAAGGCGAAGTACCGCGACGCCGCGCTCCGCGCGCTCGACGCCCTCCTCGCCGACGCCGTGCCCCAGGGCCGCTGGGAGGACTTCGAGACCTTCTGGTCCTGCTGCGGCTGGGGCCGCGACGAGTTCGTCGGGAAGAAGATCCCCCGCAACGCCCTGCACAAGCAGTGCAGCTTCTCCATGTTCTGGACCGCCGAGGCGCTGCTCGCGGCCCACCGCGCCACGGGGGACCCGCGCTGGCTCGCGTGGGGGCGGCGCACCCTGGACGAGCTGTCCATGCTCCAGCAGACGTGGCAGCCGCCGTTCATCCACATCCCCGCGCTGGGCGGCTTCGGCGTCATGAACTGCGACGGCGAGTGGAACGACTCGCGCCAGTGCCTCTTCGCCGAGCTGTTCCTCGACTACTACCGCGCCACCGGCGAGGCGGAGCTTTTCGAGCGGGGCGTCGCCGCGCTCAAGTCCTCCTTCGTCATGATGTACTGCCCGGAAAACCCCCGGGCGAAGCGGCTGTGGGAGAAGGTGTGGCCCTTCTTCGGCCCGGCGGACCACGGCTTCACCATGGAGAACTACGGCCACGGCGGCGCGGCGGGCGGCGACGGCGAGGGCATCGGCGAGTTCACCATCTACGACTGGGGCAACGGCGCCGCCGCCGAGGCCCGCAACCGCATCCGCGACCACTACGGCGACGTGTACCTCGACCCCGCGCGCGGCCTGGGCTTCGGCGTGGACAGCGTCCGCGTGACCCCGGCCGCGGACGGCGGCTTCGCGCTGGAAAACCTCTCCGGCGCCCCGCGCGACGTGCTCATCGTCCGCGCCGACGGCCCCCGCGGGGAGCTGCGGCTGGAAACCGTCCGCACCGTGCCCGGCGCCCGCCCCGCCCCGCCGGGGGGCTGACGGCATGCGGGGGCTTGCCGGGACGCTGCGCCAGGCGGATGTTTACGAAACCATGCGGCCCGGGGGGGACTGCTCTTCGGTCCGCGTGGCGCACCCCTTTCCAGAACCGCGCACATTCCGCGGTCATCCCGCGCTTCCCCTCCCCCCCCCAACCCCCAGAGCCTCCCCCGGGCTGGACGCGCCGGATGGACACCCGCCCCAAAAACGGGCATAATGGTATGCGGCCCTGCAGGCGCGTCCCGTGGAAGAACCTTAGGGAGGCTGTTCCGGCATGCGCGAGGAAGAAGTCAGGCAGTGCGAGCGCCAACTGCAGAGCACCGTCCCCGTGCTTGGGACGGCACTGCAGCGCAAGGCCTGCCGGCGGCTCGCGGAGGACGCCGGCCCCGAAACGGTCCCGGTCCTGTGCGCCGCCATGAACCATCCGGACGCGACGGTGCGGGACACCGCGCGCCGCGCGATCCACTCGCTCAAGAACCCCGACTCGGTGGACGCCCTCTGCGCCCTCTGGTGGAAGACGCGCGACCCGGCGCTGGAGGAGGTTGTCGCCGGGGGGCAGGTGGCGCGCCGCCCGCTGGAGGTGCGTCTGGCCTCGGCGCTGCGGGCCGGGCTCGGCGGCTGGGTGGTGGAGGGGGAGCAGGCGGTGCGCATTCTCGCCGGGTTTCTGGACAGCCCGGACGCGGCCTGGGCGCGTCAGGCAAGGACCATGTTCATGTCCCTGACCAGCCCGGTGGCGGTGGACGCCCTGTGCGGGGTCTGGGCCGAAACCCGCGATCCGCGGCTCGGCGAGTACATCGCCCGGTCGAACTACATCGCCCGCAAGCCGCTGCCCGTCCGCGTCCTCTCCGCGCTCCTGGCGAAGGCGCCCGACGCCTGCGTCACCGACGAGGCCGGGGTCGCGGCGCTTCTGGACATCCTGCGCGGGGACGACCCGGAAATGGCGGCGCGCGCGCGGGAGGCCGTCGCGGCGCTGCGCCAGCCTGCGGCGGTGGACGCCCTGTGCGCGGTCTGGGCCGAAACCCGGGACCCGGAACTCGGCGCGGTGCTGCGGGCGCGGTCCATGACGGCGCGGGCGCCCCTGGAACTCCGCGTGCTCACCGCCGTGTGGGCGGGGCGGACCGACGGCCTCGCGGCCACCCCCGAGGACGCGCGCGTCCTGGCCTGTCTGCTGGACGACCCCGATCCGGACGTGCGCGCGGGGGCGGAAAAGGCCCTGGGCCGGCCCGCGCGGCAGGAGGCCGCCGACGCCCTGTGCGCCCTGTGGGCCCGGACGGAAGACCCCCGCCTCGGCGGCATCATCGCCGGCGCGCGCATCGTGGCCTCGGCGCCCCCCCTCCTCCGCGTGCGCTCCGCGTTCCAGGCGGGCCGCGAGCGGGAGATTCTGGACGAGCCCGAGGCCGCCGGGATCCTGATTACCATCGCCGGGGGGGCGGACGCGGAGGAGGCCCGGCGCGCCGCCGGCTGCCTGCGCCTGCTCCAGGCGCAGGAGGCCGTCAACCTGCTGTGCCGGCGCTGGGCCGAAACCCGCCACCCGGTCCTGGGCGAGCTCATGGAGCAGGGAAACTTCGTCGCCGACGCGCCCCCGGAACTGCACTTCCTGTCCGCCCTGAAGACCGGCGTCTCCACCCGCCTCGCCGAGATGCCCGGCGGCGTCGAACTGCTGGCCGGGGCCCTGTCCGACCCGGACCCCGTGGTCGCCCGCCGCGCGGACACGCTGCTCTCGTCGCTGGAGCGGCCGGAGAACCGCGACGCCCTGTGCGCCCTGGCCGTGGAGGACCCGTCGGGCGCGGCCGCGGCCCTCTGCCTGCGCGAGGGGTACCGGCCGGCGGACCCGGAGGACTGCTGCCTCTACCTCTTCGTGACGCGCCAGTTTGACGCGTATTTTGCCGAGGACTACGAGTTTCAAAACCTGCGCCAGGCCTACGACCGCGCCGCCGAGCCCGTGCGCGCCCTCGTGCGCGCCCTGGTGAACTCCGGAGACCTGCGCTGCATGGGCTTCTTCGGCGCGCGCAAGCGCCTGCCCGACTGCACGGACCAGGAAATCCGCATCGCCCTCGACTCCGCCGTGCGCCACGGCGACTGGCCCCGCATTTTCCAGGCCCTGCTGGAACTCCCCCTGGACTTCACCCTTCCCCTGATGGGGGGGCTCGCGGAATCGGGCTGGCGGCCGGCGGACCCGGACCGCGCCGCCCTGTTTGACCGCATCACCCGCGACACGGGCGGGGCCGGCGCCGACGCCTCCGGCGGCCCCCTCGCCGCCTGGCTGGCCGACGGCGCGGGGCCGGAACTGGCGGCCGTTCCCGCGGAGGAGCTGCTGCGGCGGCTCCACGAAGCCGACCCGCCCGAGGCCGTCCGCCTGGCCGCCGCGCTGGCCGCCCGCGGCGCGGAGGGGGCCGCTGACGCCGTGGCCGCGCACCCCCACTGGCTGGTGCGCCTGGCGGGTTATGTGGCCGGACTCACGCCCCTCGACCCCGGCGCGCCGCCCCCGCACGAGCCCGTCCTCTTCTCCCGCATGCTGCTCGGCGCGCGTCACCTGATGGAGTTCTGGCCCGCCCACGCCACCCCGGCCGACCTGGACATCCTGCGCCGCGCCCCCGCCGAGGCGCGCCTCGGCGCGGCGGGCCGGGTCCGGAGAATCCTGGAAGCCCTGCTGACCTTCCGCATCACCGCCGGCTCCTTCGATCTGGTGCTGATCAAGGACGGTGAATTTGCGCCCCCCCGGGGCGCGAAAGGGGAGACCGCCCCATGATCGTGCCCTACTGGTTGAGGCGTCTGCTGGACCGCGCGGGTCTGTGGAACACCCCGCCCCCGCCCCCGCCGGACTTCCAATCCGAGCTGCTGGACCGCACCGCGCGCATGGCCGACTTCGCCATGGAGCTGCAGGACCGGGAACGCCGCATGCACACCATGCGCGGGGAGTACGCCCGCCTCGAGTCCGAGCGCACCCGCCAGGTCTCCGAAGCCGCCGAACGCGAGCGCGACCGCCTCTTCGCCCGCCTCGCCCCGCCCCTGGCCAACCTCGACATGCTCATGGACCTGGCCGCTGCCGGGCGGCCCGCCTCCCCGGAGGACGTGCGGACGGTCCATGAGCAGCTCCGCAACGAACTGGAACGCCAGGGGCTCCAGCGGATCGGCGCCGCCGGCGCCGAGACGGCCTACGACGACACGGCGCACGAGTCCATGGACGGGTCGCCCATTCCCTGCGGCGCGCCCGTGGTCGTCCGCGTTCCCGGATACCGCACCCACGGCAGGACCCTGCTGAAGGCCGTGGTGTCGCGAAAACCCTGAAAGGAGACGCCCCATGGCCCTCGCCGCGGTGGATTTTGGAACCTGCAACACCCTCCTCGCGCGGGTGAACGAGAGCAGCGGGCAGACGGAGACCGTCGCCCTGCCGGGGATCACCGTGCCCGTCGTCTACCGCGCCTCCGCCGACGCGCCGGAACTCACGGTGCATGTCGTGCCCTCCCTCATCCACTACGGCGCGGAGGAAACCCTGATCGGCGCCCAGGTGCTCGCGCGCGGCCTCCTCGACCACCCGGACACCTTCCGCTGGATGAAGCGCGCCGTCGCCGGACGCAACACCGACCGCCGCAAGACCCCCCAGGGCCACAAGGGGTACGTGGACGCCTCGTCCGACTTCCTGCTGCTCGCCCTGCGCTACGCAGGCGAGGCCCTCCCGCTGGACTCGGGGGAGGTCACCTTCACCGCGCCGGTGGAGTCTTTCGAGGACTTCGAGGACTGGCTCCGCGAGACGGCCGCGCGCGCCGGCGCCGGGCGCTGCCGGCTGCTCGACGAGGCCTCCGCCAGCGTGTTCGGCTATGAGGGCCTGCCCGGCGCGGGCGAGGCCTTCATGGTCGTGGACTTCGGCGGCGGCACCCTCGACGTCTCCGTGGTGCGCATGGACCCCTCCTCCGCCACGGAGAAGAAGGCGGTCCAGCTCGGCCGGGCGGGCGAAAACCTCGGCGGCATGGACGTGGACCACTGGATCGCCGACGACTTCCGCGCGCGGCACGGCCTCGACGCCGCCGCGCTGCGCGCCATGGAGCCCATGCTCCTGCGCCTGGCCGAGCAGTGCAAGATCGCCCTGTCGAACCCCGACATCGCCGAGGAGCCCCTCACCCTGGTCAACGACCTCGGCCCCGCCCCCGTGGTCCACCGCACCGTCTACGCCCGCGACTGCGACGCCTGCCGCGATGGCGGACGCGGCGGCCATCCCGGCCGGGACCGCGCCTGCCTTGGCTGCCTCCTTGATGCGGGCGGGTTCGCCGCCGTCCTCGACGCGACCCTCACCCGCGCCCTGGAGAACGCCCGCGCGGCGAACGGGGGCGCGGACGTGGAGCTGAAGCGCGTCCTGGTCACCGGCGGCACGAGCCTCATCCCCGCCCTGCGCCGCTTCCTGCGCGCCCGCTTCGGCGACCGCGTCTTCTTCGACCGGCCCTTCGACACCGTCGCCCGCGGCGCCTGCGCCGCCGTGGTCATCCCCCTGCTCCAGCACGACTACGCCATCGAGAGCTACAACCCGGCACATGACGCCTACGAGTTTCAGCCCCTCCTCCCGCACGGCACAGGATACCCCACCCCCCCCGACACCGTGCGCCTGTGGGGCCGCGGCGCCTACGACGGCCAGACCCGCGTCGGCCTGCGCATCTTCGAGGTCTCCCGGATGCGCCGCCGCGCCGCCGCCGTCTCCCTCTCCCGCCCCGGCGCCGCCGCCGCGGACGAGACCCGCGTCGCCACGGAAAACGTCTTCATCTGCCTCAACCGGGACAACCCCACCTTCATCGAGGCCGACCCCCCCATTGACACGGGCCGAGACGCCCAGCGTTTCCTCTGCGCCTTCCAGGTGGACGGCCAGCGCCGCCTCCTCGTCACCGTCACCGACCGCCTCCGCGGCGTCCCTCTCCTGCGCGACCACCCCGTTGTCCGCCTATAAGGCCCGCAGTCACAGGTCGAGCGTGGCGATGACATCGTCCCCGGCGGGCTTGAGGAGATGGAAGCCGACCTTGCGGCAGAGCCGCTGCATGGGGGTGTTCTCCGAATGGATGACGCCGGTGATCCGCATGATGCCCTCGCTGCGCGCCGCGTCCACCAGGTGGCGGAGCATGGCCTCGCCGAGGCCGCGGCCCTGCGCGCTGTCGCTGACAACGACGGCGAAGTCGGCCTCGCGGTCGCCGTGCAGCTTGACGAGGCGGCTGATGGCGAGGATGCGGGGCGTGTCGCCGCCCGTGACCGCCGCCATGCCGAGCTGGCGGTCGTAGTCAATGAAGCAGAGGCGGCTGAGGCGCTCATGCTGGATGCGCTGGTCGAGGGAGAGCAGGCGCAGGTAGCGGAAGTAGACCGTGTCGCTGGAGAGGCCGCGGTGAAAGTCCACCATGAGCGTCTCGTCCTCCGGGCGGACCGGACGGAGCGTCACGGGGGCGCCGTCGCGCAGGGCCGCGGCGCGGGTGTACTGCGCGGGGTAGGGGCGGATGGCCGGGCGCGGCAGGGCGGCGTCGGGCACCTCCGCGTCGTGCAGCACGATCCGCACGTCCTCCGCCTGGATCTTGTCCGCCCCGGCGAAGAGCGGGTTGATCCCGATCTCGCGGATGCGCGGCTGCTCGATCATGAGGTCGCCCAGGCGGACCAGCAGCCCCTCGAGCCGGTCCAGGTCCACCGCCACGCCGCCGGGGGCGTCCCGCAGGGCGCGGCCCGTGTGCGAGCGCTCGATGACACGGCGGGCCAGGGTCGTGGTGAGCGGCGTCAGGCCGATGCCGCGGTCGCGCAGCACATGGGCATGGGCGCCCCCCGCGCCAAACTCGACGCACGGGCCGAACTGGGGGTCTATGAAGGCGCCCAGCAGCAGCTCGTAGCCCTGGTCGCGCACGGACGGGCGCACCACCACCCCCGCATCGCCTCCCGCCGCCGCCGCGAGGACGCCGAAGGCCCGCCGCACCTCCTCCTCCGAGACCAGGGCCTGCAAATGCGGGGGGCCGCCGAGGCCGCAGACCGCGGGGGCGGCGTTCGCCTGCACCGTCACGGGGAAACCCAGGGCGCGCGCGTGGGCCGCCGCCTCGTCCGCCGTGCGCGCCAGCGGCGCCGGGGCCACGGGAAAGGCGTAGGCCGCGAGCACCGCGCGGGCCTCGGTCTCCGTGAGGACGACCCGGCCCCCGGCCAGCGCGGCGTCCACCACGGCCCGCGCCGTGGCGCGGCCCGCCTCGGTTTCCGGGGGCAGGGACTGCGGGGTCTCGTAGAGGGCGCGCAGGACATAGCTGTAGCGCCACATGGCCGCGAAGACGCGCGCCGCCGTGTCCGGGTAGGGGAAGGCGGGGATGCCGTGCTCGTTGAGGATGCGCACGCCCTGGGCGACGGCGTCGCCGCCCATCCAGCTCGCCAGCAGGGGCTTGCCGTGGTCCCGGTCCAGGCGGGCGAGGGCCTCCGCCGTGCCCGTGGGGTCCGTGGTTGTCTGCGGCGCGAGCAGCACCAGGACGCCGTCGGTCTCGGGCGCGCGCGCCAGCGCCGCCACGGCGTCCGCGTAGCGCTCCGAGTCGGCGTCCGCCACCACGTCCACGGGGTTCGCATGGTTCCAGTAGGGGGGCAGCACCCCGTTGAGCGCCTCCAGCGTGGCCGGCGAGAGGGCCGCGGGCGCGCCCCCCTCCCGCGCCAGCGCGTCCGTCGCCAGGATGTTCGGCCCCGCCGCGTTGCCGACGATGGCCAGCCGCGGCCCGCGGGGGCGCGGCTGCTTTCCCAGCACGTCGGCCAGGGAGAACAGCGTCTCCACGTCGTCCACCCGCAGCACGCCGCAGCGCATGAGGGCGGCGGAGAGCACCGCGTCGTCCCCCGTGTCGGCGGAGGTGTAGGCGGAATGGCGGGCGGCGCGGGCGCCCTCGGGCGTCTGGCCGGCCTTCATGACGATGATGGGCTTGACCAGGGCCACCTCGCGCGCCGCGGACAGGAAGGACCGCGCGTCGCCCACGGACTCCATGTAGATGACAATGCTTTTGGTCTTCGGGTCGTTGCCGAGGTAGTAGATGAGGTCGCCCCAGCCCACGTCCACCATGGCGCCGAAGGAGGCGAACACGCTGAACCCGGTCCGCACCCGGAAACTCCAGTCCAGCACGGACGCGCAGATGGCCCCGCTCTGGCTGATGAAGCCCACCGACCCCCGCAGCGCCGTCTCGGAGGAGTAGGCCGCGTTCAGCCCGAGGATCGGGTTCATGAGCCCCAGGCTGTTCGGACCGATCACCCGGATGCCCCCCGCCCGCACCCGCGCCCGGATTTCCCCCTCCAGCGCGCGGCCCCGCTCCCCCGTCTCCGTGAAGCCCGCCGAGATGATGACGGCGGCGGGAACCCCCGCCGCGATGCAGTCGTCCAGCACCGCGGGCACCGTCGGCGCCGGGGTGACAATGACCGCCAGGTCCACCGGAAACCCGATGTCGGACACCCGGCCGTGGGCGCGCAGGCCGAAGACCTGCCGCCGCGCATGGTTTACCGCGTGGACCGCGCCCCCGAAACGGCTGTCCAGAATGTTGCGGAACACCTTGCGGCCCACGGTGCCCGGGCGCTCCGAAGCCCCCACCACGGCGATCGAGCGCGGCTTGAAAAAGGCGTCCAGGAAAGGACGGCGCGGGGCCGTCTCATCCCCGTCCGGCCGTGTGTTCCCGGCGTCGTCCATCGCCCTGGAAAACCCCCGCATGGTTCGCGGCCCCCCTACGGGGCCGACACGCCGATTGTAGCACAGCATGCCCCGCGCCCCGGCACGGACCGACACGGACAGACACGGACGCGCACGGACAGGACAAAGACGCCGAGGACAGACGCGCCCTGTCCGTGTCCGTCCGTGTTTCGTCCGTGCCGGTCCGTGTCTTCCGCCCGGCATCCGGCGCGGGGATTTGGGGTATACTTTTGGCCGCGCAGTCCGCGCCCAGGAAGAAATCCGGGGGAGCCCGGCGTTACCCCGGGAGTCCCCTCCGAACAACCCATGAGGATAACCCCATGAACCAGTTTCCGAAGCGCTTGGCGTGGTGTGCGGCCGCGGCCCTGACGGCTTTTTTCCTGGCGGTGGCCGCCGTCCCCCCGGCCCATGCCGCCCCGAAGAAGGCCGCGAAAAAGGCCCCCGAACCGGCCAAGCCCGAGCGCGCCCCCTGGAATCTGCGGTCCCGATACACCATCACCGTGGGCGACCTGAGCCTGGACTACTCGGAAGCGGACGGGGAATGGCGCATCCGCCGGGTGCAGGAGCAGGAGGACCTGCTGAACCCGTCGCTGCTGGTGCGCGAGGCGGGCTTCTTCATCGAGCTGGCCGACGGCCGCGTGCTGAAGCACGACGAGCTGGGCCTGCGCGGCCCCGCCGTCTGCAGCCGCGACAAGTTCTCCTCGGAGCTGCTGGGGCCGGGCACAGTGTACAAAGTGAACTTCGCCCCGGCCGACGGCCTCATCGTGACCCACCACATGGCCTCCTATGAGCGCTGGCCCTTTGTCACCATGACCGTGACGCTGCACAACAGCACGGAGGCCCCCGTGACGGTGAAGCGCATTGTGACCGCCGCCCTGAACGCGGGCAGCATGTCCGGATTCTCCCCGTCCGTCGAGACGGCCGGCCGCGCCCTCCGGGTCACCGGCGGCTTCCCGCTGTACGACAGGGACGCCAAGCCCACGCGCATGGTCTTCCACGACACGGCGTCGGGCCTGGACCTGACCGTCGGTGTGGTGCCGAACGGCCGCAGCGCGGCCGGGGTGGAGCTGGCGCCCGGCGGCGGCACCTGGCAGGGCTTCGTCACGGCGGATTACGCCCCCGGGCATGTCGTGGCCCCGGGCGAGACCCTGGAGGCGGACCCGGTCTGGCTCGCCCTGGAAACGGACCCCGTGAAGATGGAGCGCCTGTACAGCCAGTCCCTGCACGCGGCCGGGTTCCCCCTGGCCGCCGAGGGCAGCCCGCGCGCCTGGGCCGCCGTGCCCGACACGGAGGGCTTTGACGCCCTCAAGAAAGCCGCCACCGACGCCATGGCCCTCGGCGTCATGCATGCCCTGGTCCCCGCCGGATGGGAGGCCCGCCCCGGCACCCGCGAGGGCGGCGCGCCCCGCTGGCCCAGGGACATGGCGAAGGTGGCCAAGGAGCTGCGCAGCCTCGGCTGCACCCCCGGCGTCACCCTGGACCCCCTCGCCGTGCAGGGCGGCGGCGACGCCTGGACCGTAAAGTCCGCCGACGGGCAGACCTGGGTGAACCCCGTCCACCCCGAGGGCGCGGAATACGCCCGCAAACAGGCCGCCGTCCTGGTGGAGAAGGGTTTCGGCTTCCTCGTTGTCGAGCCGTCCCGCATTCCGGACGAGGCGCTCGCCGCCTTCGGCGTCAGCCGTGTCGAGGCCGACTGGCGCGCCCTGGGCGCTGTCTGCGCCGCCGCCGCCCAGGGCGGCCGCCCGCTGCCCGTCTTCCCCGCCGCCGAGACCACCCTCGACGCCACCCGCGACGCCTGGCTGGAGGCCTCCGCCGTCCTCGGGCGCGCCGTGGACTACCGCCTCAACGCCGGCCCGGTCCGGTTCAACGTCGCCGGCCTCTCCCGCCTCGACCCCGAGGTGGAGACCGCCATCCGCCTGTGGCTCGGTCCCGTGGAGCTCCTGGGCGACCCCGCCCCCGGCGCCGGGTCCGCCCTGACGCGCGCCCTCTCCTCCGACGTGCTCTACGCCTCCCCGCAGGACACGGACAACACGGCGCCGCTCCTGTGGGTGTCCCGCATCTACGCGGCCACCGTGGGCAGCCTGGGCGCCGTCGTCCTCGCGTTCCCCGGCGCGGAGCCCGCCCCCGTCGCCAGCCTCGAGGCCGACAATGCCGAAAACGCCCTCCTGTGGCGTCCCGAAGGCGACAAGGTTGTCACCTTCCCCGACGGCACGATTCCCCCGGTGAACGAGCTGACCACCTTCGGCCTCTGCCCCACCTTTGAGCGGCCCACGTTCATGGGCTTCGGCGAGGGGCGCTCCTTCGGCCTCGACAAGACCAAGTCCCTCGCGTGGAACGAGGAAAAGGGCATCCTCACCTTCTCGCTCACCGCCGCCCTTTCCCGGGAGACCCGGGGCTACATTGCCCTGGCGGGCGGCTGGAAGGCCAAGACCGTCAAGGCCGGCGGCGAGCGCGTCAAGGCCGAGGCCGGCGACCGCTGGCTCATCTTCACCTTCCCCGCCGGAAAGACCGCCTTCGAGGCCCAGTTCGAGAAATAGTCCGCCCCGGTTCAGCCGCCCCGGAGGGCCGCCCGGAGCATCGTGTCGAGACGGTCGAGGAACCGCGACCGGTCTTTCGGCCCAAAGGGGGCGGGGCCGCCGCTGACCAGTCCGTGCTCCCGGAGCTG
>Ga0123328_1003711_pt1 | contig 12879 bp, 8 predicted proteins | sample BioC12SIPDNA_2_FD_89702 | JGI IMG/M metagenome (GOLD analysis project Ga0123328, IMG submission 89702) | Anaerobic biogas reactor microbial communites from Washington, USA - Biogas_R1_A C12 SIP DNA | ecosystem: Engineered > Bioreactor > Anaerobic > Unclassified | place: Washington, USA...
CGACAATGTCGCCAAGCGCCTGCAGGCCGCCGGCTACCACACCGGCATGATCGGCAAGTGGCACCTCGGCTCCGATCCGACCGGCTTCGACCGTTGGATCGTCCTGCCCGGCCAAGGTGTCTATCGCGACCCGGTCTTCCTGGTCAACGGCCACCGCCTCACTATTGAAGGGCACTGCACCGAGGTCACAACCCGGCTCGGCCTCGAATGGCTCCGCACCCGCCCGCCCGACAAGCCTTTCTTCCTGATGCTCCATCACAAGGCCCCGCACCGTCCCTGGGAGCCTGACACGCGCAACCAAGCGCTTTTTCGCGCGCGCGAAATTCCGGAGCCGGCGACCTTGTGGGACGGCTATGCCACCCGTCCGGCGGCGCTGCCTGACAACCAGCAAACCGTCGCGCGCGACCTCACGCGCCGCGACCTCAAGCTTGAACCGCCCGCCGGCCTCAAAGGTCCCGAACGCAGCCGCTGGCTGAACGAGAAACCGGCCGAAGTGACCGTCGACGGCAAGACGCTGTCCGGCCGCGAGCTGGTGCGCTGGAAGTACCGGCGTTACATGCAGGACTACCTCGCCTGCGTGCAGGGCGTGGACGACAGCGTGGGCCAGGTGCTCGACTATCTCGACCGCGAAGGCCTCTCCGCCAACACCGTGGTCATCTACTCATCAGACAACGGCTGGTACCTCGGCGACCTCGGCCTGTACGACAAGCGCTTCATGTATGAGCCCGGCCTGCACACGCCGCTGCTCGCGCGCGGCCCCGGCATCCGCGCCGGGCATGTCGCGCCCGAGCTGGTCGTCAACATCGACCTGGCGCCGACCTTCCTCGACCTCGCCGGCGTGCCGGTGCCGGACACCATGCAGGGCCGTTCGATCGCCCCGCTGCTGCGCGGCGAGAGCCCGCCGGACTGGCGTACCAGCGTCTACTGCCGCTACTACCACGATCCCGGCCACCACCGAACCGCCGCGCATCTCGGCGTGCGCACCCTCACCCACAAGCTCGTCCACTACTGGAAGCTGGACGCGTACGAGTTGTTCGACCTCACGCGTGACCCCACTGAACAGCACAATCTGCTCTTCGACCCCGCCGAAGCCGCGCGGCCTGAAGTGGCCGCCCGCTTCACGGAACTCAAGGCCGAGATCGCCCGCCTCCAGAAACTTTACCGCGACGACGGCCAATACGCTGATCCCTCGTCCTGGCCCACAGACAGCGCGGACGGGCCTTTCAACGACAAGCAGCCGCTCGGCGTCAAAAGCGTGGCTGAAGCCATCGTCGCCTCTGCCCAACGCCTCCCGCCCAACTCCGAACCCTAACTCCTAACTTCTCGTCCCCCCCTGTGCGCGCTTCTCTTTGCGAAAGATGAGGTACGCACGGTACGCCCAGTACCCAAGGAATTCTTTCTGCATTGCCGAACTCTTGTCGAGACAGTCCGCCGACGGCAGATAGTAGGCGGGGCGTGAAGGCGAGAGCAGGCCGCGCGCCGACAGCGCCTCGTAGTCCGTGGCGGCCGGCACCGCCTCCACACCCATGTGCTTGAAGACCAGTAGCGAGCGCCGCATGTGCCACGCCGACGTCACGAGAAGGATGCGTTTGGCCTTGATCGCCTTGAGTTTTTCGCGCGTGAACAGGCCGTTCTGATAGGTATTTTTACTGTCGGTTTCCAGCACGATCTTTTTCGCGGGCACCCCGAGGTCGAGCAGGAACTGCCGCATGCCCGGCCCTTCGCTGACGCCTGAGAAAAGGATCAGCGGCGCACGCCCCGCATGATAACAGCGCGCCGCGTGCCAGCCGCGGTCGGCTCCCGCATCCAGATCGGCCTCGCGCGTCAGGCGCGTCGGCGGTTTGATGCCGCCGCCCAGCACCACGATCGCGTCGGCACGCGGCAGCGACTCCGGCTTGACCGGCGGATAGGCCCGCTCCAGCGCGCCCCCGATCAGAATGAAGAACCACGGCGAGGCCCACACCCACAGCCACACGACCGACAGCGCCAGCGCCCACAGGCCGCGCCGCAGACGGTCGCGCCACACCCAATAGCCGCCCAGCAGCACGCCGATCAGCGCCAGCGCCAGCGGGCTCAGGAACCACGTGATCCCCTTCATCAAACTGAACAACACGGTTTACTCCCCGATGATCTTGACCAGCACGCGCTTGTTGCGCAGGCCGTCATACTCACCGTAAAAAATCTGCTCCCACGGCCCGAAGTCCAGCCGGCCTTCGGTCACCGCCACGACCACCTCGCGCCCCATCACCTGCCGTTTCAGATGCGCGTCGGCGTTGTCTTCCGCACCGTTGTGCGCATACTGGCTGTACGGCTTTTCCGGCGCCAGCCGCTCCAGCCAACGCTCGAAATCGGCATGCAGGCCCTGCTCATCGTCGTTGATGAACACGCTCGCCGTGATGTGCATCGCATTCACCAGACAGAGTCCCTCGCGGATCCCGCTCTCGCGCAGGCACGTCTCCACGTCCGGCGTGATGTTGAGATATGCCCGACGGCTCGCCGCTTTGAACCACAGCTCTTTGCGAAAACTTTTCATCACTCTTCCTCCTCGGTCAAACGCTGCAACGGCAAGGCTTCTTCCGCCGCGCACAGCGTTTTCTCCTCACACGCCCAAACGGTGACGCGCAGGCCCGTCTTGCCCAGCACGCGCGCCACATGCGCCTGCTTCTTCTCATCCATCAGACAGGTGATGATCACGCCGTCCACCCGCTGCTGCGCCAGCCACTCGCCCAGCCGGTCGAAGCCGCCGATCACCCGATGCCCGGCGATGATCCGGCCGCACAGGTTGATGTCGTCATCGATGACTCCGACAATCACCCGGTCATTCATTCCGGGACGCTCACTCAGTTCCCGCAGATAGCTTCTGAAACGGATGCCGCCCCCGTAGGCCAGCAGGCGCTGAGTACCGGGCTTGTTGATCAGGATGTTGCGCTCTAAAATCTGCATCAGGCCGCTCACGCTGTCGCGCCACAGCCGGATCGCGCACAGCGGGATCATGGCCTGCGTGCCGAACAGCAGCGTGAAGCGAGCCACATGCGGGTGTGCCGCACTGAACAGCCACACCACCCCGGCACCGACAACGGACCCCGCCGCCACGGCCACGCCGAGGATCGCGAAATCGCGGACCTGCGCCCGCGACCAGACGCGCTGATAAGTCTTCGCCGCCACCAGCATCACAAACACGGGCACCACATAGCGCGGCAGCGCTGAAAGCAACGCCCCACGGTCGAGCGGCAGCCCCGTCTCCCAGCGCGCAAGCATCCATACTCCGCACAGCAGCAGCACGTCCGCAAGGATATAGCACGGCACCAGCAGACCCTGCCGCATCGCCCCCCGCTTGCCGGAAAGCAGCCGCCCCGTGTCCCACAATTCCACGCTCTCCAGATGCCGCGCCACCACCGCGATCGCCAGCACGAACGCGATCAGGAAAAGACCCGGCGCGCGCCCCCTCAGCAGCGTGCCGCCCAGCCCGAGCGCCACCAGCGCCGCGCTCATCGTATAAAGTATCACTGCAACGCTGCGCTGATTCATCGTCTGCCGAAACAGCCGGTGGTGCAGATGATCGCGGTCGGGCTGCATCACCCGCATGCGGCTGCCCGCCTCTTTGAGCGGCTGCGGCAGCAGCGATCGGACCGACCGCCGCCAGATCGCCAGCATCGTGTCGAAAATCGGCACGCCCATCGCCAGCAGCGGCATGCCAAGCGACGCCACCAGTTCTTTGCGCGAGCCGGTCATCAGCGGCAGTGTCGCGATGCACAGCCCCAGAAACATGCTGCCCGAATCGCCGAGAAACACCGTGGCCGGATGGAAGTTGTAGCGCAAAAATCCCAGGCACGCGCCGCCCAGCACCAGATAGGGCAACGTCGCCGCCGAGTTCCCGGTGAACAGCAGTGCCCCCGCCAAGCCCGCCGACGCGATCAGCGCCAGCCCCGTCGCCAGCCCGTCCATGCCGTCAATCAGGTTGAACGCATTCACCGCCCCGACAATCCACAGAACAGTGACCAGGCAGTCCAGCCAAGGCGGGAACGCCACCGCGATCCCGCCCACGTGCACTCCGGACGCAAAGAGGATCAGCGCCACCGCCACCTGACCGGCCAGCTTGACCATCGGCCGCATGCCGAATTTATCGTCGACAAGGCCGATCACCACCAGCAGTCCGGACGCCAACAGGAACCGCCCCTGCCAGTGCAAGGAGAACTGCTGGCTGACCGGCGCACCCATCGACAGGACCAACGCAGCCAGCATCACGTGGAACGCCACGAAGATCGAGAGCCCGCCGCCGCGCGGCACCGGCACCTTGTTGATGCGGCGCGCGTCCGGCAGGTCCACCATCCCGATTTTACGCGCCGCCTCGCGCAGCAACGGCGTCAGCAGCAGCGAGATCGCCAACGAGCCGCAAAAGGCCGCCGCATACTTGGCGCCGTCCGTAGCGATGCGCGCGATCACGCCCTCCGACGCCCTGACCCAATCTGTGACCCAGTTGACCGTCATTCGTTATCCTTGACCCGCCCGAGCACGACCTTGGGGTACAGCTCGGATAAAAACGCCTCGAACCGCTCGATGCCCTCCGGCGAATCGAGCCCGGACGACACATTCACCGCGATCATGACCCAGCGGTTGATCCGGTTGTGGATCGAGCGGTCCCACACGTCCATCAGAATACGCTCGGTGTGCGAACAGCACACGCGGTCATGACTCAGAAACCAGTACACCAGGCTCATGCGCGCGCCGCCCGGCCTTTGCGCATTGATCCGGCGCACCTGCAAGCTGCGTCCGTCGGCCAACGCAAGCGGCACGCGCGCCGCGTCCAGCATCGCGAAGCCCTGCGCCGGCAGACACAATTCCGCGCGATGGATACTGTTGCGCTGCCGTCCGCCCACCACCACGCTCACCGCATACACCAGTCCGTCCGCAGAACGGTAATTCCGCTTGACGATCACCGTGTCCTTGGGCAGGTCGCTCCATTCACCCAGCGAAACCGCCGCCATCCTGCCGCCGCACTCGGGACAGACAAACCCCTCCGGCCCGCGCGTCAGCTCCGGCTCCTCCGCCATCGCCAAGCATTGCGGATTGTGGCAGAACCACGGCACCTCTCCCATAAACTCGCCCACCCGCGCCGGCAACTCCGACGCCACGCATGAGGAGGTATCAAACACCGGCGGCGGCAGCGTCAGCCTCGCCGCAAACACGGCCAGCACCGCCACCCCCACACACACCACGATCCCCATCCCTGAATTTGAGCGTTCAGCGTTCAGCGTTGAGCGTTCAGCGTTCTCATCCCCCTCCTTCCTCCTCCCTCCTCCTTCTTCCCTATTACTTACTGCTTCTTCCCTATTACTTATTACTTCTTCCCTATTACTTACTACTTCTTCCCTCTTCCTTCTTCCCTTCATCCACTCCCCCGCCTGCACCATCAGCAGCACGCCCACCAGAAACACCACATACCCAGAGTAGTCATGATAGTACCCGGTGGCCGCCTGCTGCCCGAACCACGCGGCCACCACGCAGATCGACATGATGCGCACCATGTTGCCGATCACCGCGATCGGCAGCGAGCAGGCGAAGAGCAGCCACTTGCGCCACGTCCCCCGCTGCGTGAAATAGGCATACGCCGCCGTCAGCGCCATCATCGCGAACAGCGAGCGGATGCCGCTGCACGGATCCGCCACGTCCACATTGAACTCGGAGCCCGGCACCCGCGAATAGAGCGCCGTGCCCGACCGCTCGACCGCCAGCCCCACGCCGTTCAGCAGACCGGTCGCGAACGCAGTCGAGAGGATGCGCAGGTGGATCGTGAAAAAATCGATGAAAGACGACACCGGGATCGTGAAGCACAGGAACACCGCCGGGAAGCGCATCAACCGCTCCACGCCGTGCCCCCAGAAGGCATACGGCAGCGCCCACACCAGGCCGATGAACGACACCTGCTCCAGGCGCGACTGCCCGCCGCGCCCGCCGAACCAGGCGATCACCAGAAACAGCGCCGTCCACGCCGCGCCCGCCGCGCTCGGCGCGCCCGCCGCAGCCCGCAGCGCGCCGCGCTGCCGCCACAGCACCGCCAGACTGACGAACGGCACCACCCAGCCATGCGACATGTCCTCGATCGGCGACGCGAACATCACCATCGTGAAGTCGAACATGTAGCGATAGTTGAACGCCGCCGCCACCGCGATCAGCGCCAGCGCCGCCAGCCGCACCCAGTCGCCTCGCCTCGTCACGCGCACCCCTCTCCGGCGGCCGCCCCGCCATCGTCCTTCACACCGGCCGCCGCCCACTCGCGCAACGCCGCGCGCACCTCCGCCGCCGCCGCGCCGTCCCGCTCCGCCAACTGACGGCACGCCGCCAGCATCGCCGCCGTCGCGCCGCTCTCCGCCGCCGTATCCTTGCTCACGAAAATCCGCGCGTGCCCGGTCTTATACGCCGACCGCTCGCTCACGTCCAGCTCTTCAAACAGCTTCTCGCCCGGCCGGATGCCGGTAAAGACGATCGGCACATCCTCGTGCGGACGCAGCCCGGAGAGCGCGATCATCTCCTCCGCCAGCTCGACGATCTTCACCGGCTCGCCCATGTCGAGCACAAAGATCTCGCCGCCCTGCGCCAGCGCCGCCGCCTGCAAGACCAGCGCGACCGCTTCAGAGATCGTCATGAAATAGCGCTGCATCTCCGGATGCGTCACCGTCACCGCCTCGCCGCGGCGGATCTGCTCTCGGAAGAGCGGCACGACCGACCCCGAGGAGTCCAGCACATTGCCGAACCGCACTGCGGAGAATCGCGTGACCCCGCGCGCGTTCAACGCCTGCAGCGCGCGCTCCGCGAGCCGCTTGCTCACTCCCATCACCGAAACCGGACGCACCGCCTTGTCTGTCGAAATGAACACAAAACGCTCCGCGCCGCACGCCACCGCCAGCTCGCCCAGCGCGCGCGTCGCCAGCACGTTGTTCTTCACCGCCTCGACCGGATTCTGCTCCATCAGCGGCACATGCTTGTGCGCTGCGGCATGCACCACAATTTGCGGCGCGTGCGCGCGGAAGATCGCCTCCATGCGCGCGCGGTCGCCGACATCCGCCAGCAGCGCCGTCACCGGCGTCTCGGCCCCGCTCTTGCGGATCTCGCGCTCGATCTCATACAGCGCGTTCTCGGACCGCTCCACCAGCACCAGGCTCGACGGCCCGGTGCGCAGGATCTGCCGCGTCAGCTCGCTGCCGATCGACCCCCCCGCACCGGTCACCAGCACCCGCTTCTGCCCCAGCAGCTCCACCACCGCGCGGCTGTCGAGCGACGTCTCCTCGCGCCCCAGCAGATCGGTGACATCCACGTTGCGGATCTTTGAGGCGGTCAGACTTCCGTCGATCAACTCGTAGTAGCCCGGCACGATGCGCGCCGGCACATGCGCCCGCTCGCACAGCCGCACCACGCGCCGGATCACGTCGCGCGGCACCCGCGCCATCGCGACGATCACCTCGTCCACCGCATGCCGTCGCGCCAGCGCGGGCAGTTCATCGATCCGCCCCAGCACGGCGAACCCCTGGATGCGCGCATGGCGCTTGGCCGGATCATCGTCCAGAAATCCGACCACCGCCAGCCGCCGCGCCCCCTGCCGCCGCAGTTCGCGCGCCACCAGATCGCCGGCCGAGCCCGCGCCCACAAGCAGCACGCGCCGCGCACGGCCGTTCAAGGCACCGCCCCGGGCCAGCGAAGCGCCCTCGGCCATCAGACGTCCCAGCATCCGCACCCCGATCAGGCCGCCCGTCACCAGAAAGCTGTTAAAGAAGGTGATGCTGTAGGGCGGACGCAATCCCATCTGGTGCGGCAGCGCCACCCGCAGCGCCAACAGCGCGACCGTCGAGACGCCGATCGCCCCCACAAACCGCGGCACATCGCCGGCGCTCACGTACCGCCACAGCAGCCGGTTGCAGCCGAACAGCTCCAGCGCGACGCACTGCACCGCCCAGACCGTCACAAACGACACCGCCACCTGATTCCAGCCCCACCACGGCTCCTGAAACTCAAAGCGCAGCAGAAACGCCGTCAGATACGCCAGCGCCATCACAGCGGTATCCGCCGCGTAGACGCCCAGTCTGCCGCCCCAGACGCCCAACCACTCTTTCCAGTTGCTTACCATAAAAATGTTCACCATTTAAGCAGATCAGCCCTCGTGCGAACAGTCTTGATTACGTCGCAAGCGACGCCACCACCACGTCGCAGATCCGCGCCACATCATCCCGTTCGAGTCCGGTGCCGGACGGCAGGCACAACCCGTTCGCAAACAGATGCTCGCTCACCGCCCCGCCGATCACCCGCGCCCCTTCAAACACCGGCTGCAGGTGCATCGGTTTCCACACCGGCCGCGACTCGATGTTCGCCCGTTCCAAAGCTTCGATCACCCGCATCACCCGCTCGCCCGGCCCGCTTTTTGCGACCACCCAGTGGTCGCAAAGATGAGGGTAAAAGCCCTGCGCCACAGCGTCTCCGCGTCTCTGCGTGAAGACACGCCCATCCCCCGGCTCTCCCCGCGCGAGGTCCCCATCGCAGGCCCCTTGCGCCTCCTCGCCCGCCCCGCGCCTCTGCGTGAAGACACGCCCATCCCCCGGCTCTCCCCGCGCGAGGTCCCCATCGCATGCCCCTTGCGCCTCCTCGCCCGCCCCGCGCCCGTTTTTACACTCGCCATTGCGACCACTCCGTGGTCGCAATAACGCCACCGTCAGCCACCTCGAGCACCTCCCGTACCCCGCCTCCGGCATGAGGCTCACGCCCGGCACCCCTTCCAGCCGCTCGCGGTACCACTCGAAAATCTGGCGCTTTTTCGCGAGAATCCTCTCCAGCGCCTCAAGCTGCCCCACGCCGACCGCCGCCACGAGATTGCTCATGCGGTGGTTGTACCCCAACTCCCGGTGCTCATACCACACCACCGGCTCGCGCGCCTGCTGTGCCCGTTTCCGTGCGCGTTCCACCACACCCGCGTCGCGCGACGCGATCATCCCGCCGCCCGAGGTCGTGATGATCTTGTTGCCGTTAAATGAATACACCGCAGCCCAGCCGACATCCCCGGCATTCCGCGCCTTTTTGCGACCACCCAGTGGTCGCAAAGGTGAGGGTAAAAGCTCTGCGCCACAAGGGTGATTCCCCACTTGAACGTTGAGAGTTGAGAGTTGAGAGTTGAGAGTTCGGTGTTCGGCGTTCGGCGTTCTTCCCTCCCCGCGCGCTTCCCCCATCGCATCCCCCGCGCGCGCCCCCGCCCGCCCCTCACCCGTTTTTACACTCTCCATTGCGACCACTAGGTGGTCGCAATAATCGGCTCCCAGCGCCTCCGCCGCATCGATAATCAGCGGCACCCCGTAGCGCTCGCACAGCGGCTCGATGCGCCCGTAGTCGCAGCACTGGCCGTAAAGGTCCACCGCCACCACGGCCTTGGGCATCCGCCCCTCGGCCGCGGCCTGCGCCAGCGCCTCCTCCAGCAGATCCGGATCTATCGTCCAGCTTGTCTCGTCGCAATCGATGAACACCGGCTCGGCCCCGCGCCGCACCGCCGGCGCGATCGACGAGATGAAGGTCAGATCCGAACAGAACACACGGTCTCCGGGCCCGATCCCCAGTTCGTGAAAGAGCAAGTCAAGCGCAGCCGTACCGCTCGACAGCGCGCAGGCGTGCGCGATGCCGATCCGATCGGCGAACGCGCGCTCGAACCGGTCCACCATCGGCCCGCACGGCGCGATATAGCCGGACGCAAAAGCCTCGTCCACCCTGGCCCGCTCGCTGCCGCCCAGCCACGGCGGCGACAAGAAAATCCGCTTGCTCATAACGTTTCCTCACCACACGATGCGATGCAGCACACCGCGGCGCTCGAACGACGCCGCCCGGTCAAGAATCGCCTCAGGCACATAGCACCGGACCGGCGACACCACATAGCCGCCGTCCGGCGACGCGCGCATCTGCCGCAGGATCGCCTCGTCCGCTTCATTCTGCCAGAAGGACAGCCAGCGCCACGACGCCGGCAGCCGCCCCATCGCCTGAGCCGCCATCAGCGGCGCGACCGCCGTCGTATCCGCCCACACCACCATGCCCTCGGGATAACGCTCGCGCGCCACCGCTTCGACAAACCGCTCGGCCGAATCCTCGTTGTGTTTCCACGGGTACGCCCAATAGGCGAACTCGTCACGGAACGGCAGCACGCGCGACCGCGGCGGCAGCAGTCGCTCAGCCGCCCGACAGGTCACATGCGGCGCCAGCACGCTGCACGCCAGCGACAGCGCCACGCTCGCCGCAAACCACCCGCGCCGTTCACGCAGCACGCGCGCCGCGCCCAGCCCCGCCCACACCGCCAGCAGCCCCAGCGTCGGCAGCAAGAAAGTCGCCTGGTCCGGCACCAGATACCGCACCCAGAATAGCGCATGTCCCCCCGTCAACGCCAGCAGCGCAGTCGGGAGCACGTTCTCCCCCTCCCCACTTGAGCGTTGAACGTTCAGCGTTGAGCGTTCAGCGTTCCCCTTTCCCACTCCTCCGTCTTCCCCAACTCCTAAATCCTCACTCCTAAATCCTAAATCTTCCGTAACTCCTCCTTCCTCCTTCCTCCTTCCTCCTTTCCTCCTTCCTCCTTTCCTCCCCCGCCACGCCGCCAGCGGCACCACCGCCGCATACAGCCAACACGGATTCATAAAACTGACGCTCGCCAGCGCCATGTTCGACGCCCAGAGCGGTCCGTCGCGCACATCCAGAGCCAGGATCTTCTGCTGAAACACCTCGCCGAACAACGCGCTCCGGATCACCGCCTCCAGACTGCCGCTCGCCATCCCGTAACGCACGATCGGGATCAGGATCGGCAGCGCGCCGACCATCCAAAGCGCTGCGCACGCACCCCAGTGCCACGCCCTGCGCCGAAACAGCAGGAGGAACAGCACCGCATAGACCGGCAGATTCAGCAGCGCAAAATGATGCACTCCGAAGTGACAGCCATTGAAAAAGAGAGCACCAGCAAACCACGCGAACGACCGCGCCCGCAGCGCCCTCACCAAACACGTCAGTTCCAGCATCAGCAGGGCCAGCGACCACGTGTAGACCTCCGCCAGAGTACTCAGCCACCAGGCCATGTGCGCGCCGCCCAGCAGCGCGGCCGCCAGACACCCCGCGCGCACCGACCGCGTGACGCCGTGCACCGTCAGCACCAGGACCGCCAGCGCCAGCGCCATGCCCACCCCGCTCGACAGCGCATAGACATACGGCACGCCCGCGCCCGGCAGGCACGCCGCCAGCAGCCGCGTCAGCAAGATATACGTCGGATGCAGGCGCGCGATACCGGCCCCGACCTCCCAGTCGTATGCCCCGGCCAAAAACTTGTACTGGTACTCGCCGCTGTCCTGCCAACTGATCCCGCGCTGCGCGGTCGCCGCATACACCGCCAGCGCCGCCAGCCCGACCAGCGCGCTGACGCCCAGCACCCGTGCTCTCTCGCTCTCAAAAAACCGCATCTTCACCTGTTCCGCTCTCTCTCTTTGCGACCACCCAGTGGTCGCAAAGATGAGGGTAAAAGCCCTGCGCCTCCGCGTCTCTGCTCCTCTGCGTTAAGACACGCCCATCTCCCGGCTTTCCCCGCACGAGCCCCCCATCGCATGCCCCGCGCGCGCCCTCGCCCGTCCCACGCCCGTTTTTTCACTCGCCATTGCGACCACTGAGTGGTCGCAATAATCACCGCGTCAGCCGCACGACCGCCGCCCCGTCCGCCACATCTTTGAGCGCCACGCTGCCCGCGCCCAGCGTCGCCCACGCGCCCACGCGCTTCAGCGGGATGGTCCCCGCGAGCGTGCCCAGCAGCGCGCCCTCGCCGACCACGCACCCGCCCGACACGCACACGCCCGGGCAGAGCTGCGCGAAATCGCCGACCTGCGCATCATGCCCCACGCACACCTGATGGTTGACGAGCACCCCTTCGCCCAGCGATGCCCCCACCGACACCACACTGCCGATGCCCACGAAACTCCCTCTGCCGATCTCCACATCCGGCGCGATCACGGCACCGGGATCAACCAGCGACACCGGCTCAAGTCCCAGCGCCCGTCCCTCGGCCATCACCTCCTGCCGCACGCGGTTATTGCCGATCGCGCAGAAAAAGCCCACCTCGCCGCAGCGTGCCTTCACGCCGGACAGAGGCCCCAGCAGCGGATAGCCGCCGTACAGCCCCTCGCGCTTATCCGCCGCGTCATCGCAAAAACCGACCAGCTCAAACTGCGGATTCGCGGTATTGATCCGCTCAACCCCCCATGCCGCCTCTCTCCCGAATCCGCCCGCCCCTATGATCACAATGCGTTTCATCGCCCCAACACTCCTTTCTCCACTCCCCCCATTGCGACCCCTTTTTGCGACCACCCAGTGGTCGCAAAGATGAGGGTAAAAGCCCTGCGCCTCCGCGTCTCCGCGCCTCTGCGTTAAGACGCTCCCATCCCCGGGCTCTCCCCGCGCGAGATCCCCATCGCATGTCCCGCGCGCCCCCGCCCGCCCCGCGCACGTTTTTACACTCGCCATTGCGACCACTCCGTGGTCGCAATAACCCCGGCCACCTCATTGAGCCTCAGGCACGCCGCCCGGTCCAGCCTGGCGTACCGCACAAACCCGCCGGCGACCGACACCTCCAGCAGACGCCCCGCGCAACACCAGTCAAACCGTTCGCCGCCCGGCTTGTACCGCTCGCCAAAAAAATCATGTGTCAGCCGGATCGCGCATCCGCCCCGCGCCACCACGGTGCGCAACACACGCTGCTCGTTTGGCGAAATGAACGGCGACACAAACACGCACCCTTGCGTGAGCATCTCGTCCAGCACCTCCTGGCGCGCCTCCCACTGCTCCTCGGTCTCGCGCCGCGAGATCTGCACCTGCATCCGGCACGGATGCGCC
>Ga0123328_1003715_pt1 | contig 12872 bp, 12 predicted proteins | sample BioC12SIPDNA_2_FD_89702 | JGI IMG/M metagenome (GOLD analysis project Ga0123328, IMG submission 89702) | Anaerobic biogas reactor microbial communites from Washington, USA - Biogas_R1_A C12 SIP DNA | ecosystem: Engineered > Bioreactor > Anaerobic > Unclassified | place: Washington, USA...
ACAGCACGCGGCTCCCGTTCCAGCACGGAATGACCCCAGCCGAGACTCTGCAGCTCCGGCACGAAGTCGATATAGTTGGCGCGGCACCGCTCCGCAAGTCGCTGAAACCGCGCACGGATTTCTGGGTCGTCCAAGTCATAAAGTCGGTTGTCTTCGAGCAGCAGCAGATTCAGCTTCAACGCCACAAACTGGTCGAAACGCGTTTCGGCCTGCTCCACAGTGGGAACATAAGTGCCGCGCATCGACTGGCCGGGCCAGTCGGTGATCGTGACGCAGGGAATGCCCTCCTCGGGGTCGGCCAGCAAGGCCAGCGAGATCAGGCCATGATGCACGCCGTGGGCCGTTTCCGCCGTGATGGTCGCGCCATTGCGGTCCACCACCAGCGCGTACGCTTCCCCACGCGTGCGATCCGGAACGGTAGCGGGCAGGGTGCCCAACACCAGTTTCAGGTTACCGTCCGGCGCGGGAGACAGGGACGTGCGCAGCACCTTGGCCAACCGTTCCACGGCCGGCATGTTGGCGGGCAACGCCGCGTCAGCGGCCACGCCACGCACCTCGCTCACGGCAAGCCGGCACTCCGCGCCGGACGTCCAGCACATCTGCTGCGGTATGGGAGTCAACTCCGGCAGCGCGGCGGCCGCGCCACTCAGGACACTCAGGAAAAGACCTGACGACAGAGTCAGCGCTGACGAAAACGCACCCGAATACATGATGCTCCTCCTCTTGCCTGGTAACGGAAAACGCAGAAACATTCTAACCGGTTACTCGCACGGACGGAGGTTGCCGCTCGCTGGAGACGCATGGTGTGACTTTGCTCGCCTTCCACTTCTTTGATTGTGCGGGGGTTTTTGCGTGCGGCGAGCGTCGTCACACCCTACGGGATGCTGAATCGCCGCGCGGACGTGTTCGTAGTCATGCCATCCAAGTAGCTCGAAGTCTTGATTCGTCCACGTCGTAGTCACACATCACTCCGCAGTAATTCAGCTGTTTCAAAGCTGTCTTTGTGATGGGCAATTCCCACGCTTGCTGTACCAGAAATTCTAATGCGCGGTCTCATTCCGAGGTAACGGTCCAGTTCTGCTCGATTCAGAAAAGGCATGAGTCGTCGTACCTTGGAAATGAGCTGCGTGCTGATGCGTCAGCTTGTCGTCCAGTGCACGGGTCACCATCCTTCCCGTCCTCCCCAGGTAAGCCAGTTTGCCTGTCCGGTAGGGAAAGGATACCATCAGTCGCCAGTTCCATGTAACCGAATTCGCGAATTCCGGAATTTGGGAATTCCCGAATTCCCCCGGTCGCTCTCCCGGGAAAGTGCGTTCCTGCACCTGGCGCTCAGGCGCTCAGAGCACGCCGAAAGCGCTTTTGACAGGAATCGCGCTCCGCGATATTCTTTCGTCGCACGCCAACCATGGCAGACAAGGATGTCTGCTCCCACATGAAGACCGCGGCCAGCCTGTAGTCGGTCCCCGCGTCCGCGCCGCTGCGGATCCGTCCCGGGGGCGTCGATGCACGGCACGTGCGCACACGGAGGTGCAGCTACCCATGCCGGAACTTTCGCTCGAGCAACGCAAACGTGTGCTGATTGTCGACCAGTCGGCCGATTCCCGCAGTGTCTTGCGCACCGTGTTGGAACGACGCGGTGTGCAGATTCTGGAGTCGCCCTGCGCGGCGCAGGGTCTGGAACTGGTCCGACAGCACCATCCGGAGGTTGTGGTGCTCGACCTGGAGTCGGACGCCGCGGAGGACCGTTCAGTGCGTGCCGCCTACGAGTGTGAGCTTGCCACGCATCGGGCGGAACTGGTGATCCTGGGGAATCTGCGCCGGTGCGAGGTGCCGGCCGACGAGCATCTGGTACGCAAACCCTATCATTACGCTCCGTTGATCCGTAAAATCGAGCAGTTGATTGAACGTACGGTGCAACCAGGCGGTAATGGGGCGGGGCAATGCCTTCGCTGTTTGTGATCCAAGGGCGAGACCAGGGCAAGCGGTTCGAGTTGCAGGGTTCGTGCGTCCGTGTCGGCCGCGAGAAGGGCAACACCGTGCAACTGCACGATACGGAGGTTTCGCGGTTTCACGCGGAACTCCGCGAGCAGGGGGGGCGATATGAGCTGGTAGATCTGGGCAGCTCCAACGGTACCTACGTCAACAGCCAACTGATCGACCATCACCTGCTCAACAGCGGGGATCGCGTGCAGGTGGGGCGTACGCTGATGATCTTCACGGCCGGTGACGAACTCACCTCGCACGAGCGGGTCGACAGTATCAGCATTGTGGGTCAGGAGCAGCATCCGGGCGGCTCGCGAATCGTCTCGACTCTGGGCCAGCAGCCGGGCGAACGGATCTTCGGCATCCACAGCGAACGCAGCGAATCCGACAGCCCGTGGCTGGCCCGGGCCCGCAGCAATCTGGACGTGATGTACCACACGGCGTTGGCCGCCAGTCACACGCTGGACATCGATCAGCTGTTGCAGCGGATCATGGAGTTGATTTTCGAGTGGGTGGAAGCGGATCGCGGGTGCGTTATGCTGCTCGACCGCGACCTCGATCAGTTGGTGCCCAAGGTGCGCCGCGACCGGAAGTCCACGGCGGGCGAGAGCATTGAGATCAGCCGGACGATTCTGGACTATGTCCTCCAGCACAACGAGGGAGTGCTGACGAGCGACGCGAGCGACGACGAGCGGTGGGATTCCGCGGCCAGCATTGTGCGGATGGGAATCCGCGAGGCCATCTGTGTGCCCATGCAAGGGCGGTACGGCGTGGTCGGTGTGATCTATATCGACACGTACACGGCGCCGGGCCGGTTCATCCAGCGCCCGGCGAATCGCTTCTCCGCGGAGCATCTCAAACTGATGGTCGCGATCGGGCACCAGGCGGCACTGGCCATCGAGGACACGTCTTATTATTCCGCCATGGTGCAGGCCGAACGGCTGGCGGCCATTGGCCAGACCATCGCCACGCTGTCCCACAATATCAAGAACATCCTGCAGGGGATTCGCGGCGGCAGCTACCTGATCGAGGAAGGGCTCAAGAGCGGCGAGTTCGACGTGGTCTCCAAAGGCTGGGCCATCGTCGACAAGAACCAGGATAAGATCTCCAACCTCGTGATGGATATGCTCACGTTCAGCAAGGAACGCGAGCCGGAAATGGTGCCGGCCGATCTCAACGAGGTGGTCACCGATGTGATCGAGCTGGCACAGACCCGAGCGGCGGACGCGGGAGTGAAGCTGGTCTGGACCCCCGACGCCCAAATGCCCCTCCTGACGTTCGATCCGGATGCGTTGCACCGGGCGGTGCTCAATATCGTGACCAACGCCGTCGATGCCTGCGAGAAGGCCGAATCCGGGCTGGTCGAACCCAGGCAGGTCGAACCCAGGCAGGTTACTGTCCGCACCGAGTATGCCGCCGCCCAGCAGCTGGTACGGATCATTGTGGAGGATAACGGCGAAGGAATCGCGCCGGAGGATTTGGCCAGGATCTTTTCCGTGTTTGAATCGCGCAAGGGCAGCCGTGGCACGGGGCTCGGCCTGCCTGTGAGCCAGAAGATCATGCACGAACACGAGGGGGATATTGTAGTCGACAGCACACCCGGGCAGGGCAGCCGATTCTGCATGTCGATGCCCGCCATCCTGGCCCAGCCTGCCGACCCGGATGCCGCACCCGGTGCGGCTCAGACCAGATACGGGTTGTGAGCCCGCTCATGGCCGATCGTCGTCGCGCCGCCGTGGCCGGGCAGGACCACCGTGTTGTCGGGCAGCGACAGCAGCTTGGTGCGGATGTTGGTCAGCAGCTGGTCCAGGTCGCCGTCCGGAAAATCGTACCGCCCGATGCTCCCCTGGAACAACACGTCCCCGACAAACACCACCCACGGATCGCCACCCTGCCATAGGTAGACGACGTGTCCCCGAGAGTGGCCGGGGATCGCCCGCACTTCTATCGCCAACCCGGCCGCCTCGTAGACCTGCCCGTCGTCCACCAGCACATCGGCCGGCGGACTGGTCAGGCCAAACCCAAACTGGGCCGACAGGTTCGCCTGGGGATCGGTGAGCTTATGCGCTTCGTCGCGGCCAATCACCAGCGGGCACTCTGGCCAGCAGCGCTTCATGGCCTGATTGCCGGCAATATGGTCGGCGTGCCCGTGTGTGATGAGGATCGCCTTGGGGGTGAGCTGGTGTTGGGTGAGGCAACTCTGGATCGCCGTGGCATCGAAGCCGGGGTCCACGATGATGCAGTCGCTGTGTCCTGTGAGGCTGGCCACAAACGTGTTCTGGCCGAACGAACGCGACACAACAGTATGTAGTGCGAGTGTGAGTGGCATGATGGCGATCGAGCTGGGCCGCGCCGGTGGAGCGGCCTGATCCGCATCCCCCCGACGCACGCGTTTAAGGCATGGTATCACAACAGTTAATGAGCAGTTTGCCGGCTGCGGTTCGCAGGGCTAGGGCGTGTGGCTCCGCAGCGAACCCGCTCAATGGTAGCCGGTCGCGGCAGGTCCGCCCAGCTCCCCCAGGGCCCCCGCCTGATCGGCCGCCCGGAAATTCACCTAGGTGCCGGGGGAGAGACTGAGTAGAATAGGCGAAGCATAGACGAGTTGCGCAGCGTGCGCAAGCGACGGCGTGAAGCACGGGATGTGGCAGTTTACCCGTGTTTGTTCGTCTTTGCCGATTGGCAAAGGCGAACCGCAATTGCGGAGGATTGTAATTATTCCATACGACGCCGGGCGATACTTAGAACACCGCGTGTCCGAGCACAGAGGGTCGTTAGCGGGCGAACTTGCGTAAACTCGTTGATCCGTAAGGGCTACGCAAGGCGGTTTGGTTTCGCCGGGACCATACCACTGGATCTGGCGCGAGACTTGCTGCCACTAATTGGAACCGTTACTTTCACCATACAGCTCAGGGAGGGACGAGACGGCAGTTGCTGCAGGGCCCGACCTGCGCAGCGACTGCGGTTTCACTGGCAAGGAGTCATTCGAATGAGGCGAACGAACCGAACACGCGGACTCTGTCCGAGCGTAACACGCTGGCTTGTGGGCTTGGGGGTGCTGGCGAGCGCAGTCGCGGCGTGGGCGCAGCAACCGTCCCAGGGTCCGGCATCGAGTGAGCAGTTGACGGAGCCGCTCTATCGTGTCTCCAAAGCGGATGTCGATCCCAACGCGGTCGCCAAGGCCCATCCGATGGACCCCGCGCTGGTGGTGGCTTACGACGGATTGCGGAAGCTGCGGGCCAACGTGCGCGACTACAGATGCGTCATGGTCAAACGCGAGCGGATTGGCGATACGCTGAACGACTACGAGTACATGTTTGCCAAGATTCGCAACGAGCAGGTGGAGAACGGCCAGGTTGTGACGCCGTTTTCGGTCTACTTGTACTTCCTGAAGCCGGAGGACATGAAGGGGCGGGAAGTGATCTTCGTCCGCGGGCAGAACGGCGGGAAGATGATTGCCCACGAGCGCCGCGACTCGTTCAAAGGCAAGTTCGGCTCCATCTGGCTGCGCCCCGACGGCTCCATAGCCATGCAGGGCAACCGCTATCCGATCACGGAAATCGGCCTGGAAACGCTCGTCATCCGACTCATCGAGAAGGGGACGCTCGACAAGCAGAACGGGTCGCCCGAGGAGTGTCTGGTCGAGTTCCGCAAGGGGGCCAAGATCAACGGCCGCCAGTGCACGATGCTGGAGGTCAAGCATCCGCAGCCTCGCCCGTACTACGACTTCTACGTGGCGCGCATCTTCATCGACGATGAATTCAACGTGCCGGTACGCTATGCTGCGTATACTTGGCCGGCCACGCCGGGCTCCGAGCCGGGGAACGATGAACTGATCGAGGAATACACGTACCTGAAGCTGGAACTGAACGTCGGACTGACGGACAAGGACTTTGACCCCGCGAATCCGGATTACAAGTTCTGAAGGTTTTGATGTCGGTATCGGTTTTGGTTCTGATTCTGGTTCTCGCGCCCTGCCTTCCGTACCTGCCGCCTCGTTTCGCGCCACGCCTGGCGAAGCGAGGCGGTTAACGGTTGGCGGACGGTCGGCGTGGCGGAGCATCTGGCGGATCGTGCGCGCCGGCGTGGTCGCGTATCTGTTGATTCTGTTGCTGATGATGTGGCTCGAAACGACGCTCCTCTTTCCACGCTGGGCCATTGCGCCGGGCGACTGGCATCCTGACGGGCTGGTGTACGAGGACGTGTGCTTCACCTCGTCCGATGGCACGCGGCTGCACGGCTGGTACTTCGATCAGCCGGGTGCCACGGTCCACGTGCTGTACTGCCACGGCAACGGCGAGGACGTGGCCGCCCTGGGCGACTACATGGACACGCTGCGCGCGCGCCACGACATCTCGCTGTTTGTGTTCGACTTCCGGGGCTATGGCCGCAGCGAAGGGCGGCCGGCGGAAACCGGTATCATTGCCGATGCACATGCCGCCCAACTGTGGCTGGCGGAGCGCGCCGGCATTGCACCTCAGGACATCGTGCTGTGGGGACGCTCGATCGGCGGCGCCATCGCCGTCCAGGTAGCGGCCAACTGGGGGGCCCGCGCCATGATCCTCGAACGGACGTTCACCAGCGTGCCAGATGTGGCGGCCCACCACTACTGGTGGCTGCCCGTACGCTGGCTCCTCAAGAACCGGTTCGATTCGCGGCGGTGGATTGCCGCTTACCACGGGCCGTTGCTGCAGAGTCACGGGACGGCCGATGAAGTCGTGCCGTTCGAGTTCGGCAGGCAGCTCTTTGAGGCGGCGGTTGCCAGCCCCAAGCAGTTTGTCGCGATGAGCGGCGTGACCCACAATGGACCGAGCGACCAGGATTACTATACTGAGTTGCAGCGGTTTATCGAGCGGCTCAAGTGACGCCGCCGCGGCAGGCCGCACGCACCCGATCCGGGTCGACTGACATTGCCGACACACATCGGAAGGAGCTTGTGATGCAGATGCGGTATTGGATCCTGGCCTCCGCGGCCGCCTGTTGCCTGGTGCTCAACGGCTGTAACCAAACGCCCCCAACGCCCCCTCCCGACGCCACCACCGAAACGCCCATCCTGGATATTGACGAGGGCATCGAGATGACGCCGGACGAGATCGCACCGCCGGCCGATGCGGCGACAGACGCTGCGGCGGGTGACGCGGATCACTGAGCCGGGTGTGCCATGTGGTCTGCGCTGCGACTACACGTCGACTACACGTCGCGGGCCAACACCGCGAGCAGAAACTGATACGCCTCGTGCGCGATACCCGGATGAGTACTCTCACGCGGGCCGGCGACGTTGAGCACGCCAATCTGCTCCGCAACCAGCCAGCGTTGGACGCCCGCTGCCGCGGGTGCCTGTTGTAGATCCACCACCAGGCAGGGTCTGGCGTGCCGCACGGCCAGGCGATAGGTCAGCTCTGTGCCTCCGGTCAACGGACCGCGACACAGAATCAACGTCGCGTCGGCGCTGAGCACGTTCTGCCGCGTGCGGACGGAATACCTGTCGGATCGCGTCTCCTGCAACTGGTAGCGCTGGGAAATGGGGCCGTCCTCGGCCAGCCGCCCCCGGGGACACCAGCCGCCGTGGGCCATGTGCACCGCAATGGCGGCGTCGAGCGCCCCCCGGTCCACTCCCGTCTGGCCACCCGAGATGATGCAGCGCAGCTGTCCCGTACCGGACGGGTCGGGCATCGGCCTAATCCCCCTGGACACGCTCGGCCACCCGCAGCCGCGCGCTGCTGGCACGCGGATTACGCGCCACCTCAGCCTCCGCCGGCCGAACGGGTTTGCGCGTCAGCACACGCAGCCGCGGATCGTCGCGAAAGGCCAGCTTGACACGGCGGTCTTCGAGCGAATGAAAGCTGATGATTGCCAGCCGGCCCCCCACTGCCAGCCGTTCGGGCAACCGCCGCAACGCGTGCTCAAGCGACGCCAGTTCCTGATTCACGGCGATCCGCAGGGCCTGGAACGTGCGCGTGGCCGGGTCGATCCGGTGATGCTTCGCCACCGGCACGCAACTGCGTACAAGCTGCGCCAGTTGTCGGGCGGTACGGATCGGATCGTATCGCCGCCGCTCGACAATCGCCGCCGCCACCCGGCGACTGAATCGCTCTTCCCCGTAGTTGTACAGGATCTGCGCCAGCGTCTCGGCCCGCAAGCGTGCCAGCAGCCGCCAGGCCGGTTCGCCCCGCTCCGGATCGAACCGCAAATCCAACACGCCTTCGGACTCGAAACTGAACCCCCGATCATCGTCGGCCAGCTGGTCGCTCGATAGACCCAGGTCGAGCAGGATGCCGTCGGCCAACTCCACGCCGGCCGCGTCGAGCACTTCGGGCAACTCGCAGAAATCCGACTGCGCCACCTGAATGGGCAGCCCCGCCAGCTCACGCTCAGCGCGCGCAATCACCTGCGGATCGCGGTCCACCGCCACCACTCGGCCGCTCCGTCCCACCTGCTCCGCCAACCGACGCGCGTGCCCGCCACCGCCGAGCGTGCCATCCACCACGACGCCGCCAGGCTGTAAGTGAAGCGCGTCCAGCACCTCCGATACCAGCACCGGGATGTGGATGGACGTATGCTCGGCCATGTTCGTCGTGCCGGGGGAAAACACAGTTCGTTCCGCACTCACGAACTGATCATACACGCTGGGCATCCAGCTGGACAACAGAGCGGCCGACCGACGTGCGACCCAGGGCGCATCCTTGCGCCCTTTATGGGCCGAGTCAGCAGCAAACGGATGCCTCTCGGCACGCCGCACGCTACAGTTCGCGGCCAGAAACATCCGGTTTCTGAGCCCGCGAAACACTGACGGCCGATTAATCGGCCGCTGGTCAGTCAGTCTGTGGCCGGTGACTGACCGACCGGTTTCCGCGCGAGGCGAATGTAGTTTCTCCAATCCAACGTCCGAAATCTCGCCTCCCCAATCAACCCCACCCCTGGACGTTTTCCCCTCTGATTTCTCCTCTCTCCTCTCTCCTCCCTACTCTCCCCCTCCCCTCTTGCTAGCGGGGCCGCGCCGCAGCCAACGTCGTCTCCTCAGGCGATACGACTGTCGCGGCACGCGGCGGACACTCGAATGCGCTCTCGGCAATCTCGTCGTAGAAAGGCTGCTTCTGACCCAGATATGCCTGCCAACGCTCCCGGTCCCAGACTTCCAGGTGGTCACGCACGCCGATCAGCACGATCTCCCTCCCGCTGAGCGACATTGCCACCAGGTCGGAGGGCAGACGGATACGTCCTTGCCGGTCGGGTTCCACGCGCTGAGCCTGCGAATAGAACAGCCGGCTGAAGGCCCGCAGATCCTGGGAAACCGGCGAACCTTGCCCCAACTGTTCGCCCAACCGCTGGAACGCCGATTCGGTGTAGATCACCAGCGACCCGTCCGTGCCGGGGGCCACGTACAGGACCAAACCTCCGGACGTGTCCAGCGCATCGCGAATCGACTTGGGCAAGGTGAACCGGCATTTTTCATCCAGACTTCGCTGATAGCTGCCGGTCAGAAACATTTTTTGCCACCCGTTGCCACTGGCTCCCACAACCATCCCCAAGATACCCGTTGACCGACCAACGTCAACAGGTATTCTTCTGCGGCGGCGCGCGACGTTTGCGGGCCGGCGACATAAGGTGTATACGGGGCGGAGACTTCGAGCGAAAACGAGTGGCCGGTGGTGGCGAAAAAAAAGCGCGGAAACTCAGGTGGTCACAGCCGCCGCGCCCGACAGCGCTACGAACAGTTCGGCATACTGCCGGATCACCTGGGCAAATGAGAAACGGTCGGCGACGCGCTGCAGATTCTGGCCGCCCAACTGGTGGGCGAATTCCGGATTGCGGACGATAGCAAGTGTTTTTTTGACAAGCAGTTGCAGATTATTGACAGGTGCCGTCTGGGGGTCCGCCAGGGGGCCGAGCACCTCGGTCACGCCTTCGGCGGCCGAGCACACGACCGGTCGTCCGCACGCCATGGCCTCAAGCAGGACGTTGGGCATGCCTTCCCACCGCGACGGCAAGACCATCACATCGCTGGCCAGGAGAATTTCCGGCACGGTTGGCTGCCAGCCAGCGAAATGGATTCGATGCCCGACGCCCAGTTCGGCCGCCAGACGCCGCAGTCCGGCCGCGTCCGGGCCGTCGCCCACCAGCAGCACATCGTGGTCCGGCAGTGCGGCCAGGAGTTGTGGGGCGGCACGAATCAGCAGATCCACCCCCTTCTGCCGCGACAGCCGCGAGACACACGCGATCGCTCGCCGCCCCTCGGGAAAACCAAACCGCGTCAAGTCGGCCGGACGCCGGTCGTCGTAGGCGGTCAAATCAATTCCGTTGGGGATGACGATCAGCCGGGCCGGATCGATGTGCATCTGCCGGACCGCGAAGTCGGCCACCGACTGGCTGACGCACACCACGCGATCTGCCTCCCGCGCAATGCGCCCTTCGACCCACTGCCGCCAGCGGGACGGATCGGCCACGCGAAACCCCAGACTCAATGCGGTCTGGCTCGCACGGCGGCGTGCCAGCCCGCTCACCACGTTGGCGTGAAACAGCATCGACTGGATGACGTCCGGCGGCCGGCGATTGAACCGGGCACGCAGCGCCCGTACCGCTGACGGTAGACTCCACTTGCTCGTGAATCCCAGGTAATGCACCGGCAGATGTGCCTCGTCCAGGCGGCGGGCGAGCCGGTCCTGCGGCGCCGTTGGCCGGTGAGCGAGACTGTACACGGTTACGTCAAACCGGTCGCGATCCAGACCGCACGCGAGATTCACCAGGCAGCGTTCCGCACCCCCGACCTCGAGTTCGGTAATGACCAGCGCAATGTGCAGGCGACGATCCATGGGTACCACTGACGGAGCCAGACGCGGGGACGAACAACTGCCCGTATTCGCGCACAGCAAAACACCGTTACTCTAGATCCTATTATCATTATCGGCGCAGGACATGAATTCACCACATGCGGTCGGTGCGCCGGCGGCGACCGAGGTTCCGACGGCAGTATGTCTCGGTAGGGGGGCACGTGACCGATCTGAGTGATTACGACTACGAGTTGCCGGGCGAACTGATAGCCCAGCGAGCGTTGCACAACCGCACCGACGCGCGGATGCTGGTCGCGTCGCGTCACGACCAGTCGGTGACACACGCGCATGTGCGGGATCTCCCCGGCTATCTGCGCCCCCACGACTGTCTGGTGCTGAACGATACGCGCGTTGTTCCCGCTCGGCTAGTGGGCTACCGCGTGGCCACCGGCGGACGTTGGTCGGGATTGTTCCTGGAGGCCCACCCGGCGGGGCACTGGGAGGTGCTCTGCAAGACGCGTGGTCGACTGCGGCCCGGCGAGCAAATCATGCTGCAAGACCGCCAGGGGCAGGACGCGTTCTGTCTGACGCTGATTGCTGATTTCGGGACGGGCATGTGGGTAGCCCGGCCCACACGGGTTGGTCAAGCGACGGAGCTCTTGGATGCGGTGGGGCGTGTGCCGCTGCCACCCTACATCCGGGGCGGTGTCATGGAGGACCACGACGTCGCGCAGTACCAGACGGTGTTTGCCAGGCGGCCAGGCGCGGTGGCCGCTCCGACCGCCGGACTGCACTTCACCAACGAGTTGTTGGGCCACCTGGTTGACGCCGGCATTGCCATCTGCTGTGTGACGCTGCATGTGGGACTGGGTACGTTCCGCCCCATCACGGTCTCGCGCGTCGAGGACCACCAGATGCATCGCGAATGGGGTGAGATCAGCGAGGCGACCGTGCGGCGGATCGACACGTGCCGCCAGGCCGGTGGGCGCGTGATCGCCGTGGGCACCACCAGTGTTCGGGTGCTGGAGACGGCAGCCCGGGAGGGGCAGTTGCGAGCCTGGCAGGGCGAGACCGACCTGTTCATTCGCCCGCCCTACACATTCCGCTGTGTCGATGCGCTGCTGACCAATTTCCATCTGCCGAAGAGTACGCTGCTGGTCCTCGTCCGCACGTTTGGTGGCGACCAGCTGATCCGTCGCGCCTACACCGCTGCCGTCTCGCATCGGTACCGCTTCTTCAGCTACGGCGATGCCATGCTCGTTGTGTAGGGAGGAACGGTTTCCAGGCGGTCGGGAGATGTCGGGGGGGGCCGGCCGTTGCGGCAACCCGGATGTCCGGCCGGCGCAGCCGGTGCATAATCGTCCGGGATGGCGGTTGTCACATCTCGGGCATCCCATAATATGACGGTCAAACGCGCGCCACGGACACGAGAAGGAAGCTCACATGCCGGATGTCTCCAGTGAACAGGTGTTGGTCGTTCCCACCCAGTTGCTTCACGAGCTGGGTTATTTCCAGGGGTTCCTGCCGGGGGCGGCGCCCTATCTGGAGAGTCTGCTGTCGCCGCAGCACACCAGCTATCGGCCGCGCGCGGAGATGGAGAGGGATCCGCGTTTCAAACAGCTGATCCCGTATGTCCTGTTCTGTCACACGGGGCATGCCGGCCCACCGTCGGTCTTCTGCTACACGCGTGGCACCGGCCAAGGTGAACAGCGACTGCACCGCAAACAGAGTGTCGGAATCGGCGGGCACATATCGGCCGATGACGCGCACGGACACGCGCCCTACGAAGTCGGCATGCGGCGGGAGCTGGATGAGGAGGTCAGTATCCACACCGCGTACCACAACCGCTGTGTCGGACTGATCAACGATGATGAGACCGAAGTCGGCAAGGTGCACCTGGGCGTCGTGCACGTGTTTGACGTGGAATCGCCCGACGTGCGGCCGCGGGAGACGGAGATCGTCAACGCCGGCTTTCGCCCGGTCGCCGAGCTGCTTGCCGACCTGGATGGTTTCGAAAGCTGGTCACGCATCTGCCTGCAGGCGCTCTTTGGCACGGCGTCGGCCGGGCCCTGAGGTTCCAGGCGGGAGGGGGCGCGCTCGGCGCGCCGAACGCGGTCTTGGCCG
>Ga0123328_1003717_pt1 | contig 12870 bp, 9 predicted proteins | sample BioC12SIPDNA_2_FD_89702 | JGI IMG/M metagenome (GOLD analysis project Ga0123328, IMG submission 89702) | Anaerobic biogas reactor microbial communites from Washington, USA - Biogas_R1_A C12 SIP DNA | ecosystem: Engineered > Bioreactor > Anaerobic > Unclassified | place: Washington, USA...
GGGTGAGCACAACGTCCGGTGTTGGTCTGCCCAGTCGTCCCATGACCCCTCCATCGTCGCATGTGACGACAAGGTTCGCCATGGACATCGTTTTGCCTACTCACTTGCAACTCAGGACACTAGGAGCACGTGAGCTGCGCCTCTACCAGGCTGCCCCCGCAGTACTTCTCGCGGAGCTTGGGCTTCTCTATTTTGCCGGTGGGGTTGCGTGGGACCAGGTCAAAGATGATCCTGCGGGGCCGCTTGTAGCGAGGAAGAGCGGCGGCGAACTCCATGATGTCAGTCTCGGTGGCAGTGTGGCCGGGCTTCAACTCGACGATGGCGGCGACGATCTCTCCCACCCGCTCGTTGGGAAGGCCGATGACCGCCACGTCTTTGACGGCTTCGTGCCGGTGCAGGAAGTCCTCGATCTGCACGGGGTAGATGTTCTCCCCCCCGGAAATGATGACGTCCTTCTTGCGATCCACCAGGTAGATGAAACCGTCCTCGTCCATGCGCGCCATGTCGCCGGTGCGGAGCCAGCCGTCCTTCAGCACTCGGGCCGTGGCCTCCGGGTCCTTGTAGTAGCCCTTCATGACCCCCGGCCCCTTGACCGCCAGTTCGCCCACGTCACCCTGGATAACGGGGGTGCCGGATTCGTCGCGGATCTCCACTTCCCACAAGTAGCCCGCCTTGCCTATGGCGCCTACTTTGTTCACGTTCTCCACTCCCAGATGGACGCAGCCCGGGCCTATGGATTCGCTGAGGCCGTAGTTGGTGTCGTACTGGTGGCTCGGGAAATACCTCATCCAGCGCTCGATGAGGCTGGCAGGGACCGGCTGGGCTCCGATGTGCATGAGGCGCCATTGGCTCAGGTGGTAGTCGGAAAGCTTCAGGTCCCCACGGTCGACGGCGTCGAGGATGTCCTGTGCCCAGGGGACCAGCAGCCACACGATGGTGATCCCCTCGTCTGACACGGTGCGCAGGATCCACTCCGGTTTCACGCCCCGCAGGAGCACGGCCCTGCTTCCCGCCAACAGGCTGCCGAACCAGTGCATCTTGGCGCCGGTGTGGTAGAGCGGGGGGATGCACAGGAAATTGTCCGCGCGCGTCTGACAGTGATGGTTCCGCTCTGTCAAGCATGAGGAAACCAGGGCACCGTGATCGTGCAGTATGGCTTTGGGGAAGCCTGTGGTCCCTGACGAGAAGTAGATGGCGGCGTCGTCTGCATCACTCAGCGTGACGTCCGGCGCCTGCGGTGAGCGACCGGCTGTCAGTTCCTCATAGCGTTGAGCGAAGGCGGGGCAGGGGTCACCCACGAAGAAGCGGACGCTCACCCGTGGGACACGGTCGATGATGGCGGCGACGCGCTCCGTGAACTCCGGCCCGAAGACCAGGGCATCGGCGTCCGCCAGTTTCAGGCAGTACTCGATCTCCTCCGCGTCGTAACGGTAGTTCAAGGGCACGGCCGGGCGCCTGTCTTGAGGATGCCGAAGTAGATCGGAAGCCACTCCAGGGAGTTGGTGAGCAGGATGGCCACCTTGGCCCCTCGAGCGATGCCTCGCTCCAGCAGGAGGTTGGCGAAGCGATTGGCGGCGTCGTCGAACCCGCGCCACGTGATCTCGCGCCTGGAGCCCAGCTCAGGGCTGATCTCAACGAGGCTGACGTCATCGCCGTACAGTCTCGCGTTACGGGAGAGTATCTCGGTGATGGGCATGGGTGGCATTCCTCCCAGGAGATGGACGTGCGCTGTTGGCTGTGCCGGTATCTATCATCCCACAAGGGGTTGGGCGGTGGCGGGAAGGGGCCCCCACGGGCCCCCTCCCGCCACCGCCCGGTCGCCGCGGGTGGCAACCATTGCGCTGCTCTTACGGCAGCATCATCGCGGAGTAGATGATCTGTGCCACGTGGCCGCGGGTGGCCACGGCGTAGGGATCAAGCGTCGTTGGCGTGGTCCCACCGATCAAGCCATTGAACTTGGCTTTGGCCACCACTGCCTCGTCGCCCGCCGGTGTGTCGACGAATCCGGTGTTGTAGCCGGCTGGTGGCTCCGCCAATGTGGCCCCCGCCGCTCGCACGGCTATGCGGATCAACTGGATCCTGCTGATGTCGTCGTATGGTCCGAAGAGCCCGGTGGTGTATCCGGTCACGATTCCTTGCTCAGCTGCTTCCTCCACGTAGTCGAACGGGTACAGCTCACCCGTGTACGGTACGTCGGGGAAAGTGGGGTCGGCCTGGTTGGTCACCGGCTGATCATGGACGCCCAGGGCCAGGACCGCGATCTTTGCCATCTGCGCCCTCTTCACCGGGTCGTCGGGACCGAACCGTTCGTCGGCGTAGCCTCCCACGATCGCCCGCTGTGCCAAGTACTGGATGGCATTGTGGAAGCGGTACCCGATGGGGACATCCGGGAAGGAGACCTGCTTCAGCGGGAAGAACAGCCGTCCCTTCGATTCGGCGTCGGCCGTGATCTCTTCGTCCTCCAGCAACATGGGCTTGTAGTCCCAATCAGCGTAGAGCTGGAGTTGGTCGCTGTAGTGAGGGCTCAGCTGGCCGGAGGAGCTGACGAAGCCGCTCTGACCGGGCGGGTTGACAATGATCCCCTGGACTCCCGCCGCCGAGAGCCTGACCAGGTGGTTCTGGGTCCCGCGGTTCTGGTAGATGATCTTGTAGGTATCGCCGAAGGACTGCGGCACGCCTTGGAAGTTGGCCGGGACGAAGTCGAGCGTCATGGTGCTCGTCAACCACTGCGCCATGTCCGGCCCGTACTGGTCTTCCAGTGCGTCGAGCGCGGTGGTGAGGCTGGCCACCATCGCCTCGTTCGCCGACAGAGGTGCCAGATAGTCAGCGTGGAGCGGCAGGCTGGACGCCGCACCGGCCAGAACGTGGTGGAGCATCTTTGCCGCCGTGCTGAGGTTGGCGACTGGATGGTCGTAGCCGAGGAGCGTGCCGAACTCGTCCTGGAAGGTGGCGGCCAGCATGGTGGGGAGCCACTTCGCGAATATGGTCTGTCCCACGCTGTCGTATTTGCCGTCGTTGTCGACGTCGATGCGCATGTTGTCCCAAGCGGTGAGGTAGCTCAGCGCCTGCTGGATCCGTGGGTCATCCACCCCTTCCGCAGCTGCGATCAGATCCTCCTTGAAGTACTTGGCGCTGATGTCCATCAGGCCGATCTTGCGCACCACTTCCTGGAGGTCGACGAAGCTGACGGCGGGATCAGGGTTGAGCAGGTCGGTGATGGCATCCACGCGGTCGGCGCTTCCCCAGTTCGACTGACGCTCACCGTTCCTCCACGTTGCATCCGGCCGGTTGTTCCACTGGGCGAGGTAGCCTTGTTCCGGATTGACGCTGGACGGGTTCGTGGCAAAGGGATGGAAGCCCTCCCACTCAAAATCGCCGTTGCCGGGTGCAGGAAGGCGGTCATCGAGTTCGGCCGGCCGGATAGGGTACTGACCCAGGTAGAAATGGGCGATGTTACCCTCGGTGTCGGCGTAGAACCAGTTCATGGAGTAGGCGGCCTTCTCCGCTGCCTCCCTGAACTCCTCCACGTCGCCGGCACGGCTGGATTCAAGGTATCCCACCCACGTCATGAGGTCCTGGCCCTCGAACGCCCTGCGGCGGGCGTAGGCTTGGTTGTCGTCCAGGAAACTGTAGACAGGGCCGTGCACGCTGCGATAGAAGGTCTGGACTGAGTCAGGCTGGCCCTTGACCTTTATGATCTCCGACCGCTTTTCCATGTCCTTCCACTCGCCGTTGTACCAGTACTGCTCGGGATTCTCGGGATTGAGGGTCAACAGGTAGTTGTCGACCAGGTTGCCCACGCCGTAGGTGGAGGACCAGGCGTGGTGGTCGGAGTGACCGAACATAACGAAGGGAAACGACACGATGGTGGTTCCCACGCAGTTGAAGCCGGCACCATGGAGGCCGACCTCCATGAGGAAGCCGGGGACAGTCCACCAGAACTGTGGGCCGCCCATGAGCATGGCTTCACCGCTCGCGGATCTCTCGGGGCTGACGGCCACCATGTTGCTGGCCGATCGTGTCCCCATGCCCAGTTCGGCCAGGGTGCTCTCCACCATGTCCTGTTCGGCATCCATCGCCTCGGCCAGCTGGCTGATCCCCGGGGGGAGCGACGCGGACAGCAGTGTCTCGTCCGCCGTTTGCGTGGACGAACTCGCCGGTTCGGGGTCGGTGGTGGGGGCACCCGGGTCGTCGTACCAGACGGCGTCCTCGAACATGCCGGCGGCGGTGTCCTCGCCGTACTTGTCCTGTAGGTACTTCAGCAGGCCGGCGTTGTATATCTCAGATCCGTAGGCGAAACCGTCCATGAACTGGAAGCCGATGGTGTAGATGAAGGGTGCTATCACCTCCGCGGGGGTCCATTCCGTGGGCGAGAAGCCTTGGTCCGTGAATTCCTTTGGCATCTTGGAGGCGTCGGCCGCCGCTTCGGCTATGTACTGGTTGATGCCGTCGGCGAAAGCCTGCAGCATCTCTTGGTATTCTTCGGGCAGTGCCTCGATCTGGGCTTCGATCTCCCTGATGGTGTAGCCGTCTCGACGCGTGACCTTGTCGAAGTTGAGGTAATCGGGGCCGTAGATCTCGGCTGCTCGACCCAGCGCGGTTCGTTTGGAGATCTCCAGTTGGTACAGGCGGTCCTGAGCAGCGGCGTAGCCGTAGCCGTAGAACAGGCCGGCGGCCGTGTTCGAGTAGACATGTGGAACGCCGTAGCTGTCCCGGGTGATGTCCACCGCCACCGTGGCTCCGGCCGGCTGCAGCGCGGAGTTCCCGGCCCACGCCGCCGAGGCGCAACAGAGCACCAGAATCATCACTACGACGCACAGAAGAGCACTCCTACGTAACCAGAACATTAATCCCCCCTAACTGACTGGCCTGTCCAACGAGTTGCGCGATGTGGATGGGTGGTGGTCGGGACTGCCCCTCCGATACGTTGCCGTCCGGCATGTCGATCCCCGCCTGCTTGAATGGGTGGCCTCAGCAGTGAAGTGGTACCAGCAGTGAAGGTGGTACCTGCCGCGGCGCGTAGGTAAACCGACCCGTGTGGCGTGGCTTCGTCTCTGCGCGCGGCCGCGGGCCTTGACGGGGTACTATGAGCGGGTGTTGAGCCCTGAATACAGCACCAGGAACACGCCGGATGCGCGTGTGGCCAGGAGACGGGCTGCGGCTGCCCGCCGCAGGCGGCGGGCGGCCCTTGTGTTGGCTGTAGGTGTGGTGGGACTGGGAGTGCTGCTGTTGGCGCTTGCTTTCGCCCGGCCGGAGGGAGCCCGCGACGGTCCGGCCGGAGGTGCCGAGGGTGGTACGGTCGTCGTGGGGGGAGCGGCGGCAATTCCGATCGGCGCAACAGCGGGCCGGCCCACGTCCACCTTGACAACGACCGCCGCTACTCCTGCCCCTCCCGGTTCGGCCGGGGAGGCAGGGGCGCGCGTCGAGAGTGACGTTGAGATTGAGATAGGCTGGGTGGGCGACCTCACGCCCGGCTCCATGTACGGTGAACCGCCGGACGAGGGGCGGGCCCTTTTCGCGGCCACGCGCGTCCACACCATGAGCCCCGATATCATGGTCGCCAACCTTGAAGGGACATTTGGCGCGGGCGGGCCCTCCAAGTGCGACGGACGTGATTCCTCCAACTGCTATGCCTTCCAGGCCGATCCTCAGAACGCGCAAGCCTTGGCCTGGGCCGGGATCGATGTGGTCAACCTGGCCAACAACCACTCGTATGACTATTTCGCGGCCGGCGCGGAGGCCACCAAAGAAGCGCTCGCGGCCAACGGTGTCTCCCATACCGGCCTACTGGACACCGTGGCCATCAGGGAGGCGCGGGGGGTGCGCGTCGCCTTCCTGGGTTTTTCACCATACTCGTACAGTCCGGACATCGGGGATCTGGCAGCGGCTCGGGACCTCGTCACAGCGGCGGGCGAAGAGGCGGATATTGTGGTTGTGCTCATGCACGCCGGAGCCGAGGGCGCCGACAAGGTTCGCGTGCCGGAAGGGGGCGAGACGGCCTACGGCGAGTTTCGTGGAGACTCCCGCGCCTTCTCCCACGCGGTGATCGAGGCCGGCGCCGACCTGGTGCTGGGCTCGGGCCCGCACGTCATCCGCGGCCTCGAGATCTACGGAGACAGGGTGGTGGCATACTCTCTGGGCAATTTCGCGGGATGGGGCAACTTCAGCACGCAAGGGAATCTGGCGCTCTCCGGCCTTCTCACCGTTCGCATGGCTGCTGATGGGCGTGTCCTGGGGGGAAGATGGCTCTCTCTGCGTTTCGCGGAGGCCGGCGTGCCCGAGGTTGACGAGGGAGACGCTTCGCTGGAACTCGTGCGCGATCTCTCGCAAGCGGACTTCGCCACCCCGGTGAGGCTGGGGGCGGATGGCACCTTCACTCTGTCCACGAGCCGGTAGCTGAGCGCACCCCGACCGCGTCTTTCCATCTTTCCGCGTCTCGCAAGCGGACAAGCCACATTGGTACTAGAATGGAAGGAACGGAGCCTCAGGAAACGTTCACGGAGGAAAGCTGTGTATCTTCGGGAACGAGGGCTCCGTGGCCCGGCTGTGTCGGACGCAGGCCTCTGGACGGGGGGATGGTCAAGATGGCAGGCGACGTAGAGCGCTCGGATAGCACCGCCGAGGGTTCCGGCGGGGGTCTGGATCGGCTGATGCAGACCGAGGAGTGTCTGCAGGCTGTGCTGGCGCAGGCTGAGGAGAAGGCGGCTCTCATCCGCGCCGAAGCGCTCGCTGCCATTGAGGCGGCGGAGGGCCGGTTTGAGCAAGAGGCGGCGCAGGCGCGGAAAGCTCTGGAAAGCCGTGTGGCAGCCGAGAGCAAGGCTGAGCTGATGCGCATTGAGTGTGAGTATCAGGCTCAGAAGGCGGCGCTGGAGGGCATCTCCGACGCGCAGGTTGGGGAACTGGCGGAGATGGTTGTTCGGCGGCTGTGGGGGGAAGCGCCGGCGCCGGCCGACGCGTCGGAGTCAAGTGCATGATCTTGCCAATGGCCAAGGTTCGGGTCCTCGGCCCGCGGGCCCGGCTGCCCGAGGTACTGGCAGTACTCCAGGAATTGGGAGTCCTGGAGTTGGTTGAGCCGGGCCCCAACGGCCCGGTGGAGCGCCTGGGTCTCACGCCGGCTCAGAAAGCCCGCGGTCGCCACATGCAGCGAGTCCTCTCAGATATCGACGTCTGCCTGGACGCGTTCGGGCATGTGCCGGGTTCCACCAGGGCTGCTCGCGCCGACCGCGGTGATCTGGCCCGTTGGGCCGTCCTTGCGCTCCGCCTGCGGCCCCGGGTGGAGCAGCTCACCGAGACGGCTGCCGAGCTGGCCGAAGAGGAGGCCCTCATCTTGAAGTACCGGCCCTTCTTCACCACCTTTGGGCGTTTGCTCAGTCAGGAGTCGACGTGGGAGCGCGCGGCCGCCTACCACGTGGTCATCGGGCGCGAGGACGGCGACGTGGTGTCCCGCCTGCGTGACGCGCTGCGCGAGGCGGTGGGAGAGGAGTTTGAGCTGCACAGCGAGCGCCTTGCCTCGGGTGAGATGGCGCTTCTCATTCTGATCACCAGCCGCGTGGCGAAGAGGGTGGAGCAGATCCTGCGTGATGCCAGGGTGCAGGAGATCCCGGTTCCTGCCTCCTACCAGGCGCGAAGCCTCGCCGAAGCCGTGCCGCGCATGCTGGAACGTCTGACCGAGGTGTCCGAGGAGATGGCGCAGGTGCGGCGGCAGTTGGCGGAACTGGCCGATCGGCACCGGGAGGAGCTGGCCAGGGCCCGGGACGCCTTCCGCGACCGGCTGGCCGAACTGGAGGCCCTCCCCGTGTCGGGAGCAACCCGGCATGCCTTCGTGGTGGAAGGGTGGGTGCCGGAGGAGGAACTGGATCGGTTACGGACGCGGGTGCGGGACCACTGCCAGGGAATGGTCGTGGTGGAGGAGGTCCGCCTGCCTGGGCCGGAGCTGGTCCAGGCTCCGGTGGTGCTGCGGAACCCTCGGATCCTGCGTTCTTTCGAGAGCGTGCTGCGGCTGCTGGCGCCGCCTCGCTACGGCAGCATTGACCCCACGCCCTTCGTGGCCGTCTTCTTTCCGCTCTTCTTTGGACTGATGGTGGGAGACATCGCCTACGGGTTGCTGATGATCCCACTCGTGCTGCTCCTGCGGTCTCGCAGCCGCCCGGGCACCACCCTGCGCTCTATCAGCGAGGTCGCGGTGGTGTGTGCAGCGAGCAGCATACTGTTCGGCATCGTCTATGGTGAGTTCCTGGGTGACCTGGGCAGGCGGTTGCTTGGTCTGCATCCGGTGCTGTTTGACCGCGAAGAGGCCTTGGTGCCGTTCTTGGTTGTCGCCATTGCTCTGGGCTTCATCCACGTGGTGTTGGGCTTGATGCTGGGGATGGCGGCGGCGTGGCGGCACAGCCGCCGCCACGCCGCCGCCAAAGGGGCGACGGCGGCCGCCATCGTGCTCACCATGATTGTATTGCTGGGTTTCGTGGGAATCATGCCCAAAGCCGCGGTCCTGCCCGGCCTGATTCTGCTGGTGCTATGCCTTGTGTTGCTCGTGGTAACGGAGGGCGTAGTGGGCGTGATCGAGATCCTTTCCACTATGAGCAACGTGCTCTCCTACTCCCGCCTTATGGCGCTGGGTACAGCAGGTGTGATGATGGCTGCGGTGGCAAACGAGCTGGCCGCCGCGCTGGGGTCGTTGCTGCTGGGGATTGTGGTCGGTCTCCTCTTCCACACTCTTAACTTCGTGATCACGCTGTTCAGCCCCACCATCCACGCCTTGCGTCTGCACTACGTGGAGTTCTTCGGCAAGTTCTATGACCCGGGCGGTAGGCCCTACCGTCCGTTTGCCCGCCGGGACCAGCAACCGGGCCGCTAGGCCGGAAGGAGGAACGCAATATGGAAGGCGCCATCATCACATTGGCCGCCGCGGTAGCGATCAGCCTGCCCGCGATGGCGACGGCTTGGGCGCAATCGAAGATCGGCGCGGCCGGCGTGGCCAGCTTGGTCGAGAAACCGGAGATGGCCGGCACGGTGATCATCATGCTTGCCATCCCGGAGACCATGGCCATCCTGGGATTCGTGGTGGCCGTCATTATCATGTTGCAGGGCGGATGAGCCGGCCGTGGCCATGGACCAGCTGATAGCAGCCCTGGAACGGGATGCTGCCGCGGAGGTGGAGGATAAGCTGCAGAAGGCGCAGGCTGAGGCCGATGAGTTGATGGCCGGCCGTCGCGAGAAGCTGGCGCAGCGCCTGGAGGAGGAGGCACAGCGTCACGAGCGGGACCTGCGCACCCAGGCAGCCCTTGCCGCCGCTCGGGCCCGCCACATGGGCCGGAGCGATGTGCTGCGCGCAAGAGACGCGCTGTTGAGTCGGGTGCGGACGGCTGCAGAGGCACTCGTGGCGTCGCTGGAGGCTGATCCCGGCTATCGCGCTGCATTGGCGGGGGAAGTTCGGGAGGCCGTGGGCTATATGGGGGAAGGCCCGGCACACGTGCGGTGTCGACCGGCGCTGGCCCGCGTCATCGGTGAAGCGGTGGCGGGCCTGCAGAGGACGGGCTTGAGCGTTCAGGAGGAATCGGGTCTTCCTACCGGTTTCGTCATTCGCGCCGCGGACGGCCGGGAGGAAGTGGATGCCCGTCTGGTCACCCGTCTGGACCGGATGTGGCCGGAACTCAGTCTCTTGGTGCTCGGGGCCGTGAGCCGCCGCGGTTGGCTTGACGGAGAGGTCCGTGAGTAACTGGAGCGATGTGCTGGCGCGGGTGGCCGGGCTCAAAAGCCGCCTGCTTTCCGGCGAGCAACTGCGGACGCTGGCGCGTTCTCCCGACCTACCTGCGCTGGCCGAGGGCATGGAGAGGGCCGGCTTCCCGGTGCGCGCGACAGTGCTGGGAATCTCTCCTGCGGCGTTGGATCTCGCGGTGCGTCGTCAGGCCGGGGGGGCGCTGCGCATCCTTGGTCGCTGGTGTGGCTCTCGTGCTACTGATCTGGCGGTGATTTTCGAAGATGAGGATCGGCGCAGCCTGCGCATCCTGTTGCGCGGGTTGATCCAGGGCGTTGCGCCCGCCACGCGGCTCTCCGGGCTCCTTCCCACGCCCGCGCTGCCTGAGCGGGTCTTGGAAGAACTTGCGGAGCAGCAGAGCGGGGAGGCCCTGGCCGGTCTGCTCTCGATATGGGGTTCCCCGTTCGGTCCGCCTCTTCTCAGAGAACTGAGCCTGGTGGAACCGGATCTCTTCCGCTTGGAGTTGTTGTTGGATCGGACGTGGGCCGAGCGGGCGCTCGGGTCTGGTCGGGTGCACGATCCCGTCGTGCGCCGCTTCGCGCAGACGAGCATTGACCTGGCGAACGCGCGGAGCGTGCTGCTCCTGGCCCTGCAGGGAACGGATGTGGAGGCAGGAAACGCCTTTCTCCCGGGCGGGGAGATGCTGGGTCTGATGGAGTTCACCCGGGCGGCCGCATCCGGCGGCCCGGACAAAGCCCTGTCGTTGTTGACCAAGCTTTTTGCACCGTCACCATTTGCCGGCGTCCTGCGTGAGCACAAGGATCTCTCCACGCTCGAAGAGGCGCTGCTGGTGGAGCACGCCTCTCAGTTCAGGCGTCTGGCTCGCCGGGAGCCGAACGGCCTGGCGCCGGTGTTTGCCTACGTGCTGCGGCTGCGGAAGCAGGTCATCGACCTTCGGCGACTGGTGTGGGGGGTCGCGCTGGATGTGCCGCGCCCGGTGCTCAGCGCAGAGATGGCGGGAGGGGCAGGAGGATGAGCTACAGCGTGGCGGTCATCTGCCGTCCGGAAGTGGCCACGGGGTTCTCGCTGGCCGGGTGCCCCACTGTGGAGGCCACGGTGGAGGCGGAGGCGGGCGAGCGTCTGCTGGAACTGGCGGCGGATCCCAATACCGGCGTCATCCTGATACAGGAGGAACTGCATGCTCGGGTGTCGACGGACGTGCTGCGCTTCCTGGCCAAGCGGCCACTGCCCATGGTGGTTCCTTTTCCTGGCCCCGTGTGGGATGAATCGCTACGTGGGCCGGAGGGCTATATCGTCGAGATGCTACGGCAGGCAATCGGCTACCGAGTGAGGCTGCGGTGAGTGAGGCTGGTTGTATCACGCGTGTCACGGGAGCTCTGGTGGAGGCCCGGCCTCTACGGGACGTGGCCCTGTACGAGTTGGCTCGGGTGGGGGACGGTGGGCTGCTGGGAGAGGTCATCCGGTTGGAGGGAGAGACGGCCACCATCCAGGTATATGAGGATACCAACGGGCTCAAGGTGGGCGAGCCGGTGCAGCCCACCGGCGAGCCGCTGGTGGTGCAGTTGGGGCCTGGGCTGCTGGGCTCCATCCTGGACGGAGTGGCGCGCCCCTTGGAGTTGGTGGCTGCTGAGGCCGGCGATTTCATTCAGCCGGGTATCACCGTTCCCACGCTGGACCCGGAGAGGCGCTGGCCCTTCCAACCCCGTGTCTCGCCTGGCCGGCGGCTTCTGCCTGGTGACGTAGTGGGTGTTGTGGAAGAGCGTGCCGGCAGGCAGCTTCCCATCCTGGTCCCGCCTGACATCGCCGGGGTTCTGGCGGAGATCTCACCCGGTGACTTCACGGTGGCTGATACGGTGGCGTGTTTGGAGGACGGCACGGCTTTGAATCTGGCGCACCGCTGGCCGGTTCGCCGGGCGCGGCCCGCGGCGCGGCGGCTTCCGGCCGGTCGCCCCTTCATCACCGGGCAGCGCGTCTTCGATTTCTTCTTCCCCATCACTGAGGGTGGCTCGGTTTCGGTGCCGGGCGGCTTTGGTACGGGGAAGACCGTGATCGAGCAGTCCCTGGCGCGTCACGCGGCAGCGGACGTGGTGGTCTACGTGGGCTGTGGCGAGCGGGGCAACGAGATGGCGGATGTGCTGAACGAGTTCCCGCAACTCATGGATCCGCGCACCGGCCATTCCATCATGGATCGCACCGTGCTGGTGGTGAACACATCCAACATGCCGGTGGCCGCGCGAGAAGCCTCCGTCTACCTGGGCATGACCGTGGCCGAGTACTTCCGGGACCTGGGCTTCAGCGTGGCCGTCATGGCCGACAGCCTCTCCCGCTGGGCGGAGGCCCTGCGGGAGATCGGCTCACGTCTGCAGGAGATGCCGGGTGAGGAGGGCTATCCCACCTATCTGGGAAACCGCCTGGGGAAGCTGTACGAGCGGTCCGGACGCGTGGTGGCCCTGGGAGCGCCGGAGAGAGAGGGGGTCATCACCCTCATCAGTGCTGTGTCACCTCCGGGTGGGGACTTCTCCGAGCCGGTGACGCAGGCTTCGCTACGGGTGTGCGGCGCCCTATGGGCCTTGGACCCGGCTTTGGCCCACCAACGTCAGTTCCCGGCCGTGGACTGGGAGACCAGCTACACGCTCTACGCGGAGGAGACCACCGCCTGGTTTGCTGAGAGGGTATCGGCGGACTGGCCGGACCTTCGCGCCACCCTGCTGGAACTGCTGCAGCGTGAGCGCGAGTTGCGGGAGATCGCCGGTTTGGTGGGACCGGAGGCCCTGCAGGACAAAGACCGTCTTCTGCTGAGTGCGGCGCATCTCATCCGGGAAGTGGTCCTGGGGCAGAGCGCCTACGACCCGAATGATGCGGCCTCCCCGGTGGAGAAGACCTACCGTTTGGCCTCGCTGGCGTACGAGTTGTACCAGGCAGCTCTCGCCGGGCTCGACGCCGGTATCGGCTTGGACCAGTTGGACATGGAGCCTGCACGTCGGGCTCTGACCAATTACCGGAACGCCCCTGCCGGTGAGGCGCAGGCCTGGGCTGATACGGCCTCCACGGCGTTGGCCCGCCTGCGCGAGCAGGCTGCTGCCGCCGGCGACGCTTCCGGTTCGCCTGCGGCTGCTACCGACGAGGCCGCCGAAGGCTGCGCGTCCGCGGCGGAA
>Ga0123328_1003718_pt1 | contig 12870 bp, 9 predicted proteins | sample BioC12SIPDNA_2_FD_89702 | JGI IMG/M metagenome (GOLD analysis project Ga0123328, IMG submission 89702) | Anaerobic biogas reactor microbial communites from Washington, USA - Biogas_R1_A C12 SIP DNA | ecosystem: Engineered > Bioreactor > Anaerobic > Unclassified | place: Washington, USA...
AATATCTGCCAGATTCCGGATATGACACAAAGGCAGGATGGTTTGCAGCGTTTCTGAAGGTGAAAACATGTAAGTGTCAGATAAAGCATACAGTTACGTTGGTTATTCCGACGCACAAACTGTTGTTTTCTGCTTGATTTATGTCCAATTTTAACGACTTTTTGTTTGTAAAAATTAGTTGCAATATAATACGTGCGTTTTTTTGTTCTGAAAACTGTACATATGTTAAATTTAAATCTCTTGAATAAATGATGGTCTCATGAATAAAATGATCACGTCGGTATTCGGGTTTCTGATTCTGATATGTCCGGTTACCGGAACACTCCATGCTCAGCAGCAGAAGATTGATTCGTTGGTAGAGGTGCTGGCGAATACGTCCCGGGACACTACCCGGTTAGCGGTATTGCATGAGTTGTACAGTGGATATTCAGACACAGATTCTCAAAAGGCGTTGGTATATGCCCGGGAAGGGCTGATCCTGTCCCGGGAATTCGGTCATAATAAATGGACAAGCGTTTTTTTTAACGATGTGGGAATTTCTTATTATAATTTGGGAAATTTTGATTCCGCATACGTATATTTTGATAAAAGATTAGACCTGACTACGGCTATAAAGGATACAATGGGTATGGCCGGATCAATGGATAATATTGGTGTAATCTTTTACCATCGGGGAGAACCTGAAACAGCTTTGGAATACCGCAGGAAAGCCATTGAAATATATAAAAAAGTCAATCATTTTAAAAATCTGGCCGGCGGATACATATGGATTGGCAATATTTATAGCCATACGGGAGATTATCAGCAGGCACTCCGGAATTATATTGATGCAAAGCAAATCCTGCTGGATTATCAAGATGATAATTTACTGGCTAATGTAATGGTCAATTTGAGCTTGGTTTATCGTCATCTGAAACAGTACGACAATGCATTGGATTACATCAGGCAGGCATTAATACTATTTGATAAAGCTGGGAATCTGAACGGGAAAGGAGTCGCTTTATACAGATTGTCTTTGATTTATGAAGAAGCCGGAGAATACGATAAAGCAATAAAATCAATCCGGGAAGCTGAACAGGTTTTTTTGCAGACGGGGAATGATTATTTTTTAAACACTGTATATAATGCCTTAGGAAACTGGTGTTTAAAAGAAGATTTACCGGACGAAGCCTTAGAGTATCTCAATAAAACCCTGGCTTATGCCAATACAGTCGATGACAAAGGATTATTAGCAACGACATACCATAATATGTCGGAGGCCTATTTTCAAAAAAACAACAACACAACTTCCCTGAATTATCTGAAACAGGCAGAAAACATCTATCATAAAATAGGTGATAAACGTCATTTACAAGATGTTTTTTTAGACTATATCGAAATTTACGGTTACAACAACAAACCGGACAGTATTGTTAAATATTTGATTGCATATAAAGAACTGAGCGATTCCCTGATCAATGAACAAACGATCAACGCGGTTGCAGAGATACAGGAAAAATACCAGGCAGAGAAGAAAGAGAAAGAGATTGCATTGTTAACCCTGGAAAACGAAAAGAAGCAATTTGCCCTGGAAAAACTGGAGCAGGAAAACCGCATCGCGAACCTGGAGTTGATGCAGGCGGCCATAGAGCATGAAAAATCCTGCCAAGATCTGCAGCTGGCCAATGCGGAAAGGGAAAACCAGAAAAACCAGATCAATATTTTGACATTGAATGAGGAGGTTCGGGAACAAAAACTGCAGCAGGAGAAAAGAGAGAAATTGTTTTTAATGATTGGGTTTTTCGTAATCTTTTTAGCCGGCGGGGTTATCACTTATTATATTCTGATAAGTTACAGGAACAGGAAACAGAAGGAAGAAGCCCGTTTGAAACAGGAAGCTGCTGAGTTAAGCCGTCAGCTGGTGGAAATAAATATGAAAGCCATCCATTTCCAGTTAAACCCTCATTTTATTTTCAATTGCGTGCATACGGTTGAATACCTGCTTGGTCAGTCCAAAGTAAAGGAATCCATGGCCTGTTTAAGGAAATTTTCCGATCTGATCCGCATGATGCTGGAGGGCATGAGCAAAAAAGAGATCCCGCTGGAAAGGGAGCTGGACATTTTGCGTCTGTATATGGACCTGGAAAAAATGCGGCATACGCATGACTTCTCATATAGTATTGAAACGGACAACCGGATAGATCCCGTGACAACCATGGTGCCGCCTCTGATCTTGCAGCCTTTCGTGGAAAATTCCATTAAACACGGATTTGTGCAGGACGGTAAAGAATACCACATCCGGATCAGGTTGCAGACGGAAGGGGAAAAGCTGCATTGCGAGATCAAGGATAACGGCATTGGTTTTTCGGCAAAGAAAAACCAAATGTCCGTCTCGGGCTTTAAAAATGAATCACTCGGCCTGAAACTGACCGAGGACAGGCTCCGGTTGATCAACCAGATGACGCATTCGGAGTATTCCTATTCAATAGGGGATCTTAACGAGAAAGAAAACAATACAACAGGGACTTTGGTCTCTTTACAATTACCTTACATACTGGCAGCATGATAAAGACAATAATTGTGGAAGATGATTTGATGCACGTCGAATCACTGGTAAAAATCCTGCATGAAAATTTTAAAAACGTTCAGATAGAGGCCATTTGCACCAATGTGCCCGATGCTGTTAAAAAAATTGATACCCTTAAGCCGCACCTGGTTTTCCTGGATGTGGAAATGGGCCCGTTTAGCGGATTTGATGTACTGGAAATGGTTAAAAGAAAAGACTTCGAAGTGATCTTTACGACAGCCTATGAGCAATATGCGATCCGGGCCATAAAAACGGCAGCTCTTGATTATGTTGAGAAACCGGTTGATGTTGATAAATTGACAGAGGCACTGGCACGTTACAAGCTGAAAACAGGGGCTAAGAAAATACAAACGCTTCTGGAAAACTTTAAAAACAATAGCGAAGAGCAAAAAGTAGCACTTTATGATAAAGGGTGTTTCCTGTTTGTGAAGTTAAAAGACATCATCCGGTTGCATTCAGACAATGCCTATACGGAAGTGTTTTACAAAGAGGACAAGAAGGTAATAAAGACACTTACATCCAAGGGAATTTCCTATTTTGAGGACCTCTTCCAGGGAAAAGCCCTCTTTTACAGGGTACATAACCAACATCTGATAAACATCAATTACATCCGGCAAATGATCTACGATAACGGATTGAATCTTAAAATGGATGATTCCGAAAAATCGTCCATACCCGTAGCACGTGCCCGGAAAGAAGATTTCATGCTTTTTTTAAGACAAAACGGAATCCTGATCTGACGAAAAAACCGACCGATTTCAAAGTGATACCTACCGAAATCAAAATGGCAATAACGTGTTACGTTTAAAAGAGCTATATTAAAGGCCCTGATCCTGAATAATCTATAGCCATGAAGAAAAATCACAATTCAGAAATTTTTATTGGAAAGATCATTGAACAAAAAGTAAAAGAAAGCCATTTATCCGTTTCCCAGTTTGCTTCACTCATCAGCCGCTCCCGCACGACCATATACGATATATTCAATCGGAAAAGCATAGACATAGATCTGTTGTTAACTATTTCCGAAGTATTGGATTATGATTTTCTTACAGAAATATATGTTCCTAAATGTAAGGATCCCTCTCCTAAAAAGTGCTATCTGGCCATTGAAATAGATCCTACCGCTATCCCTTCAAATGTCAGGGAGGTTTCCAGTGATCAGAAAAACCGGGTAAAAATTCTTCTGAAAGAACGGCTGCAACGTAAGGTAAACGCAAGGTAAATGGAGTTTGATGCGCCTCAAATGGAGTTTGACTGCGCCAGCTAAAATCCAGAAATCACAAAACGCTGATTTGTAGCACCTTATATTAGTGTGCTGAAAATTTGGCGCACCAGTCTCCATTTGAGACGCACCAAATGGGGGATTGCCTTCACTTCGTTCGGCGTTCCCCAAATGGGGGGAGTTCCAAAGAAAAAACAAGCCAATCCCAGAAGGGGAAAAGCAAAAAAAATAAAAAACCGCTCAAGCAAGCTTGAAAGCGGTTTTCTTATTTTTTGCTTATGCTGCCGCAGGCAGCTTGGCTAGTTTTTTCTTTGGCGGTGAGGGGGGGATTCGAACCCCCGGTACCCTTGCGAGTACGTCAGTTTAGCAAACTGGTGGTTTCAGCCACTCACCCACCTCACCAAACCTTTGCTTTTTAAGGAGTGCAAAGGTATATAATTTATTTTATTTTGCAATCTGCTCGCGCATGTCGGTATCGGCCTGGATGTTCTTCATGCGGTAGTAATCCATGATGCCGAGGTTGCCTTTGCGGAATGCTTCGGCCATGGCCAGGGGTATCTCGGCCTCGGCAAGAATGACTTTGGCACGGGCTTCCTGGGCTTTGGCTTTCATTTCCTGTTCCTCGGCAACGGCCATGGCACGACGTTCTTCGGCGCGGGCCTGGGCAATGTTCTTATCGGCGTTGGCCTGGTCCATTTGCAGGACGGCTCCGATGTTCTTGCCAACGTCAATATCGGCAATGTCTATGGAAAGGATCTCGAAAGCGGTTCCCGAGTCAAGGCCCTTTTCAAGTACGACCTTGGAGATGAAATCCGGGTTTTCCAAAACGGCTTTGTGGCTTTCGGCAGAGCCGATGCTGGAGACAATGCCTTCACCCACGCGTGCCAGAACGGTTTCTTCTCCGGCACCGCCAACCAGTTGTTTAATGCTGGCACGGACAGTAACCCGGGCCTTGGCAATGAGCTGGATCCCGTCTTTTGCTACGGCAGAAACGGGTGGGGTGTTGATTACTTTGGGGTTAACCGACATTTGTACGGCTTCAAATACATCGCGGCCAGCCAGGTCAATGGCTGCGGCCATTTTGAAGTCCAGCGGAATGTTGGCTTTATCGGCAGAGATCAAGGCATTGACCACCTTGCCTACGTTTCCTTTGGCCAGGTAATGGGCTTCCAGGGCGTTTACATCCAGATGCAGACCGGCTTTTGTGCCGGTTACCATTGCCATGACAATGGTGCTGGGGGGTACTTTTCTCCACCTCATGAGCACCAGCTGTATCAGGTTGATCCGAACACCGGAAATCAGGGCCTGAAACCACAGGGTGATAGGGAAGAACCATAAAAGAACGAATAAACCAACAATCCCGATGGCTATCCACATTAACGTTGCTCCAATAGTTGACATAATATTTTCTTTTTTTAATTGTTTTCAATAGGAGATACAAATATACTCAATCCCTCGATATAGACCACTTTAATCGGGGTTTTGGGAGGAACGAGTTCCTGTGCGGAGCGTACTTCTACCGTGACGTCACCAAACCGGCCGTTTCCGGATGGGTTCAGACGTGTCAGACTAACGCCTTCCATGCCTACCGTGATCCCTTTCTCGGCAGGAGACTGGAGCGCTTTGTCTTCGATATTCTGTTTCAGGGTAATCTTGCGCCAGGTTTTGGAACGAAGGACAAGGAAGATCAATATGCCGCAAACGATCAGGGATACAAATAAAACAACAAATCCGACGGTGGTGCCGAATTGTGTAAATGCCAGCACAATAGCTCCAATGAAACTGGCCAGGCCCAGAATGCCGGCAATGCCGAATCCGGGAATTACAATCATCTCGGCGATCAACAACAGAAGGCCAATGACAATGAGGGTGATAATTAATCCCATATTTTTATTTTTTAATTGGTTACGGGTTGCACTTCAACTCCGGAAAAGCCTTTCTCCTTCAATGCCGAGACAAGGTTTTCGGCCTGGGAAAGGGTGCTGAACGGTCCTATGAAATAATCGGTGCGGGTTTCGGTTACGACCTTCATGATGTCTTTGTCTGACAGTTCGCCAACCAGTGAAACCAAACCGGAAGGAATCTCTCCGCTGCCCAGGAATACCTGGTATATTCCGGTTCCTTCAGGAGCGGTCCGGTTTTCGGCTTCCCGCCTGCGCCCTTCCTGTACGGAAATGGATTCTCCCCGGAAAAAAGCCACGGGAATAGCACCTCTTATGCCCTGTCTGCGTATTGTGGACAACGCTTTCAAAGCATCCTCGTAAGAATAGAATTGTCCGGCATAATAAACATAGCGGTTTCCCACGGGAACTTCAAAAACAGGGCTGATACCCTTCAATTGATCCAAGGTAACTGTCCGGGTTACTGTAAATAGCTGAATACGGTAATAAAGGCCCATTGGTTCATTTTCCCACGGCACAATCTCCGATTTTTCTCCAATACGGAAGGTCAGGTCAATAGCGGGAATTTCAGGGACCGGAGCCAAAAAGACATGGTTTTGAAGGGAAACATAACGTTGTTTTTCAGGATGAAAACGTTTGGGGCCGGTGGTGTCTTTTGAAATGGTAACCGTATTGGCAGCAGGTTCTGCCAAAGGAGGAAGAACTCCGTATGACAGAAACATATCTTCAATATCTCTTGCAGAGCGCCGGGTGTAACGCAGGGTTTCCTGCAGATCCATCATATTGAATTCTTCTTCCCGTATACTATTTGCTACGCCTTGCCGGTCTTCTTCACGTGAAAGGGATTGATACAAAACACGCATGCTGTCCAGTTTCTTTTCATATTCTCTTACCCGGGCGGTCAGGTCACGGACCGTTTTGACCAATTCCGCGTAATGTTGCGTTGCTTGTTGCGTTTTTTGAAGGACCGAGTCGGGAACAGCACGTCCATCGTCTTTAGCGTGTACGGTGTCCCGGGCCGGGAAGACCTCCTGGTCGTGGTTTTTCAGGGACATTTCTTTTTCCCCGACAGACAAAGGCAGGGATGCGATTTCCCTCAACTCGGCAACAGAAGCGGGACGCACTTTAACGGGAGAACTTTCGTAGGCAGCTTTGTATAAGACCAAGGAATCTTCAGGCGCGGCCCGGTCTGAGGCAAAGTAAAAATAACGGGAATCATCCGATAGCATGTATAGCATATCGTTGGAAGTGGAAGAAAACGGAATACCCATGTTCTGCGCAATGTCCCAATTTTGAGTGTCTTCATTCCACCTGCTCATATAGAGACTCATACCTCCCATTCCCGGAAGTCCGTCAGAGGTGAAATACAACGTTTTGCCGTCGGCACTTAAAACCGGGAATTGTTCATTTCCCGGAGAATTAACCTGTGATCCCAACCGGACAGGGGGTTCCCAGAACACACTGTCGCGGGCCATCGTGTCTTTGCGCCGGATCATAAAAATATCCAATGCCGAGTTTAGGGTGGTATCCCCGGCGGCAAATACCATTCGTTCCAGTGTGGGTCTGTAAAACAACGGGTGTGGATGTGACCCGTTGTCATTTACCAGGGCAAGAAGGGATTCCGGAGTCAATGCCCAAAAGCCCGAAGGTGCCAGATCGTAATAAAGAGGCAAATCTGCGGCAGGAACAACCGTTCGTCCCAAAACATGTGGAATGACCACGTATTTGCCAAGAATGAGACCGTTATCGCATAAAACGCGTTTTTGCCGGGCGCGGGCAATGAAAAGTGAATCATTTGAAAAACCCATAGCCCGTGTATAAGCTTCCCGGGCACGTTCAAATTCATAAGCGATCCGCAGTCGCTCACCTTCCCGGAACAAGGTGTCTGCAGGAGACAATTGAGCATATATAAAAGTTGTGGGAAACAGAAGACCCACAAACAAATAGATTTTTATGAGAAGTTTATCCGGCATAAAAAGGCAAATGCGAACCACAAAGTTAATTAATTAGGGAAAAAATATTACATTTGCACCCTATTTTACCTGACTTATACAAATAAATAATAATTAGATTATGCAAAGTAAAGGTGCCATCCGTCTGGTGGCGTTACTCATCGCAGCAGCTTGTCTTTACCAGTTATCTTTTACTGCAGTAACCAAGATTCAGGAAAACAAAGCGGCTAAATATGCCGAAAAGGCAGTTGTTGAGGTTCAGAAAACTCCGGAATATGCGAATATCAGTGAACTGGACCAGGCTTTCTTCCTGGATTCTCTGAGAAACGCGAAAAACAGTTATTACATTGATTCCATAACTCCGGAAAAAGTCTACCTGGGATTTACGTTCAAACAAGTCAAAGAGAAAGAGATCAGTCTTGGTCTGGACCTGAAGGGCGGTATGAACGTAATGATGGAAGTCAAATTGGAGAGCCTGATCCGTGCACTGGCGGATTACAGCGAGGACCCGTTGTTCAACCAGGCCATTGATCTGACCAATCAACAGGTTCGGGAAGGTTCCCATACCGATTATGTTACCTTATTTGCCGAGTCATGGGAACAGGTTGCCCCGGGTGAAAGGCTTTCCAGAGTCTTTGGAACTTACGACATGCGGGAGCGCATCAAACCCGAAACCACCAATGAAGAAGTAATCCGCATTATCCGCACCGAGGCCGAATCGGCCATGGCCAACTCCTTCAATGTGTTGCGTAACCGTATTGACCGTTTTGGTGTTACCCAGCCCAATATTCAGCGTCTGGGAACAACCGGCAGAATCCTGGTGGAATTGCCGGGAGTAAAAGAGCCGGAACGCGTACGCAAGCTGTTACAGGGAACGGCGTCCCTGGAATTCTGGGAAACTTACGAGAATTCCGAGGTATATCCCGCTCTGGAAGAAGCCAACCGTGTCATTCGTGATTACCTGGCAGATATTACATCTGCTGCCGCGGGAGAAGAGGCTGCCGTTGAAGAAACGGAAGAAGCGGAAGACCTGCTGGCCCAACTGGCGCAACAGGACTCCCTCTCCGAGGATATGACACAATGGGCCAAACAAAACCCTTTGTTCAATGTTCTTAATCCCAACGTTTATAACGGACAGCTGGCTCCGGGACCAAGCCTGGGCCGTGCACATTACCGCGATACGGCGCTTATCAATACCTGGCTGAGTATGCCGCAGGTACAGGCGGTACTTCCTGCGGATATGCGCCCGTTGTGGACTGTAAAGCCGGATAAGGTAAATGAGGTTTATTTTGACCTGGTTGCCATTAAAGTTAATACACGTGACGGACAGGCACCTCTGGACGGAGGGGTGATAACCGATGCCAGCAAACAATACAACCAGGCCACCGGAGGAGCTCCTACGGTAAGTATGGGCATGAATGCAGAAGGTGCTCGTGTCTGGGCCCGGATGACCGCTGACAATATTGGAAAATGTATTGCCGTTGTACTGGATGGGATGGTATATTCTTATCCCAGGGTAAATACGGAAATTACCGGGGGTCGTTCTGAGATCACCGGTGATTTTACTTCCGATGAAGCCGATGACCTTGTGAACGTTTTGAAATCAGGGAAACTTCCGGCTCCAACAAGCATTGTACAGGAAAGCGTGGTAGGTCCTTCTTTGGGATCCCGTTACATCAGTTCCGGTTTGTCGTCTTTTGCCATAGCCTTCATGCTGGTGCTGGTATACATGATATTTTTCTACAACCGTGCCGGTTGGATATCTGCAGCAGCCCTTATTTGTAACGTATTGTTCCTGTTCGGGGCACTCGTTTCGTTCGGGGCCGTATTGACATTGCCCGGTATAGCCGGTATTGTACTGACCCTGGGTATGGCGGTGGATGCAAACGTGATCATTTACGAACGCATCAAAGAAGAACTGAGATCCGGAAAAGCCCTGCGGCTGGCAGTGGCAGACGGTTACAAGAATGCGTATTCAGCCATCCTGGACGGAAACATTACTACACTCATTACGGGTATCATCCTGATGCTTTTCGGTTCGGGTCCCGTACAGGGCTTTGCAACCACACTGGTAATTGGTATCATTACTTCACTGCTAACCTCCATATTCATCAGCAGATTGTTGTTTGAGGGACGTCTTGCAAAGAACAAACCCATAACCTTTGACAACAAATATACCCGTGAGTTCCTGCAGCACACAAAAATCAAATTCATAGAAAAACGCAAGACCTTCTATATTGCCGGTCTGGCAGTTATCGTTGTGGGACTGGCCTTCATCTTTACGAAAGGGTTTACCTACGGTGTTGATTTTACGGGAGGCCGGACTTACGTGGTACGTTTTGACCAGGAGGTGTCCGCAGAAGCCGTTCGTGCCAATGTGATAGAAGCTTTTGAAGGCGGTGTGGAAGTGAAAGAATTCGGCGGCAACAGCCAAATGCGTATCACCACAAAATTCATGATTGAAGATGAAAGTACGGAAGCAGATGAACTGGTTGACGAAATGCTCTTTAACGCAGTCAAAGACTTTTATGTAAATCCCGTAACGCTGGAAGATTTCCTTTCCACCATGGACAATCCCAACGGGATCATAAGCTCTGAAAAAAGTAGGACCCACGGTGGCCAGTGATATCAAACGGGATGCCGTTATTGCCATCCTGCTATCCTGTCTGGCCATATTTCTCTATATCGCAGCACGGTTCCGCAACTGGGTATGGGGTACCGGAGGTCTTGTGTCACTGATCTTCAATACCATTTTTGTGATGGCTTTCTTCTCTATTTTTACAGGAGTATTGCCTTTCACCCTGGATGTGGATCAGCAATTCATAGCGGCTATTCTGACCATTATCGGTTATTCATTGAACGATACGGTGGTTATTTTTGACAGAATACGTGAATACCGGACTTTGTATCCAAAATGGGATCTGAAGGAAAATATCAACGAAGCGCTCAATTCTACCCTGTCCCGTACGGTAAACACCTCGGCCACCACTCTTGTTGTATTGCTGGCAATCGCCATATTCGGAGGGGAAGTGATCCGCGGTTTTGCAGTAGGGCTGGCCATAGGCGTTGCTATATGTCCGTTTACTTCAGTTGCCATCTCAACACCTGTCGTATATGACTTGTGGAGAAGGGGAAGGAATCCGGAAAGTAAAAAAGAGCACAAGAAAGTAACCAAATAAGGGGGGATCAATGAGGGATGACGTATTCCAGAATATGATCATCCATAACGTACCCGCGACCAATATCAAATACATCCGATTCGGTGATCTGAAAACCGAACCGGATGTATGCTTTTAGCGCCCTGTGGTTGTTTTTGTTGACATGAAGCCGGATGGCCGGCAAGTCGTATTCACCGGCCAAACGAACGATCTGTTCCATGGAGGCTTCAAACAATCCGCTTCCCCGGAATTCTTTTAAAAGGTAAATTTTGCTTAAAAAGAGTGCATTTCCTTCCAGACGCGGACACACTCCAAAAAAACCCGCACAAATGCCGTTTGCCAACACAAAACGATAAACATATTTTTCTTTTGTGATCTGTTTTTCAATAACATCCGGGGTAAAGAACAAATCCAGCATATATTGGAGCTGTTCTGAAGAAAGCATATTTACATACGCTTCATGCCAAATGATGCGGGCCATTTGACACAATTCCTTGATCTGTTCCGTGGTCCGGATTGGGGTGAAAGTAGTGTGCATACCGGGTAAAATTAAGGATTTCTTTGTACTTTTACATATCAAAAAACCCAAAATCATGAAATTCACCCGTTTAACCGCTTTTGTTTATGTTCTGGCTGTCAGCAGCTTGTCGCTGTATGCACAACAGGTACCCCAGGCTCCTTATGTAAAAGAGATTAAAAAAATTGCCGCACAGGTGCAAAAAAAATGGAACGTTCCTGCCATGGCGCTTACTGTAGTAAAAGACGGGGAGACCATTTACGCAGAAGGATCGGGAACGCTCAGGGCTGAAAAGGGATCTGCCGGTGCCAACAAATACACATTGTTTGTCAATGCGTCCACCAGTAAAGCCTTTACAGCCGCTTTGATGGGAATGATGGTAGACAGGGGTTACGTTAAATGGACAGATCGCGTGGTGGATCATCTTCCGGATTTTAGGTTGTACGATCCCTGGGTTACGGAAAATTACCTGGTGCAGGATATTATGAACCATAAGACAGGGTTTCAGCCGCAGGCAATGGACGTTATTCCGGCCCTGGGTTACGGAAGGGATGATTTATACAGGATGTTCCGACTGGTAAAACCCACTTACAGCTTCAGAACAACTTATGCTTATTGCAACGCGTTATATACAATTGCTGCCCGGATTGTTGAAAAATATACAGGTCTGACATGGGAAGAAGCTATTGAAGAGTATATTTTCAAACCGCTTGAAATGAATCATTCCACCACAGGTAAAGACCATTATTTTTCGGCCGAAAATTTTGCATACGGATACCGTCTCAATAAAACGGATAATGGATTGAAGCTTACACCAAGGGATGACAGGGAGGATTCATATGACTGGATGCAGGCCGTTTCCCCGGCCGCGTTTATAATGTGCAACGCGAATGATATGGGGCAATGGATGAAAATGTGGCTGAATAAAGGAAAATACGGGGAAAAGCAAATTCTAACAGAGGAAACGGTAGATTATTTGTTTAGTCCGCAGACTATATGCAGCTGGGATCAGGAAAGGGTTGTACTTTATGCCCAGGGATGGCGTGTGGAACAAGGGGTTCAGGGAAAACTGATTAACCATACGGGATTGGCAGGAGGCTATACGGCCTGGGTGGTTTTGGTCCCCGAAATGAATCTGGGTGTAAGTGTTCTGATGAACCAGGGTTCAACGACTTCCCCTCAGACAGCCATTGTTCGCCAGATCATTGATATGTACCGGGGCGTTGATTCAGACTGGATAACGAAAATTTTTGAAGAATACATGCAGCCCCCTGCAGGGCGAAGACCAAGGGTTGAGAAAGAAGTAGTCCAAAAACTTGAAAACAAGGTTTATACAGGTTGCTATTTCAAGGAATTATTTGGACAGGCAACCGTTTATGAAGAAAACGGGGATCTTCGTTTGCAGATCAACGATATTGATGCTTTGCTGGAACATGTGACAGGCAACACATTTCATTTCCATGCAAGGGATGAATCGTTTGATATGACATTTGTGATAAATGAAAATACAGGTCAGGCAGGTAGTTTTTCTATTGATTTTGGAGACGACCTGGG
>Ga0123328_1003726_pt1 | contig 12831 bp, 8 predicted proteins | sample BioC12SIPDNA_2_FD_89702 | JGI IMG/M metagenome (GOLD analysis project Ga0123328, IMG submission 89702) | Anaerobic biogas reactor microbial communites from Washington, USA - Biogas_R1_A C12 SIP DNA | ecosystem: Engineered > Bioreactor > Anaerobic > Unclassified | place: Washington, USA...
CACGGCGGGCGTGCCGCGCCGCGAGGTGTACGACGCGGTCGTCGCGGCCAAGCGGGCGGGGGCCTGAGCCCGCCCAATAGGCTCGACGCCATGTCAACCTCTGCCGCGGGCCGGGCCGAGGCGTTCTACGTCACGACGCCGATCTACTACGTCAACGACGCGCCCCACATCGGGCACGCCTACACCACCATCCTGGTGGACGTCGTCACGCGCTTCCACCGCCTCAAGGGCGACGACACCTTCTTCCTCACCGGCACCGACGAGCACGGCGAGAAGGTGCAGCAAGCGGCCGAGGCGCACGGCAAGTCGCCGCAGGAGTACGTCGACGAGGTGTCGGGCAACTTCCGGGCCACCTGGGACCGGCTCGGCATCCGCTACGACGACTTCATCCGCACCACCGAGCCGCGCCACAAGCAGGTGGTGCAGGATGTGCTGCAGCGGGTGTACGACGCCGGCGACATCGTCTACGGCGAGTACTCGGGCCTCTACTGCGTGAAGTGCGAGCGCTACTACACCGACAAGGAGCTCGTGGACGGCAAGTGCCCCCAGCACGAGACCCCACCCGAGCACCGCACCGAGGCCAACTACTTCTTCCGCATGGAGAAGTACCGCACCTGGCTCCGCGACCTGCTGACCGAGCGGCCCGACCTGATCCGCCCCGAGCGCTACCGCAACGAGGTGCTGGCGATGCTGCGCGAGCCGATCGGCGACCTGTCGATCAGCCGCCCGCGCGCGCGGGTGCCGTGGGGCATCCCGCTGCCGTGGGACGACGAGCACGTGACGTACGTGTGGTTCGACGCCCTGATCAACTACTACTCGGTGCTGGTGGCGCGCGGCACGCTCGACACCTACTGGCCGCACGTCGAGCACTTCGTGGCCAAGGACATCCTCAAGCCGCACGGCCTCTTCTGGCCCATCATGCTCAAGGCGGCCGGCATCCCGCTCTACCAGCACCTGAACGTGCACGGCTACTGGCTCATCGACGACCGCAAGATGAGCAAGTCGCTCGGCAACGTGGTCAGGCCCCTCGACCTGCAGCAGAAGTACGGCAACGACGCCTTCCGCTACTTCCTGATCCGCGACATGACGTTCGGCCTCGACTCCAACTTCTCCGAGCTGGCGCTGGCCGAGCGCGTGAACTCCGACCTGGCCAACGACCTCGGCAACCTGCTCAACCGCACGCTCGGGATGCTGGGGCGCTACCGCGACGGCGTGGTGCCTGCCGCCGGCCCGCTCGAGCCCGAGGACGAGGCGCTGCGTGACGCCTTCGTGGCGCTGCCGCAGCAGCTGGTGCGGAGCTTCGACGCCCTGCAGTTCGACCGCGCCCTGGCCAGCGTGATGGAGGCGGTGCGCAAGGCCAACAAGTACATCGCCGACGTGAAGCCGTGGGAGCTGGCGAAGGACGAGTCCGCCAGCGAGCGGCTCGACACCGTGCTCGCCACCCTGGTGGAGGCGCTGCGCTGCGCCAGCATCCTGCTCGACCCCGTGATGCCCGGCAAGATGCTCGAGCTACGCAAGCAGCTGGGCATCCGCAACGCGCCGTTCGACCTGGCGACCGCCGGCGAGTGGGGGCTGGTCCCGGCCGGCACCCGCACCAAGCCCGGCGAGCCGCTGTTCCCCCGCATCGACCTGGAGGAGCTGGAGCGGCAGATCGCCCAGCCCGCCGAAGAGCCCGAACCCGAGGAGCGCATCATCGAACACAAGCCCGAGATAACCATCGACGACTTCGCCAAGGTGGAGCTGCGCGTCGTGACGGTCGAGCAGGCCGAGCAGCACCCCAACGCCGACAAGCTCCTGGTGCTCACCGTGCGCATGGGCGCCGAGACCCGCACGGTGGTGTCGGGCATCAAGCAGCACTACGCCCCCGAGGAGCTGGTGGGCAGGAAGCTCGTGCTCGTCACCAACCTCAAGCCCGTGAAGCTGCGCGGCGTGGAGAGCCAGGGGATGATCCTCGCCGCCGAGGACGACGACGGGCAGCTGAGCCTGGTGACGCTCGAGAAGGACCTGGCGGACGGCAGCGAGGTGCGCTGAGCTCTCGCGTCGGGCCGCGACGCCGCGGCGCTAGAACGTGGAGTCGCGAAGCTGGAAGCGGTCCAGGGCCACGAGCACGGCCGGCGCGCGCCACGCCCGGTTGCGGCGGGAGCCTGGCGTCAAGGGTTCGAGTACGCCCCTTTCCTCGAGGACCCCAAGGGCGTTGTAGACCGCCATCCTCGACGCTCCGACCTGCTGCGCGATCCCGGCGGCGTCGAGGGTCGGCGACCCGAGCGCCAACGGCAACACCTGCCACGCCGTGGCGTGGCGCCTGAGGCCCGTCGAGGCCTCGCGCCACCGCTCGTGGATAGTGGCCAGGTCCTCGCGCAGCCGTCTGCTGCGCCCGACCGCCTCGAGGGCGGCATGCGCGAACCGCTCCACGATGGGCAGCACGTCACCTTCGTGGTACGCGAGCAGGGCCACCGCGTAGCCTCGCGGGTCCGCTGCCAACGCAGCGGACATCGGCGCCAACGACGCCCGCAGGATGCCCGCGGCCCGCATCTGCCCGTGAACGAGGGCGCGAGCGACCATGCCGTTGCCTGCGGCGAAGGGCTGGACGGTCTGTAATCGAGCATGTGCGATGGCCACCCGCGCCAGTGGGTGGACGTCGTCGCGCTGCCCGAAGGCCACGAGGTCGTCGAGAGCCGCTCCGACCTCATCACTCGGCAACGGTGGGATCCGCGTCAGCGCCTCGTGCAGGGCGGCCGGGCCCGACCCCGCGAGCGGGAGCGGCTGCCGGCCGAACCGGAACGGCTTCGCCCCCGCCACGAGTTCGGCGTGAACTTCAGAGATCGCGTCGGCGTTCAGGGCCCCAGCGACCTGGAGAGCGGCCCTGGTAGCTCCCATACCCGCAACTACCCACTTGGCCTCTCGCTGGAGCGTTCGCCCGCGCTCGGCCATGGCGACCTGCTCGGCGCGCGCCGGCCGCCCCTCGAGCCGTGCGCTCGCCATGCTCTCCGCCCATGGAAGCAGCCTAGCGAGCGGCGCGTTCGGCGTCGAGGTCGCGTCCTCGAAGCGCGCGAGCTCCCGCACGGCGTGGTCCAGGACAGTGCGCGTTGCGAATGGTAGCGGTGTCCAGGTCTTGGTGAGACTGCGGCGCCCCACCTTCGTCTCAGCGCGCGTCGGGCGCCCGTGCGAACGGGCGATTCGGGAGGTCATCGGACGCGTCGTGGCGATGAAGTCATGACGTCATGGCCAGCACACGAGAACGGGGGACGCACGTCTGTTGCGGGAGCCTCAGATGCTTGTTCAAGGTTCGCGCCGAAACCTTGAACAAGCATCTGAGGGACCGTAGAACTGTCCGCGTCCCGAGCTCCACGGGCCCGGATCACACCAACGACTGCACGAAGACGAGGTTGTAGCCGCTGGGGTCGTAGACGTAGAGCCGCAGGTAACCGTGCTCCTCGACCGGCCCCAGCGACACCTCGAACCCCTCCGCCTCGAGCCGCGCCTTCACCGCCGCCACGCTGTCCACCTCGATGTGCGGCAGCACGCCCACGCCGCGCACCTTGCGGTCGAGCGCCTCGGTGAGCCAGGCCGGCGCGCCCTCGGGGTCGGCGTGGAGGAACACGCGCCCGTTACCCAGCCCCACGATGGCCATGTGCGGCGCGGGCCGCGCCACCACCGGCAGGCCGAGCCCGCCCTCGTAGAAGCGCACCGACGCCTCCAGGTCGCGGACGTACAGCAGGTTGCCCTGGAACCTCACCCCACCTCACCCCTCCCGGAGCACGGCTAGGAACCGCTCCCCGTAGCGCTCCAGCTTGGTCTCGCCCACGCCCTGCACCAGCGCCAGCTCGTCGAGCGTACGCGGGTGGCGCGCCACCATCTCGCGCAGCGTGCGGTCGTGGAACACCACGTAGGGCGGCACCCCCTGCTCGCGGGCGATCTCGGTGCGCAGCACGCGCAGGGCCTGGAAGAGCATCTCCTGCTCGGGGGAGGCGTCCTCGGCGAGGAACGGCTCGTGGGCGCGCGCCTCGCGCTTGACCCTGGTGGCGCGCTGGCGCCGCGGGCGCTCGTCGACGCGCAGCACCACCTCGCGCTCGCCCTTCAGCACCGCCGCCGCCCCCGGCCCCACCACTAGGCCGCCGAAGCCGTCGGGGTCGGGCAGCAGCTGCCCGTCCGCCAGCAGCTGGCGGATCACCGAGCGCCAGCCGTGCGCGTCGAGCTCGGTGCCGATGCCGTAGGTGGTGACGCGGTCGTGGCCGAACTTGCGCACGCGCTCGGTCTCCTTGCCGAGCAGCACGTCGATGAGGTGGCCGGCGCCGAAGCGCTGGCCGGTGCGCACCACCGTGGAGAGGAGCTTCTGGGCGTGGACGGTGCCGTCGTAGGTGGCCACCGGCTCCTGGCAGGTGTCGCAGTGGCCGCACGGCTCCGCGAGCGTCTCGCCGAAGTAGCCCAGCAGCGCCTGGCGGCGGCAGCCCGACGTCTCGCAGAACGCCAGTAGCGCCTCGAGCTTCTGGCGCTCGACGCGCTTGAACGCCTCGCTGCCGTCGCCGCTCGCCAGCATGCGGCTCACCTGCACCACGTCCTGCAGGCCGTAGGTCATGAAGGCGTCGGCCGCCTCGCCGTCGCGGCCCGCGCGGCCCGTCTCCTGGTAGTAGCCCTCCAGGCTCTTGGGCAGGTCCAGGTGCGCCACGAAGCGCACGTCGGGCTTGTCGATGCCCATGCCGAAGGCGATGGTGGCCACCATCACCACGCCCTCCTCGCGCAGGAAGCGCTCCTGGTGCTCACGCCGCGTCTCGGGCGGCAGGCCGGCGTGGTACGGCAGCGCGTCGACGCCCTTCTTCGCCAGCCAGGCGGCCGTGGAGTCGACGCTCTTCCTCGACAGGCAGTAGACGATGCCGGCGTGGCCTACGTGGCGCTCGCGGTAGAAGGCGAGGAACTGCGCCTTGGCGTCGTCCTTCTCGACCACCCGGTAGAAGATGTTGGGGCGGTCGAAGCTCGAGACGAAGCGGCGCGCCCCCTCGAGGTGCAGCTTCTCGACGATCTCGCGCCGGGTGGCGGCGTCGGCGGTGGCCGTGAGCGCGATGCGCGGCACGTGCGGGTAGCGCTCGGCCAGCACCCCCAGGCCGATGTACTCGGGGCGGAAGTCGTGGCCCCACTGCGACACGCAGTGCGCCTCGTCGATGGCGAAGAGGCTCAGCTCGACCCCGTCGAGCAGCGCCATGAAGCCGGGGGTGAGCAGCCGCTCGGGCGCCACGTACAGCAGGTCGACGCGGCCCTCGAGCACGTCGCGCTCCACGTCGCGGGCCTCCTCGGGCGCGAGCGTGGAGTTGAGGTAGGCGGCGCTGACGCCCGCCAGGCGCAGCGCGCTGACCTGGTCGTGCATCAGCGCGATCAACGGCGACACCACCACCGCCACCCCGGGCCGCAACAGCGCCGGCACCTGGTAGCAGAGCGACTTGCCGCCGCCGGTGGGCATCAGCACCAGGGCGTCGCCGCCGGCCAGCACGTGCTCGATGATCTGCGCCTGCGCGCCGCGGAACTCCTCGAAGCCGAAGCGCGAGCGCAGCACGCGGCGCGCGTCGCTGAGCGTCGGGACGCCCTCCGCGGTCCCGGCCTCCGCCGCGCGGCCCAGCGGCCTCAGCTCACCCACGCCCCTTGGCGCATCAGCGGCTCGGTGGTGCCGTCCTGCTTCACGCCGTCGACGTCCATCTCGGCGGAGCCGATCATGAAGTCGACGTGGGTCAGCGAGTCGTTGAGGCCGGTGGCGCGCTTCTCCTCCTCGCTCATGCTCGCGGCGCCCTCGACGGTCATCTCGTAGCCGCGGCCCAGCGCCACGTGGCTGGCGGCGTTCTCGTCGAACAGCGTGTTGAGGAACAGGATGCCGGCCTGGGCGATGGGGCTGGAGGCGGGCACCAGCGCCACCTCGCCGAGGCGGCGGGCGCCCTCGTCGGTGTCGAGGATCGAGTCGAGCACCTTCTGGCCCTTGCCCGCCACGGCCTTCACGACCTGGCCGCCCTCGAAGGTGAGGGTGAAGTCGTCGATGAGCGTGCCGTTGTACGAGAGCGGCATGCTGGCCCTCACCACGCCGTCGACGCGCTCGCGGTGCGGCGCCGTGAACACCTCCTCGGTGGGCATGTTGGCCACGAAGGTGGTGCCGGCGGGCGTCTTGGACTCGCCGCCGTCCCAGCGGTGGCCGTCGGCGAGCCCCACGCTCAGGTCGGTGCCGGGGCCCTTGAAGCGCACGGCGGCGTAGCGGCGCTCGTTGAGCCGCTCGCGCATGCTGCGCAGCTGCTCGTTGTGCTCGCGCCAGCGGCGCACCGGGTCGTCGGTGGTGATGCGGGTGGCGGTGAAGATGGCGTCCCAGAGGCGCTCGACGGCCTCCTGCTCGGGCACGCCCGGGAACGCCTTGGTGGCCCAGCCCACCGAGGCGGCGCCGGCGACGCACCACTGGATGGCGTCGCGCATCGACAGCTCCATGTAGGGGCGCACGGCCTTGCGCCAGGCGGCCTGGAACTCGGCGACGTTCTCGGGGTTCACGTCGGCCAGCAGGTCGGGGTCCTCGGAGGTGATGGCCAGCGACGCCGCCCCCTCCTGCGCCAGCTGGATCATGCCCTGCGCGCGGTACTCGGGTACGATCCCGAAGCTCCCCTCCGGGCCCTTGAGGAAGCGCGAGCGGGAGACCAGGCCGTCGCCCCAGAGCACTTCGACGTAGGGGCTGCCGAGCGAGTAGGCGATGTCGACGACCTTGCGCACGAGGGGGGCGTCCTCGACGTCGGCGCGCACGATCAGCTTCTGACCGGGTTGGAGGTTGACGCCGACGCGGACCAGCAGCTCGGCGTAGGCGTCCAGGCGGGAGTCGAAGGATGAGCTCGTCATGTCCCGCATGCTAGCAGCGCCGCGGGGGTGAACGGAGCCAGCGCCCGACCGGAGCCGGCCGCTCCTGGGCCTGAGCCGCGCCGCGCCGCCGCCACGGCCGGAGCCGACTCGCGCGAGCCCGCCCGCCGGCGCCCCGCGAACGTCGAGATCCCGACCACCACGGCGTTTTGACGTGTTTTTCACACCCTCGCCCGTAGCCTGCCCCTCGTGCGAAGAGAGGTCCGTTACGTGCTGCATCTCTGGTGCGACGCTCCCAGGTCCGACGCCTGGCGCGCGCGCCTCGAGGAGCTCGCGACGCGTGACGTGAAGCACTTCGCGAACCTGGCCGACCTCGCCGATCACCTGCTCGCCACCGCGCGCGGCACGGACGAGGCCCGGCCCGAACCCGAGGAGAACACATGAGAACGACCCTAAGACTCGTCGCAGTGCTGCTGGCGCCGTTCGTGCTCGCGGGCTGCTTCGGCGGCGCCTCCGGCGGACCCCAGAACAACGTCACCGGCGTCAGCATCACCCCGCAGAGCCTCACCCTCGACGTCGGCGAGAGCTACGCCCTGCAGGTCGAGGTGCTGGGCAGCCAGAACGTCTCGCAGTCGGTGGCGTGGCGCAGCAGCGACCCCGCGATCGCCACCGTGAACGAGAACGGCGTGGTCACCGCCGTCGCCTCCGGCGGCCCCGTAACCATCACGGCCACCAGCCGCGCCGACGCCACCAAGAGCGCCACCGCCACGGTGACCGTGGCCATGTCGTCGGCCGCCTGCGCCGCCTACGAGCCCGAGGAGCTGGGTGGTCGCATCGACAGCGCGCGCACCCTAACGAAGGTGAACCCGGCCGGCTGCGTCGACTACGTGGTCATCCGCGACCTCGAGGCGTACGCCGCCCTGACGGTGGACGCGGGGGTCAAGCTCGCCTTCGCCGAGCGCACCGCCCTGGTCGTGCGCCCCACGGGCTCGCTGAACGCGGTCGGCACGGCGGCGGCGCCGATCGTCTTCACCGGCACCAAGCAGGAGCAGGGTCACTGGGAGACGATCTCGATCCGCTCGAACGACCCGCGCAACGAGCTCACCCACGCGGTGGTCGAGTACGCGGGCGCCGCCTCCTCGTACGGCAACAGCGGCAGCATCCCCGCCGGCGTGATCGTCGCGCAGGACGCGCAGCTCGCCGTGGAGCGCACCACCTTCCGCCACAACGCCGGCAACGGCCTCTACCTGCATGGCGACGCCGTGCTCTCCGGGTTCGCGGACAACGCCTTCGCGGGCAACGGCGGCGCGCCCCTGCGCCTCCTCAGCGACCAGCTCGGCTACCTCGACGGCGCCAGCAACTACTCAGGCAGCGGCATGACGGCCAACGGCCAGGCGTACATCGACGTCGCAGCGAGCACCACGCGCCGCGCCCAGACCTGGCCCAAGACCGACCTGCCCTACCGCTTCAGCGGGCTCCACTACGTGAACACCGACAACGCCGCCGCCCAGGTGACGCTGGCCGCCGGCGCCACCATCGAGTTCGCCCACCAGGCCGGACTGCGCATCAACAACGGCTCCTTCCGCGCCGTGGGCTCCCCCAGCGAGCGCATCACCCTCACCGGCGCCGTCCGCACCCAGACGGGCTACTGGGAAGCGCTCGTCTTCAACAGCAACGACCCCGGCAACGAGCTCGCCTACGTCGACGTGGCGTTCGGCGGGGCGGGCGCAAGCTACGGCTTCAGCGCGAACGACAAGGCCAACGTGATCGTGGCCGAGGCCGCTCAGGTCAGCATCAGCGACTCGACCTTCACGGACAGCGGCGAGTTCGGGCTCTTCCTCCGCCCCAACGCCCGCCTGCCGCGCTTCGAGAACAACGCCTTCGCCGGCAACAGCGGCGCGCCGGTACGCCTCCTGTCGAACCAGCTCGGCCTCCTCGACGCCGGCACCACCTACAGCGGCGGCGGCCGGCCGAACAACGAGGGTCACGAGTACGTCGACGTACAGGCCAGCACCATCACCGGCGCCAGCCCCACGTGGCGCAGCCTCGACGTGCCCTACCGCTTCCACGGCCACCACTACGTGGACGGCACCAACACCACGGTGACCGTGGTCCCCGGTGCGCGCTTCGAGTTCGCCACCAACGCCGGCATCCGCGTCAACCAGGGGGCGCTCAACGCGGTCGGCACCGCCGGCCAGCGCATCACGTTCACGGGCGCCGTCGAGACGCCGGGCTTCTGGGAAGCGCTGGTGTTCGTGAGCAACAACCCGAACAACCGCCTTCACCACGTCGACATCGCTCACGGCGGCGCGGGCTCCAGCTGGGGCTTCTCCCAGACGACGAAGGCCAACGTCGTGCTCCTCGGCAGCGCCCGCCTGGACATCGCCAACGCCACCGTGCGCGAGAGCGGTCAGTACTGCCACGTGACGTCCAACGACGCGACGCTCACCATCGGGAGCGGGATGGTCTACTCCGGTTGCCAGCAGGAGTGACCGGGACGGCTCGCAGGTAAGACCACGCGGTGGGGCCCGGGATCCCGGGCCCCACCGTTCGCGTCGTGTACGGACACCGACTAGGCGACGCGCTCCTCCCCGCCCCTCACCCGCTCAGCACCTCGCCCGCCTCCGCCTCGAGCTCGGCCAGCCCGGGCACGGGCGTGGCGTCGCCCGCCAGCGTGCGGGCGCGGCGCTCGAGCCGCAGGCGCAGCAGCCGCAGGTTGGGGTTGGTGGCGTAGGCCGCCAGCTTCTCCGCCCAGGCGCGCGCCGCCTCGGGCGTGGCGGCCAGCGCGCCCATCTCGGCGTAGGCCCAGGGCAGCACGTCCTTCAGGCCCAGCTCCTCGAGGCGCTCCACCGCCGCTAGCGCGGGGGCCTCGGGCTCCTCCGGGGCGGCCAGGCGCCGCGTCATGGCGAGGTTGAAGCGCACCACGGCCATCTGGCGCTCGTCGCCGCTCCCGGTGGCGACGGCCAGCGCCCGCTCCAACGCCGCCTCGGCCGCCGCGAGCTCCTCGCGGCTCTGGAGCAGCGCACCCTCGATCAGCAGCAGGCGGCAGTCGAGCGCCGGCGCCGTCAGGCGCTCCGCCAGGCGGCGGGCGCGCTCGAGCGCCGCGGCGCACTCCTCGGGCCGCCCCTGCTTCAGGCGCACGTCGGCCACGTTGGTCCAGGCGGTGGCCTCCCCCTGTGGGTCCTCGAGCGCGGCGAAGAGCCGCGCCCCCTCCTCGAAGCTGCGCGCGGCGCGCTCGTACCGCGCGGCGCGCTCGTAGGTGGCACCCAGGTTGTTCAGCACCCCGGCGATGGTCGGGCGCTGGCCGAGCTGGCGGGCCACCGTGAGCGCCCGCTCCTGGTAGCCCAGCGCCTCCTCCAGGTCGCCGGCGATCCCCGCCAGCGCCCCCAGGTTGTTGAGGGCCGGCAGCTGCTGCTGCAGGTCGCCGTGGCGCGCCACCGCCGCGAACGACTCGCGGGCGCGCCCGAGCTCGCCGGCGTGGAACGCCGCCACGCCGGCGATGTGCTCGGCGCGCACCTGCAGGTCCTGGCGCCCGATGCGGCGCGCGCAGCCGGCGGCGTCCTCGGCGACCTCCAGGCCGGCGCCGGCGCGGCCCGTGTGGACCAGCTGCACGGCGCGCGCCAGGCGCGTCTCGACGAGCACCTCGTCGTCCTGCAGCAGGAACGCCTCCTCCTCGAGGCGGTCCAGGGCGGCGGCGCGCAGCTCGGCGGCGCCCGTCTGCGTGGCGTGCTGCTCGAGGCGCAGCAGCAGCCGCACCCGCGCCCGCGGCTCCTGCTCGGCCCACAGGGCGCGGAAGAGGTGGCGCTCGGCGCCCTCGAGGTCGAGCGCGGCGGCGGCGGCGGCGGCCGCGAGCCGGAAGCGCTCCGCCGCCGCGCTCGGCTCGTGGGCCGCCAGCAGGTGCGCCGCCACGTCGGCAGGGTCCACCGCCTGCGCCTGCAGTGCGCGCGCGGCCCGCCCGTGCAGGTAGACGCGGAGCGGCTCGGGGGTGGCGTCCCACACGGCCCGGCGCGCCGCGGGCGCCAGCGCGCGGCGCTCGACCAGCTCGGCCTCGCCGAGGCGCTCGAAGAGCGCCGCCACCTCGCCCGGCGCCACCTCGACCACCTCCGCCAGCGCCGCCACGGGCAGCGGGGCGCCGGGCAGCGCGAGCGCCTGCGCCAGCCGCAGCGCCGCGCCGCTCAGCTGGCGCACGGCGGCCGTCACGCGCCGCTCGCGCTCCGCCCGCTCGCGCTCCGCCCGCTCCTGGGCGGCGACCACGCGCGCGTGCAGCTCGACGGTCTCGGGCAGCGGCTCGGCGCCGAGCTCCTCCTGCAGCACCCGCCGGCAGGCGCTGAAGTAGGCGAGCGCAGCGCCCAGCTCGCCGCCCTTGAGCGCCAGGCGCATGGCGCTGCGGTAGGCGGTCTCGTCGAGCGGGTCGAGCTCGACGAGGCGGTCGACCAGGCGCGCGGCGGCCTCGTGCTCCTCCGCCTCCTCCAGCTCCTGCGCGCGCACGCGCAGCGCGTGGCGGTGCAGGTCGGCGAGGCGCTGGCGCTCGACCTCCAGCCAGTCGGCGAAGGCGGGCGCGCGCGGCGCCTCGAAGCCGGTGAGGAGCGGGGCGCGGTAGAGCTCCAGCGCCTCCTCGAAGCGCCCGGCCTCGCACGCCGCCTCGAACGCCGCCACGTCGCTCCGCACCCGCAGCCGCACCTGGTCCTCGGGGTCGAGCCACTCGTCGGCGCCGGGGAGGCCGCGCAGGGAGGTCAGCTCCTGGCGCACGTTCTGCACGCGCCCCGGGCCCCAGAGCAGCTCGGCCAGCTCGGCGCGGCGCAGGCCCTCGGGGCGCACGCACAGCGCGAACAGCAACGCCTGCCCCTTGCGCGAGCGGGCCTCCACGGCCACCTCTCGCCAGACGAGACGTGCCTGACCCAGCAGGGTCGCTACTACCGGTGCCGCATCCGTTGACATGGCTGGTCGAGTGTAAGCCACGGCACGCCGATCGGGCCAACCCGCGGCGGGGACCGCTGGGCGGTGGGCCGCGCCCGCGCGCCGCGGGCGTCTGTCGGCCGCTCGACGCGTCACGCGCCGCGCAGGTGTCAACATGAGCCCAGCACCTCGCGGCAGGCGCCGTGAGGGCTTCCTTCAGGGCAGGGTGAGATTCCCGACCGGCGGTGAGCGGCCGAACGCCGCGAGTCCGCGAAGCCCCAGGCACGGGGCCCGAGCCGGTGAGACTCCGGCACCGACGGTGACAGTCCGGACGAGAGAAGGAGGTGAAGCGCCCCGACCCCCGGGGAGCGCTGTCATGCCGGTCCCTGACGAAACGACGAGCGTGGACGAGGCGCACATGCGCCGCGCGCTGGAGCTGGCCGAGCGCGGCCGCGGCCGCACGAGCCCCAACCCCATGGTGGGCTGCGTGCTGGTGGCCGACGGGCGCGTGGTGGGCGAGGGCTGGCACCGCCGCGCCGGCGCGCCGCACGCCGAGGTCGAGGCCCTGCGGGCCGCGGGCCCGGCCGCGCGCGGCGCCACCGCCTACGTGACCCTCGAGCCGTGCGACCACCACGGCCGCACGCCGCCCTGCAGCCTGGCGCTGATCGAGGCGGGCGTGGCGCGCGTGGTGATCGCCACCCTCGACCCGAACCCGCGCGCCCGCGGCGGCGCGGCGCGCCTGCGCCAGGCCGGCGTGAGCGTCACCAGCGGCGTGCTGGAAGCCGCGGCGCGCGCGCAGAACGAGGCGTTCCTCACCAACCAGCTCCACGGCCGCCCCTTCGTGCTCTACAAGACCGCCATGTCGCTCGACGGCAAGGTGGCGCTGGCCGCCGGCCCGGCGCGCTGGATCACCGGGCCGGCGGCGCGCGCCCTGGTGCACGCGTGGCGCGACCAGCACGACGCCATCGCGGTGGGGGTGGGCACGGTGCTGGCCGACGACCCCTCGCTCACCACCCGCCGCGAGGGCGGCGAGGGCCCGGGCCGCACGCCGATCAAGGTGATCTTCGACGGGCAGGCGCGCACCCCGCCCGGCGCGCGCCTCTTCGAGGCGGGCCCCGACGGCGC
>Ga0123328_1003729_pt1 | contig 12815 bp, 13 predicted proteins | sample BioC12SIPDNA_2_FD_89702 | JGI IMG/M metagenome (GOLD analysis project Ga0123328, IMG submission 89702) | Anaerobic biogas reactor microbial communites from Washington, USA - Biogas_R1_A C12 SIP DNA | ecosystem: Engineered > Bioreactor > Anaerobic > Unclassified | place: Washington, USA...
AAAACCTGACAAGCGAGGACATGGACCTGCTCGCCGAGATTGAATCGGAGCGCGGGCGGCCGAACACGGACAAGGAGAAGTCACAGTGAACATCGTTGATGAATACACCCGGCAGAACGGGAAAGACGCGGACAAACTGCCCAAGTTCAACGTGGGCGACACCGTCCGCGTCCACTTCCGCATCGTCGAGGGCGAGAAGGAGCGCATCCAGGTCTACGAGGGCGTGGTGATCGGCCGGAACCGCGCCGAGAGCGCGGACGCCACCTTCACCGTGCGCCGCGTGGCCTTCGGCGAGGGCGTCGAGCGCGTCTTCCCGCTGCACTCCCCGCGCGTGGAAAAGGTCGAGGTGATCCGCGAGGGCCGCGTCCGCCGCGCCAAGCTGTATTACCTGCGCGACCGCGTCGGCAAGGCCGCGCGCGTGAAGGCGAAGCAGCGCAACGCCTGACCCCCGCGTTTGATTTTACGGACCCGTGACGGGCACAGTGTGCAACTGTGCCCGTTTCTTTCGCCGCCGGCGGCGGACGCAGAACCAACCACAAGGAGTCCCAGCCATGGCAGACAAGACCGAAGGACAGAAACAGGTGAACCACAACCTCGTGAAGACGGTGGCCTTCCTTGAAAAGAAGGGGTACAAGGCGCGCTACGACGATGAGGAGGCGCAGACGGTCGTGGCCTACAAGGACGCGCGCCAGGACACCCTGGTCTTCGTGCACGTGCCTGCGGACACCCCCGGCCGCTTTGCCGTGAACGCCATCGTGGAGTGTGTCGAGGCGGATGTCATTGACGCGTGCATTTCCGCGGCCAACATCATCAACGCGCACGAGCAGGGCGCCACCCTCTTCGTCACCCCCAACTCCCCCGATCCCGAGAACGACGGCGAGGCCGACGAGGGCATCGTCATCGCCTCGTCCGTGTGCGTCGCCGACTCCGTCGAGGCCTTCCTCGGCGTTTTCGACTACTGCGTGGACATGATGGAGGACACCATCCAGGACTACGACGACCTGATGGCCGAGATGCTGGGCGAGGACGGCGAAGAGTTCGACGAGGATGAAGAAGAGGGCGATGAAGAGGACGAAGGGGACGACGAGGAGAAGTAGGCGGCTTCCCCCGCCGGGGCCGGCAGGCTCCGGCGGCGACACAGCACGGAGACGCCGGATGCCGGACCGCGCCGACGGCCGCGGACGGGTGGTTGAGCCCGCACGCGCAAAGGTCAATCTCTATCTCGACGTGGTGCGCCGCCGCGAGGACGGGTTCCACGACATAGAGACGCTGTTCCAGTCCCTGGATCTGGCCGACGAAGTCACGTTGGAACCGCGCGGGGACGGGCAGCTCACCCTGGACTGTTCCCTGCCCGGACTCTGCGCGCCGGAGGACAACCTGGCCCTGCGGGCCGCGGTCCTTCTGCGCCGCCACACCGGCTGCGGCGCGGGGGCGCACATCTCGCTGGAGAAGCGCATCCCCGTCGCGGCCGGGCTGGCCGGAGGGTCCGCTGATGCGGCGGCGGTGCTGCGCGGTCTGAACCGCCTGTGGGGGCTTGGCCTTTCCCACGGGGAGCTGGCCGCGCCGGCTTTGGAGCTGGGGTCGGACGTGCCCTACTGCCTGGCGGGCGGCCTGGCCGCGGCGACAGGCCGGGGCGAATGCCTTACTCCCCTCCCCCCTCTTCCGGGCGGCTGGCAGTGTGTCCTTGCGGACCCCGGCATCCCCGTCCGCGCCGCGCGGGCGTACACCCATCCCCTGCTGGAGAAATGCGGCCCGCCGCCGGAAGGCGAGAGGTGGACTTCCCGTTTCCGGCAGGCGGTGACCCTGGCAGCCGGGGGACGGCTGGGGGAACTGGTGTTCAACCGGCTGGAACGGCCCGTGTTCCACGACCACCCCGTGCTGGCGGCGATCAAGGAGACCCTGCTGGCCTGCGGTGCGCGCGCGGCGGCCATGAGCGGCAGCGGCTCCGTGCTCTTCGGCCTGTTTCAGGAAACGGACCCCGTGGAAGAGGCGGTTGCCGCGCTGAAGCGGTCCTTTCCCGAAGTGACCGCGCATCGTTGCCGTTTCTCGCCGGAAACCACCGCGTAGCGCGGGGCCTCTGCCCGGCGGTTGGGGGCGGTGGAAACCTTTCCCCCTGTCCGGTGGTCTCTACACAAGCGGGAGGTGTCTGCCGGCGGCTGGCGCGAAGGGTGCGCCGGACGGCGGACGTTTCACCCGGACGCCCAGGAGGTATTCCCATGTGCCAGAAACGCAGAGTAATTATCCGTGTTGTGCTGTTTGCCCTGCTTGGGCTGCTGATGGAGTTGTTCTTCACGGCGCTGGGCGCGCTGCTGAAGGGCAACATCAACTTCAGCGGGCACTCCTCGCCGTGGATGATGCTGGACTACGGGATTCTCGGCCTGATGGTCGGTCCGATGGCCGGGGGGATGAAGAGGATGCGCCTGCCCCTGCTTCTCCGGGCCGTGGTTTACATGCTCGGCATCTTCCTGGTGGAGTATGTTTCCGGCCGCGTTTTCGTTGCCTTCGGCATCCACATCTGGGATTACAGCGACCTGCCCCTGAACCTGCACGGCCAGATCACCCTGACTTTTATCCCCTACTGGTACGCCCTGGGGCTGGGGTTGGAGCTGCTTAACAAGTGGGTTGACGCCTGCGCGGTGACGCTGGCGGGCGGGTTCACGGCGGAGGAGCTGGCGGCCCTGGCGAAGGAACGCCGGGCGTCCGCCGACGGCTGCGGCTGCGGGTGCGACGCCGGCAAGGGCTGACCGCGTCAGTCAATCAGCTCCGCGCGCGGGAAGGATCCGAGAATCTTGAGGTTGCGCGCGGGCTCCGCGGCCTCCTCCAGCGTCTCCTTCACCACCTGGTCCTCGATGTGGCCCAGGAGGTCAATGAAGAACACGTATTCCCACGCCTTCTGCTGGGAGGGGCGCGACTCGATGCGGGTCAGGTTGATCCCCCGGTGGCAGAAAGGGAGCAGCAGGTTGTAGAGCGCGCCGGGCTTGTCCTTCACCCACACGAGGATCGAGGTCTTGTCGTCCCCGGTCCGGGCGACCATCTGGCGTCCGACGACGACGAAGCGGGTGAAGTTGTGCGGCGCGTCCTCGATGCGCTCCATGAGGATGTCGAGCGAGTAGGTGGCCGCGGCGAGGCGGCTGGCGATGGCGGCGGTGCCCGGCTCCTCGGCGGCGCGGCGGGCGGCCTCGGCCGTGCTGCTCACCTCGATGAGCTCGGCGCGCGGCAGGTTGGCCCGGAGCCAGTTCCGGCACTGGAGGATGGCGTTGTCCTTTGAATAGACGCGCCGGACCTCCTCCAGGGGGGACTTCGAGAGCAGGTTTTGCGTGATGTGCAGGAGCACCTCGTTCACGATCTTCAGTTCCGAGGTGATGAAGCGGTCCAGGGTGTCGCTGACCGACCCGCCCATGGAGCTCTCCACGGGGACGATGCCGTAGTCAATGCGCTCGCGCTCCACCTCCGTGAAAACGTCCAGAAACGAGGGCAGCGGGTGGTACTCCGCCTCCGCGCCGAAGATACGCAGGGCGGCCATGTGGCTGAAGGTGTCGCGCGGGCCGAGGAAGGCCACACTGGTGGGCTTTTCCAGGGCGCGGATGGCGCTCATGACCTCGCGGTAAACCGCCGAAAGCGCTTTGTTGTCCAGGGGCCCCCTGTTCTTCTCCGCGAGGCGGTGGAAAACGGCCTTCTCCCGCTCGGGGACATAGATGGGCGCGTCGCTCCGGCGCTTGAGCTCGCCGATGGCCATGGCCGCCTTCGCCCGCAGGTTCAGGCACTCCACAATCCTCTCGTCCAGCTCGTCAATCTGTTTGCGCAGTTCATCGAGGGTCACGGTGTTTTCCTTCCAGAATCTCCAGCGGAGCCAGCCCAATCATAAGCAGGGCGACCTTCCCCGTGTCAAAACGGACCCGGGCCTTTATTTTGCCGCCTGTGGAGGAAACGTGAATCACGGTGCCGGACCCAAAGGTGGCATGGCGCACCCGCGTGCCGTTCTTGAGCGGCGCGGGGGCGCTGTCCGGGCCCTCCGCGCTTTCCCCGTGCCTCGTCCGCCGGGGGGCGCCGGGCGCTATCTCCTCCCCCTGTTTCCTCTCTTTATCGATGAGAGAATGTATTCTCTCCCATCCGATCTCGTTGACAAACCTGGACACCTCACGATTCTTATCGGGTCGTCCGTAGATCGTGCGCTCTTCAGCGGATGTGAGGGTAAGCGTTTTTCGTGCGCGGGTCATGGCGACGTAGCAGAGCCGCCGCTCCTCCTCGATGTCCCCGTCGTCCTCCTCGCCGCGCAGCACCGGGAAGAGCCCCTCCTCCAGCCCGGTCACATAGACATTCTCAAATTCCAGGCCCTTGGCGCAGTGGCAGGTCATGAGTGTGATCGCCGGGGCGGAGGTGTCCCAATTGTCCACGTCGGAAGAGAGCGCCATGTCCGCAAGGAAGTCTGCCAGCGGGGTGCCCGACTGTTTGTCGTGCTCCACGCAGGCGGAGACGAATTCGTCCACAATCGAGAGGCGGTCACGCATCTCCTTCTCGTCGCTCTGCTGGATGAAGCCCCGGTAGTTGACCCGTTCGATGACATCCTCCAGCAGCTCCGCCACGGGCGCGTCCTTTGCCCGGAGGGACAGCTCGTCCACCAGCGCCACCAACTGCGCCACAGAATGGCGGGCGCGCTGGGGGAGCGTCTCGTCCAGTTCGATCTCCCTTAGCACGTCGAAAATGGGCATGCGCCGTAGGGCCGCGTACTCAAAGAGGCGCTCCTGGGTGGTGGCACCGACGCCGCGCGCGGGCACGTTGATGATCCTGCGCAGGGACTCGTCGTCCCGGGGGTTGACCAGCAGGCGCAGGTAGGCCAGCAGGTCCTTGACCTCCTTTCGGCTGTAAAACTTGATTCCGCCCACAATCACATAGTTCAAGTTGCCGAGTCTGAGTTGTTCCTCGAACAAGCGCGACTGCGCGTTGGTACGGTAAAAGATGGCAACAGACTCTGGAGCAAAGCTGTTTCTTCTGATGTCTTTAACGACGAACTCAGCCTCGTCAGAGCCGCTCTCTGTCCACCTATGCCGGACCTTCTCCCCCGCCTCGTTGGGCGTGCGGAGGGTCTTGCCCAGGCGGTTGATGTTGTTTGCCACCACGCGGTTCGCGGCGTCGAGGATGTTCCGGGTGCTGCGGTAGTTCAGCTCCAGCCGGTGGACCATCGCCTGCGGGAAATCCTTGGCGAAGTCCAGGATGTTGTTGATGTCGGCGCCGCGCCAGGAGTAGATGCTCTGGTCCTCGTCGCCCACGGCGAAGATGTTTCCGTGCCCCTCGCCGAGGCGGCGGGCGATCATGTACTGCGCCCGGTTGGTGTCCTGGTACTCGTCAATCAGCACATGGCGGTAGCGCCGCTGGTACTTCTCCCGTACCCCGGGGTGGTCCTCCAGCAGCCGCACCAGCAGCGAAAGCATGTCGTCGAAATCCACCGCCGACGCGGCCTGCAGCGCGTCGTGGTAGGCGTCCCACAGGCGCAGGAAGGACTTCGCGTGCGCCGGGTCGGGGGTGTCGTTTTCGTCCTTCGGCATCTCCACCTTCTGCTTGAACCGCGAGATCCAGGAAAGGACCGTCCTCGGAAGCACGGGGGTAAACCCGGGGGGCAGCTCCCTTACGAGGCGCTTCATGAGGGAAAGCTGGTCGCCGTCGTCGAAGATGGTGAAATTGCGCGACCGCCCGAGGTGCTCCATTTCCCGGCGCAGGACAAAGAGCGCGAAAGAGTGGAAGGTGCCCAGGAAGGCGCCCGCGTTGCCCGCGCCGAGGCGCTGCTCCAGGCGCGCCCGCATCTCCGCGGCGGCCTTGTTGGTGAAGGTCAGGGCGAGAAGCTGGTGCGGCGGGACGCCGCGCTCCTCCGCGAGCCAGGCCATGCGCTCGATGATGACGCGGGTCTTGCCGCTGCCCGCGCCCGCCAGCACCAGCACGGGGCCGTCGGGGGCCCGCACCGCCGCAAGCTGGGGGTCGTTAAGAGAAACCGTGCTCACCGTTTCCGTTCTTTCCGGTGTTGGGGCGCGCTTTTGGGGTCAGCCGCGCAGGATGATGTCGTCGGGCTCCACCAGGGGCAGCGCCTTCAGGTCGTCGGGGACCTGGTCCGGCGGATAGCTCACCATGGGCAGCTCCGCAAGGGGGCGGTAGGGGCAGTCAAAACGGGCCTCGCCCGCGCTGCGGTCAATCAGGACGGAGATGCCGGCGATGTCCGCGCCGCGCGCGCGCAGATGCTCCACGGTTTTGAGGATGGACCCGCCGGTCGTCACGATGTCCTCCACGACGAGCACGCGGCTGCCGGGGGCGACGGTGAAGCCGCGCTTGACGGCCATGCCCCCCTGCCCGTCCTTTTCCGAATAGGCGCAGCGGCAGCCCAGGGACTTCGCCGTCTCATAGGCCAGCACGATGCCGCCGGTGGCCGGGCCAACCACGAGGTCCACGGCGTCTCCGCGGAACTTGCCGGCCATGGCGGCGCACAGGCGCGCCACATGGTCCGGGTGCTGCATGACGCGCGCGGCCTGAAGGAACTGCCGGCCGTGGCGGCCGCTGGTGTAGATGAAGTGGCCCTCCAGCAGGGCGCCGGTCTTGCGGAAAACGTCAATCACCTCTTCGGGCGTCATGTGGAAATCTCCTTGAGAATGCTGTCCACGGCTTCGGCGGGATCGGGGGCGCGCAGGATGGGCCGTCCCACCACAATCATGTTGGCCCCGGCGCGCACGGCCTCACCGGGCGTCATCACGCGCTGCTGGTCGTCCAGGGCGGCCCCGGCGGGGCGCACCCCGGGCGTCACGATGAGGGCGTCCGGCCCCGCCGCGGCGCGGACCAGGGCGATCTCCTGGGGCGAGCACACGATGCCGTGCGCCCCGGCGTCCAGCGCGGTCCGCGCGAGCCGGGGCACGGCCTGGGCCGCCGTCTCGGCAAGGCCCAGATCGTCCCGCAGCGCGCCGTCGCTGTGGCTGGTGAGGATGGTGACGGCCAGCAGGCGCGTTCCGGTCCCCTCCACGGCCTCGCGGGCGGCGGCCACCATCTTGCGGCCGCCGAGGGCGTGCAGGGTCATGAGCCCCGCGCCCGTGGCGGCGCCGGCGCGGGCGGCGCTGGCGACGGTGTTCGGGATGTCGTGGTACTTGAGGTCCAGCATGACCTCTTTGCCGAGGGCGCGCACCTCCCCGACGATGGAGGGGCCGCAGCGGGTGAAGAGCTGCGACCCGATCTTGAACCATCGGCATCGGCCGCAGCGGCGGACGGTGTCCAGCGCCTCCTCGCGCGTGTCCACGTCCAGCACAACAATGAGTTCTGGGTTCATGAAAACACCTCTCCTGGGGGGAAAACGTCTCTAGGCGGCATACTTTACAGGGAAAGGCGGGGGTCAGTCCACCTTCATCGCGCCGACGAGGGCGGAGACGTCGGCGACGCCCTGGCGGGCGCAGTAGGCCTCCAGCCCCTCCACCACGCGGAGGGCCGTGTCGGGCCGCCGGAAGGACGCGCAGCCCACAGCGACGGCGGATGCCCCGGCGAGCAGGAACTGGACGGCGTCCTCCGCCGTGCAGATGCCGCCCATGCCGATGATGGGGATGCGCACGGCGCGCGCGGCGTCCCACACCATCTTGACCGCGACGGGCCGGATCGCCGGGCCGCTCAGGCCGCCCACGATGTTGCTGAGGATCGGCCGCCGGGTTTCCGGGTCAATCCCCATGCCGAGCAGCGTGTTGATGAGCGCGAGGCCGTCGGCCCCCGCCTCCTCCGCCGCGAGGGCGGGCTCCGTGATGTCCATCACGTTGGGGGACAGCTTGACGAAAACAGGCAGCTTGGTGGCCGCCTTGACCGCGCGGGTGTACTCCGCAACGCGCTCCGGCGACTGGGACACCAGTTTGCACCCCCGCGTCTTGGCGTCGTGGACGTTCGGGCAGGAGAGGTTGGCCTCAATGGCGTCCGCCCCCTCCTCCCGCTCCAGGATTTCGGCGAGCTGCGCGTATTCGTCGGGGGAGTACCCGTAGATGTTTCCGATGATAGTGCAGCCCTTCTCCCGGAGAAAGGGCAGCTTGTCGCGCAGGTAGGCCTCGATGCCCACGTTCTGCAGGCCGATGGCGTTCAGCATGCCCGCGGGCGTCTCCACGAGGCGGGGCGGGCGGTTGCCCGCGCGGGGCTGGAGGCTGAGGCTCTTCACCGTGACCGCGCCCAGGCGCGACACGTCAAAGTAGCGGTCGTACTCCTGCCCGTAGCCGAAGGTGCCCGACCCCACGGTCACGGGGTTCTTCATGGCCAGGCCGCCGACGCTCACCTGCATGTTCACGCTTGCTGCGGACATTTCACCGTTTCCCTCAGGCGGACCAGTTGATGATGCGCGAGTCAAACACGGGGCCGTCGGAGCAGACGCGCACCATGCGCTCCGCCTCGATCTCCACGTTGGCCTCCACGACGCAGCCCATGCACACGCCGTCGCCGCAGGCCATGAGCGCCTCCAGGGAGGCGTAGCAGAGGGCGCCCAGCTCCGCGCAGACGTCGTGCACGGCCCGCATCATGGGCATGGGGCCGCAGCAGTACACCACCGTGTCCGGCCCCGGTTTCAGCGTGCGCAGGGCGTCCGAGGCGAAGCCCTTCATGCCCGCCGAGCCGTCGTCGGTGGCCAGGGTCACGCGGCAACCCATCTGGGCAAAGTCTTTGCTGCACAGGAGGAGCCGGTCCGTGCGGGCGGCCAGGACGATTTCCGGGGTGCAGCCCGCCTCGCGCATGAGGCGCTCGGCAAGCCCCGGCAGGGGGGCCACCCCGATGCCGCCGCCCACCAGGATGGGGCGCTTCCCCTCCCCGGGCAGGGGGAACGGCTTGCCCAGAGGGCCCTGCACGTTCAGCGACTGGCCGGTCCGGTATCCCGAAAGGAGCCGGGTACCCTCGCCCTCCACCTTGTAGAGGATGGAGATGCCGTCGCGGAAAATCCGCTCGACGGACATGGGGCGCCGCAGGAAGGGATGGTACCCCGGGCGCACCTCGATCATGCAGAACTGCCCCGGCAGGGCCTCCGCCGCGATTTCCGGGCAGTGCAGCGCCATCCGGTAATGGCCGGCGGCGACCTCCTGGTGCGCCATGATCTCGCAGTCCACGACGTGGGGCATGGGCTATTGCTTCCTGTTGTCCATGTTGAGCTGGGTGCGCAGAAACTCCAGGCCGCTGCGCAGGCGCTCCGCCATGACCTCGCCGACCCCCTCCACCTCGACCAGCTGCTCCTTGGAGGCGCGCATGAGGGCGCTGAGGGTGCCGAAACGCTCCACGAGATTCTTGACGATGGCGTCGGAAAGGCGGCTCATCATGCTGAGGACTCGGTAGCCGCGCGGCACGAGGACCATTTCCAGCCCGCGCGCGCCCGCGCCGAAGCCCAGCGCCTGGCTGACGGCGGCGGAGCTCAGGAGGTCCGTGTCGCTCAGGGCGCGGATGCGGTCCACCACCGACTCGGCGGAGCGGTCGCGGGCGTAGTCCTTCACCACGAGCCGCGCCTCCTCGACGGGCTTCAGCAGTTCCGTCACCTGGAGGGCGAACAGGCGGCCCTCCTCGCCGAGCTCCTCGATGGCCGGAAGCACCTCGCGCCGGCAGGTGCGCTCCACCATTTCACAGCGCTGGAGCACGCGGCAGACGTCGGGGAGGTTCACCCAGTCCCCCATCTCGTGCATCGTCAGCTCCTGCAGGGCCTGCTGGAGGCTCTGCACGTACCGCTCCACGGTCTGGATGCCCTGGATGGCCTTGTTCACTGTGACCTGCACCGTGGGCATCTGGTATTTGCGGCCGTGGCAGAAGACGGTCACGCTGGCGCGCCGCTGGGACACCGTCACGACGGTGCATTTCGCCTGGCTGGCGATGCGCTGGGCCACGCGGTGGCGCGTGCCGGTCTCCTCCGAGGGGATGCGCGCGTTGGGTTTCATGAAGCGGTTGGCGTAGTAGATGCGCGTGGCCTTCTCGTTGAGGATGATCGCGCCGTCCATCTTGCTCAGCTCGTAGAGGAGCTGGGGCCGCATTTCCACGCTCAGCTCGACCCCGCCCTCGGAGAGGCGGGCCAGCCGGTTCACCTCGCCGAAACAGAGCATCGCCCCCGTGCCCGCCTGCAGGATGTACGCGATGGCCTCGCGGATCGGCGTGCCCGGCGCCACCATCCGTATCGCCTCGTGGAGCGCCTCTTCTTCCGTCTTGATCTTCTTCGGCACGGTCTGTTCTCCATGGTGGCGGGATTCTGTCGCCCGCAAAGTATAAAACAGAAGGCGGCGGCGTTCCAAGAGCGCGGAAACGGCCCGGGTCGCCGGATAAAATGGGCGCGCGCCGGAGCGGCGGCGGGCACGAGATTGCTTCACTTCGTTCGCAATGACGCGGAGACACACGTCATTGCGAACGAAGTGAGGCAATCTCGTGTCAGAACGCCCCAAGTCTGCCGCATCCCGCGGGTGAACCGGCATGTTCGCCGCTATTTCTGAACGTCTTTCCCGGAGGAATCGGGGACGGTGACGGACAGCATGCCGACATACAGGCCGCCGGGGCCCGTGCGGTCCATCTCGGGCGTGTAGAAGGCCGAGAGCGCGCCGTCCAGATACAGCGCGTCGCGGCATTTCAGCTCATCGCGGAAGAAGAGCGCGAAGTCGTTGAAGTTGACCGGGCTGAGAGACAGCACGAACACCGCCTCCGTCTCCGAGCGCATGCCCACGCCGCTGCGGACGTACAGGCTGTCGGAGTCCGGGAGGAACCGCGGGTGAATCTCGCCGTTGGACAGGAGCAGCGGCCCCGACTGCACCGCCAGGTCGGGCTTTATTTTGAGGGCGGCGTAGGCCTCCGTCTCCATGACCCGCCCCTTGCGGTCCTTCATGAAGAAGACGCCGTTGGGCTTCAGGAAGAAATTGCCCCCGCCCTGTTTCCGGTTGAGGGGCTCCATCTCCCTGCCGTTCTCGACATGCAGACCGAGGGGCGTGTAGTCCCGCGCATAGATGCCCGCGTTCGCGGCGAAGATCAAAAAACGGCCCTGTCCGGACAGGTAGTCCCGCAACGCGTGGAAATGGCACAACGGCGTGCCGTCCTCCCGTTTCCAGTGGAGCGCCAGGTCCGCCGTGTCCAGCGGCACTTGTACTATGAGGTACCGGACGCCCTTGCTGGAGCCCCTGTTTACCACCCGCACCACGCCTGACGGGGAGACTGGAACCACATCCCCCGGCGTCCAGAGGGTGCCCGGGACCAGCAACAGCAGGACCAGCGGCGGCAAAAACCGTTTCACACACCACCCCTTTGAACGCGCCGCGCGCGGCGCAACGGGATCAGGGCACCGAGACGACGGGGACTTCAGCCCGCATCCGCGCGACCACCTGCCCGGCCATTTCCGGGGGGAGAGCCTCGCTCCAGTTGCTCCGGGTGACGGCGAGCACGGCCGGCAGCTCGCCGGCCGCAGGATCCGCCGCCTCCACCGCGCCCGGCCCGATCACGCAGAGGCCGGTGTCCAGTTCCGCGCGGCTGAAGGGGACGATTCCCTCGCCGTTCACCTCAACCGTGACCTTGTCGTTCTGATGTCCGGTCCAGGAGACATTGAACCCCGCCGCGCGGGAAAGCCGTGCGTCCGGGGCGGGCTCGGTCACCTCCAGGGCCAGCGGCGCGAAGACGTTTGCCTCATAGGAGGCGTCCCGCCGCTTGAAGACAAAGGTGTACCCCTCCGCCGCGGGGATCTCCGCGGAGTAGTAGTCATACGACTCCTCCTCCTGGCGGACCAGGGGGACCTCGTTCACCAGAATCTCGTCCCGCCCGCCCAGGAAGAGGAAGACATCGCCGCCGCTCACGCTGAAGGTGGCCTTGGCGACCGTCTTCTCCGGGGTGGTGACCACCTCGAAAAACACCGAAATCTCGCTGACGTCATAGAAAGTGGACCGCTGGTTCTTGCATCCCGCCGTTAGCAGGACGCATCCGACGGCCAGGGCAACGGCGCAGGCGCGCATGGCAGTTTCCTCCTTGGTGGGGGCGGACCGGAATCCGGCCCGACGCACCCCCATTCTGACAATCTGGCGGAAAAAATGCAAGGCGTCCCCCCTGCTTGGGCATAATGGGGCGTTCCCCGGCCACAGGAGACCGATGCCCATGAGTCAAACCCCCAGGGGGCGGATCGCGGCGCTCGCCGTCGGCGCACTTTGCCTTGCAGGGGCCCTCGCGCTTCTGCGCCTCACGCTTCCGGAGGGCGTGGCGCGCGAGACGGTCACCATCGCCGGACCGGGCGGCCGCGTCTGCGGCGGCACCCTGTGGCTGCCCCGGGAACCCGCCGCGGTCGTCATTCTCGGGCATGGCGTGACGGAGAACCGGGGCTGCATGGCGGCGCTGGCGAGACTCTTCTCGGCGAACGGGTACGCGGTGGCGGCGGTGGATTTCTGGGGACACGGCCGCTCGCGGGAGCCCTTCGACTGGGGGGCCAATCCGGAACAGATTCACGCGTGGTGCGCCTGGGCACAGGAGCGTTTTCCCGGCCTGCCGCTGGGGTATGTCGGCCATTCCATGGGCGGGTTCGCGGGGACGGACGCCTTTGCGGAGGACGCGCACGGCGTGGGCGCCTTTGTTGCCCTGGGCGCCCTGCCCCGGCGGATCCCCAAGCCCAAGACCCTGATCGCCGCCGGAAGGTTCGAGGAGCTGTTCTCCGCCGAGCAGGCGCGGCAGAAGGCGGGCACACAGGCCGATGTGCTGATTTCCCCCCGGAGCAACCATGCCCTGGAACCGTGGGATTTTACCCTGGGGTGGGGCATGGTGGAGTGGATGACCGCGGCCCTCGCCGTGGAGCGCCCCCTCTCCTTCTCCGCCGTCCGGCATTTCGCCGGGTTGCTCGC
>Ga0123328_1003731_pt1 | contig 12810 bp, 11 predicted proteins | sample BioC12SIPDNA_2_FD_89702 | JGI IMG/M metagenome (GOLD analysis project Ga0123328, IMG submission 89702) | Anaerobic biogas reactor microbial communites from Washington, USA - Biogas_R1_A C12 SIP DNA | ecosystem: Engineered > Bioreactor > Anaerobic > Unclassified | place: Washington, USA...
CAGCGGCCAGCCCGATCGCCGGGCGATCGACACCCTCGCCGCGCAGGGTGAGCACCAGCTCGGTGTCCGTGTCCTGCCGCAGATCGAACGTCGCGCCGGACCCCAGCATGGTGGTGAGCAGCTCATGCGTCCAGGCGGCGGGGCAGTCCGCCGCGGGGACGTCGATCTCCAGGCGGTCGACGGTGACGGCGTCGGCGTCGGCGGCCTGCACGGTCTCACCGTCCCGGGTGAAGGTCACCGTCCCCTGGATCGGGGCGCACCCGGTCGACCCGGCGAGTGAGGCCTCCCCGAAGACGAGTGTGCCGCCGTCGGGGACCGCACTCGGATCACCCGGGGTGACCCACACGTCGGTGACCTGCCACGTCGAGCCGAGGACCGTCGGCTCCGGGGTGCCGCAGGCGACCAGGGAGCCGGCACCGGACACGGCCAGGAGCACCGCTGCTACAGCGCGCCTCATCGCCGGGCCTCCAGTGCCGTGAGGAAGGAGTCGGCCCAGCGGGTGACGTCGTGCTCGCGCACCTGCCGGTGCATGGCGAGCATCCGCTCCCGCATCACCTCCGGGTGCTGCGCCAGGCCGGTGACGGCGGTGGCCAGCGCCCGCTTGATGGACTCCAGGTCGAAGGGGTTGCACAGGTTCGCCTGGTGCAGCTCCACCGCGGCGCCGGCGAACTCGGAGAGCACCAGAGCACCCGAGCCGTCACCGTGGCAGGCGACATACTCCTTGGCCACCAGATTCATGCCGTCCTTGAACGGGGTGACCAGCATGGCGTCCGCCGCCTCGTAGTAGGTGCGCAGCTCATCCTTCGGCAGCGACTGGTGCAGGTAGTGCACCACCGGGTGCCCGACGGAACCGAAGCGGCCGTTGATCCGGCCGACGGCCTCCTCCACCTGGGATCGGGCGACCTGGTACTGGTCGATCCGCTCGCGGGAGGGGGTGGCGATCTGGATGAGCACAACCTGGTCCGGATCGAGCGCCCCGGACTCGAGCAGCTCCTCGACGGCCAGCAGCCGCTGGAGGATTCCCTTGGTGTAGTCCAGGCGGTCCACCCCGAGGATCACCGTGGTCGGGTTCCCCAGGGACTCCCGCAGCTTCTCCACACCCCCCGGCTCCCCCGTCCCGAGCGAGCCCGGGTCGATGGAGATGGGGAACGCGCCGACCTGCGCGTCATCGATCTCCACGCCGGAGCGGCGGGCCAGGTCGAGGAAGTTCCGGACCCCGGACTCGAGGTGGAAACCGATGAGGTCCGCCCCGCACAACCCGCGGATGATCTCCTCGCGCCACGGCAGCTGACGGAACAGGTCCGCACCGGGGAAGGGGATGTGCAGGAAGAAACCGATCCGCAGGTCGGGGCGCAGTTGACGGAGGATGCCGGGTAGCAGCTGCAGCTGGTAGTCCTGCACCCACACCGTCGCACCCTCGGCGGCGACCTCGGCGACCTCGGTGGCGAACCGCAGGTTGACGTCCCGGTACGCAGCCCACCAGTCGCGGTCGTAGACGGGGGTGACGATGAGGTCGTGGTACAGCGGCCACAACGTCGCGTTGGAGAACCCCTCGTAGAACCCCTCGAAGTCCGCGGCGGTGAGCCTCACCGGATGCAGCAGCACCCCGGCGTCGGTGCGGAAGGGCTCCGGAGCCTCGTCCGCGATCCCGGGCCAGCCGACCCAGCACCCCTGCTGGCGTTCCAGGACCGGGGAGAGCGCGGCGACGAGCCCACCCGGGCTGGGCGTCCAGGTGCGGGTGCCGTCGGGGGCGGTGTGCAGGTCAACCGGCAGGCGGTTGGCCACGACCACGAAGCTGTTGTCGCCGCTCATGACTGAAAGGGTCAGGCCTTCTTGGTGGTCTTCTTGGCGGTGGTCTTCTTCGTCGCCTTCTTGGTGGCCTTCTTGGTGGTCTTCTTGGCGGTGGTCTTCTTCGTGGCCTTCTTGGTGGTCTTCGTCGTCGTCTTCTTCGCAGCCTTGCGGGTGCGCTTGGTGGCCTTCGGGGCGGCCTCCTCGGCCTCCGCGGCGACCTTCTTGTACACCAGGCCCTCCGGCTCGACGCCGAGCATGCACATCAGGGTCACACCGTCCAGGAAGTCCTCGGCGTAGGTGGCGACGATGCGGCGGGCCGCAGCGGCGGTCTCCGCCTCGACGGCGTGGAGAGCTTCGGGAGTCGGACGGGTATCTGTGACCTTGGGCGGCATGGATCCTCCTGGGAGTAGGTCGGGGAGTGAGGCGCACCTGATCAGGGCAGCTGACGGGCGCAATAGAGCACTTATTCTACGCTATGCCCGCGGGCCCGGCGCACCCGCCTCCGGGGACGCGGCTGCGCGGCCTGCGCCATCTGCTGGAACGTCACCCGGCGGGTGGCACGGAAGTAACGGTAGGGGTTGAGCTTCGGCGGGCGGCGCAGTCGGCGGGCCACCCACTCGCCGAGGACCACACCCGCCGCCAGGCCACAGGCGATCGCCAGGGCGGTGGCGATGTTGGTGAAGCCGACGAGCATCTGCTCGTGCATCGCCGCGTACATGCCGCGGTAGACCGACAGACCTGGCAGGAACGGGGTGATGCCGGCGATGGCGGTGATGAGCGGCGGGATGAGGAAACGACGGGCGAGCAGACCACCGGCGAGGCCGATGACCACGGCGGCGACGGAGGCCGCGATGACGGAGCCGAAACCGTAGGGCACGAGGACGAAATGGTAGAAACCGGACCCCGCCAGGGCCGTGAGCGCGGAGATCGCCACCGAGGACCATTCCGCGTAACTGGCCACCGCGAACCCGGCCGCCGCCACCGCGCCGCTGATGACGCGGACCGTGACGGAGGTGAAGTTCGGCGCAGCGGTCGTCTCCAGGGGAGGCAGGGAAATGCCCAGCAGGGCCGTCAACGAGATGCCGATACCCACGCCGGCGACGATGGCACCGGTGAACAGGAGTGTCTCGAAGAAGCGTGCTGAGGCCGTCACCGGCGCCCCTGTGATCCCGTCCTGCAGCGACTGCACCAGCGTGAGACCGGCGAGCAGGACGATGATGCCCGACGCGATGATCTGCGACGGCGAGATCCGGAACCCCAGCTCCGCGGCCAGCGAGTAGATCACCGCCGCCGGCACCGTGGCCACGATCCCGCCGAAGACGTTCTGGAAGAACAACGGCAGCTGGTTGCGGCCCAGCCACGTGTTCATCGCCATGATGAGCACCGAGGTGACGAACGCGGTGAGCGCCACCAGCCAGCCACCGCCGAGCATGACGGCGACCGCGCCACCCATGACGCCCCAGCCCATGACCGCGGTCCACGCCCCGTACTCGGCGGGCTTGGCCGCGAGCTCGTCGAGGATCTTCTCGGCGACCTCCGGCGGGGTTGCACCCGCCTGAATGGAGCGGATGAGCCGGTCGACCTCGGAGAGCTTGGAGAAGTCCGTCGTCAGCGACCGCACCACCCGGAACACGTTGACCGGGGTCTTCCGGCCGTGCCCGATGGTGGTGAAGATCGTGATGGTGTTCATCGTGATGTCCACGTGGCAGTAGTGCAGGCCGTACGCGGAGGTCACCGCATGGATCTGCGCCTTGGTGTCCGAGTTGGACGTGCCGGAGGACAACAGGATGTCACCGATCCGGGCGGCCAGGTCCATGACGGCGGCCACCTGGGCGTGATCGGTGAGGTCGATCGGTGCCAGCGGGGAGGGCGGTGGGGCGGCCTTCGCGGCGTCGATCGTCGCGATGCGGCCGGAGCCGGCGAACAACGATCCGAGCTTCTCAAACATTCCGGACACGTGAGGAGACTAGCAGTCCGCGGCGGTTTCCGGAGCCGCGGGGCGCTCGGGTACCATCACACCAGCGGACCGGGTGTCCGCGACTGCTGGAGTGGCGCAATCGGTAGCGCAACGGTCTTGTAAACCGTAGGTTGCGAGTTCAAGTCTCGTCTCCAGCTCTCACGCCGCTGCGGCCCGGCCGTAGACTGGTTCCCGATCATCGGACCAGACTCAAGGAGCAGCAATGGCAGACATCAGGATCGCGATCGTCGGATACGGCAACCTCGGTAAGTCGGTGGAGAAGCTCATCAAGGCGCAGCCGGACATGACGCTCGCCGGCATCTTCTCCCGCCGCGAGACCCTGGACACGGATGCCACCGTGTGGCCGGTCGCGGAGTTCGCCGACTACCGCGACCAGTTCGACGTCGCGGTGCTCTGTCTCGGCTCCGCCACCGACATCCCGGAGCAGGCGCCGGAGTTCATCCGCCACGCGAACACCGTGGACACCTACGACAACCACCGTGATGTCCCGCGCCACCGCGCCCAGATGGATGAGATCGCGAAGGAGAACGGCACCGTCGCCGTCGTCTCCACCGGCTGGGATCCGGGCATGTTCTCCCTCAACCGCACCATGGCGCAGGCCATCCTCCCGGGCGCGGCGCAGCACACCTTCTGGGGTCCGGGCCTGTCCCAGGGCCACTCCGATGCTTTGCGACGCATCCCCGGCGTCCACAAGGCCGTCCAGTACACCATTCCCTCTCCCGACGCCCTCGACGCCGCCCGCAAGGGCGAGGCCGGCCAGCTGACCGGCAAGGACGCCCACCTGCGTCGCTGCTTCGTCGTCGCCGACGAGGCCGACCACGAGCGCATCGAGAACGAGATCCGCACCATGCCGGACTACTTCGTCGGCTACCAGGTGGAGGTCAACTTCGTCGACGAGGCCACCTTCGACGCCGAGCACACCGGCATGCCCCACGGCGGCCACGTGGTCACCGCGGGGGATACCGGCGGGTACACCGAGACCATCGAGTACACCCTCGAGCTGGACCGGAACCCGGACTTCACCGCCGCCGTCGCGCTGGCCTACTCCCGGGCAGCCCACCGGATCACCGAGCCGGGCGCCTACACCGTCCTCGAGGTCGCGCCCTACCTCATCTCTCCGGATTCGCTCGACGATCTCATCGCCCGCGACGTGTAGTCCTGCATTCACCTCCGGAACACCGCCGTCCATGGTGGTTGGCGGTCACGTTCCGGAGGTGAAGGCAGTTTCCGGGAACCTCCGGGCCGTCGGTGGGGTCTGAGTGGGGGAAGGGGGAAGCCATGACGACATTGCCGGACGGTCGGTCGGTGTTCACCACGCGGGAGCTCGCGGAGGCCTGTTCACCTCCGACCGGCCCACCGGTCCGGTGGTGCTCCGGGCGTTGGCGCACCAGAATCCGTATGGTGCAGCTGCGCATGAACAGGCGGGTGAGTACCCCCGGTGAGCGTGCACGTGCCGCGGAACCGGGAGTTCAGGTCGATCATCGCCCCTTCGAGGTCAACGACGGACTCCGCATTGCCACGCCCCTGCGCACTGCCCTCGATGTCCCCGTGAAGGTGGATCAGTATGCGGTGCGGGAGATCGAGCGCCGCGACCGGGGGAGCCGGGGGAGAGGCGTTGGAGGAGGACCTGCTGACGTGGGGGGAAGATCCCGGTGCGGCGGCGGGAGCGGATCCGGCGGGCGTCGATAGGCGCGGACTCGGAGACCGAACGGATGCTGTTCCGGGCGCTGAAGGAGCGGGGTTACACCTTCGAGCAGAACGCCCTGCTGGGTCAGTATTTCCGGGACGGGGTCCATGAGCCGGCGAAGTTGGTGGTGAAGGACTACTGGAAGGCCAACGACGCCATGGCACGCGGCTACCGGCACCTGACGTTCTCGGATGTGTGCATTGATCTGCACCGGCCGTGAGAGGTGGAGCTGGTTGGGTAGTGGCACTCCGCGTGGACCCAGCCGCATGCGATCGGGCTGTCCTGAGCGGTGCCTAGTTCCGGGGGTCAGCGCTGGTCGGGTCCTTCACCGGCAGCAGGAGCAGGGCGCCGACGAGCAGGATGAGGCCGATGCCGAGGATGCCGGCCCGGTCGGCGCCACCGGCCAGGGAGACAAAGACACCGAAGGCCAGCGGAGACAGCCAGGAGACGGCCCGGCCGGTGGTGACGTAGAGGCCGAAGAGCTGGCCCTCGGTGCCGGCGGTAGCCACCCGGGAGAGGAAGGAGCGGGCCGCCGACTGGGCGGGGCCGACGAACAGGCAGAGGATGAGGCCGAAGATCCAGAACATCTGGGGGCCGTCGACGAAGAAGAGCGCGACGGCGGCGGCGATCATGAGGATGAGGGAGCCGAGGATGATGGGTTTGGGGCCCACCCTGTCGTCGAGCCAGCCGCCGAGCATGGCACCGCCGGCGGCGGCGACGTTGGCGGCGACGCCGAAGATGAGGACGTCGCCGGGGGTCAGTCCGTAGACGGTCACCGCGAGGATGGCACCGAAGGTGAACACACCGGCCAGGCCGTCGCGGAAGACGGCGGAGGCGACGAGGAAGAAGACGGCGTTGCGGTCGGTGTGCCAGAGGTCGCGGATGGTGGCGAGGAGGCGTCGATACGCGTCGATGACGCCCTCGGTGTCCGCGGCGCCGGACGGTGGCGCCTCGGGGACGCGGAGGAGGACGGGGAGGGCGAAGATGCCGAACCACACGGCGGCGAACACCGCCACCAGCCGGATGTTGAGGCCGCCCTCGGTGGGCAGGCCGAACATGCCGCCTTCGCCCGCGACGAAGCCGACGTAGCAGATGAGCAGCAGGACGATGCCGCCGGCGTACCCCATGCCCCACCCGAAGCCGGAGACCCGGCCGACGTTGTCGGGGGTGGAGATCTGGTTGAGCTGGGCGTAGTAGTTGACCTCGGCGAACTCGAAAAGCACGGAGGCCACGGCCATGATGATCGCGCCGAGCCAGAAGTAGACGGGGGCGTCATTGCGCACCGCGAACAACGCCGCCATGAGCGCCACGGTCACGAACGTCCACACCGCCAGTGAGCGGCGGCGGGTGCCGCGGATGTCGGAGCGTTGGCCGATGATGGGGGCGACCACGGCGATGGTCACACCCGCGACCGCCATCACCCAGCCGTAGAGCTGCGTCGGGGTGGCGGAGGTGTCCAGGGTCTGGCCGACAGAGTCGGTGAGGTAGACGGAGAAGATGAACGTGACCAGGACGGCGTTGAACGCGGCCGATCCCCAGTCCCACAGGGCCCAGGACGTGACGGTGACGCGGTCGGTGCGCACATGGTTCATGCAGGGAAGTCTAAGGGCAGTCCGGGGATCTGGCGCAGGATCGCATCCACCAGGTGTGCCCGGTCCGCCTCCGACAGGGGGGAGTGGTGGACGTGGTCGTGGGCCCAGAGGCCGTAGGCCATGAGCTGGACGGGGTAGAGCTCGCTGCGCGGATCGGCGACCATCCACTGGTCCTCCAGCGCCGCCCACATCTCCGGCAGTTCAGGATGGCGGCGGGACTCCAGGCACATGAGCAGCTCGGCGGGTTCGGCGTCGTCGCGCATGCTCAGCACCACGGCGCGCAGGCGCTGGCCGGGATCGAGGTCGGTGGCGGGGGCGCCGGCGATGTCCTCCAGCTGGGCCTCCCACGTGTCGATGAAGTACTGGTTGATCGCCAGCAGGAGGTCCTGGCGGGTGGGGAAGTGGTAGATGATGCCGGACTTGGACAGCCCGGCGGCCTCGGCGAGGGTCTCGAAGCTCAGTGCCTCCACCCCGCGGTCCTCGATGACCCGGATGGCGGAGGTGATGATCCAGTCCCGTTTACTGGTGCGCAAGGCCCGCCCCCTTCGGGTTGCCGCGGAAGCACCAGGCGGTGATGCCGGCGAACACGGCCGCGGAGACGGCGAGGATGGTGAGGATCCGGAAGTAGGCGGCGTCGTGGGTGCCCAACGCGAGCTGGAGGACCGGCAGGAGGCTGCCGAAGATGGCCACCGACAGCAGGGTGCCGAACTCGTAGGACACCTCCTCCACACCCGCCGCCATGCCGGCCCGGCGCACGGGGGCGGCACCGACGATGGCGGTGGAGGACACCGACATGATCGCGCCGGCGCCCGCCCCCACCAGTGCCAGCGCGGCGACGAAGGCGGGAATGTTGTCGGCGGCGCCGAAGAAGGCGGCCAGCCCGACGCCGACGGCCACGGCCACGAATCCGCCGGTGATGAGGGGGATGAACCCGACCCGGTGCAGGAACGCGCCGCCGAGGATGGAGAGGGGGAACGCCGCGACCGTCACGGCGATGATGAGCAGTCCGGCCTCCAACGGGCTGTAGCCGAGGACGAGCTGGAACCGTTGCGTGGTCATCAGCTCCAGTCCGGCGACGGCGAACATCGCGCCGCCGGCCGCCAGGACCCCGCCGGTGAAGATGCGGGAGCGGAAGACGTCGAACGCCAGCAGCGGGTCGGACAGGCGACCCTGACGGCGGGTGAAGGCGATACCGCCGCCGGCGGCGATCACCGCGGAGACCGCCAGCAGCCACCAGGTGCGGTCCGGGTTGGCCAGCTCCTTGATCGTCATCACCAGACCCGAGAGGGTGAGCAGCGCGTAGACGGAGGAGACGGCGTCCCAGTGCTTCGACGGGTTGGGCATGTTCGCCGGGGCGACGACGATCGTGGCGGCGATGGTGAGCAGCACGATGGGGACGTTGATGAGGAAGATCGACCCCCACCAGAAGTACTCCAGCAGCAGGCCACCGACGACGGGGCCGGCCGCCGCACCGATGACGGCCACCGAGCCCCACACGCCGATGGCGGTGTTGCGTTCGCGTTCCTCGGTGAAGGTGATGCGGATGAGTGCGAGGGTGGCGGGCATCATCACGGCGGCGCCGAAACCGAGGAGGGCCCGGGCGCCGACGAGGAACCACGCGCCGGGTGCGAAGGCGGCCGCCAGGGAGGCGACACCGAAGACGGTCAGGCCCACGAGGAACATGAGCCGGTGGCCGATCCGGTCACCGAGGGTGCCGGTGCCCAGCAGCAGGCCGGCGAGCACGAGCGGGTAGGCGTTGATGATCCACAGTGCCTGCGTGTCCGTGGTGCCGAGTTGGGCGCGCAGTTCCGGCAGGGCGGTGTAGAGGATCGAGTTGTCCACGCCGATCATCAGCAGTCCGAGGGAGATGACCAGGAGGAAGGTCCAGCGTTGCAGGGTGGTGCTCACGGCGCGTAACTGTACCGACCGTTCGTTACAGTTACAAGCCGGTGTCGGGGTACGCGAGTACGGTTGTGGTCATGGCACGCAACTACGCAGAGCAACTCATCGCCACCCTGGAGAAGCAGGGCGTGGAACGCATCTACGGTGTCGTGGGCGACAGCCTCAACCCCATCGTCGACGCGATCCGCGACTCCTCCATCGAGTGGGTCCACGTCCGCAACGAGGAGGCCGCCGCCTTCGCGGCCGGCGCCGAATCCCTCATCACCGGCCGGCTGGCCGTGTGCGCCGGCTCCTGCGGCCCCGGCAACACCCACCTCATCCAGGGGCTGTACGACGCCCACCGCAACGGCGCGAAGGTCCTCGCCCTGGCCTCCCACATCCCCAGCCTGCAGATCGGGTCATCCTATTTCCAGGAGACCCACCCGGAGATGATCTTCCAGGAGTGCTCCGCCTACTGCGAGATGGTCAACTCCCCGGACCAGGGTGCCCGCATCCTCCACCACGCCATCCAGTCCACCATGGCCGGCAAGGGCGTGTCCGTCCTCGTCATCCCCGGTGACCTGGCGGAGGCGGACGCCGGTGAGGACATGTTCCTCGACTCCGTCATCGCCACCGGTCGCCCGACCGTCTACCCGGACGCCGCGGAAGCTGCCCGCCTGGTCGAGGCCATCAACGAGGCCGACACTGTCACCCTGTTCTGCGGCGCCGGTGTGAAAAACGCCCGCGAACAGGTCCTCGCCCTGGCGGAGAAGATCAAGTCCCCCATCGGGCACGCGTTCGGCGGCAAGATGTACATCCAGTACGACAACCCCTTCGACGTCGGCATGTCCGGCCTGCTCGGCTACGGCGCCTGCCATGACGCCTCCCACGACGCCGACCTCCTCATCCTGCTGGGCACCGACTTCCCGTACACCGAGTTCCTGCCACGCGACAACGTCGCCCAGGTGGACATCGACGCCTCCCACATCGGCCGCCGCACCACGGTGACGTACCCGGTGGTCGGCGATGTCGGCGCGACGATCGAGAACATCCTGCCCCACATCGAGGAGAAGACCGACCGCTCCTTCCTGGACACCCAGCTGCGCAACCACGCGAAGATCCTCGAGGGTGTGGTCGACGCGTACACGAAGAAGGTGGAGAAGAAGAAGCCCATCCACCCGGAGTACGTCGCCGCGCTCATCGACGAGCTCGCGGACGATGACGCGATCTTCACCGTCGACACCGGCATGTGCAACGTGTGGGCGGCGCGCTACCTGACGCCGAACGGGCGTCGGGAAGAGATCGGCTCCTTCCGTCACGGCACCATGGCCAACGCCCTTCCGCACGCCATCGGCGCGCAGTTCGTCGACCGGGACCGCCAGGTGGTGTCCTTCTCCGGCGACGGCGGCCTGGGCATGCTCATGGGCGAGCTGCTCACAGTCAAACAGCACGAGCTGCCGGTCAAGGCGGTGGTGTTCAACAACTCCTCGCTCGGCATGGTCAAGCTGGAGATGCTCGTGGCGGGCATGCCCGATTTCGGTACCGACCACGACGAAGTCAACTTCGCCGCCATCGCCGAGGCCGTGGGCATCAAGGCGATCCGCATCGAGGACCCGAAGAAGCTGCGCAAGGGCCTGCAGGAGGCGTTCGCCCACCCCGGCCCCGTGCTCGTCGACGTGGTGACCGACCCTGACGCCCTGTCCATCCCGCCGGAGATCACCTGGGACATGCTCGTCGGTTTCACCCGCGCCTCCACCCGCTCCGTCTTCGGTGGCGGTGTGGGCAAGATGATCGGCCTCGCGCGCGCCAACCTCCGCAACATCGGGGCCGCCGCGACCGTCGAGACCACGTAGATGACCCCGGTCGTCCGCGTCGACCTCGATCGCCTGCGCGCCAACATCACGGCGATGGCGACCGGGCCGATTCCGTTGCGCCCGCACGTGAAGACGCACAAGATCCCCGAGATCGCCCGCCGCCAGCTCGCCGCCGGGGCAACCGGGCTGACCGTGGCCACCCTCGGGGAGGCGGAGATCTTCGCCGACGTCTGCGACGACATCTTCATCGCCTACCCCGTCTGGGCCGACGGCCGCCTGACGGACCTCACCCGGCGGGCGCGGGTCACCGTCGGATGCGATTCCGTCACCGCGGGCCGCGAACTCGCGCGTATCGACGCCCCACTGCACATCCTCATCGAGATCGATTCCGGCCACCACCGCTCCGGCATCCCCGTCGACCGGGTGGGCGACCTCGCCCGCGACCTGCTGGCCCTGGGCCTCGACGTCCGGGGTGCCTTCACCTTCCCCGGCCACTCCTACGCGCCGGGCCAGATCCAGTCGGCGGCCACCGACGAGTCGGCTGCCCTGGCGGCGGCGGGCGAGGTCCTCCGCTCACTCGGCGTGACCGACCCGGTGCTCTCCGGCGGCTCCACCCCCTCCGCCCGGTTGTCGGATCCGGCCGTGGTCACCGAGGTCCGCCCCGGCGTCTACGTGTTCAACGACGCCCAGCAACTCGAACTGGGCACCTGCGGCTGGGAGGACATCGCCCTGACCGTCCGGACCCGGGTGGTGTCCCGCCGGGATGATCTCCACCAGCTCATCGTCGACGCCGGTTCCAAGATCCTCGGCTCCGACCGCCCCGCCTGGGCCACCGGCTTCGGCCGGGTCATGGGCGAACCCGGGGCCCGGATCACCGCCGTGTCCGAGCACCACGGCACGATCGCCTGGCCGGAAGGGGAGGCGCTGCCGTCGATCGGCGTGGAACTCGACGTCGTGCCCAACCACGTGTGCCCGGTGCTCAACCTCGTCGACGAGGTCGAGGTCTCCGATGGTTCCCGGTGGGCCGTGGCGGCACGGGGCATGAACTGAGGGGTATTAGGGAAAGGGCATTCGAGAAGAGGTATCAACCGAGAGGCGGCCGCCGCGACGCCGGTGAATGCCCCTCCTCGAATGCCCCTTGTACGATTTCGAGCCGCCTGTACGATTTGTACGATCTCGTCCTGCCCTTGCGCTTGACGCTGCGTCAACGGTCACACTGGTACCCGTGACCGACTATCAGATCGGCGAGGCCGCCGACATCCTCCACGTCACCACCCGCACGCTGCGGCACTGGGACCAGATCGGCCTGCTCGTGCCCACGTGGCGCACGTGGTCCGATCACCGCCTCTACACCGACGATGACCTGGAGCGGGCGCTGCAGATCCTCGTCTACCGCGAGGCGGGCGTGCCGCTCAAGGAGATCGGGGAGCTTCTCGACGCCCCCGGCACCGCCGCCGAGCGGCTCCGGCGGCAGCGGGAGGTGCTGGTGGAACGGATCGGTCACCTGCACCGGATGGTCCGGGCAGTCGATGACCTCCTGGAAGGAGGGGACACCATGTCCATGAACGAGAAGGTTGAGCTCTTCGGCGAGGAATGGCCGGGCTACCAGCAGGAGGCCGAGGAGCGCTGGGGGGACACCCCGGAGTGGGAGCAGTCCCAGGCCCGGCAGAAGAACATGACCAGGGCCGACTGGCAGCAGGTCAAGGACGACCAGGACGGCTTCGTGGCCACGCTTGTCGACGCCGCGGAGCGCGGCGTGGCACCCGGCTCGGCGGAGGCGGAGGCGATCGTCGCCAAGCACCGGGAGAGCATCGGCCAGTTCTATGAGGTGACCGCGGAGAAGCAGGTGCTGCTGGCGCGGATGTACACCTGCGACGAGCGCTTCAACGCCACCTACCAGGGGCACGCCGACTACCTGCTCACCCTCATCGAGGCACAGGCCGAGAAGGAGGGGGTGGACCTGGCGAACGTGCAGTGGTCCTAGGGTGGTCCACAAGTCCAGGCAACTCCCAGACTCTGCCCAGCGGGATGGTAGAGCCGGGGAGTTGACTCGTGAGCACTGACACC
>Ga0123328_1003734_pt1 | contig 12804 bp, 10 predicted proteins | sample BioC12SIPDNA_2_FD_89702 | JGI IMG/M metagenome (GOLD analysis project Ga0123328, IMG submission 89702) | Anaerobic biogas reactor microbial communites from Washington, USA - Biogas_R1_A C12 SIP DNA | ecosystem: Engineered > Bioreactor > Anaerobic > Unclassified | place: Washington, USA...
AGCTGGAAAGCGGGCAGTCGCTTTGCTTATTGGGCAGTAACGGCGCGGGCAAGACCACATTGCTGCGCGTAGTCAGCGGCTTGGTCAGCGCAGACCATGGGGAATTGTTGGTCGATGGGCAGGCTTGGCAGCTGAGGAGCCCCGAATGGCGCCGAAAGTGTGCCCTGGTGGCACATAAAACCTTCCTATACCAAAACCTGAGCGGGTTGGAGAATTTGCGTTTCTTCTCAAGACTGTATGGGTTCGATTTTTCGGACAAATTGCTGCGCGGGCGTCTTGCGGAAGCGGGGCTGGCAAGGGCAGCAGACAAACAGGTGCGAACCTATTCGCGCGGGATGCAGCAGCGGCTGACCATCGCGCGGGCGATATTGAGCGACCCCGAGATTGTGATCCTGGACGAACCCTTTACAGGGTTGGATAAGGACGGCAGCGCCTGGTTGTTAGATATGCTTTTCGATTTATTGGGTAAGGGCGCGATGGTGTTGATGACCAGCCACGACCCGCAGGCTGCCTTGGAAGTGACAAACAGTTTTGTGCGCTTGAGCAAGGGCGTTCTCGGTGATGTGGTTTGCAGCAGAGATAGAGATTGGGCTGAAATTGAAGCGCTGCTCTACCCTGAAGAGGTGCCAACCGGATGAAAAACTGGTTTAGCACGCTTAAAACCCTGATCTGGAAAGACCTGCTGCAAGAATGGCGCAGCAAAGACATGCTGACTGCCATGCTAGCTTTTGCGATTTTGAGTATCTTTATTTTCAACTACGCCATGGAGCTGGACCCACGACAAAGGGCTGAACTGGCACCCGGAATTTTATGGGTGGTGGTCACTTTCTCGGGCACACTCGGTTTGAACCGCTCGTTCGTTGCCGAACAGGAGCAGGGCAGTTTTGACGCCCTGGTGATGGCGGTGCCGGGGTTAGGGAGCATCTGGCTGGCAAAGCAGGTCAGCAATTTTTTGATGATGCTGGTGCTGATTATCATCGTTTTGCCAGTCTACAGCCTTCTTTATAACCAAAACCTGTTGGTCCCTGGTTTAATTTTCACACTGATGCTGGGAGCCTGGTCTTTCAGCGCTGCTGGCACGCTTTTGGCAAGCATGACCGCCCAAACCCGGATGCGCGACTTGCTTCTGCCGGTTTTGCTCTTCCCAATCCTGATGCCGGTCAATATGGCGGTGGTCAAGGCAGGAGCCGGGATTATGACCGGGGCGGCGCTGGCGACATACCAGGTTTGGCTGAGCTTACTGCTGGTGTACGGTATTATTATGACTACTATATCACTTATGGTGTTTGATTATGTTATCCTCGAATAAATCTTTAGGTTACCTGGCGGTCTTAGCTGCTGTGTTCATTTTGATCGCCTTTGGGCTGGTGCTGTTTTACGCGCCGGTTGAGCAAAACATGGGCATGGTTCAGAAGGTGTTTTACTTCCATGTGGCTGCTGCCTGGCTGGGTATGCTCGGTTTCGTGGTTGCGGCGGTATGCGCGGTCTTATATTTGCGCATAGGCAAACTTGGGCTCGACGCGGTCGCGGCTTCTTCAGTGGAAATCGGGCTGCTATTCACGGCGATTGCCAATTTCACCGGCATGATCTGGGCGCGTCCGGTTTGGAATACATGGTGGACGTGGGATCCGCGGTTGACGACCATGACAATCATGGCGTTCACCTATATTGCCTACTTTTTGCTGCGCCGGGGGATCGACGACCCGGTCAAGAAGGCGCGCTTTGGCTCGATCTATTTGATCGTTGGCTTCGTGACCGTTCCGCTGACCTTCTTTTCAGCGCGACTGCTGCGCACGATCCACCCGACTATTTTTGGTGGGGCGAATACCGGTGAGATGGCAATGACCGCGGAGATGTACTTCACCATGGGTTTCAGCATTTGCGCGTTTTCGCTGCTCTTCGTGGTTTTGCTGCTGGCGCGCAGCCGGCTGAAGATAAGCGAACAACTGCTAACCGAGCGTGAAATGCTGGAGCAGGAAGAGGAATTTGGTGAGGTGAGCGGTGGCTGATACGTTGAATTATTTTATTGCGGGATATCTGGTGATTTTCGTGCTCCTGGGAATCTATGTTGCCTGGCTGGCGGTGTTGAACCGCAGGATAAAACGCCGGGTCAGCGAGCGGGGGCAGGAAACAGCGGCAAGCGAATAGAGGCAGGTCAGGTTTCGCATCCTGCTCTTTAAGCGAAGCGGAAACAAATAACCAGGGGAGACTCTCGACAAAGCTGCCAAATGTAAAGCTTATGCAAAATTAAGAAATTCGCCGAACAAGATTTGAAATTCAGACTATAATAAGCACAGAAGAGGAAAGAAAAAGAAGAAAATTACAAGTCGCTCAGGTTGAGGCTATAAAAACGTGTCAAGAGCCCTTCGAGTAATCCTAATAACGGTCGGGGTCATCATCTTACTCTATGGTATCTACTACCTGGTTGGGAGACCCGCTATTCCTCTGCCTGCTGTCCGTTACACCGTTCCGGCTGGGCAACCCCTCCACAACTTTATTACCGCAACTGAATCTAACCAGGTGAACGTTGTTCTGAATACCAAGGGCAAACTCGAACTGCTTAGCCAGGATGACAGTTTGGTAACGCTCGATTATACGCCTGAGACGCTCGCCAATACCGTTGACCTGGCGCTGCGCCTGGCACCCGGACAAGCCATGGCTTCGTACCAGAAGTTTGTCGATAAGTTTCCGGTTTACCCCTGGCTGGCGAATTATGTAAACCACTTTTTTTACCGGTTTTTGCCGTTCAGGGTTTCGGTAATATTGACACCACAGTAATCAAATCGAATCATTAATAAAGGAGACTCCATATGAAAAAATCAAACCTATTCAAAATTATCATCGCGCTGGTGCTGGTATTGGGCATCAGTCTGATGCAGCATACCCCCTCTGCTATCGCGGACGTCCCGCTTCAGGAAGATGTGAGCAATGTAATCCACATTGATGTCACCTACGACCCGTTGTCAAAAACTTTTAGCGCCGGGGGCTTCAGCTATGATGAACTGCAGCAATTTGGCATTCCGGCACTGTCCGATGAAATCTGGGCGCTGCTGACGGTGTTCGAAAGCCTGTCCCTGCGGATCATTGGCGATGAGATCCAACTGGCTACCGATGACACGACTCTGTTTACCATGGCTTTCGACGGAGACGCGCGTGCTTTTGTCTATGATCTGGTCAATATTTATATCGAGACCGGCAGAATCGACCGCACCAGGGCTGAATCGTGGCTGGAGCAGGCGGATTTTGATATCACCCTGCGCAAAACCAGGGAGGTAAGCGACCCCCTGCGCATTCAACTGGCAACGCTGCTGCAGGTCAACATCATGGAAAATGGCGAGGTGAGGGTTGAGGGCATTCCGACCGGGATGGGGCTGACCGCCGAAACGAGCGCTTTGCTGAGTGCCGCGAGCATCGAAAATGCCAAGATCTGCTGGAACCAGGGCGTGATCAAGGGTGAAGTCAATGGCAGCGCTTTGCCACAGATGACCATCTTTGAAGACGGTGTGATCGTACTTGACCGTGCGCTGGGTTTGAACCTGGGCGATTTGGGACCGATCTTTGAATCGAGTTTCGGCGCCGGGATCGTATTGGCAGATGGCGCGCCAGTGGTCGGTGAGTGCCTGCCGTAGTAATTGGCATTTGCGCTTTTTGAAGGCATAACAACACGCCTGCTCTCTTGTTGGGGGCAGGTTAACGCATAAAATTAGTGAGACAGTCACCTGTTTTTGGGCGGCTGTTTTTTAACGGGGAGCAGGGCAGGGGCGATCCATCCCCGGGTCATTGGTGTGGAAAACACCCAAACCAAGCTCGGAGAAAGCAAAACAGCCCTGTGGAGGGGGGATTTTAAACAAAACCAGACTGACAGCGGTAAGGGGGCAAGCTCCCTTACACAGATGAAATGGGCGGGCTGCCATGCCCGCCCTTTTTGGGAGACCGTGGTCATAATGCTGGGAGCGTTATGAGCAGTACCGGTCTCCCATGTATAAAATACTTTACAAATTGCTGCTCAACAACTTATCACTTCTTAATCAACGGTAGATAGGTCATAAAGTGTTGTTGGGCGACTTTGAGGGTGGTACGATTATAATAATCACTGTCTTCTGAGTAGGCGACAGTCGCCAACCCTGCCCGGCTGACGCTCACACCAACAGAGCCTGCCTTATGGCTGTATTGATCCGCATCAAGCACTTTGCAGGTCCAAACTGGAGCTAAGTACCCGGGCGGAGGTTCTCCACAATTCCCGACGATTTGTCCGTAAGCGGCGGCAGGACGGGCTATTTCTAATCTTGCAGGCCACATGTCATCTGAAGCATCCATATAAGCTATGATCGGATACCCCTGGTTATCAACTGTCATGTCGAGAGCAAAGTAACTAGGAGTACCTCCAACAAAACCCACAACTTGACAGCCAAAGTACGGGCTGGCGCAATTGTAACCACTTGCTACTCCAATATACTCGGCATATCTTAGTTTCCCATCCCCAGGGTCATAATAGGCAAACCTTATCTTGTCTGTAGCACTTTTAGGGGAATGAAGCGAAACATATTGACCCCGGCTTCCACCATCATCAATGGTTGTACAATTATAATCTGTGTTTGTGCAACTACCATAACCAGTACTACTTAAACGGGCGAAAACCAAAGAACCGTCATATGCGTCATAGAACGCAATCTGTAAAATGCCCTCATATGTGTGGTCAATAGACACATGGGAGCCAGTTGCTACAGTTGTGTTGCTATCAATCAAAACACAGCTCCAGGCACCGGGGTGGCTCGCACCATTGCAGCCGGTTCCTCCAGTTTTTACATATTTGGCGATCTTAACCGCTCCATATGGGTCGGTAACTGCGGAAGCTATCTGCCGGGCGTGGTAGCCAATGACCGGGTCCTTGTCCAGATTGAATTTCATTGAGGTATACAATCCGCGGCTTTCAGTTAAGATAAACTCAGATTGGTCCACCGTAGAAATAGTCCATTGATTTAATGGGTTTAAATATTGGTCGAATTCGGCATACTTGAGCGAGCGGTTATCGAGATCGTAGTAAGAAACTCCGATCAAGGTATAGAACGCTCCGAACGGTATTGGGCGGTATGTGGTCACATCGATCGAACTATACAGGCCGACATCTCCGGTCGAATCAACCTTCGTGCAAATCCAATCTTTGTTGTAACAGTTACCAGTACCGCGGTCAGTTTCTTGTGCCACCCAAAGGCTGAAATCTTTTGCGTCGTAATAGCTGATATAAGCCCTTCCTGTGGAAGGGTGGTGCGCAATGGATACATGGTCAACATCGCTTAGACTCGTATTATCAACATATTTGATACTCCATGGGAGTTGAGCGGGCGGGATTGCATTGTTGGGGCTGGCGGCATCGACGTTGATACTACCAGCGAACAAAGCCAGGACAAAAATAATTGAAAGCAGGTGTTTGATTTTCATAATTTTCTCCCTTCGTATTTGGTTATGTAAACTGATGATAGTGGATAGATAATTTTGTTTCAAGATTGGGCTGCAAGACCAAGGATGGCTATCGCCCTTACGACAAGTTAATCTGGAGAAACAAATAGTGAACGATGTGTTGTACATACACCAGCATAGCACAAAATTTGTAGTTGTCAATACCTGAGCCAGCAATTCTCAATATGGAATAATATGGTTTTTTGCACTCATAAAATCCAAAGAATGTTTATTTTACGTGCACACAAGTGTAGGGGAAGGTCACAATCACGAACGTAGAATCACCACACAATTAGCCGGACCCACCGATGCCAAGCCCGTACGGATCAGTTATACGTTTAGGGGACGGCTGCCACGTTGTCACTGGAGCAGCTCGTAGGGCGAGATTGGAGGTGGCGGATAATTCCATTGACAAGAGTGTATCACGCCTCCAATCCGCCGATGCGTGTGTGATTATTGAAATCGGCGGATTGAGGAGGGACAATATCAGCGGTATACCAACGCCACAACCTCCTCAATCTCGCCCTACAGAACCAGTACGCGATTTTGACAAGCAGTTTCCAATCGTACGGACGGGTCCCCCTACAGAGGCTCCCGCCCTCGTACTGAACCCACCCCTGCCGACTCGGAGTCCGATTACCCCTGCATTTTACGTTTTGATCTACCATTCACATTGAGAAATGCTGATACCTGAGCAAGGAATTCTCAATCTGAGAAAAACCATCTAAATACCATAATCGCGGGGGGAGGTCTCAATCGTGAACACTCAAGCACCTCGAACATAGTTTGCCCGCCCGGACGTTTGATAAGTGGAAGGGGGACTGCCCCTTCCACCGTGAAATTTGTTTAACCTTTGACTGAACCCTGGGTCAGACCGCCGACGATCTGGTCTTGCAAGATCAAGTAAATGATCATGATCGGCAGGGCGGCGATAAGCGCACCGGCGGCAAAAATACCCCAATTCTTGGTATATTGCCCTGATGTGAAAATCTGCAAACCGACCATAACCGTTTGCATTTCCCGTTGTGTCAGCAGCGTGCGGGCGATAATAAACTCGCCGTAAGTGCCAATGAAACTCAAAATGGAAATGACCACAAGAATCGGTCGCAGCAAGGGCAGAATCAACTTCCAGAATACCTGCCAGTCGGTAGCGCCGTCCACGTGAGCAGATTCATCAATATCCCGTGGAATTGTGTCCATATAGCCTTTCATCAGCCAGATATTCATGCCCATGGCGCCGCCTGAGTAGACCAAAATAAGACCGGTGTGAGTATTGAGACCCATCCAGGGGACGACATCGCCAATTTGCTTGATGATGGTAAACAAAGCCACAATCGCCAGCAGGTTCGGAAAGCTCTGAACCAGCAAAATCGACTTCAGCAAGGGCTGACGCCCTCTGAAACGGAAACGCGAGAAGGCAAAAGCCGCCAGTGTGGTCAGCGAGAGCGTCAACAGGGTCGAAACGGTGGAAACCACCAGCGAGTTTTTTAACCAGGTGAAGAATGGGAAAATTGGGTTGGTGACCAGCTGCCTGAAGTTGTCAAAACTCCAATTATTGGGAATCAACTGCTGATTGGCAAGGTCGTTAACCGGGTTGATCGAGGCAGAAATAATCCAGAGCACAGGAAAAATACTGAAAAGAATCAGGACCACTGCCAATACCCAGCGCCAGACCAGCCCGATGGTGCGGCTGCGTTTGATGGACTTGGGTTTTTTAGACATTTTCGCCAACCTCCTCCCACATATTCGTGAATCTGAATTGCAGCAATGACATGACTGCAATAAGGATGAACAGAATCAACGAGATTGCCGAGGCATAGCCATATTGCACGCCGCGCCCGCTGGCGAATGCCAGGTTATAGACGTAGCTGATGATGATATCGGTGTAGCCTGCCTGGGTGGTAGCCGTTGGGATGGGCGGACCACCGTTGATAAAAGCGTAAATCAGGTTGAAGTTGTTGAAGTTGAAGATGAACGAAGAGATCATCAAGGGTCCGACGCTGACCAGCAGCAGGGGCAGGGTGATGCCCCAGAATTTTTGCCAGCCGCTTGCCCCATCGATTTCGGCGGCTTCGTAGATGTCACCAGGAATGGATTGCAGGGCGCCGCTGGTGACCAGCATCCAGTAGGGGTAGCCCAACCAGGTGTTGACGATCAGCAGGGCAGCGCGTGCCAGCCAGGGCTGCGTAAACCAGCGCGGTGAGATGTTGAAAACGGTGAAGAGTACGCGGTTAATAATCCCCAGGTCGGGGTTGAACATGCCGCGCCAAATCAAAATGGTGATCAGGCTGGGAATCGTGTAGGGGATCAGCAGCAGCGAGCGTAAAAACTTTTTGCCCTTGAACTTGGGATCGCCATAAATAATCGAGATCAGCAAACCCAGCGAAAAGGTCAGCAAAAGGCTGCCAGTCGCAAACATGAAGTTCCAGATCGCGATTGTGACCAACGGACCGCGCAAACCGGGGCTGTTGATGAATTGGACGAAATTGTCAACACCAACCAGGGCGCTATAACCGGGGATCAGCCTCTGATCGGTGCGGGCAGTATAGGTGCCCTTTTCATCAAAATAGACCCTGCCGGTGAGCTGGTCGGTGAAGGTGTTGGTCTCCCGGTCGTATGCGAAGAGCGGGAGAAGCTCAGCGGCTTCCGATGGAGAGCGCACCTGAATGGTTTTTTCGGGGTCACCAAATTTGATATTGGTCAGGTTTTGATCGATCGATGCCGTGACGCGGTTTAGACGCTGATAGCCATCAATCGTCACCGGTGCGCCGGCTTCGTCGATCTCGCCGATGCCATTTTGACCGCTAACGATCTCTTTTTCGGCATCCCCCTCAGCGTCCACCTGGGTAACCAGTGTGGTGTTGCCTTCGCCATCCTTGAGCCAGAGCAGATATTCGTTTTCCGGGGATCGGTAGGCGATCCACTCGTAGGCTTTGCCGGTTTCGGGCAGATAAGTTTGCGCTTCAATCTGATTGATTGCCTGTGCCTGGGTGATCAGGTGACCATCTCCGTAATTGGTAAAGGCGTTGTAAATCGTATAGACAATCGGGAAGATTGAGAAAAGCAGCCAGGCAGACAGCCCGACAGCCATCCATTTAAACATATATGCCTTCGGAACAAGGAAGGCAACGCTGATCATGATGATGATGATTACAAAACAAATCCCCAATGGGGTGTACCCCATACTAAAGAGCCTGAACGCAAAATACCCCAGGGCAATATCCACGATGAGGATTATCAGATAGGTCAGTAAATTGCCGGCTCCAAAAAGTGTCTTTTTAGCAAACGCGCCAGAGGCAGGCGTGTTGTCAGCCATCAGATAACTCTCCTTTCTCTGTTGAGAAAAGGAGGCTTGCTGCTGCAAGCCTCCTCGACAGACTAAGTCTTACGGGAGCTGGATATCCAGTAAGTGGGTTTCGGGGTCATAAACGAAGGTGACCTCGCCTTCAGTTCCGACAGAGAACAGGATGTTGTCGCCGCCAGGGACGCCGTCGACACCATAGTTGGTATCCCAGCCGCCGTCATGGGCAACCTTGATTTCGTAATCACCAGCGGGGATGTTGAAGGTAGCTGTGTAGAGACCGTCGTCACCGAGGGTCATAGCGGTCGCGGCACAGGCAGGATCCCATTCGCATTCAAAACCAGCGGCAATTTGCCAGGAACCGGGCAGGTTGACCATGCCAGTTGTGTCTTCAGCGATAGCGGCAACGATAGCCTCCTGGGCGAACGTGTATGCTTCTGTTGGGGTCTTGGAACCGTCAAAGATGAAGGTGAGGGCGTTGCCCCAGTCCCCCCATACTTTGCCCATTGCAGGGATGGCAGGCATGGGCACAGCGTTTTCACCGGCTTCGGCGATAGCCTGCAGGTAAGGATCGTCAACCAATTCGGCAGCGGGCAGATAAGCAGGACCGCGGGGGTCTGCTTCGTAGAGCGCCATCATGGCTTCTTCGTTGGCGATGTATTCGGTTAGAAAGGTCTGGGCAAGCAGAACGTTCTCAGACATTGAGTTGACTGCGAAGCCCTGGACACCGAGGAAAGGATAGCCGCCATCGGGGAATTTGGCGATGCCAAAGTTCAGATCGGAGGCTTTGAGGTTATTGATTTCCCAGGGACCATTCATAAAGAAGGCGACATCGCCGTTCAGGAACATGGATTTGGCGGTGGTGTTGTCGAGGTTATCGGAGAGGATACCGTCTTCCAGCCACTGCAGAGCCATTTCACCGAAAGCGATCATGCCATCGGAGCCAACACCAACATCCATCGGGTTATAGTCGCCGTTGGCGTCAAGCCCGAAGACATAGCCACCCTGAGAGGTCATCCAGGGATAAGCGTCGTAGGAGGTGCCGGCTAAAACCATGCCGTATTGAACCTCACCAGCGTCGATCAGCTCGCGGCTGAGGTCGTAGACGCCTTGCCAGGTATCGGGAACTTCATCAACAACATCGGCGTTATAGAAGAAGCCCAGGTTCTCACGGGCATAGGGCATGCCATAGAGTTTGCCTTCGTAGCTGAAAGCTTTCAGGGACTCTTCGTCAAAGCCAGCGGCTTTGGCGCCCAGGTCGAGCTCAGCGATCAGACCGGATTCGGTCAGAGCAGGGAGCTGGTCGTGGGCGAGGACAATGATATCGGGACCTTCGCCAGCGGGGGCAGCCACGAGGAATTGATCGCGAACACCAGAGATATTCTCGACGACCACTTCAACGTTATATTCAGCCTGGAACTGGGCACCCAGATCGTTCAGAACGGGGGCGCGCTGTTCGTCAGCCCAGATACGCAGTGTTGTGGCGGTTTCGACACTCGGTTCATCTTCAACTACCGGGACTTCCGGTTCAATGGGGGTCTCTGCTGGGGTCCCACAGGCACCCAAAATCAGAGTCGCAATCAGGGCGATTGCAATTAACAAATAGCTTTTCTTCATTGGTTTCTCCTTTTGAAACGATAGAAATTGTTGGCGGTAATGCCAGGTTTATTAATTGTCATCCTAACCCCCGGTGTCCATTATGCCAGCCGAGGACCTGTGAATTGGTCAGGCTGAGAGAGGAATCGGGTGATAAGTTGCTTTCGATGTATTGACTGATTTCCAGGAATTTGGAAGTTTCCTGCTCGCTGAAACAAGACATGAGCGATTCAATTTGTTTCATGAAGCCCGGGTAGACCTTGTTGAGCAGCTCTTTGCCTTTTTCGGTAAGATAGAGGTTGTAACTGCGTCCGTCTTCCGGGTCGTTTTTGCGCGTGACCAGACCGTCTTTATACATGCCCTGCATCACGCGGGTGGTGTTGCTCTTGGTGCAAAGCAAAAGGTCGCTCAGCTCGATGTAGCTAATGCCGGGTTTGTGAGAAATATGCAGGAGGATGTAGAAACGGGGTACGTTGAGACCATAATCGGAAAGATAGGTCTTTTCGTGGTTATCGATATGAAGGAAAATTGCCTTCAATGATTCATATAACTGCATCCGTGTTTGCGTCATGCCGCCCCGTGGGTTGATTAATTGTAGACTAGTTCACTTGTCAACTAAATTTTAGCAAAATTACTGTTTTTGTCAAGTTGTTGTTAGGGCTCAGAATGACAGGCAGGGAGTAGGGAGCAGGGAAGAGGGAGCGGGGAACCGGGGAGCCGGGAGCGGGGAATTGCAGGGTTGTGGGTTTTGTAGGGTTTAGGTTGTAGGGTTGAGGCCTGTGTCAAGCCCATGATCGTTTACACTTTGTTTGAGGTGATTGTTTACACTTTTTCACCAATCAAACACACTCCCTTCAATCCTTGGATCACCGTGGATCAGGTACGCTTTTCTTGCTGTTATCACTTGATTTTTTAGATTCAGTATCCCAACCCTGAACTCCCGATAGCATAAGTAAAATACATCTTCGTCACGTTTTGATTGTCTTAGCTCAATTTGTTTACCTCCTAATGCTTCGCTGAAATAGTAGCCATGGTTCCGGAACGTCAGATAGCCCGTGCTCTTTATCTTTCTGACTTCATATTTCCCGGAGTAGCTCCACGCTTCAATCTCCTCCTGAAATTCAGTGTCGCTGTGGCGATAATGCGCAGCGGGCACATCCAATCCCAGGGCATGGTGGGGACGAATATTGTTATAGAAAGCCTGGTACTCCAGCCTGGTCCGCATAGCATCCTCAATATCCTTTGGCAGGTAGTATTTCAACCTTTCTGCCTTATACGAACCATTGAAACGCTCCACCTTGCCCTGTGTTCTTGGTCTGTATGCCCGGATATGCATTGGCAGAATACCATGCTCCATCAACCATATCTCCAGACCACTAAATCCTGTGCTTTGTGGTGTGCCCCATGGGTTGCCATTGTCGCACAACAGGATCTGTGGCTGTCCGTGTTCTCTCATTACTCGTTCAAAACAGGCCTGTACACCCGCTCTTCTCTCGTTGGTGAGTGCATCTGCACACAAGCAATAGCGGCTGTGATCATCCAATATCGAAAGGGGATGACAGCGCTGTCCGTCACCCATGGCAAAGTGCCCTTTGAAATCAACTTGCCACATCTGGTTTGGTCCTTCATGTTCGAAGCGTTCTGTGACTTTTGCTGCTTCGCTGGCTTCTGCGGTGATCAGCCCATTTCGTTTGAATACAGCGTTGATCGTGCTGTGACTGGGTACCTTTGTTTCCCCTTCTCTTTCAAGCATCACTTTCAGCTTCACAGCGCCAATTCCTGGCTCCTTTTTTCTTCTGGCCACTAGCAGCTCCTCCATCTCCTGCGAAATCTTGTTCTTCGGTGTGCCAAAGGTGCGATGACTGCGATCTTCATAACCTTCATTTCTCTCAGCACGTCGCAGCCACTTGTCTCCTGTCGGTCGGCTAATACCATATTCTTTGCATAAGGCTCGCTTGCTCTTCTTGTGTGATCGTACTTCGTTTACATATTCTTCTCGTAACATTGCGTTTGTCTTTTCTTTCCAAGGCATGTCATCCTCCTGGGTTTCATGCCTTTTATACTAATCAAAGTTGTAAACAATCACCTCGGATATTTTGTAAACAATCATACCGGTCTATACAGCTCGACCCCTTCCGCATGAACAGAAATCCAATTCACCGGTGGCGGAACGGGACAAGCCACGTTCCCTACAAAATACGCAGATTGCCGCGAGACAGCCATGTATTGTGCCCTCAATCCGCCATTTTATCGTGATCGGGGGAAAAGATGGCTTCGCTGGGTTTGTCATCCTGAACGAAGTGAAGGAACTTACCCTCCAACCAATCAGATTCTTCGCAAAAGAAGCTCAGAGCAACTGCGATAAAAGTCAAGCGAAATCCGGTTGCCACATAACTTTTTTACGCAACATAGCATTGAGTATAGTCAGCAGCTTATGCATGCATGCAACC